>Ga0335081_10002846_pt1 | contig 27246 bp, 21 predicted proteins | sample Lox_Sample_35_FD_206713 | JGI IMG/M metagenome (GOLD analysis project Ga0335081, IMG submission 206713) | Soil microbial communities from Loxahatchee National Wildlife Refuge, Florida, United States - Lox_Sample_3.5 | ecosystem: Environmental > Terrestrial > Soil > Wetlands | place: USA...
ACACGGGGGCTCGGCCTTCGCTTTGGAACTGGCGCAGCACGGCCAGCAAGTCGCTGGTGAGACCGGCGTGATATAGGGTGCGGCAAAGGCGCTCCGTGCCGCCGCAGGTGCGCATGTGGAAGCCGTGGGCGGCAAAACCGGAGCGCAGGGCCGCGGCGCTGAAACCGCGCATGTACGAGGATTGGCCGGAGCCTTCCAGGCCGTGGACCATCACGATCTCGCCGGCCGCATGGCCCTCGGGCCGCTGTGATTCCACCAGCACCTGAACCTCGGGCTCTGTGCGGACGAACCGGCGCTCGATGGGAAACCAGCCATCAAGCGATGGCTGCTTCCAGTAATGGCTTGCAATGGTCTGGAAGTGCGGGTTGCGGAAAAGGGGGTCGAACGGCGGCATGGGCGCAGAACTTGAACTTGTAGTATAGGATGCAAGCCTTCTTCTTGCAGGTGCTTCCGCAAGCGTGTTAGCGTGGGAATTACAGAGTTTCGGCCTCTATTTTGTCTATTTAAGGAGAAATACTAATGCCTCTAGTTTCGATGCGCCAGCTTCTGGATGAAGCGGCCAAAGGCGGGTACGGCGTGGGCGCGTTCAACGTCAACAACATGGAACAGATTCAGGCGATCATGGAGGCGGCGCGCGAGACCAAGTCGCCGGTCATCGTCCAGGCGAGCCGCGGCGCACGCTCTTACTCGCAGGATCGTTTCCTGTACCATCTGATGCTGGCTGCTGCCGAACTCTATCCCGAAATTCCGACCGTGCTGCATCTCGACCACGGCAACAGTGTGGAGACTTGCAAGAGCGCTATCGACATGGGCTTCACCAGCGTGATGATGGACGGCTCGCTCATGCCGGATGGGAAGACGCCGTCGACGTTTGAGTACAACGTGGACGCGACGCGCAAGGTGGTCGAGATGGCGCACGCCAAGGGCATCACGGTGGAAGGCGAGATTGGCTGCCTGGGCGGAATCGAGGACGGCCACGGCGCGGGCCTGGACGGCCTAAGCCACCTGACCGACCCGGCGCAGGCCGAGGAGTTCGTGAAGCTGACTGGCTTGGATGCCCTGGCCATCGCCATCGGCACCAGCCACGGCGCGTACAAATTCACCAAGAAGCCGACCGGCGAAACTCTGAAGATGGACCGGCTGATCGAGATCCATAAGCGGCTGCCCAATGTGCACCTGGTGATGCACGGCTCCTCCAGCGTGCCCAAAGAGCTGCAGGACATCATCAACCAGTACGGCGGCAAGCTGAAGCCTACCTGGGGTGTGCCGATTGAGGAGATCCAGCTCGGCATCAAGAATGGCGTGCGCAAGGTCAACGTCGACACCGACAACCGGCTGGCAATCACCGGCGCGATCCGCAAGGTCTTCGCGGAAACGCCGGAGAAATTCGATCCGCGCGATTACCTGAAGCCCGCTCGCGATGCCATGAAGAAAGTGGTGGCTCAGCGCATGACCCAATTTGGCCAGGCCGGGCATGCGGGCGACTACGCGCCGACCTCGCTGGATGAGATGGCCAAGCGGTACGCCAGCGAACCGGTCGCCGTATAGCGCAAAAACTACGGCTTTCTTCCGCTACGGTGCGGCGCGCCTGCTAGAATGAGGGTTATCCACTCCCTGGGAGGAACAGCCTAAGTTGAATTCTGCAATCCTCGCCCTGGAAGACGGCAATGTCTTCGAGGGCCGGAGTTTTGGTGCACTCACCGAGCGGGCTGGGGAAGTGGTTTTCAATACCGCTCTGACCGGCTACCAAGAAGTCTTCACCGATCCGTCTTATAGCGGCCAGATCGTCATCCTCACCAATCCGCAGATCGGCAATTACGGAACCAGCGCCGCCGATAACGAATCCAGCCACCCTTACATCGAAGGCTTGGCGGTGCGCGAATTTTCGGCGATCGCCAGCAACTGGCGCTCGGACACCGAGGCCAACGCGTTCCTGGGCAACGCCGGAATCCCGGTGATCGACGACCTGGATACACGCGCATTGGTGCGCCATCTGCGGACCCGCGGCGTCATGCGGGGAGTGCTTTCCTCGACCGAGAAGGACGCCGGTAAGCTGGTGGAGAAGGCGCGCTCCATTCCCACTATGGCGGGGCTTGACCTGGCTACGCGCGTTTCCACTCCCGAGCCTTACGAGTGGACGCGCGGGGTCGACGCCTGCTCGCCGTCGGAGCTGGTCCGACGCAGGAACGAAGCCAAATATCATGTAGTAGCTTATGATTACGGCATTAAGCATAACATTTTAAGGAGGTTAGTGCAGGTTGGCTGCCGCGTGACCGTGGTGCCTTCTCTAACCTCCGCCGAGGATGTGCTGGCGCTCCGGCCGGACGGCATCTTCCTGTCCAACGGACCCGGCGATCCGGAGCCTTTGCAGGAGCAGGTGGCCAACATCCGGAGGCTGATCGGAACAAAGCCAATTTTCGGGATCTGCCTTGGGCATCAACTGCTTGGACTGGCAGTCGGCGGGCGAACTTACAAGCTCAAGTTCGGCCACCGCGGGGCCAACCACCCGGTGCGGAATGAAACCAATCAGAAGGTCGAGATCACTTCCCACAACCACGGCTTCGCGGTGGATCCGGATTCCCTGAATCCCAACGACGTCGAGATCACCCACGTCAACCTCAACGACCAGACGCTGGAAGGCTTCCGCCTGCGGAACCATCCTGTCTTCTGCGTGCAGTACCACCCGGAAGCCGCGCCCGGGCCACACGATTCGCACTACTTGTTCGACGATTTCGTAAAGCTGATGGACGAATGCGGGCCGCGAGGCAACGCAAATAAACGCGCATCAAAGCCAACCATGGAGCGGCCCTAAATGCCCCGGCGCAACGACCTCCATCGCATCCTGATCATTGGCTCCGGCCCGATTGTCATCGGGCAGGCCTGCGAGTTCGACTACTCGGGAACACAGGCTGCGAAGGCCCTGCGCGCGGACGGGTTCGAAGTGGTGCTGGTCAACTCCAACCCAGCGACCATCATGACCGACCCGAACCTGGCGGACAAGACTTATATCGAGCCGCTGACATTGCCATACCTGGAGGAGATCATCCGGCGGGAAAAGCCCGATGCGCTGCTCTCGACGGTCGGCGGCCAGACGGGCTTGAATCTTTCGGTGGAACTGGCGGAAGCGGGGGTGCTGGACCGGCATGGAGTGGAACTGATCGGCGCGAAGATCGACGCCATCAAGAAGGCCGAAGACCGGCTGCTGTTCAAAGATGCCATGCGCAAGATCGGGCTGGAGACGCCGCAGTCGCAGTTGGTGAACAGCATCACTGGCGGCGTCGAGTTCGCGGAGCACATCGGCTACCCCTGCATCCTGCGGCCGAGTTTCACGCTGGGCGGAACGGGCGGCGGCATCGCATACAACAAAGAGGAATTGGCCGAGATTCTGGAACGCGGCCTGGCTCTTTCGCCGGTGCATGAAGTGCTGATCGAAGAGAGCGCGCTCGGCTGGAAGGAATTCGAGTTGGAGGTAATGCGGGACCTGGCGGACAACTGCATCATCGTGTGCTCGATTGAGAACTTCGACCCGATGGGCGTGCATACCGGCGATTCCATCACGGTGGCGCCGGCGCAGACGCTGACCGACCGCGAGTACCAGATGATGCGCGATGGCGCCATCCGTTGCCTGCGAGAGATCGGCGTGGACACGGGCGGGTCGAACGTGCAGTTCGCTATCCACCCCGGTAATGGGCGAATGGTCATTATCGAGATGAACCCGCGCGTGTCGCGCAGCTCGGCGCTGGCGTCGAAAGCCACGGGCTTCCCGATCGCTAAGATCGCCGCCAAACTAGCTGTGGGCTATCGTCTGGACGAAATCCGCAACGATATCACCCGCAAGACGCCGGCATGTTTCGAGCCGACGATCGACTACGTGGTAGCCAAAATTCCCAAGTGGGCCTTCGAGAAATTCCCCGGCGCGGATTCTACGCTCGGAACGCAGATGAAGTCGGTGGGCGAGGTGATGGCCATTGGCCGCACCTTCAAGGAGGCGTTTTCCAAAGGCATGCGAAGCCTGGAGACGGGACGAGCATTCGGTTCTGAAAAGCTGGACAAAGCCCTGATCGCGCAGAAGCTGATTACTCCCTCCCCAGACCGGCTCAGCTACATTCGCTTCGCGATGGCCAACGGTTACACCGTGGAGGAGATCCGCGAGTTCACCTCCATCGACCCGTGGTTTCTGGAGCAGATGAAGGAGGTTGTTGAGTTCGAAGGGCAGTTGGGGCAGACAGTGTGGCCCGAAGTTCCAAAGGAGATTCTGCGCCGCGCCAAGCGCTACGGCATCTCGGACGTACAGTTGGCGAAGGGCTGGGGAACGGATGAAATCGCCGTGCGCAAGCGGCGCAAGGAACATGGCGTGGCGGCGGTGTTCAGCCGCGTGGACACGTGCGCGGCCGAGTTCGAGAGCTTCACGCCATACCTCTACTCCAACTACGAAGGGTCGTGCGAAGCTGATGCGGCGGACCGCAAGAAAGTGGTCATTCTGGGAAGCGGGCCGAACCGCATTGGCCAGGGGATCGAGTTCGATTACTGCTGCTGCCATGCGTCGTTCGCGTTGCAGGAACTGGGCGTCGAATCGATCATGGTCAACTGTAACCCGGAGACAGTCTCGACGGATTATGATACCAGCGACCGCCTGTACTTCGAGCCGCTGACGCTGGAGAACGTCCTCAACATCTGCGACACGGAGAAGCCCGACGGGCTGATCGTGCAATTCGGCGGGCAGACGCCGCTCAACCTGGCGCTGCCGCTGAAGAGACTGGGAGTGCCGATCATCGGCACCGACCCTTCGGACATCGATCTGGCCGAGGACCGCAAGCTGTTCGGCAAGCTGCTGGAGGATCTGGCAATTCCCTGCCCCGCCAACGGCTCGGCTACCAGCGTCGAGGAGGCCTGCGAAGTAGCGCGGCGCATCGGCTACCCGGTGCTGGTGCGGCCCAGCTACGTGCTGGGCGGGCGCGCCATGGTGATCGCCTACGACGAGGACATGGTGCGGCAGTACATGCGTGAGGCCGTGACGTTCTCGCAGGAGCGGCCGGTGCTGGTGGACCGATTCCTCGAGGACGCCACCGAAGTGGACGTGGATGCTCTCTCGGACGGCGATGAGGTGCTGATCGCAGGGATCATGGAGCACATCGAAGAGGCGGGCGTGCATTCAGGAGACAGCTCCTGTGTGCTGCCGCCACAGTCGCTCGGTGAGAAAACCATCCGCACGATCGAAGACTACACCGTGCGTCTGGCCAAAGCGCTGCACGTGATCGGCCTGATGAATGTGCAGTACGCCATACAGAACGGCACGGTGTACGTGCTGGAAGTGAACCCGCGCGCCTCGCGGACCGTGCCATACGTGAGCAAGGCGACGGGCGTCCCGCTGCCCAAGATCGCAGTAGGGCTGATGTGGGGCCGCAAGCTGGCGGACTACGCTCACCTTACGGGCGGGCGGACATCGGGGACACTTTCGGTGCCGCAGGACTTCGTGAAATCGCCCGTGTTCCCGTTCAACAAATTTCCGGGGGTGGACCCGGTGCTGGGGCCGGAGATGCGCTCCACTGGTGAGGTGATGGGAGTGGGCGTGAATTTCGGCGAGGCCTTTCTGAAGGCGCAAATCAGCGCTGGCAGTCCCCTGCCGGAGAAAGGCACGGTGTTCATCAGCGTGAACGATCATCAGAAACCGGAGGCGGTGCGCGTAGCGAAGAGTTTCTCCGAACTGGGTTTTCAACTGGTGGCGACGCGCGGCACAGCGGCGGCGCTGCGCAACGCGGGTCTGACCTGCAAGACGGTGCTCAAGGTGAACGAGGGCCGGCCCAACGTAGTGGATCTGCTGAAGGGGCGGTCGATTCAGTTAGCGATCTACACTACCACAGGCGCCCCGGCGTTCCACGATGAGAAGGCCATCCGGCGCAGCGCGGTGATGTACCGCGTGCCATGCATCACAACGATGAGCGGCGCGCGCGCAGCCGCGGATGCGGTGGCGGCGAGGTTGCGCGACCCGATCCGGGTTTGGAGTCTGCAGGAAATCCACGAGCAGAAGAAGACCGTAGCTTGAGGTCTCGCGACGACCGGCGACATAAAGCGATCGCCGGTCCCACCAAAGAAAAAAACCCGGCGGATGGTTGATCCGCCGGGCCGCGTCGTTCAAGTTTGACCCTGTATTTGTAACTTCCTGGTCCCCTTCGCGTCGGGGTCAAGGTCTCTAATACTATATCACCGAGTTCAACGTGGAGGGCGGTTGATAACGACGCGACTCGCGACGGCGTGAACCAGGTTGAATGTAGCCGGGACATCGACCGGCTGGCCGTCTTTTTGGCCCGGTTGAAAACGCCAGCCGCTGACGATATCGACGGCTTGCTTGTCCAGCCTCGCATCGTGGGGCGATGCGACCTCCACATCACGAGGCACGCCCTGCTTGTCGATCATGGTGCGGATGCAGACGGTGACGTTACCTTTGGCGCCCCCGGAACCGGGGTAACCGGCTTTCACAAACACCGGGCGGGATGCGCCCTGCTCAGGCTGGAAGGCTACGTGGCCGAGGTGCCAGTCGGAATCATCGCGCCGGCTGAAGGAGAGCGTCAGGGAGGCCTTCAACGGGATGGGCTTGCCATCTTTTTCGGCCGGCCGGTATCTCCACTGATTCACGCATGCAACGGCATTCTCGTCGAGTCCCAAGCCGATGGGACTTATGACGTGGATATCGGTAGGGAGTCCGTCTTCGCCGATTGTGAACGAAAGGGTCACGGCTCCGGCCAGGTGCGCGATCTGAGCCTCGTCTGTATAGTCGGGGACCTGGCACCGAACGATGGGCAGCGGCGAAGTGATACCGTTCGCGGTACGCGGTTGGCATCGGGCGGCGACGGCCGCGCTAAGAAGAACCAGGATCACGAGCGCACTACCACCCATGCCCCGAGAGTATCACCGCCCCTGCCGATTCCCGATAGCTAATAGGGGCTAAGCGGCGCGCAATCGGCGCTGGTTGCGCACGTACGCCGTCATCATGCGGTCGGCGAGGCCGAGGTGGTCCTTTAACCACTGAGACAGAAACTCCACCAGCATCTCGGCGGCTTCCGGGTCGCCTGTTTCTATGAGAGGCCCAAAATACGCGATGCGTTTGCGGACCGTGTCATGCTGGTTCTTGTGCCATGCGAAGGCGGGGTAGCGCAGCGAGCGCATGATCTTTTCCTCGTGCGCCATATGGTCTTCCGTGTAAGCGGCGAGAGCGCGCAGGAGTTTCTGTATGCGGGATACGGGCGCATGGGTGAGGACCGCCTGGTGAAGGTCGTCGGCCATCCGGAATATGGTCTGGTGTTCGGCGTCAATCTCGGGAATGAAAACAGCTAACGCCTTGGTCCATTTGAAAAGCCGCATGGCTTATTTTACTCTATTTTCGGATATTAGCAACTGAATTACTGTTTGCGCACCAGCGCACGCAACTTACGCGCCGGCCAGGTAATTGCTTTGGCCAAGCGGACTGTAGGTGAGTCGTTGATAGCCTGCAGATGGGACTTAAAGCCGGCGATCTCGTCTTCGAGATCGCGAATCCGCGAATCCCGGCCGGCCAGCGCTTCGGAGAACTCCAGTTCGCGATCGTACAGAAACTTGAGGAACGTGTCTCGCCGCTTGAGGAGGATCTGGATCTCGAGCACATCCGCAGGCTGCAGGGTGTAGCCGGACTGAATGTGGTCCGGAAGAGGGCGCTGGTAGTAGATGGTGGCATGCGAGGGCGCGGTCTGGTCCGCGGGCCGCTCGTTGGTATAGAAATAGACGGCAATCGAGCGGCGCGAAATCTGTTTGCCGGAAGGGATGCGGATGCGCTGGAAGCCGTGCCAGGAGGCCTCGGTGGTCTCGAAGATCACGGCGCGGTTGGCCAGGGGCACGACAGATTTCACGTCAGCCTCACCGGTAGCGAACGGGTCTCTCAGCAGTTCCAGACAGCCACCCCATTCAGCTTCCCATTCGGGGTTGAGGAAGAGAATCAGGTTCAGGCGGCGGTGGAGGTGCGTAGTGGGGTGGTAGTTGAAGTCGACGTGAGTGTCGAGTTCCTGGCCATCGAGATTCTCGTGGGTACCGCCGCCGATGTATTCCGGGTCGTAGAGCAGGCTGGGAATGCCAGTGATTTCGCCGATGACGGAAAGGAATTCCGGATCCTTCATGAGGCGGTCGAATTGCTGGTAGACGGTGCCGATGCGGGCGAGGTCGGAAACCACGGCTTTGCGTCCCACTTCCCCGCGCTCGTTGATGGCGACCTTGTCGGCGAAGGGAGGAAAGGAATCGATCAGGTCGCGGCAGAAAGCGGGATCGAGGAATTGGTCGATCACTACGTGGTGGAAGGGCTGCGCGGAGGTGAATTGGCGGTGCAGATCGGGGACGGAGGCGCGGAGCGCGGGGTGGAGGGTGGAAAGCATTTATACAGTGTAGATGGGAAGAAGCGATGATGAACCGTGGCTTAGCGAGGGCCGAGCCATATGCTTGGGCACGCGATGACCGGCGACCCAAAGCGATCGCCGGTCCCACTTGCCTGTTCCATAAGCGGACAGATTGAGAGTGTAGGTGCTCGGCAAGACATTGAAAGCAGAGCTGTGGCTGTGGAGGTTAACGTGCGTAAAGGGTCTCATCGATGACCTTGTTGGGCGATATGCGGCAAGCGGGACGGCTGCTGCGACGGAGCCCGGGGTTTACGGCGACGGCGGTGGCGGCAATCGCTCTGGGGATTGGAGCGTGCACGGCGATCTTCTCGGTAGTCAACAGGGTGCTGCTGGAGCCGCTGCCTTACCCTCAGCCGGACCGGCTGGTGCAGTTGATGAGCACGTCGCTGGTGGGCGATCAGAGCGTGGCGTCGATTCCCAAATTCGTCACGTGGCGGGACCATACCCGTGCGTTTGAGTACATGGCGGCCTACGACATCGGAGGGCCGAGCGTCAGCCTGACGGAAGGCGACCTGCCGGAGGCGCTGCGGACCGCGCGGGTGTCGGCGGACTACTTCCGCCTGTTTGGCGCGCGCCTGGAGCTGGGCAGGAGCTTCTCGACCCAGGAGGACCAGCCCGGCGGCGGCCGGGTGGCGGTGATCAGCGACGGCTTGTGGCGCGCCCGTTTTGGCGGCAATGGCGGATTGGTGGGCCGCAATATTTCGGTGGAATACCAGGATTATAAAGTGGTGGGAGTGGTGGCGCCGGGCTTCCGGATGGACCCTCCGGCCGACGTCTGGCTTCCGCTGCAGGCTGACGCGTCGGCCGGCGACCACATGAGCCGCGTGCGGGTGGCGGCGCGGCTGATGCCGGGTATGAGCCTGGACGAAGCTGCGCGTAACCTGGGATCGACGATGAGGTGGTTCACACACACGTTCCCCAACGCGCCGATGCTATATGGGGAACAGTTCACGGCGATTCCTTTGCGGGATGCGGTGGTCGGCGATGTGAAGCCGGCGCTTTTCCTGCTGGTCGGCGCGGTGGCGTTCGTACTGCTGGTTTCGTGCGCCAATGTCGCGAACCTGGTGCTGGCGCGATCCACGCGGCGGGCGCGCGAGATTGCCATCCGGGCGGCGCTAGGGGCTAAGCGGAAGCAGATTGCCAGCCAGTTGCTGGCCGAAAGCGCGCTACTGGCCTTGAGCGGGGGCGTGGTGGGCCTGGTGTTGGGATACCTGGGCGTGCGCGAACTGCTGGCGATCAGCCCCGGCGAGATTCCGCGCATCGGCGCAAACGGCGCGGAGATCACGCTGGACTGGCGGGTGTTTCTGTTCACACTAGGGGTTTCGGTTGCGACCGGCGTTCTGTTCGGCTTGATTCCGGCGATTCATGCGTCGCGGGCCGATGTCGGTTCGCTGGTCAAAGACGGCGCGGCCCAATCGGGCATGGGGTTCCGGCGCAGTCGCGGACGGTCGGCGCTGGTGATCGGAGAAATAGCGCTGGCCCTGGTGCTGCTGGCCGGCGCGGGCTTGCTGATCAGGACGTTCACGGCGATGCGAACGGTCAACCGCGGGTTCGACGAACAGAACGTGCTGACCATGGAGATGTCGCTGGGCAGTCCTCAGTTCCAGAAGACCGCGGCGGTGGCTCAACTGGTGCGGGTTGCCGAGAGGCGAATCGGGCGCGTGCCGGGAGTGGCGGCGGTGGCAACGACGTGCGCGCTGCCGCTGGAGCCGACGCTGATAATGCCCTTCTGGGCTATCGAGCGCGACCGGAGCGTGGTGGGGCGGTATCACGGCGCGGCGGCGTGGCGCAGCGTGTCACCGGAGTATTTCGACGCGTTTCACAGCCGCCTGCTGCGCGGGCGGGTGTTTACCGATGCGGACAACGAAGACGCCGCGGGGGTGGTGGTGATCAACCACGCCATGATGCGCCGCTATTGGCCGGAAGTTGAGGCCAATCCGATCGGACAGTTCCTGAGCATCGGAGAAGGCATGGGCAAGGGGATGAGAGACGCACCCAGGGAGATTATCGGGGTTGTGGCGGATGTCAAGGACGCCGGGCTGAACCTGGAGCCAATGATGTACGTACCGGTGGCACAGTTGCCGGACGGTTTGAATGCGCGCAACAATCGCGTGCTGCCGATCAAATGGGTGGTGCGCAGCGCGGGAATGGCGCGTGTTCCCTTTGCGGCTGTGCAGCAGCAACTGAAAGAAGCCAGTGGAGGGTTGCCGGTGGAGCGGGTTCGCACGATGCACGAAGTACTGGCGGCATCCTCGGCGCGGACCGCATTCTACATGATGCTGCTCACGGTGTTCGCGGGATTGGCGTTGCTGCTGGCGGCGGTAGGGTTGTATGGGTTGATGGCGTATTCGGTGCAGCAGCGGACCGCGGAGATTGGCATCCGGATGGCTTTGGGCGCGGCGCCGCAGGACGTGCGCAACATGGTGGTGTGGCAGGGCATGCGGCTGGCTGTGCTGGGGATAGGTGCCGGCATCCCGGCGGGACTGGCGCTGACACGGGTGATGGATAGCATGATCGTCGGGATTCGCACCTGGGACCCGGCGGTGTTCGCGGCGGTGGCAGCCTTGCTGGGACTGGTGGCGCTGGTTGCGTCGTACGTGCCGTCGCTCCGGGCGACGCGAGTAGACCCGGTGGATGCGTTGAGAAACTGATTCGCCGCCGAGGCGCCGAAACGCCGAGGTTAGTTAGGTGGAAACGCGTGTTTAGGTTTTGACCGGCACGCGGACAACGCCTGCTCATTTTTCATGCCTTTGGGAGCATGGGCAGGGCCCTGACGGAGGCGCGCTGTTAGAGAAGCGTCGGCATGAGTGCCGACGCGGCAGGCAAGAGTGCCTGCGCCACGTCGGCCAGCTATTTCTTCACGTATTTCTTGAGGTCTTTCTGGCCGACTTCGGCGCCGTAGATGGCGCCTTTGCCGTCGGCGGCGATGCCTTCGGAGCCGCTGGTGGCGGCATTCTCGGGAGTCGCAAACGTGTCGGGGATGAATGAGGTGACCGTGCCATCTTTCGCGCTGCCGACACGGACGCCGCGCTTCCAGCCGGGGTGGTGGCCGTAGCCGTCTCGCTCACGGGACTCGGAATCGGAGACGTAGATGATGTCGTTCCTGTCGATATAGATGCCGCTGGGCCGGCTGAACTGCTTCCACTCTTCGAGGAATTTGCCGTCCTGGTCGAAGATCTGGATGCGATTGTTGCCGCGGTCGCCGACGAAGACGCGGCCTTTGGAATCGAGGGCGATGGCGTGCGGCATGTCGAACTCGCCCTGAGCTGTGCCTTTCCTGCCCCAGGTCTTGATGAACTTGCCGTCTTTGGAGAACTTGACGACGCGCGCGTTGGTGTTGTTGCCATGGCCGTCGGCGACGAAGATGTCGCCGTTGGGCGCGACGGCGACGGCGGAAGGCTGGTTGAAATGGTCTGGATCGTCGCCCGGCTCGCCCCGCTTGCCGAGCGTCATCAAGACCTTGCCTTCGGGATTGAACTTGATGATGTAGTGACCGTGGTTGTCGGTAACGAAGAGGTTGCCGTCGCGGTCAATGACGAGGTTGTGGGGGAAGGCGAACATGCCAGCGCCGAAACTTTTGAGAAGTTTGCCGGAGGCGTCGAACTCGAGTACGGGGTCAAGGGGGCTGTTCGCGCAGTTGTTGGCGCCGCAGCGCTCGGCAACCCAGACGTTGCCCTGGCGGTCGAAATCGACTGCGCTGGTGGAGCCCCAGGCACGACCCTCGGGGAGCTTGAAGTAGTTCTCGATGGTGAGGTAGAGATTGGGCTGGGAGTTGGGCGCGGCGTCAGGCTGGGCGAAGACTGTCGTGGTGCACGAAAGAGCTGCGGCAATAAGCGTGAAGCGGAGATGATACATAATCAGCATGGTCAGCCTCCAGGGACGCGGCAATTAGTTTATCGCGGTTCGGGCGAGAATGACGGGCGACAAAAGACGATCGCCCGTCCCACTTATGCCACTTGCTGCGGCGCCGGCTGTTTGTGCTTGCACTCGGCGTTGGGGCATTGCCATACGGGGCCGGATTTCAGCCACTTCTCCACCATGTAGGGGCTGCCGCACTCGCGGCATTTCTCGGCGATGGGCTTTCCCCAGGCAACGAATTTGCAGTCCGGGTAACGGTTGCAACCGTAGAAGGTCTTGCCCTTGCGGGAGCGGCGCTCGATGATTTCGCCTTCGCTGCATTCCGGGCACTTCACGCCGATGGTTTTCTGCTTCACGTATTTGCAGGTGGGATAGTTGCTGCAAGCGGTAAATTCACCGTAGCGGCCGGTCTTCAACACGAGGTGATTGCCGCACTGCGGGCACTTCTCTTCGAGCGGCACATCGGGTTTCTTCTGCGTCCCACCGATCTGCTTGGTGGTTTTGCAGTCCGGGTAGCCGGAACAAGCGAGGAACTGTCCGAAGCGGCCTTTCTTGAGAACCATGGGCCGGCCGCAGTTTTCGCAGTACTCCTCTTCCCCCTGTTCGGAGAGATCGGCGTTGTCGACATCGGGAAGATCGACGGTGAGCTCGCGGGTGTAGGTGCAATCGGGGTAGCCGGTGCAGGCAATGAAACTGCCGTGCTTGCCCCACTTGATCACCAGGGGCTTGCCGCACTTCTCGCAGGTCAAGTCGGTGGGCTTTTCCATCCGCTTGATGTCGGTCATGTGCTCTTCGGCGTGCTTCAGATCTTTGTCGAAGCGCTCGTAGAACTCGGACATGGCGGCGCGCCAATCGAGCTTGCCGTCCTCGATTTCATCGAGTTCCTCCTCCATGCGGGCGGTATAGCTGACGTCGAAGATGTCATCGAAACTCTCGATCAGCAGGTCCGTCACCACCATGCCGAGTTCGGTGGGCACGAAGCGGCCGCCTTCTTTATTGACGTACTCGCGCTCCTGGATGGTGGAGAGGATGGAGGCGTACGTGGACGGGCGGCCGACGCCGTCGGCTTCGAGGCGCTTCACCAGCGTGGCTTCGTTGTAGCGCGGAGGGGGTTCGGTGAAATGCTGCTCGGGCTTTATGGCCTTGAATTTCAGGTGCTCACCTTCGGCGACGGCGGGCAGGCGATGTTTCATCTCCTCGTCTTCCTCGTCGGCCTGGTCTTTGCCCTCCTGGTAGACCTTGAGGAAGCCGTCGAACTTCAGGACGGAGCCGGTGGCACGGAAGAGATAGTCCGCACCGTTCCTGCCCTTGGCGGAGACGTCGATGCTGGTCTGGTCATAGAGCGCCGGCATCATCTGAGAAGCGAGGAAGCGGTTCCAGATGAGGCGGTAGAGCTTCATCTCATCTTCGGCCAGATACTTCTCGACGATGTCCGGGGTGAAGGCCATGGATGTGGGGCGGATGGCCTCGTGCGCATCCTGGGCGTCCTTCTTGGATTTGTAAACATTGGGCGAGTCGGGAAGGAACTCCCTGCCGTAGCGCTCGGCGATGTAGTGGCGCACATCGCGCAGGGCATCGTCGGAGACGCGCGTCGAATCGGTGCGCATATAGGTGATCAGGCCGACGGCGCCTTCCTTGCCGATTTCGATGCCTTCGTAGAGGCGCTGGGCCAGCATCATGGTCCGCTTGACGCTGAATCGCAACTTGCGGGAGGATTCCTGCTGCAGGGTGGACGTGATAAAGGGCGAGACGGGATTGCGTTTCTTTTCGCGCGTGCCGACGGACTTGACGATGTAATCGGCGCCGGCGAGCTGCGCGACGATGTCGTCGGCCGCGGTCTGCGCGCCGATTTCGGGTGTCTCATCGTTCACCTTGATGAGGCGGGCGACCAGCGCGGGCGGCTTGCGGGCCGCGAGATCGACGTCGATGGTCCAGTATTCCTTTTTCTGGAAGGCACGGATTTCACGTTCGCGCTCGACCACCACGCGGAGGGCGACGGTTTGGACGCGGCCAGCGGAAAGGCCGCGGCGGACTTTGTCCCAGAGGAGCGGAGAGATCTTGTAGCCGACCAGGCGATCGAGCACGCGGCGGGCCTGCTGGGCTTCGACGAGGTTGATGTTGACCTGCGAAGGTTGCTGGAAGGCCTTCTCGACGGCCTTCTTGGTGATCTCGTTGAACATCACGCGGAAGATCTTGGGGCCGTTCTTCTTTTCCTGCAGTTCCTCCTGGAGGTGGAAGCAGATGGCTTCGCCTTCGCGGTCGGGGTCGGCGGCGAGGTACACCTCCTGCACTTTCCGGGCAGTTTGGCGGATTTCGGCGATGAACTTTTTCTTGCCCTCGATGATCTCGTAGCGCGGTTCGAAGCCGTTGTCGACATCGACGGCGAGATCACGCTTGGGGAGATCCTTGACGTGACCGAGGGAAGCTTTCACGACGAACTGCTTACCCAGGTATTTGTTAATGGTTTTCGCCTTGGTAGGCGACTCCACGATTACCAGAGCCTTTGCCATACTCAACTTTCGGAATGCGGCGCCCTCCGCCGCGCCAGTCGCAATGATTGCGGATTACCCAGTAGACGTTACCACACTTTTACAAAGTTCTTGCCCGGCAACTGCCGCACCAGGCCCAACATTTCCAATTCGAAAAGCGCCGCGATGAGTTCGGAAGGCGAAGTATCTTCAACCTTCTCAAGAAGATCGTCCAAGTGTACGGCGACATCCACTTGCAGCACTTCGAGCGCACGGCGAGCCGTAGCGCCGAGTTCCGGACCGGCGCCCTTCAGTAACGATGCCGCTGCGCCGGCTTCGGTTGCGCCGGTTTCGGCGAGGATCTTCTGCTTTCCCCTATCTATTAGATGCCGGCGGGATTCAGCAGGGAGTTCAGAGATGACGTCGTTCCAGTCCTGCACGAGGCGTGCGCCTTGTTTTATCAGCAGGTTAGGTCCCCAGCTCAGCTTGTTTGTGATGTTGCCGGGGATGGCGAAAACTTCGCGGCCCTGATCCATGGCGAGCTTGGCGGTGATGGCCGAGCCGCTGTACTGCGCGCCTTCCACGACCAGCACGCCGAGGCTGAGGCCGCTGATGATTCGGTTGCGGATAGGGAAATTCTGCGGAAAGGCAGTGGCGCCCATGGGAAATTCGGAGACAAGCAGGCCTTTGGTTGCGAGGTCCGCAGCGAGCTTGCGGTTTTCCGATGGGTACACTACATCGACGCCGCAACCAAGCACGGCGATGGTGTCGCCGCCCGCGGTGAGCGCGCCCTTGTGGGCAGCGGTATCGATGCCGCGCGCCATTCCGCTGATGATGGCGAGGCCGGCGTGGGCGAGATCGGCCGAGAGACGTTCGGCAACGGCGAGGCCATAGGGCGTGGGACGGCGCGTGCCGACAACGGCAAGGGAGAGGGACGGCAGAAGCTCGACGCGGCCACGCGCGAACAGGATCAGGGGCGGATCGAAGATCTCGCGCAACGTTTGGGGATAACGCGGGTCGCCGATGGCTATCATTTCGGCGCCGGATTCGGACATTTTCTCCTGCTGCGCGACGGCGTCTTCGAAGGTGCAGCCGCTGGCGATGGACTGGGCCACCGCGCCATTGACGCCGGCGGCTTCCAGTTCGGTGCGCGAAGCGCGGAAGACGGCTTGCGGGCTGCGAAAACGGTCGAGCAGCTTGACTGACGTTCGGGTACCCAGGCCCGGGACCAACTTGAGTGCCAGCCAGTGGAGTTCCTCCTCCCGGCTGAGGACAGACGAATTCATCAAGGACTTGCTGATTTCTACGCTAACAGCGGGCGCGGGAGGAAGCAAGTGGGGCGGGGAGACTGGTGTTGGTGACGGCGCGGAGGTACTGGCTCACGGCACGCCGGACCGGGGGCTAGGCGGAATCACTTCCGAGAGTTTATGGTTGAAGAGAGCCCATGGCAGACAATACTCAGACCGCAACCAAACAGGATGTTCTCGACGCCACGGAAGTTCTGCGCGGAGAAATGGCTACCTCGACGAATGCCTTGCGCGAGGAGATTGCGGGCGAAATCACCGCCGCGACCAGCGCTTTGCGAGAGGAACTTACCGAAGTCATCGGGGACAGCGAAACGAAACTGCTCAGAGCGTTCTACAGTTTCGCGGAGTCCAACCAAACGCGCTTCGGGCAGGTCGAAGCAAACACGAACGCCGTGATTGCACGTCTGGCGACGCTGGAATCCAGGGTGATTGAACTGGAGAAACGGCTCAACATGCCGCCAGCGGCATGGGGTCGAGCGGACCCGTCAGCGCTGCGTTCAGGGGTTGTTTGAAAGAGCCGCAACGCTGGGCCGAGCGCAGTCGGCACCGACTGCGCCACCACGGCTATTAAGCACTTCCTGGGCCAGGTCAGGGGGCGGCATCGACGGTGTATACTCGCCTAAGGAAAAGGAGAGCAATTTGAAATGAGACGCATTGTAGTTTTCGCTTTATTAATTGGCAGTGTGCTGGGTGTCGGACTCGCCCAGATCACGAAGGACAAGGTAAAGAACGGAAACAAGAAGAGCCCGAACGCAGAGACATCGGTCACGATCAACGGCAAGGAGATCTGGATCGCGTATCACGCGCCTTCGGTGAATAAACGGAAGATTTTCGGCGGCACGGATGCGCTGCAACCCGATGACACCGTATGGCGGCTGGGCGCCGACTTTGTTACGATTTTGCACACCGATGCCGACCTGGAACTCGGCGGCCTGGCAGTGCCGAAGGGTGACTACGCGCTGTACGCGGCACTTGACAAGGGAAAGTGGCAGCTCATCGTGAATAAGCAAGTGATGAACGCGGCAGGAAGCCGGGTGCAATGGGGGATTAACATGGACGGAAGCACTACGGACGACCCGGCAAAGGATCTGGGTCGCGTGGCGATGACCATGGGGAAGCCCCCAGCGTTAGTAGAAACGCTCAAGATCACGCTTTCCGACGCGGGCGGCAAAGGCAAGCTGCAAGTGGAATGGGAAAACGTCACGGCGTCGGTGCCGTTCACGGTGAAGTAGAGCGGGTTGTTCACCGCTGAGACGCCGAGAACGCCGAGGAAGAATGGCGTCGCCGGTGATCAGCAGTACCCGTAACGGCCGTTCATTTTGTGAGTCCGGCGGTTAGGCTGGCGCATTCCGGCGACGGAGGGGCCGGGGTCTTGCCTAATTGGCGGATGTTGACCGTCGCGGGCTGCCACCTGAACTTCCAAACTCCCGCGGAGCAGATTTCGAGAGCGCCGCACTGGGACAGCTTGCGCGCCGCGGTGGGGTCGGAGTTGGCTCGGTCCGGCCAAAAGCGGCCGGCGGCGGCAGCGTTGCAGGCGGGTTTTCTGGGCTGCTGCTGAGACGGGCCGGGGAAGCCGCCCGCGGCCAGAATTGCGGAAACGATGATCCAGTGCACGCTCCATTCTGTACCGATGTACCTATGGCAGGCTAGGGGTTGATCTTGAGATGGAACTAAGCAAAGCCGTCTTGGGTCCTATCACTTTGGGTATATAAGGGTTATGCTGCGGTCAGGACGGCGTCTTAAACTGGTAGGAACATGAAGCGGGAAGCGTCGTTTTTCGAAGGCAAGGAGGCTGTTCTGGTCTATATCGCAAAGAAGTTGAAGGATGCCTTGCGCCTGGAATCCGTGCTGACGGCAGCCGGCTTGGACTACGGCGTGGAAGCCGACGAATACCGCGGCGGCGTGGTGTTCCGAACGGCGCGAGTGGGGGCGTTTTTCTACGTGTTACCTGAATCGGCGGAGCCGGCGCGGGAAATCATGGGCCGGAACGGGTTCAAGCCATACGAAGAGCCGGTGCCTCAGGAATAGCGGTCACAAGCTACTCGTCTTTGCTTCCCATGAAGAGCCTCCCTGCCCCTTTCGGATGATTGATGGTCCGGAGCAGGGTTTGGAAGTCCACCTTGACTTCGATTACAGTGGCTTCATTCGGCTCATAGGTGACGATCAGCATTTTGGTGGATTTCCCGGCCTCACCGGCGAAGATGTACGTCGACTCGCCGCTGCGGCGCGAATGCGTGCGCACCATAGGGCTCAAACCACGGAGGGCGACGCCATCCATGAAGCGGTCGAGTTCGACCTGGTCGGAATAATCGGACGGAGACTGGAGGTCCTCGAAGACGGCGAGTTGGAAGCTCTGGGCGCCTCCGGGATGGGCGACCCTCACGGCGAAACTCGCGACTCCCATTAGTGGAATATGGGTGCGTTTGACGCCGCAGTGTTTCTCGATCGATTTCACGACGTAGTCAAATTCGGAATCGGCGGCATACGCCGCGCTGGACGCGACGAGGAGGACGGACAGGAATCGCACGCTCATTTGGCACCCTTCCTTCCGATGGCGGTGACATCGACATCCAATCTGGGAATGCCGAACTGGCCGCCGAGATCGGCCAATTGCGCGGGATCCAAGTTGCCGACAATGCTCACGATGGTCAGCTCCCTTGGTTCCGCGCAGATCAGCAGAATGCCGCCTAGCTGGCCGTTGCCGCCATCTTTGAGGTAGACATCGACGTTGTCGCCGTCTCTTTTTGAGGTTACACCGACGATCCGCGACCAGGGAGCCGCTTTCACCTGAGCGCGGACTTCGTCAACGTCCGTCATGCTGTACTCGCCATCCCGCGCAAACTGGAAGCTGCGGACGGTAATGCTCTGCAGGCCGGCAAGCAGCTTCTTGGCGGTGGCCTCGCCCCCGTCCTTGTCGGACAGAAAACGCCCGGCGAGCCGCAGCATAGTGCCGTCGAGCGTGATGTCTACGGTGTCCTCGGCCTTGGCGGCCAATTTTTCCAGGTTCGCGGGCAGCTTGATCTCCTGGGCCCACAGAGGCGCCAGGGCCGCCGCCAGCGCGATGGTTACGATTCTCATAATTCCTCCACGGTGCGAAGCACTCTTTCATACAGTAGATACGTCCGGCCGGTCAGCGGGAACGCGAATTCCTTTGAAAGGAAGCTTCCGGCTTCGGTACACTGGGTGAATCGCCATGGGGATGCAAAAGAACCTGGGACTTGCCCTGCAGGATGCCAGGGCGCACACAGACTGTCTTTTCGGGCTGGTGCGGCCGGATTCGTTTTACGAGCGGCCTATCCCGGAGCGGCACCGCATCATCTTCTACGTCGGGCACCTGGAGGCTTTCGACTGGAACCTGATCGGCGGGTATGCCCTTGGGCGGCGGGCGTTCCATGCGGAATTCGACCGGCTGTTCGCCTTCGGCATCGATCCGCCGCCAGGCCAATTGCCGGCGGATCAGCCTGCCGACTGGCCGGGCGTGGCTGAGGTGGAACGGTACCGCCGGCTGACCCGGGAGGAAATCGACGCGGCGCTTGAGGACGTGCCGGAGCGGTTGTTGCATGTGGCTATCGAACACCGGCTGATGCATGCGGAGACGTTTGCTTACATCCTGCATCAGTTGGCTTACGAACGGAAGAGAGACGGGGCACAAGCTAAAGCTTGTGCGTGCGGTGCACAAGCTGAAGCTTGTGCGTACCTTGTGGACGTTCCGGCGGGCGAGGCGCGGCTGGGATTGAGCAGCGAAGATGGGTTCGGATGGGATAACGAGTTTCAAGAGCACCGGGCGCACGTGCCCGCGTTCGCGATCGACCGCTACAAAGTGACTAACGGCGAATACCTGGAGTTCGTGCGTCAGGGCGCACACGCGCCGTTCTTTTGGGTGGAACGTGACGGGCAGTGGTTCTACCGTGGCATGTTTGGCGAAGTGCCGCTGCCGCTCGATTGGCCGGTCTACGTTACGCATGCGGAGGCGCAAGCGTATGCCGAGTGGCGGGGATTGAGGTTGCCGACCGAGCCGGAGTTTCACCGAGCGGCGGAGATGGCAAGAGTCTCCAGCAACGCGGACTTCCAGAATTGGGATCCAATGCCGGTGACTGCGGACGAACGGCCAGGGGATGCCGGCCCACAGCAGATGGTGGGGAACGGCTGGGAATGGACATCCACAGTGTTCGCACCGTTCCAGGGGTTCGAGCCGTTTCCGTTCTACACCAACTATTCGGCGCCGTTTTTCGACGGGGAGCACTACGTGTTGAAGGGCGCGTCGCAGCGCACGGCGGCGTGCATGCTGCGGCCCTCGTTCCGCAACTGGTTCCGGCCAAGCTACCCTTACATTTACGCTACGTTCCGGCTGGTGCAGCGGTGATGTTCGCGCCGGTCCTGGATAACGAGTTCGCACGCGAGGTCCGCGCGGGCCTGACCCGTTCCGGGCAGAAGACCCTTCCGTGCCGCTACCTATATGACAGTGTCGGTTCGGCACTATTTGAGGCGATCACTTGCCTGGATGAGTACGGGCTCACACGGGCCGATGCACGTCTGATGACTGCGCATGCAGACGCGGTGATTGCGGCGATGCCAGGACCATCAGCGGTGGCGGAGTTGGGCAGCGGAAACGGGATCAAGACGCGGCCGATCCTCGAGAGCTTGCGCCGGCGGGAACGGGTGGTCTATTACCCGATCGATCTTTCGACCACTGCGCTGGCGAAGTGCAGCCTGGAGCTGGGGCCGCTGGGCACGGTGGCGCCGATCGAGAAGAGCTACCTGGAAGGGATGTGCGAGGTGGTTGCGCGGCGGGCGGCGGGCCAGACTCTGCTGGTGCTGTTTCTGGGCAGCACCATCGGCAACTTCGAGCCGGAAGCGGCGATTGACTTCGTGTATGCTTTGCGGTCGCAGTTGCAGGCAGGCGACGCACTGCTACTGGGCACCGACCTGGTGAAACCAGTAGACGTGATGAGAGCCGCGTATGACGACGCGGCGGGCGTCACAGCGGCGTTCAATCTCAATTTGCTGGCGCGCATCAACCGAGAGCTGGATGCGGATTTCGATCTGCGCCGTTTCGAACACCAGGTGCGTTACAACCGGGAGGCGCAGCGAATCGAGATGCACCTGCAGTCCCTGATGAACCAGACAGTGCGCGTGGGAAAAGCGGGGCTGGAGGTGGATTTTGGAGGCGGTGAGACCATCCTCACCGAGGTTTGCCACAAGTTCCGCGCGCATCAGATCGGCGTGCTGGCGCGGGTGTGCGGGTTTCGAGTGGAGCAGCAGTGGGTGGATGAGAAGTGGCCGTTCGCGGAGAGTTTGCTGAGGGTGGTGTAGAGGGTGGAGCCCAGGATTTTGACGCGGAGACGCGGAGGCGCGGAGGCGCGGAGAAGACACAAACACAAAAGTCAACACCTGAGGGAACGGAGGTGGCGGAGGAACGGGTTCGGAGCGCGAGCTATTGGTACAGGCGCCGGTAGAGGTCGGCGTTGCGCAAGACCGCCTGCACGTAGTCGCGCGTCTCGGTGAACGGGATGGATTCCACGAACTCGGCGGGCTCGCGGTATTGGCTCCAACTGAGCCACGTGGCCAAGCGGTTGGGGCCGGCGTTGTAGGCGGCGAGGGTCTCTTCGACGTGGCCCCCGTTCTGATCCAGCATGGACCGGAAAATGGACGTGCCGATTTTCAGGTTGGTGGCCGGCTGGAAGAGCATGCGGTTGCTGAGACGTTTGACGCCGGCCTGGCGCGCGAACTGACGGCCGGTGACCGGCCGCACCTGCGTGAGGCCGTACGCATTGGCGGGCGAGAGAGCCTGCGGATCGAACTCGGATTCCTGGCGGATGAGGCCGGCGAGAAGGAAGGGGTCGACTGCGTGTTCACGAGCCGTCTGATCCAGTTCGGCGCGATAGGGGATGGGAAACAGGAGCTCCCAGAATTTACGCGGGGCGGCTTGAATGGGGAGGTTGAGATACTCGGGAGCCATGGCTTTCATGACGTGCATGGCGGAGTGCGGCGCATCTGCGGCGCTCGCCATTTCCATGCCGAGCAGCGCGGGTTGACCGTCAGTGCGCGCGCCGAAGCGCAGCTCGGAATCCGCAAAGTCGGCGAGCCCCGCGGCTCGCAAGAGCCGCGAGCGTTCGATGCGGACGGTGGTACTGTGGGTGGCCTCAGCGGGCACGGGCCGAGGGGGCGGCAAGGTCAAGCTGGAGAGAAACTGCGTGATTTCCGTGGACGGCGGGTTGGCGCTCCCCGCGAGTTGCGCGAGCCGCTGCCGGGCCAGCAGGGCGTAGTAATGGTTCTCGAATGCGCTGGCCAGCCGCTGGTAGCAGGCGCGGGCGCTGGCGGGGTCGTCAGCCTGCTCGAAATGGCGGCCCAGGAAGTAGAGCGCCGCGCCAGCGGTGGCGTGGACGGGATAGCGGCGCACGTGCTCCTCGAGCAAACTGGCGGCATCCGGCTGGTTATGCAGGTAGGCCTGGAAGGTCACTTTCCAGTGGCTCACGGCCGCTTCCAGTGCAGCAGGAAAATCCTGGTACACGGTCCTGTAGAGCGGCACGAATTCATCGGGCTGGTTGACCAGCAGGAACCGGTTAGCGGCCGAAATGATTGCTTTGAGGCGCCAGACCGAACGGGGATAGTGCTGTTCTAAGCGGCTCAGCGCGGACTTGATTTCATCGTCGTCGGTCAGGTGGCGGGCGCATTCCAGGAGATAGTAGAGCCGTTCGGCATCGGGGTCGGAATCCGGAAGTTCGAGTCCGCGGAGGTAGGGGTAGGCCTTCGGCACGTTGCCCTTGAGATACTCGACGGCCCCGACGCGAACACGGGCCTGGTCGCGCTCGACGCCTGAAAGTTGGTCGGCCAGAGAACGGTACTCGGCGGCGGCCTGTAGGAAGGCGCGGGTTTCGAGGAGGCGATCCGCGCGGTGCAGCATCTGAGCGGGAGACGGCGCGGGATACGCGGCGCCCATCGACTCTTTGAGCGTGGCAAGCGCCGCGCCGGCGTGGACGGCGGCATCGCCGGTCACGTAGTTGTAGTAGACGCGCTGGTAGAGTTCGGCGGCGTGAGCGGCGTCGCCGGCGGCCTGGTAGCAATCGGCCAGGGTGACGTCGCCATCGGGCTGCGGCAATTCGGCGGAGTGGTCGCTGAGGAGGCGAACGGCATCGGCAGGAGCGGTTTCTTTCTCTGCGCGGGCTTCCAGCAGCCAGGCCTTGGCGGCGAACGGCGAGGGAGGTTCGACGGAATGTGCCGGCCCCAGGTCCTTGGCGAGACCATCGAGGTCTTTCAATTCGACGCGCGAGGCGGCAAGGAAGTAGGCGGTGTAGTCGGCGATCGGCGCCAGCTTGGGATCAGCCTTCTTCAGCGAGGCGATTGCGGCGGGATAGTCCTTCTGCTCGTACGCGACTATGCCGAGGGCCAGCCGCACCAGCGGCGCGTCCTTGGGATGGGAGGAGGCCCAGACCTGGACGGCGGCGCGACGGGCGGGTGAAGGAGCTTCGCGCCAGGATTTGACTAACGCCGCCAGAGTGGCGGGCCTGGCGCCAACCTTGGCGGCAGGTGTGGCAGGCGGGTTGGCTGCCATCAACCAGCCGACACACGCCAGCAGGCCGACGGCACTGAGGACCGCGGTCCGAAGATACGGTGACGCCCTCCTTAGGAGTTGCTCCGCGCTCCCTGACGGTCGCGGCTCTGAGGCTGGCGCTTCGCCGGAACCGGCGGAGTTACGCCAGTGGGCCGGGATAGTCTTTGCCAAGCAGTTCCGGATCGTCATGGGCTAAAGTTCGCACCAGTTCCACATGGAGGTAGTCCACCATGCTCGGGCATGGGGCGAAGAAGGATTCGCGCATGGTTACGCGGGCGGCATCGATGCGCGGGCGGAGCGCTTCATAGAGATTGCGCAGGGCGCGGCCAGAGAGCACCGCAGCCGGTTCGTTCAGGCGCATCTCAGCCACCTGCACGCGGGCGAATCGCTGCGCGCGAAGATGGATGGCTTGCTCTTCTGGAGAAAGGCTGTCCCAGGTGGCGGCGGTGGTTGCCGCGGCAACGGGCTCCGCCGGAGCGATCGTCACAAGTTCGAGCGGCGGAGACACGGTCAGAGAATTCCACACTGCAGCGGCCATCTGGGTCAGCAGTTCCAGCGCCGGACCTTGGACCGTCCCCCAGGCGTAGAGCAGCGCCGGCACCTGGTCCTTTGCGAGCAGTGGGTAGATCGACGCGCGGGCATCGGGCGGATGCGCCACCAGGGCAGCCAGTTCGGGCGAGATCTCGCTTGGTGTGGTGACGGCAACGACGGGGTCCCGGCTCTCGACCACACCGGCTAGCGCGGCTGCGGCCGTGAGCGGAATGACGAGCGATGAGAACTCCCGGGCGGCCTCATCGGAAACACCGCGAATGACTTCTCCCCTGGCGGCCTCATTGGAGATGCGGAAGACGGCAGCGCCTGTGCTGAATGCGCCGGCGGCGTCGAGGAGAGTGGCGGTCAACTCCTCGAGCGACGCGGCCTGGCGGATGCGGCGCACGGCCTGGTTCAACTGATCGGCAAGCTCCCGCCGCGCCCGGCCGCGAGCCTCATCGAAGAGGCGCTCGACCTCATTGGAAAGCTGGGAGAGTTGCCCTTCCAGCATTTGTCTCAGAGGAGACGTGAAGGCGGGAGAAGCCATTCCTGGGACCATTTTAACAGGCGGCGGAGTGTGCATTCGCCGGTGCGTCCCACGGCCTACAATTGTCTTTATGATTGCTTCCGTAAACCCAGCGACGGGCGAGACAGTGCGCACATTCGAGGCGCTGAGCGAAACCGAGATCGAACAGAAGCTCGCGCGTGCAGACGCGGCCTATCGCACCTACCGCCAGACGGCGCGCAGCGACAGGGCGCGCTGGCTCTCGGCCGCCGCCGGCATCCTGGAAGAAGAAAAAGACCGCTTGGGCCGCATCATGACCCTCGAGATGGGCAAGCCGATCAGCGCCGCACGCGCGGAAGCCGCCAAGTGCGCGCTCGCGTGCCGATACTATGCCGAAAACGGCGAGCGCCTGCTGGCCGATGAGACGATGGATGGCGGCTCCGGCGTCAGCTTTCTGCGCTATCAGCCGATCGGCCCGGTGCTGGCCGTGATGCCATGGAATTTCCCCTTCTGGCAGGTCTTCCGCTTCGCCGCACCAGCGCTTATGGCGGGCAACGTCGGCCTGCTGAAGCACGCTTCCAACGTGCCGCAGTGCGCGCTGGAGATCGAACAGGTGATCCGGCGCGCCGGTTTTCCGGGTGATGTTTTTCAGACGCTGCTGATCTCTTCGTCGCAGGTGGCGCGAGTGATCGATGATCCGCGAGTGAGGGCTGCGTCGCTCACCGGCAGCGAGCCGGCCGGCGCACAGGTGGCTTCAGAGGCTGGCAAGCAGATCAAGAAGACCGTGCTGGAACTGGGCGGAAGCGATCCCTTCGTGGTGATGCCGAGCGCCGAGTTGGACCGCGCGGTGCGCACTGCGGTGGATGCGCGTGTCATTAACAACGGCCAGTCCTGCATCGCGGCCAAGCGGTTCATCGTCCACGCGCGGGTTGCCGATGAATTCGAACGACGGTTCGTGGCGGCGATGGCGGCCCTGCGCGTCGGCGACCCGATGGAGGAAAGTACAGAGGTGGGGCCTCTCGCCACGCGCGACATTCTGGAAACCCTGGACGAGCAGGTGCGGCGCTCGGTCGAGATGGGCGCGCGCGTTCTCACCGGCGGCCATCGCTTGGAACGGCCCGGCAATTATTACGCGCCTACCGTGCTGGCGGATGTGCCGGAGAATGCCCCGGCGTACCGCGAAGAGCTGTTCGGCCCGGTGGCGGTGTTGTTCCGCGTGCCGGCCCTTGATGAAGCCATACGGCTGGCCAACGACACCGAGTTCGGATTGGGCGCGAGCGTCTGGAGCAACGACGAGGCCGAGCGCCAAAGGCTGGTGGATGACATCGAAGCCGGGATGGTGTTTGTGAACGGAATGGTGGCGTCCGATCCGCGTCTGCCGTTCGGGGGCGTGAAGCGCTCGGGTTACGGGCGCGAGTTAAGTGCCTACGGGATTCGCGAGTTTGTGAACATCAAGACCGTGCGGGTAGTGTAGGGTTGCAGGCCGCGATGCGGCCGCTCTCCGCTCCCTGTCGGTCGCGGCTCCGAGGAGAGCTGGTTGCGGCGTGGAGCGGCTAGCTTGCGGCTTTCGCCGTGGCAAGACGGTGGCGCGCACAGGCCGAGACGAACGCGTTGACCAGCGGATTGGGTGCGATCAGTTCCGGCTGGAACAGCGTTGCGGCAAAGAACGGGTGGCCATCCAGTTCGACCGCGCGGGCCTCGTCCTGATCGTCCACGGCAGTCACGAGTAGATGGCTCCCTTCCATCAAGCGACGGTAGCGCTCGTTCAGACCGAAGCTGCAATGATACTGCTCCACCGATTCGGCTTTGCCATACGCCTTGCGAATTGCCGAGCCGGCGGTGAACCGCACCCGCGCCTTCACTCCCACCAGCGCACACGCGAGCGGCGAGATGAGCGGGACAGAAGTCTTGGGGTTGGTCTTCAGATGGTCCGCGTCAGCCATTCCCAGAACATTGCGGGCATACTCGAGGAGCACATACTGAAAGCCGGCGGAGGTAGCAAGGAAAGGTGTGCGAGCTTCGCGGGCGTGCTGAATGGCACGCAGCACGCCTTCAGCGCTGCGATACGGCATGCCGGGAACGCACCAAAGACCGTCGAACGGTACTAGTGAGGCGCCGTTCCCGACGGTATCGGTTGGAACCCAGACAGTCTCCACAGCGGTGTCCGATGCGGCAAGAGCTTTCGGAATGGCCTGGTGGGCTTTTTGTTGGCTGTTGAAGTCGCCTACAAGGGCGACGTGAATCCCTGAGTGCATGGGGAATATTCTATGCCAACCCAGGACGGATGTGGGATGTGATGGCTAGCCGGCTTCGGCCAGCGCCAGCAGCGGGAAATAGTCCCGATACATCCCGTAGGTGAGGTAAAAGGCGTTAGGGAAGCCGGTGCCGGTGGTCGACTCTTCCGGCCAGGTGCCATCGGGCTTCTGCCGATCGAGAAGGAAGCGCACGCCACGACGGACCGCGTCCCCGTGCCGGTCGCCGGCGGCCAGCAGTCCCAGCAACGCCCAGGCGGTTTGGGAAGGGCAACTGGGTGCGGGAACGAAGTGGTCACGGCCGTAGCTGGCGCAGGATTCGCCCCAGCCGCCATCGGGGCTCTGAATCGCGCGCA
>Ga0335081_10002847_pt1 | contig 27246 bp, 17 predicted proteins | sample Lox_Sample_35_FD_206713 | JGI IMG/M metagenome (GOLD analysis project Ga0335081, IMG submission 206713) | Soil microbial communities from Loxahatchee National Wildlife Refuge, Florida, United States - Lox_Sample_3.5 | ecosystem: Environmental > Terrestrial > Soil > Wetlands | place: USA...
CCTTCGCGCTTAGCGGCGACAATCCCTACTTCCACCGCGGCCGCTTTGCGCAGGGCATCGGCGGCCCGCACGTCGCCCCGACCATGATCTGGCCGCTGTCCATCATCATGCGCGCCCTGACGAGCATCGACGACGCGGAAATCGTGGCGTGCCTGCGTATGCTCCTCCGCACCCATGCCGGCACGGGTTTCATGCACGAGTCCTTCGATCCCGACGACCCCTCGAAATTCTCCCGGGCGTGGTTTGCATGGTGCAACTCGATGTTCGGAAGCCTGATGGTCCGCCTCGCGGATACACGCTCCGCGCTCCTCGCACAGGTCTGAGCCAAACCAGGACCGCCGCGTCGAGAAAATCACGTGCCTGCCGGCCTGGCGTTTTCGCATCAATTCCCCCGAGCGTTCTTCACGCCAATACGTGCGGCGCCCAAGGATGGGCACAGCAAGACCGCGCCCCTGCGAGCTCTGCTCCCTCCGGCGAGACCGATCCTCACCGCACTTGCAGCGGGTGACTTTCGAAGGCGGGGTCCGGGCAACGGCCGGTCTTCGCAAGAAGCGACGGCACGGCCCGAAGCACGACCGCCTTGCGCCCGCCGTCATTCCGTCCGCGGCCGGCTGGCCGGGTCCAGAGCCGCATCAGCGGCAAAGCCCACGCCATGCTCGATGCCGCCGCGGTTTCGCCGGGCTCTCGGAGCCACGCGGATCGGCCGCGGCCGGAGCAGCCGTCGGGACAGCCGTTCCGGATGCGGACCTACGGCTGCCCTGACTTCGGCGGCCGGGTGCTCGGTCCGAAATATCTCAGTGCAAAGTGACTTTGGCTCGGTTCCTGATAAAGAATCATTGCCTCCGGCGGAACGGCCGCGCGCACTGCCTCGGGGCGTGGCGCCAGATGGGCCAGCCACAGGCAATAGAGCGCATCATCGAAGGGATAAACCCGGTGATCCGAAATGATGGTGATGAGTGGATTCCACGGCATATAGAGCCTGCCGGGTTTCTGGCGCGCCAACGCCAGCATGTCATCCAGGCCGCGGTAGGGGGTCCACGCCGGCTGACGATCCACCGCGAGGCGAAAATCCAGCGCCAGCCCAAGGACCAGGATCACCGCGAGGACGAACGCCGGACGAAGGTATCGGCGCGGGCCCACGGGCGCCGGGCGCCGGGCCAGCCAGGATCCGGCCACGATCAAGCCCGCGACCAACGCAAATGTCAGGGCATGCAGGGAATTCAGACCACCCCCGGCTCTCATGGAGGCGACCACTCCGAGGGGGAGTTGCAGCAGCGCGACCCATCCGAGCAAGCGGATCAACGCGGCGGCGCCCGGCACCAGCCCGGCCACGCGCGTTGGCGGAGAAAGGGCCAGCCAGCCGATCGCCAGAGCCAGCCACCAAAACCAGCCAAGCTGCACCAATTCCAGCACGCGGGCCGCCAAGACCGCCATCCCGCCCCGCCACGGCATGTGACTGAGGACCACCCAGCCGTTGAACCACAGTTCCCTGGGCCCGAAAAGGACGAGGAAAAGACCAGCCACTGCGCCGCCGCAGACTGCCAGCCAGCAGAGCCATGCCCCCAGCAGCCGGACGTGTCCTTCCCGCCACAGCCAGAGGAACGACGCCGGCACCAGCACAATGGCGAGCTGTTTCGTGCCCACGGCCAGCGCCACCGCCAGCGCTGCCATCGGCAGGCCGGGCCGCCAACGGCGCACCGCCCCCGCCTGGAGTGACGCACAGGCCAGCAGGCTGCATGCAATGGCTACCCCATCGACGTGCAACATGTAGAACGCGCTCTGCGTAATGGGATTCGCAAGCAGCAGCACCACGCCCAGAAGCGACGCCCGGGCGGCTGCTCCCAGGTGACCCCCGAGCGCCACGGCGACCGTGGCAAAGACGGGCAGCAGGAGCGTCACCGCGTTCCACCCGGCGGCGCACATGAGTGCGATCGTCGGCTGGTCCAGGAAGCCGACCGGCAAGAACCACAACGGAAACACCGGGCCGTAGAACCAGCCCAGTTGCGCCCCCGAGTCGCGCAGCGCGTAGATCGGCAAGCCGCGCGCCAGGGCGAAAGACGGCGCGAGACGGGCGGAGTTCCACGGGACACCGGGCACGGTGCACAGCATGCTCCAGAAAAGCGTGAGCAAAATGACCACCGCCGCCGCGACCAGCCAGCCCTCCGCCCGCGACACCCCGGCCCGCGGGAACGACCTGCCTGCCGGGGTCTCGTGATTGCTCCTCATCGCAGGCTCACCGTGACCAGCGCGCTCACCGCACTTGCAGCGTCTCGCCCTCGAAGGTGAGGCCCAGCGACGGCACCACCACCGCCTTGCGCCCGCCGTCCTTTCGCACGCGGCCGGCCAACCACGCCTCGTAGCCGGACGCCTGCGCCGCGGCGATGGCAGCATCCGCCGAGTCTGGCGGGACGTACGCCGCGAAGCCCACGCCCATGTTGAACGTCGCATAGGCCTCCCGCACCCCAATGGGCCCGGACTGCCGCAGGAACCGGAACACGGCCGGCTCGGTCCGCAGCGCGGTGATCTCGTAGACGAACGGCTCGTCGAGACGCATGAGTTTGCGCCAGCCGTGGCCGGTCACGTGCGCCAGGTATTTCAGCTTGAGCCCCCGCCGCTGGCACTCGCGCACAAACGCCACGTAAATGACCGAGGGCGCCAGTAGCGCCTCGCCGTAGGTGCGGCCGTCCCCAACCGGCGTCTGGTAGCCCTGCGGCAGGCCTTCCGCGATCCGGCGGCACAGGCTCAATCCGTTGGTGTGCACGCCCGATGACGCGAGGAACACGATGGCGTCGCCCTCGCGGACGTCGCCCGCGACTCGCCGGCTCTTCGGCGCGATGCGCCCCACGGCCGAGCCCGCCAGCACGATGGTCGCCGGCGCGATGATGCCGCCCAAGGTCGGCGTTTCGCCCCCACCCCACACCGCGCCGGCCAGCCGACAGCCCGCGGCAAAACCGTCCACCAGACTCTGCGCACGCCGTTCGTCGGCGAACCAGCCGGAGTCGCCCACCGCCGCGTGCATGGCGACGGATAGCGGCAGGGCGCCGCAGGTCACGAGGTCATTGACGATGGTCGCCACGACATCGAGACCGATCTCCCGATAGAAACAGCGGCCCGTCGCGGCCTGCATGGCGTCCGCCACGAGATTTTTGGTCCCGAGGCCCTCCTCGACGTGCGCGAGATAGTGATCGGCGGCCTCCATCAGGTAAGCGGGCTCGCCCCGCACCGCGGCCGGCTCCCGGTAGCCGTGTGCCGCGAGCCCGGCCGCGGTCGCCGCCGCCGCACGCTGGCACGTGCGCTTGAACGCGTCGAGCGGCTCATAACGCACGCCGGAGTCTTCGTAGCTCAGCGACATGATTTCTTGGAGCGCCGTAGGGGCGCGATCTCGCCTGCCGTACCGTAGCGCTCGCGCAAAGGCTGGTCGCGCCCACGAAATGGGCGCTGTCGCTCGGCGGGCTCGGAGCCTTGAGCCGGCCGGAGGGCCGGTCCGCCAAGTATGGAATCGGAGACCGCGCCGTGGCGCGGCGGGAGCCTCGCCCTCCATTTCCGGACGATCTCTTGGTTACCACTAATAGCTCCTGCCCTCCTGCTGCTCGAAGTAATTCACGTACGCCTGGTGCACCACCCGGTAGCCGCCGGGTGTCGGATACCGTCCGGTGAAGTACCAGTCGCCGGTGTGGTTGGGCACCGCGGCGTGGAGGTTCTCGATCGTCTGATAGATGATCTGCACCGGCCCCTGCCACTCCAGGTTGCGCGGGTAGACGAGCTCGACGATCTTGGCGGAAATCTCCTCCGCGCTGAACGGCTCGTAAACCTTGCGCACATGGTTTGCGCCGGCTGCGGTGAACGGGGGGTGCGTCTGGCGCAGCTCCTCGCGGCAGAGCTCGTAGACCTCCTCCAGGATTCCGCCTTGGCCGCGCCCCTTGAGCAGCGCGATCGCCGCCTCAAAGGCGATGAACTTGGCCAGCTCCGACATGTCGATGCCATAGCAGTCCGGATAGCGGATCTGCGGCGCGGTCGAGACGATGACGATCTTCTTGGGATTAAGCCGGGACAGGATCCGGATGATCGAGCGCCGGAGCGTGGTGCCGCGCACGATGGAATCGTCGATCACCACGAGATTGTCGGTCGCCTTCACCGAGCCGTAGAAGATGTCGTAGACGTGCGACGCGAGCTCGTTGCGCCACTTCTCCTGCTCGATGAAGGTGCGGATCTTCACGTCCTTGCTCACCACTTTTTCGGCGCGCGGCCAGTTGCGCAGGATCAGGTCATCCAGCAGCGGCTCGGTGAGGGCGCCGCGCTGGGCCGCAGTGAGGATGGCGGCCTTCACCGCATCGCGGCGGCGCAGGCGCAGCGCCTCCATGAGGCCGTAATAGGCGACCTCCGCGGTGTTCGGAATGAAGCCGAAGACCGTGTTCTGAAGGTCGAAGTTGATCGCGGCCAGCACCTGGTCGGCCAGGCGCGCGCCCAGCGCCTTGCGCTCGCGATAGATCTCGAGGTCGTTGCCGCGGGAGAAATAGATGCGTTCGAACGAGCAGGCCGCCCGGGGCAGCCGCGCGGTGAACGCCGTCGAGGCAAGCGTGCCGCGCCTCTTGATCACCGCGACATGCCCCGGCAGCACCTCCCGCACCGCCCCCGCCTCCAGATCAAAAACGGTCATGAGCGGGGCGCGCTCGGAGGCGAAGGCGATGACCTCGTCGTTCTGAAAATAGAAACACGGCCGGATGCCAGCCGGATCGCGCACCACGAACGCGTCGCCGTTGCCGATCAGGCCGGCCAAGGTGTAGCCGCCGTCCAGATTCTGGGCCGCACGGGTGATGACGCGCGCAATGTCGAGATCTTCGCTGATGCGCCGCGAGATCTCCGCGCCGGGCAGGCCGCGCGTGCGGAGCAGGCGGTAGAGTTCCTCGTGTTCCTCGTCGAGGAAGAAACCGATCTTCTCCAGCACCGCCTGGGTGTCGGTGGCGAAGATGGGGTGCTGGCCCATGGCGATGAGGCTGTCGTTCAGCTCCATCGTGTTCGTCATGTTGAAGTTTCCCCCCAGCATGAGATTCCGCGTCGGCCATGGACTGCGCCGGAAATACGGGTGGCACGCACTGAGGCTGTAGCCGCCCGAAGTGCCGTAGCGCAGGTGGCCGAGGTAAAGCTCGGCGCCGAAGTCGAAATGCTTTTTGACCGTGTCGGCGAATTCCGGATGGATCGTGCCGGCGGTCACCTTGGCTTCGTACTGCCCCAGCAGCCCCTTGAAGATGCGGTCGAGCGGGTTGGACTTGATGTTGCGCTCGCGGAACATGAACGGCTCGCCCGGCGGCACGTTGAGCTTGACGCACGCCACCCCCGCGCCGTCCTGGCCGCGGTTGTGCTGTTTCTCCATCAGGAGAAACAGCTTGAAGAAGCCCCAGAGCGGCGTCCCGTACTTCTCCTGATAATACCCGAGCGGCTTGAGCAGCCGCACCAGCGCCACGCCGCATTCATGGCGGATCGTGTCGCTCATCTTTCCCCTTTCGGGGCCGTCCCTCCGGTCCGTCCGCACCGCCCCCCGATGGCCGCACCTTGCCGGTCGGGCGCGTTCTTCCGGATCCTTCGGTGGCTGTTCATCCTCGCGGGTGATCGAAACTGACCATTCCGATGGCCCGCCCGGATTCGTCAATGGCTTTCTGGATGATCAATCTGTGAACTGGACGCCAGCGCGCCGGTATCCGCTCGCGGGTGCCCCGGCCTCCCCTTTTGATTCTCAGCCCCCTTGACCGCGCGCGCGATGTTTGTGAGCCTCCGCTACCTCGACCATGTTGATCCTCCGCGGCTCTCCTGCCTTCTCGCCCTTCCGCCTCCACAAGCTCCGCCAGGATCTGACCGCCGCTGTCCGGCCGCATGGCGCCCTGTCGGTCCGCGCCGTCAGCGCCGAGTTCGTGCACCTCGTCGAAGTCACGGCGGAGCTGACCGCCGTCGAGCGCAGCGTGCTCGAGCAGCTCCTCACCTACGGTCCGCGCCGCGCCGCCGCCCCGGTTACTGGCCTCGCGCAAATCGTGGCGCCGCGCCCCGGCACCATCTCCCCCTGGTCCTCGAAGGCCACCGACATCGCGCACACCTGCGGTCTGGCCAAGGTGAAACGCATCGAGCGCGTCATCGCCTTCGCGATCGACCTCGGAGCTGGTGCTCCGGAATCCGCCATCGCCCGTCTCGAATCCACACCACGCGCCGCCCTTGCCGCGAAGCTGCACGACCGGATGACGCAGGTCGTCTTCGACGACCTCGCCGCCTGCGAGGTGCTTTTCCGCCACGAGACCCCGCGGCCCCTGGCCACCGTGCCGGTCCTCGCTCAAGGCCGCGCCGCCTTGGTCGCCGCCGACCGCGTGCTCGGCCTCGCGCTCGCCGACGACGAGATCGATTACCTCGTGCAGGCCTTTCAGCACCTCGGTCGCGACCCCAGCGATGTCGAACTGATGATGTTCGCGCAGGCGAATTCCGAGCACTGCCGCCACAAGATCTTCAACGCCACCTGGGAAATCGACGGGGCCCGCCGCGACCGCTCGCTCTTCCAGATGATCAAGCACACCTACGAGCAGCACCGCGACGGCATCCTCTCCGCCTACCGGGACAACGCCGCCGTCCTCGAGGGCACCCGCGGCGGCCGCTTCTTCGTCGACCCGCGCACCGGCGAGTACGGCGCGCACGGGGAGGACATCCACCTCGTCTGCAAGGTCGAGACGCACAATCACCCGACGGCCATCTCCCCGTTCCCGGGCGCCTCCACCGGTTCCGGCGGCGAGATCCGCGACGAAGGCGCCGCCGGCCGCGGCGCCAAACCCAAGGCCGGCCTCACCGGTTTCACCGTCTCCAACCTCAAGCTCCCCGGCGCGATGCAGCCGTGGGAGCAGGAGCACGGCAAACCCGGCCGCATCGTCTCCGCCCTCGATATCATGATCGAGGGCCCGCTCGGCGGCGCCGCCTTCAACAACGAGTACGGCCGGCCCGCCATCGCCGGCTATTTCCGGACGTTCGAAGCGGAGGTGCCAGCGGCGGCCCCGGCCGCGGGGCCAATCGCCAATCGCCCATCACCGATTCCCGCACTCGCCGCATCCCAAATCACAAATCGCAAATCTGAAATCCCCGCGACGGAGCTGCGCGGCTATCACAAGCCCATCATGCTCGCCGGCGGCCTCGGCAACATCCGGGCCGAGCACATCCGGAAGGGTGCGATCCGGCCGGGAGACCGGCTCGTGGTCCTCGGCGGCCCGGCCATGCTGATCGGTCTCGGCGGCGGCGCCGCCAGCTCCCTCGCCAGCGGCTCGGGCGACGCGGAGCTCGATTTCGCCAGCGTGCAGCGCGACAACGCCGAGATGCAGCGCCGCTGCCAGGAGGTGATCGACCGTTGCTGGGCCCTCGGCGAGCACAACCCGATCGCCTTCATCCACGACGTCGGCGCCGGCGGCCTCTCGAATGCCCTGCCCGAACTCGTCAACGACGCCGGGTGCGGCGGGCGCTTCGATCTCCGCCGGATCCCCAACGACGAACCCGGCATGAGCCCGCTCGAGATCTGGTGCAACGAGGCGCAGGAGCGCTACGTCCTCGCCGTTTCCGCCGACCGCATCAGGGTCTTCGAGCAGCTCTGCGCCCGTGAGCGCTGCCCGTTTGCCGTCGTCGGCGAAGCCACCGCCGAAAAGCGGCTCGTCCTCGAGGATCCGCATTTCCAGAACACGCCGATCGACCTGCCGCTCGAGACCCTGCTCGGCAAACCGCCGCGCATGCACCGAACCGATACGACGCTGCGCCGCCCGCTCCGGCCATTGGCGATTGGTCATTGGTCATTGGCGGACGCAGTCCGCCTTGTCCTTGCCCACCCGGCGGTCGCCGACAAGACCTTCCTTATCTCCATCGGCGACCGCACCGTGGGCGGACTCATCTGCCGCGACCAGATGGTGGGACCCTGGCAGGTGCCCGTGGCCGACTGCGCCGTCACCACCGCCGCCTTCGACGTCTACACGGGCGAGGCCATGGCGGTGGGCGAGCGCACGCCGGTCGCGGTCAACCACGCCGCAGCCTCCGCCCGTCTCGCCGTCGGCGAAGCGCTCACCAATCTCGCCGCCGCGCAGATCGGCGATCTCGGCAAAGTCAATCTGTCCGCCAATTGGATGGCCGCGCCCGCCGTTCCCGGCGACGGGGCCGACCTCTACGCGGCCGTGCACGCCGTCGGCATGGAGCTCTGCCCCGCCCTTGGCCTCACCATCCCGGTCGGCAAGGACTCGATGAGCATGAGCACGGTCTGGAACGACGGCACCGTGGAGAAGCGCATGACCGCGCCCGTTTCGCTCATCGTCTCCGCCTTCGCGCCGGTCACCGACATCCGGCTCTCGCTGACGCCGCAATTGGTTCCGTTGGACGATTCGATCCTCTTGTTGATCGATCTTGGCCGCGGCAAGGACCGCCTCGGCGGCTCCATCCTCGGGCAGGTGGCGTCGCAGATGGGCGCTGAGACGCCCGACGTCGACAGCGCGGCCGATCTCAAGGCATTCTGGAACGCCATCCAGCAGCTCGGCGGCGAGCAAAAGCTCCTGGCCTACCACGACCGCTCTGACGGCGGCCTGCTCGCGACCGCCGTGGAAATGGCCTTTGCGGGGCACACCGGCGTGGAGGTCGAGGTGCCCGCGTGTAGGTCGGGCTTAACGCCCGACACCGCGAACGTGGTCGGGGATAAACCCCGACCTGCAGACTCCGCCTTTGCGGCACTCTTTTCTGAGGAGCTCGGCGCCGTCATCCAGATCCGCACGGCCGATCTCGACCACGTCATCGCCGTCCTGCGGGCCCACGGCCTCGACACCTGTACGCACCGCATCGGCACGCTCAATCTTTCCCGCCGGTTCGTCGTCCGGCAGCATGACCGCGTGCTGCTGGACGAGGACCTCTTCGCGCTCCGTGCCCTCTGGTCCGACGTCACCCGCCGCATCGCCCTGCTGCGCGACCATCCGGAGTGCGCCGAGGAGGAGTACCGGCTGAAGCTCGATCCGGCCGATCCCGGCATCACGCCGGTGATCAAATTCGATTTCTCCTCCCCTCCGGGGAGCGTACGCGTCTCGCGTGCTCCGCCGGGCGTCCCGCCCGGCGAACCTGCCAAGGCGGCTGGAGGGCCGCCAGCCGCGGCACGCGAGACGCGTGCGCTCCCCCGTCCCTCCGTCGCCATTCTCCGCGAACAGGGCGTGAATGGTCAGGTCGAGATGGCCGCGGCTTTCACCCGCGCGGGCTTCCGCGCCATCGACATCCACATGACCGACATCCTCGGCGGGCGCGTCTCGCTCGCGGATTTTCGCGGGCTCGTGGCCTGCGGCGGCTTCAGCTACGGCGACGTGCTGGGCGGCGGCGAGGGCTGGGCCAAGAGCATTCTCTTCAACGATCGCGCCCGCACCGCATTCGCCGCCTTCTTCGCCCGCACGGACGCTTTTGCCCTCGGCGTGTGCAATGGCTGCCAGATGATGAGCGCCCTTCGCGCGATCATTCCGGGATCCGGCCACTGGCCGCGCTTCGTGCTCAACCAATCGGAGCGATACGAAGCCCGCTTCGTGTCGTTGAAGATCGAAAAGAGCCCCAGCGTGCTCTTCGCCGGCATGGAGGGCTCGGTCATCCCCATTGCCACCGCGCATGGCGAGGGTTACGCCGAGTTCGCGAGCGCGGCAGCGGCCAGGGCCTGTTCCGAATCCGGCCTCGTCTGCGCGCGATTCGTGGACAACCATCATCGCGTGACGGAACAGTATCCCCTCAACGTCAACGGCTCGCCCTTCGGCATGACCGCCTTCACGACCACCACCGGCCGCGCCACCATCCTGATGCCGCACCCGGAGCGGGTATTCCGGACCGTCCAGATGAGCTGGCATCCATCCGGCTGGGGCGAAGATTCACCATGGATGCAGTTATTCCGCAACGCCCGTTCATGGGTGGAGGCGACCGCGCCCTGATTTTTCCCCGCTCCTACCCACACCAACCTCGGTCCACCCTCGCCCCAGCCTGCGGTCAGGAGCAATTGATCCTGCCAGGGCCGGATTCCGAACCCCCATCGCGATGAAAACGATCCCATTCCTCCCCCTCGCCGCGGTCCTGCTGGCCTCGGCAATTCTCCGCGCCCAGGAACCGGCGGGCGAATTTGTCGGCCTCGCCAAGATCCGCCCGGACATCAAATCCCGGCGTGTCTCCAGCTATGATCGCACCGGCGGCAACGCGGACAACATCAGCCGCGTCCCGGACGGCGCCAAGGTAAACATCATGGATGTCAAGGGCGCCGGCATCATCACACACATCTGGCTCACGCTCGCGCCCGGCGCGGACACCTTGAACCGCAACGATGTCATCATCCGGATGTATTGGGATGGAAAATCGTACCCCTCCGTGGAGGCGCCGATCGGCCCGTTCTTTGGCAATGGCTGGGGTGAAGCCTACAATTTCGTGAGCGCCCCCTTGGCCGCCACCCCGGGCTGGGGGCGATCCTATGTCAGCTATTTTGCGATGCCCTTTGCGGAAGGCGCGAGAATCGAGATCGAGAATCAGAGCGGACGCGTGATCGACGCCCTCTATTTCAACATCGACTACGACGAGGTGCCGCAGTTGCCGAAGGATCTCGGCCGGTTCCACGCCTGGTATAATCATCAGCTCACCGAGGCGCTGCCCGGAGGGGAGAACGAGTGGGGGTTGCTGGGCCCGTCCGGCAAGAACCTCGATGGCAAACGCAACTACGTCTTCGCCGACATCCAGGGCCGGGGCCACCTTGTCGGCGTCAACTACTACGTCAATTGCCCGAGTACGATGTGGTACGGCGAGGGCGACGAGATGATCTTCATCGACGGGGAAACCAAGCCCTCGATCAACGGCACCGGCACCGAGGACTATTTCAACACGTCCTGGTCGCCCAAGGAACTGTTCCAGCATCCCTTCTTCGGCTACGCCCGGGTGAACAATGAGACCGGCTGGCTGGGGCGCACCCATCTCTACCGCTTCCACATCGCCGACCCCATCTACTTTGAGAAATCCTGCCGCTACACGATCGAACACGGCGACAACGACAACCTGACGCTCGATCTCGCCTCGGTCGCCTACTGGTATCAGGACACCGCCAGTCCCCTGCCGCGATCGTTCACCAAGGCGGAGCGCCAGCCGATGCCTGCCATCACGCCTTCCGACATCCATCTCTGGCGGGATGCGTGGCGCAAGGCGCACGGCAACAGCCCCACCCTCTGGGGCAACGAGCGCTCGCCATAGCCGGCAGCGGATTCTCGCGCGCCTGTCCGCATTCGCCGCGCTGCGCCGGGCGAGCGGTGGAACATTGGCTTCATCCGCAGCGCAATTGTGAGACTACCGTGTTCCTTGCGACGCTTGCCCGGCGGACTAGGTTGCCCGGGCTCAGGCGGGCCACGGTCCTTTCACAGCTCCCATCATGCGCTTCAGACTGCTCGTTTTGCCGTTCACCTGGTTGTTCCTGACCTTGCTTCCACCCACGGCTGCCGCCCCGGTGTTCAACCAGACCGATCGGGCGCTCCCGTTCCTGAGCCCGATCTTTGGCGACCACATGGTGCTGCAACGCGGCGAACCGAATCGCTTCTGGGGCTGGACCCAGCCCGGCCAGCGCGTCACGGTCAACGTCGAAGGCAGGACGGCGGACGCCACGGCCGGGCCGGACGGCAGATGGAGCGTGCCGATCGAAGTGCCGGCGGTCGGCGGTCCCTATGCCGTGAGCGTTTCCGGTCCGCAAACCGTCACGCTGCATGACGTGCTGGTGGGCGACGTGTGGCTCTGTGGCGGCCAGTCGAACATGTATTTTCCCCTGCGCGACAGCGCCCGGGGCGCGGAGGAAGTGGCCGCCGCCCACCAGGTGGACCTGCGGCTCTGCGACGTGGAGATCCGCAATGCCTACCGGCCCGCGCTGGTGCCGTCGTGCGCCTGGCAAGAGTGCGCGCCGGAATCGGCCGCCGGCTTCTCCGCGGTCGCATACTATTTTGCCCGCCGACTGCAGGCCGAGCTCCACATTCCCATCGGCCTGATTGAGGCCTGTTCCGGCGGCAGCCCGGCCGAGGCCTGGATGACCGCGGAAAGTCTGGAGAAGATCGGCGAATTTGCCCCTCAACTCGCCGAGATCCGTCGGCTGAGCGCCCTGGACGTGAGGCCCTATGGCAGCTTTCTCATGCACTGGCTCGACCAGTATGATGTCGGCGGCAGGGACGGAGCGTGGGCCAAGGCGGATCTCGACGATTCGCGGTGGACGCCGGTGCACCTGCCGGGCGGCTTCGCGGAGCTGGGTGTGGTCGCGACTCCGTGCGTCTGCTGGTTCCGGCGCGAGATCAACCTGCCGGCAAATCTGCCGGTGGAACCGGCGAAGATCTTTCTCGGCGAGGTGGAAAAAATGGACACGACCTACATCAACGGCCGCTGGGTCGGAGCCAGCTCGTGGGTCGAGCATCCGCGGGTCTACCTCATCCCCGCCGGCACGCTGAAACCCGGCCGCAATGTCGTCGCCGTGCGCGTTTTCAAGACGAAGCCCGACGGTGGTTTTCGCTCCGGCGCCGGCGCCCTGCGCCTCGAGCTGGCCGATGGCACCTCCGTCGCTCTCGCCGGCCGCTGGCAGGGCCGGCTCAGTATCGACGCCCGCCCGCCGCATCCGTGGCCGCTCGACCTCGAGAACTATGCCACGATGCCCACCACCCTCGGCAACGGCATGATCGCCCCGCTCGTCCCCCTCGCCCTCACCGGCGCGATCTGGTATCAGGGCGAAGCCAATACCACGCGCGTGGAGCAATACCGCAAGCTCCTGCCCACGCTCATCCAGGATTGGCGCGCGCAGTTCGGCCAGGGCGAATTCCCGTTCTACATCGTGAGCCTGCCGGCCTTCATGGCCCGCCGCCCGGAGCCGGGCAGCGACGGCTGGGCCGCGCTGCGCGAGGTGCAGGCGCAGACCGTTCAATCAGTGCCCAACACCGGCCTTGCCGTCACCATCGACACCGGTGACGCCGGCAACATTCACCCGACGGACAAGAAGACCGTGGGCGATCGGTTGGCGCTTTGCGCCCTGGCCCGGCATTATCGGCGTCCCGTTGTGGATTCCGGCCCCACCTTTGCCTCGATGGAGAAGCTGCCCGGGGGGCTGCGGCTGCATTTTGCCAACCTGGCCGGCGGGCTCGTCGTTCAGGGCGAGAGGCTCGGCGAATTCGCCGTCGCCGGCGCCGACCGGAAATGGCACTGGGCGCAGGCCCGCATCGACGGAGACAGCGTGATCGTCTCGGCGCCGGAGGTGCCCGCGCCAGTCGCCGCTCGTTACGCCTGGCAGGGCAACCCGCTGGCGACTCTCTTCAACACCGCGGGATTGCCCGCCGCGCCCTTCCGCACCGACGATTGGCCGCTGGACAGCGGTCGCTAGCGTTCGCCGCGACGTCCCGGCGGGGCTCGCGAACGAGCCGCGCTACGCTGCGCCCCAGTTGTGCCGGAAGTTGTCGCCCAGGTCGAAAATGAAGTCCTTTACCGATGACACCTTGCCAGCCTTGATGCTGACCACCGTCACGCCGCTGTTCTGCCCCTGCCTTCCCTCGCGGTTGACGAGGCGGATGTCCCAGTGGACCGCGACCACGTTGGTGCCCCAGAGATCAAAGAGGTTGCGCACACAGATGTGCCGGACCTCGAACTCGATCGTCGGGAATTGCTCGAAGAATCGTCGGAACCAGCCTTCGACGGCCTTCCTTCCCTCAAACCTGCCGCTTTCGGGAATCTCGCCGGGGTAGACGAAGACCCCGTCATCCCGCCAGGCGGACATGAACTTCACCAAGTCGTGCCGGTTCAGCGAATCAAAGGCGCCGGCCAGCGCCTTCTTGGCCATCAGTGCCCCAATCATACAGGCCTCCTTCCGAGAATTGGCTCTCTAGGTTCGACAGCGCCTGCCAACCCGGGGACTTCTGCTCCACCTCAAGAGTCGCTTCATTTTTACCCGATCGTGTGCTTGGGCCGGAATCGCCGGGCGACCGACGTTCGGCCCGACCGAGGAAAGCCGAAAAGCCGCAGAGGGTCAATCGCCGGGCGGCCGTCAGTGCGCTGCGCCGCCGTCCGGTGCGTCGGCTACGCCGCTGTTGCCACTGGTCGCCTCCCATGTTGATCATCGCTCATGCCCAAATGCCACCCCGGTCTGATCGCCCTGGTGGGCGGCGCGCTCCTGCTGGGACTTGCCCGCGCCACCGAATCCCCGGCGCCGAACGCAGTCGCTGCCGCCCCTGAACCTGCGCCCCCGAAAGCGGAACCGGCTGCTCCCACCGCGTCCGCTCCGGCCACCGCGACTGTTGCCTCCGGTGCCGCCGCCACCGCGTCTCGCGTCGTGGACTCACTCGCGGCGCTGCAGGCTGCCATCAACGAGGCGGTCGCCGGCGACACCATCACGCTGAAGAACGGCGTGTACACCACGACTGCGCCGATCACCGTGAACCGCCCGGGCCAGGCGGGCCGGCCCATCACCATCGCGGCCGAGACGGTCGGCGGGGCCGAGATCATGGGCACGAGCGGCTTCGACGTCGTCGCGCCCGCGGCCCATGTGATGATCGCCGGATTCCAACTCACCCATGCCGCGGGGACGGACGCCATCGAGATGGACACGAGCGACGTGCGCTTCACGCGCAACACGTTTCGTTGCACGGGCGACGGCGCCTACCTTGCCGTGGCGGGCGACGATGCGCAGGTCGACCACAACGAGTTCGCTCCCAAGACCGGCGCGGGGCCCATGATCGCCGCGACCGGCACGGGCAGCCAGATCGCGCGGCGGCTCTGGATTCACCACAACTATTTCCACGATCTGGATAACGCCGGGTCGGAGGGCGCGCAGATGATCCGCTTCGGCCTCGCCAGCTCCCATGGCCAATCCACGGGCGCCGGCCTCGTGGAAGACAATCTCTTCACGCGTTGCCGCGGCGTGAGCGACCTGATTTCGAATCGCTCGTCCGGCAACACCTATCGCTACAACACGTTTCTCGAAAGCCCCAACTCCCATGTGACGCTGATGCTGGGCGACGACTGCCTCGTTTACGGAAACATCTTTCGCAACACGGAGGGCGTGCGCATCTACGGCAGCCGCCACCAGGTCTTCAGCAATTACTTCGAGAAGAATTACATCGCGGTCGACCTTGGCAATGGTGCGCCGGATCCCGAGGACGGCTCGCCCAACACCCATGCGCGCCCGGATGGTTGCCTGATCGCATTCAACACCTTCGTCGAAAACACCACGCACATCCAGATGAGCGGACGCAAGCCGGTGGCCCTGGGCGCCAGCAATACCATCTTCGCGGACAACATCTTCGCCGGCGGCGGCCCGCCCGCACGGTTCCGCGGACCGATGACCGGCGCGGTCTGGAGCGGCAACCTCGTGTGGAATGTCGCCGACACCGGTGACCTGCCGGCCGAGGGCTACACCCGCGACGATCCGCAGCTCGCCGTGAGCCCTGACGGACTCAAGCGCCCGCTGTCCGGCAGCCCCGCGATCGCGTCCGCCGTCGGCACGTTTCCGGCGGTCACGGTGGACATGGACGGACAGCCCCGGCCGGAAAAGAAGGCCAAGGGCGCTGACGAGCCCGGCACCGAACCCGCCATCGCGCGGTTCCTCACGGCCAGCGATGTCGGACCGGGCGCGCCGTAGCCCGGCGCCGGCGAACGCCCCGGCGGCGCCGCGGCTTAAGCATCCCGCCGGCCCTGTCGCCGTCTTGACATCGGCAGCGCGCGCTTTGAAGTACCCGGACAAGGTCGTCATGCGGACCCTGGTCATGCTTTCCCGGTTCGGTGCGCTTGGGATCGTCCTCCTGTATCTCAGCGCCGGACCCGCTGTCTTGCGGGCGCAACCGACGGCGAGCGTGCCCCCGCCCAAGTCCGCCGGCCCCGAGGACCTCAGCCGCGACGAGTTGCTGAAGTCCTATCTCCAGCTGCGGGAGCAATTGCACGCGGCGGAGCTGGCCATCGTGAACAACCGCCTCGAGAGTGAGGCGGCGGCCCGCGCGCAGGCGGCGGCCATCACGGAGAAACTCGACGCCATCAAGGCGGAGATGACCGCCGAGCGCGAGCGCCAGCAACTCGAGGCGCAGCGGGTGGCGGCCGAACGCGAACGCCAGCAGGCCGAGGCGCAGCGTTCCTATCGCACCATGCTCTACGTCGGGTCGGCGATCGGCGGCGCGGGTTTGCTTGCGATGCTATTCACCGCCCTGTTCCAGTGGCGGTCAATCAGCCGGATCGTGGAGGTGACCGCCCTGCGCCCGCAACTGCCGGACCACGCCCGCCTGGGATTGCCGCCCGGCGAGAATGGCGCGCCGTCGGGCGAGGCGGTGGCGCTGTCCAACCAGCGATTGCTGTCGGTGATCCACCGCCTCGAGCGGCGCATTTCCGAACTCGAGCACACGGCGGGTCCGGTCCTGCCCCTCGCGGTGCCGGAGCCGCCGGGCAAGCCGGAGCCGCCCCGTCGTCCCGCCGTCGCCAATGACCAGGCCGCCCGCGTGACCGCGCTGCTCGGCAAGGGCTGGTCGCTCCACAACCGGAACCGGGCCGCCGAAGCGCTGGCCTGCTACGATGAAATTTTGAAGCTCGACGCCAATCATCCCGAGGCGCTCGTCAAGAAGGGTGCGGCGCTGGAGCAGCTGAAGCGGGATCTCGAAGCCCTCCAATGCTACGACCGCGCCATCCAAGCCGATCCGAAGCTGACGATCGCGTATCTCTCCAAGGGCCGGGTCTGCAACCGGCTGGAGCGCTACGACGAAGCGCTGGAGTGCTACGAGCAGGCCCTGCCGGCGCGGGCCGAGAGCAAGTGAGCCAGCGACGGGTGCGGTTTCTGAGTGGCGCCGGTCTCTGACTCGCGCAGCGGCTGGTCACACTCGGATGGGCAGCAGAGCGGCGCTACCTTGGGTGGAGGGCGAGGCTCCCGCCGAGCCGGGCCGGCGTCGCGCGCGGCGGAATCGGCGGACACGGAGGTCCGCCCTCCAGATGAGACACGCGACGGGCAAGGAGCCGCGCCGCCGCCGCGCCGTCAGCGCTGCCGCCTAGTTGGCGGCCATGCGCCCGCGTTCGCGCTCCAAAGACAGCTGCTGTTTGACCACGGTGATGCGGGCCCCGATCAATTCGCGGTTCTCCTCGCCCTTCGCGGCCAGTTCCTCCTCCAGCTCCGCAATGCGTTTTTCGTAGGCGCTGATGCGCTCCTGCAGGGGGATGTGCAGCTGCTCCAATCGCTGCTCCAATTCGTGCATCTCGGCCTCCGCCTTCTGCTGCACCGAGAGCAACTCCGCCCGCTGGCGAAACAGCGTCTGGAAAACCTTATCGTGCATCCAGCCGAGCACCCCTGAGCGAATCGCCGCATGGGCCCGCTCGGCCTTCCCCTCGGCCGCCAGGGCCCGGCTCCGCCATCGATCATCGCCCGGCCCGCCCGGCAGGGCCTTCTGTTCCCCACTGGGCAGGGCCGGATTCTCCACCGCCGGCAGGAGCGCGGTGGCGAGGCGGGCGCGCAGACGCCAGAATACGAGGATGAGCGCCAGGCACACGAGCCCCAGACCCCCGGCAATCCACTTCGTCTGTTCCGCGATCTGCCCGGCGACCGTCCGCTCCTGCTCCAATTTGTCCTGCAGGGTTCCGATCAGGCTCTTCTCGCGCAGCACTGCGAGCGCGCTCAGCGCCTTGCGGTCAATCGCCTGGCCCTTGCGCACCACGACCTGCGCTGCCTCGTAGGTGTCGTTGACCGTCACTCCCTCCAGCCTGTGGTCGCGCAAGACGGCGGTCAGAGCCGGGTCCGCGTAGGCATTGACGCGGACGAACGCCGCGGCAAACCGGCCCAGCTGTTCCTGGCCGGTCGGAAAATAGGTTTCGACCAGGCGTCGCGCGCGCCAGAGGCCGATGACTTTGCCGGCCGAAACAGTCATTCCGCTGCTTTCAAGTTCCTGCACCGTCGGAAGGTCGCCGGCGTTCTTCACCGCAATCAGCCGCACGGATTGACCGGCGGGCACCGGATTCTCCGTCTTGTTGCCCACGATGGGCTGGGCCATCACCTCCCGCAGCGGTCGGAGCAGGGTGAGCACCACGGCTTCATCGCTTCCGCCCAGCGCCCAGAGAGGCGCCAGCCTGTCGATCGGCAGGTCAGGGGGAAACTCGCGCCCCGCCTCCTGGATTGCGGCCCTGACCGCCGGCGAGTCCAGATCCGCCAGCGTGGGCGTGCGATCGTGCATCACCCCCTGCAGCCCAACGAGGAACCGAACCCGCGCGGCGGCGATGCTCCGTCGCAAGTCCTGCTCCGCCTCCTCCGTGCTCTGCGGAGTCCGCCGAACCACGAAGGGAGCCTGGAGCGCCACCTTCCGTTTGAGCTCGTCCGTGGCGTCGGGATTCATCACCAGCAACCGGACCGGCGTGATGATGTCCTCCGTGGCCACGTCACCCAACTTGTAGTCCGGCACGGCTGCACGCGCGCCCGGGCGGGACAACAGCGAGGCCGCGGCCAGCACGGTGATCACCGTCCAGGCGCGGAGCGCCACCCCGCGACCATTGATTGGCGGCCGGCTGACCAGAGATTGCGTGGGGGCGACGAAGGGCCTGCGCCGATGGGTGCTCACCCGATGCAGCATTTTTACGGTGCGAACTTGCCGGCCGCGCCGGGTGAAGTCAAACCTTCGGGCGTGGCCGCGCCCCGGTGCAGCCTCGCTACCCAAACATGCCGCCGGTCCAGGACCAGTGCGGCTTTGGTCCGCGGCGAGTCCGGGAGGAAGCCAGCGCGGCCCGATGCCCTCCGCCTCTGCCGGGGGAACGAGTTGGAGCCAATGCCCCGATCACGCGCACGGTGGGCGGGCCGACGTGGGCGCGAAGAAATCCGGCCCCGTCATTTGACAGATGGCCCGCGGTCGCTTCGTTAACCGTTCGGTTAAATACAGTCCGGGTTCACGCTCCATGTCCGATCGCCTCAGCACCACCTTCGCCGCCCTCGCCGACCCCACCCGGCGCGCCATCCTTGGGCGGCTCGCCCGCGGCCAGGCCTCCGTCACGGAACTGGCCGATCCGTTTGACATGAGCCTGCCCGCCGTCTCCAAGCACCTGAAGGTGCTCGAGCGCAGCGGGCTGATCGCCCGCGCGCGCGCGGCGCAGTGGCGCCCCTGCCGCCTGCGGGCCCGGCCGCTCAAGGAGGCGGTGGACTGGCTCGAACACTACCGGCGTTTCTGGGAGCTGAGCTTCGACCGCCTGGAGGACTATCTTCAACAACTGCAAAGGAAAGAAAAGCACCATGAGCAATCGGAACGCGAAAAATAAGGCCGCGGACGATTACGCCGGACGCGAATTCGTCATCACGCATGAGTTCAGCGCACCGCGGGCAACCGTCTTCAAGGCGTGGACCGATCCCGAACAACTGGCGCGGTGGTGGGGGCCGCGGGGATTCACCAATCCGGTCTGCGAGTGGGACGCGCGCCCGGGCGGCGCCATTCACGTGGTCATGCGCGCGCCGAACGGAGCAGAATACCCGATGGGCGGCAGGTTCCGCGCCCTTGCTGCGCCCGAGCGGCTGGTGTTCACCGCCGGTCCCCTCGACGCGAAGGGAAACCTGTTGTTCGAGCTTTTGCATGCCGTCACGTTCGTTGAGCGCGGCAGCAGGACCGCGCTGACGATCCATTCCCGCGTCACCAAGACGACGGCCGGGGCGGGCAAATACCTCGCCGGCTACGAAGCGGGCATGAATCAGAGCCTGGAACGTCTCGCCGATCTGGCAGCGGACTCTGCCAGCCGGGAAATTGTCGTCTCCCGGGTCTTCGACGCGCCGCGTGAACTCGTGTGGCAGGCGATGACGGATCCCCAGCACGTCGTGCGGTGGTGGGGGCCCAACGGGTTCACCACCACGATCGCGAATATGGACGTCCGGCCCGGCGGCGTGTGGCAGCATGTGATGCACGGCCCCGACGGCACCGACTATCCCAACAAGAGTGTCTTTCAGGAAGTCGTGAAACCCGAGCGGATCGTCTATTCCCACGGCGGCGGCCGGAAGGGCGGCCGCAGCGTGCATTTCGTTACCACGTGGACCTTCGAGGCCTTGGACGGCAACAAAACCCGGCTGACGATGCACTCCGTCTTTCCGTCGTCCGCGGCGCGCGACTTTGCGGTCAAGGAGTACGGCGCGATTGAGGGCGGCAAGCAGACGCTCGCGCGGCTGGCGGAACACTTGCCGATGATGACTCCGGCCGCGAAAGAGTTCGTCCTCACCCGCACCTTTGCCGCCCCGCGCGCGCTCGTCTGGAGGGCCTGGACCGAGGCGGAGCTCCTGCAGCGCTGGTTCGGACCGAAGGGATTTACGATGCCCGCGTGCTCGCTCGATCTGCGGCCGGGCGGTGTCTTTCACTACGGCATGAAATCGCCCGACGGCCACGAGGTGTGGGGCAAATGGACCTTTCGTGAGATTGTGCCGCCCGAAAAACTCGTCGTCATCATCTCCTTCTCCGACGCGCAGGGCGGCGTGACGCGGCACCCGCTGAGCGCCCACTGGCCGCTCGAAACACTGTCCACGATGACACTTACCGAGCTCGACGGAAAGACGACCGTCACCCTGCGGTGGGCACCCCATGCCGCCACGGAGATCGAGCGCCAGGCCTTTGATTCCAGTCACGAGGGCATGCGGCAGGGCTGGGCCGGAACCATGGAGCAACTCGAGGCTTATCTGGCGCAGTCGGCCGCAAACGCCGGACCCGAGTTTGTCATCTCGCGCGTCCTCGACGCCCCGCGCGAGCTCGTCTGGCAGGCGTGGGCCGATCCCGTGCACATGGCCCGGTGGTGGGGTCCGCGGGCCTTCACGAACCCGGTTTGCGAGATGGATGTACGGCCGGGCGGCGCCTACCGGATCGTGATGCGCAGCCCCGAGGGTGTCGACTATCCCATCAAGGGGGTGTTTCGCGAGGTGACCGAGCCCGGGCGGCTCGTCCTGACGATGGATGCCTCCGAACACCCGGACGCCTGGCATGATATGATCAACCCCAGCCGTCGGAAGGGTGAGAATGCGGCCGGGATGTTGCTCCAGACCGTGACCTTCGAGGACCTCGATGGCCAAACGCGGCTGACGATCGGAACGCGTTTCGAGTCGATCGCGATCCGCGATGCGATGGTCAGGATGGGAATGAACGAGGGTTGGTCGCAAAGCCTGGAGCGCCTGGTCGAGGCGTTGGGCGCCGTTAGCATTGGGGCGCGATGAATCTGAACCGGGCGACCGCCCTCACCTACCTTCTGCTGCGGGTCGTGGCGGGTCTGTTGTTCATCCAGACCGGCGGCCTGATTCTGTTCGGCTGGTTCGGCGGCATGCCGGGCCAGCCGCCGGGGCATACGCCACCGTTGACGTCCCAAATCGGCATCGGCGGGTTGCTCGAGTTCTTCGGCGGGATTGCGATCGCGCTCGGCCTTCTCACCCGGCCGGTCGCCTTCGTCCTTTCGGGTACGATGGCGGTGGCCTACTGGCAGTTCCACGCGCCCCACGGCCGATGGCCAGTCCAGAACCAGGGCATGCCCGCCATCTTGTTTTGCTTCATCTTCCTGTTAATGGCCGCGCAGGGCGGCGGCGACTGGAGCCTCGACGCGCTCCTCCGGCGCAAACGCACACGCGCCGTCAAGGCCGCGATTCCTCCTCGGCCATCGTAGCACGCCGCCCGGCCGCCGCGCGGCGGCACGCGCGTCTTGGTGGTGTCGTATCTGTGCGGCTGGCCCGCCCGGTTGCACCCCTCAAGTTCGTTTGTAACGTATTACGTTACAAACCGCCTTGGCGCCGAGGCGAAGGAAGTGGCGCGAGTTTCGCGAAACGGCTGGCGGGTCCGGCCCTTGGTGCCCCGGGGCGCGCACCCCGGGGAGGAATCAAGTTCCCTCCGGCGCCACGTAGACCATCCACAGCACGCCGAAGCGATCGGCCACCATGCCGAAGCGCTCGGAGAAGAAGGTCTTGGCCATGGGCATCTGCACCCGACCACCGTCGGCCAAGCCGTTGAAGAATCGTTCGGCCTCCGCCGCATCGCGGACGGTGAGCGAGAGCGCAAAGCCCTGGAATTTCGCCGGGCCCGCGCACCGCCCGTCGGACGCCAGCACGGAGCTCCCGCCGATGTGGAATTCCGCATGCATCACCTTGTCGGCGGAGCCGGGCGGCATCACGCCCGGCTCCGCGGGCTGGGGGCTGTCCTTGTACCGCATGAGCATCGTCACCTCGGCGCCGAGCGCGCGACGGTAGAACTCGAGCGCCTCCTCGCAGCGCCCTTCAAAGAAAAGATAAGGTTGGAGTTGTCGCGCGTCCGCCGATGGCGGCGCGGCTTTGGAGGGGGCCGCTTTCGCAGGTCTTGCGCTCATGACTTTGGGTGCAGTTTGGGCCAATTCGACCGTTGGCCGGCCGGTCGGTTCAATGCCGCAACGAATGGACTCGGCCCGATCGGTCAAGTTGCGCAGGTTCTTTCTACATGCGCGGCGGCCGGCGCGTTCGCCTTGCCCGATCCGGCGGCATCGCCCAAATGGGTCGCCGCCGATTCGGCTGGCCGGCGTGCGCGCCACCACGTGCTCGCAGCACCGCCGTTTGCGACCGCGATGAACCTCACGACCGGGAGACGGAATCCGGCGGCACAGATCATCGGGACCAGCGCGAAGTTCTCAGACATTTTCGTTCTGCCCCCGCGGCGATGGCGATCCGCCAAAACGACCCAGCGCTTGCTTTTCAGCTAACCTGAGCGACGTTCCCGCCCCCTTGCGGGTGCGTCTGCACCCGTCAGAGCCTCGAAAAAACAAACCCAATGGAGCCCCAATCAATGAAGCGATTCATGTTCTTGTTCGTCGCGGTGGTGTCGATGTTGTCCGCCGCGGCCGCGCGCGCCCAGGACCCGGTGCAGGTCGATCCGAAGCATTACTCGGTGATACTGGAGAATGATGCGGTGCGCGTCCTGCGCATCCATTACGCGCCCGGAGAGAAATCCGTCATGCACTCCCATCCCGCCGCCATCGCGGTGTTCCTGCACGACCAGCAGGCCAAGTTCACCTATCCCGACGGGAAGACCGAGGTGATGACCGTCAAGGGCGGCGACGTGCGGGCCACCCCCGCGGGCGACCATCTGCCCGAGAACATCGGGGACACGCCGATCGACGTCATTCTCGTCGAGCTCAAGACCAAGCCCGCGATGCCGTAGGCGGTCCCGCGCGTCTTTCTATCAATCCCGGCCCACCTCAAATCGGGGTGGGTCTTTTTATTGGACCAGACCGGCCCGGCCCCGAGCGCCGGCCCTACAGGCCCCGTTGCCGCCGTTTCCTCCCGTGAAACTCTGAGGCGCCTGGCCCCTTTCACGGCGCCGCAACCTCCACGGCCGTGCCCGTGTACTTCACGATCGCATCCGGCGTCTCGGTTTCCGGCAGCCCGCCGCCCCGACCCTCCCCCACCCACACCACCCGAAACTCGCGTTCGGCCACCATGCCCGGAAATGATCCGCGCCGCGCGCCGACGGTCAGCTTCTGCCCAGCCTCGTTCCACGTAATCGGGATTTCGGTGTAGGCACCCTTCTCGTAGTCGTAGGTGGTGCCGTCGTCCTCGTAGAGCGTGAACGCCCCGTCTGCGCCGCGGTACACCCGGAGTTCCAGCGGCGCCGCCGGGTTCTCCTCCGCGTGCTGGATCACCGGCCCCAGCGGCAGGACCGAGCCGGCTTTGACATACAGCGGCAAGGTGTCGATCGGCGCCGCCGCGTTGACCGTCTGCCCGCCGGCGGTGCGCCGGCCGGTCCAGAAATCATACCAGTCCCGGCCCCCCGGCAGGTACACCTGCCGGCTCGTCGCGCCCGGCGTTGTCACGGGATTCACCAAAATCGCCCGGCCAAACAGATACTCGTCCGACACGCCGGCCGCCGTCGCGTCCGCGCGGAAATCCATGACCAGCGGACGCAGCAACGTGTCGTGGGCGTGGGTTACCTGCCAGGCGGTGGAATAGATGTATGGCAGCAGACGGTAGCGCAACCGGTCGTATTTCACGAGAATCGCGTCCGTGGCCGCATCCCATTGCCACATCTCCTTGCCGGCGCCCGAACCGTGCACCCGGAAGAGCGGACAGAAGGCGCCGAACTGGAACCAGCGCGTGAACAGCTCGGCATACTTTGGATCCGACGTCTTGCCGCCAAAAAACCCCCCGATGTCGGTGTTCCAGTACGGAATGCCGGAAAGGCTGAAGTTGAGGCCGGCGGGAATCTGTTTCCGCAAAACGTCCCACGTGCCCTGGATGTCGCCGGACCAGCTGACGGCACCATTGCGCTGCTGACCGGCCCATGCTGACCGAGTGAGAATAAAGACCCGTTTCGCCGACGTTTCCGCCCGCTGGCCCTGGTAGACTCCCGTGGTGGTCAGCAGCGGGTAGGCGTCGGCAATCCAGGCGCCGCGCCCCAGGGCCGTGCGCAGGTCGCGGATCTCGCCCCATTTTCCGCCCAGCTCCGGCTCGGTCGCGTCGAGCCACCAGCCATCGAAGCCGAGCGTGAACAGCTTTTGGGAGATCTGCCGCCAGTAAACCCGGCGGGCGTCGGCGCTGAAGGCGTCGTACCACTGCCCCTCGCCCTTGGGCCAGACGTTGGGATAGACCGGATCGAAGACGCCGTTCACGGCCTTGAGCTGCCGCAGGTTCTCGCAGCCGGTGTCGAATCGCGACCAGACCGAGATGATGACGTGCGCGTGCTCTGCGTGGATCTGCGCCACCATGCCCGCCGGATCGGGATAGCGCGCCGGATCGAACTCGTGCGAGCCCCACGGCCGGGGCGTCCAGTACTGCCAGTCCTGGATCACCCCGTCGATCGGCGTGCCGCGCTCGCGGTACTTCGCGAGCACGCCGAGGATCTCCGCCTGCGTCTCGTAGTGTTCGCGGCATTGCCAGAAGCCGAAGACCCATTTGCCGAACATCGGCGCGGCGCCCGTCAACTGACGATAGCCGGCCACCACCTGGTCGAGGTCCGGCCCGGCCAGGAAGAAGTAGTCGATCGCGCGCGCCACCTCGGAGGTCCACGCCACGACGTGCTCCCGTCCGGCGGCGCCCACGGCCACAGTCGTGATCGCGGGATTGTCCCACAAGAACCCATACCCGCGGCCGGAGACCAGCACCGGCAGCGCGATGTTCTTGTTCGACTGCAGGAGGTGGACGGTCTGCCGGCGGTAGTTCCACGGGCCGGTTTCCTGCTGGCCGAGGCCGAAGATCGCCTCGTCCGGAGCGAGAACGAAGTCCTGCTCCGCCTGCCGGGCGTCGAGGTCCTTGACGGGCGTGGGCGAAAACACCCGGCCGCCCGGGCACTCAGCCAGCCAAGGTGCCCCGTTTGCGTCGAGGAACGTTACCGCGCCGCTCTGGCGGTCGACGCGCGCCTGCACCGCGTCGGTCGCCACGATGAAATCCGCCGCCGTTTCGCGGAAATCCCATTTCACCGCCGCCGGCCGGGCGACGACGCACAGGCTCCTCGTCTCGGGCAGCGTCGTGCCCGGCGCGTAGGTCACGCGGATGATCCGATCGGACCACACCTGCAGCCGCAGCGTCGCTCCCTCCAGCGTGAACGTGACGCCATCATCGCTCTTTTTGGCCGTGATGCCGGCGGCGGAGAGCAGCCCGCCGCCTCCCACGATCAATCCCGCAAACAACCGCAGCCACTTCCCGGGCAGTCGCGATCTCATGGTGCGGTCATTGGATTCCCTCCTGCCGCCCCGGACAAGTTCGTTCTGCGGCAGGCGCTTCGCGGCGAGCGGTAAGCGATGAGCTATAGGCTTTATGCTTGAGGCAGGTGGCAATCCATTCTCCACGGATAACACGGATGGATGCGGATCGGCACGGATCTTTTTCACAGGAGGCCGCAGAGAGCGCGGGGCGATCCGCACTGCAAAATCCCATCAGTGCCCATCAGTGTGCATCAGTGGTTAACCAAAACGGAATCCGCACGGGCTCTCCGCCTTTCAGCTTTTCCGCTCTCCCGCTTTCCGCTTTTCTTCGCACGCAGACCCGCTGGTACCGGCGCTACCGGGAATCGGGGACTTCACCCACCGATCTCCACCGCGGCAGCAGGCAGGCGCCAGCCCGCGAACGGGGTGCGGCTGAAAGATCTGAAGCCTGACCCCTTCCGCGTCCGTTCTGCTTACCCTCAGAAAGGGCTGGCGGGGACGGCCAAATGGGAAAAGCTCTCGAGCACCATCAACCTGATGCTCCGGACCACCTGAAGGCCTGACCGCATGCGCTGGCTTCGACAGTTCCTGTTCCGTCTGCAGACCCTCGTTCGGCGGCGGACGATTGAGGCGCAACCCGTGGCGCAGCGGCGGTTCGGCGGCGTCGGGCGAATCAAGGCAGCCTGCCGGGACGCGCGCGGCCTTCCCGCCGTCGAACAGCTGCTGCGGGATGGGCGCCTGGCCTTCCGTTCACTCGGAAAAAGCCCCGGCTTCACCGTGGTGGCTGCACTCACGGTCGCCCTCGGCATCGGGGTCAACACGACCACCTTCAGCTTCATCAATGCGGTCGTCCTCCAGCCGGTGCCGTACGCTGATCCCGAGACCCTCGTCAACGTCTATCGCTTCTCTCCCCAGATTACCTCCTATGGCACGTTTTCCCCCGCGGACATTCTGGACCTCAAGGCGCAGAACCAGGTCTTCGCGAAATTCGCCATCGTCGACCTGCCCACCTTCAGCCTGGCGGTGCCCGGCCAGCCGGCCGAGCGCGTGGGCGCGTGCGCGGTGAGCGGCGATTTCTTCGCCGTGCTGGGGGTGCCCCCGCTGCATGGCCGGGTCTTCGGTCCGGCGGAAGACCAGCCCGGCCGCAACAACGTGATCGTGCTCAGCTACCAGTATTGGCAGCGGCGGTTCGCCGGGGAGCCGGGCATCGTGGGACGCACCGTGCGGCTGAATGGTGAACCCGTGACGGTCATCGGGATCATGCCCGAACGATTCGATTATCCCTTCTTGTGGGGTTCGCTGCAGCTCTGGAGGCCGTTGGGGATGAACCCGGGCGTGGTCAATGTGCGCAATGGCTACTGGCTTCGGGCGGTGGCCCGCTTGAAGCCCGGGGTTTCACTCACCGAGGCCCAGACCAATCTCGATTTCATCGCGCGGCGGCTGAGCCGCGATTACCCCCTGACCAACGCGGGGAGCGGTTTTGCCGTCGTCCGGCTCGGCCAGGAGAACTCCTGGCGGTTTTTCGCGATGATCATGGGCCTGGCGCTGGCCGTCCTGCTCATCGCCTGCGCCAACCTGGCCAACCTGCAGCTCGCGCGGAGTTCGGGCCACGCCCGCGACTACGCC
>Ga0335081_10002848_pt1 | contig 27240 bp, 20 predicted proteins | sample Lox_Sample_35_FD_206713 | JGI IMG/M metagenome (GOLD analysis project Ga0335081, IMG submission 206713) | Soil microbial communities from Loxahatchee National Wildlife Refuge, Florida, United States - Lox_Sample_3.5 | ecosystem: Environmental > Terrestrial > Soil > Wetlands | place: USA...
TAAGTGTACGGCATTTGCACCTCCGTTGGCGAATAGGCGCCGGCCGCCATGTGGGGCGGGCGCATAACCCCCCGCTTCACTGTCTCCGGAATATCACATTGTCCCACAGAAAGGATGACGGCAGCGCCGCCGCGGCGTACCGCTGTTGATATTCGCGCATGCGTGGGGCAGCATATTTGGTAATTAACGTGAGTGCCCGGGGATCGATACGGGAGCAGGCTCCAATTGACACGTTCCGCTGGTTTGACAGCGGTACGCGGGTGGGTTTGTCGTCGATAGCGTAGCGTCTGCGTTTGGTCGGGGGTCGTTAGCGGCGGGTTTTCAACAGTGCAGGCGTTGGCCCATGCGGTGTTGCGTGGCGTTGGCTGGGGGCGGTGCCTCGTCCGTCCTATCGCCGCGATAGCTTTCGCCGCATCGAGCTTGGCAATTTTGCTTTCCGGCTGCGCGCTCGGCCCGAACTATAAGCCGGCAGCCGCGCCGGTGCCGACGAAATTCAAGGAGCTGAAAGGCTGGAAGGTTGCCACCCCGAGCGACGCGGTCGACCGCGGCGATTGGTGGAAGGTTTATCGCGACAAGCGCCTCGATGTGCTGATGCGGCAGGTCGAGATCTCGAACCAGAATGTGGCCGCACAGGCCGCCGCCTATGAACAGGCACGCGCCGTCATCAGAGAAGCGCAGGCCTCGCTGTTTCCCCTGCTGACCGGCACTTACACGTTCACGCGAACGCGGCGGGGGCCCGGCATCAGCGGCGGCTCTGGCTTCAGTCCCGGAGGCGGTGGCGGCGGCGGAGGCGGAGGCGGCACTTATTCGACGACCTACACGCCGGCGCTGAACGGAAGCTGGGACCTGGACGTCTGGGGCAAAGTGCGCCGCCAGATCGAGTCCAATACCGCGGCGGCACAAGCCAGCGCCGCCGATCTCGCCAACGTCAAACTGTCTCAGCAGGCCCTGCTCGCCGCCGCGTATTTCAATCTGCAGGCGATGGATGCGCTGCACGATCTGCTCGCCCGCACCGTCGAGGAATACAAGCGCACGCTGCAGATCGTGCAGAACCAGTACAAGGCCGGCTATTCGGTGACCAGCGGCGACGTCGCGACGGCACAAGCCCAGGTCGAGACCGCGCAGGCACAGGAAATCAATTCCGGCTTGTTGCGTGCGCAGTACGAACACGCCATCGCCATGCTGACCGGCCGTCCGCCTGCCGAACTGACCGTCGGTCACCACGATCTGGCCGGAACACCGCCGCGCGTCCCGGTGACAATTCCCTCGACCTTGCTCGAACGGCGGCCCGATATCGCGCAAGCCGAGCGTGCCATGCAGGAAGAAAACGCGCTGATCGGCGTCGCCGAGGCGGCGTTCTTTCCCGACATCAGTCTGTCCGGCGTGCTGCAGTGGATCGGCAAGAATCCGTTGCCGTTCACCGCCGCCAACGAAGTGTGGTCGCTCGGCGCCGCGGCCTCAGAGCCGATCTTCGACGGCGGCCTGCACTCTGCACAGCTTGACGCGGCGCGCGCCGCCTATTGGCAGAGCGTCGCAAACTATCGCCAAACGGTGCTCACCGCGTTCCAGGGCGTCGAGGACGAGCTCGCCGCGATCCGTCTGTTGTCGCAACAGCTGGCGGTCCAGGAGGCTGCAGTCAGGGACGCCCGTACTGCGGTGAATGTATATTTGAATCAGTTCCAGGCTGGCACGGTGGCGTTCACCACGGTGGTGACGGCGGAGATCACCTTGCTGGGCGACGAGGAATCGGCGCTGACCACCCGGCAGAACCTGTTCCAGGCGAGCGTCATCCTGATCGAGGACCTTGGCGGCACCTGGGACACGACGCTGTTGCCGACCCAGAAGGAACTCCAGCAGTCGTTCTCGCTCCTGCCGCAACTGCCGACACAATAACGTTGTGCTCTGGCACTCCAGCCTGAAGCCGGAATGCGTCCAACCCCTTGATTGTTAGGCGGATTCCTAAGACACTGGGCGGCAGGGAGCGACCTGGCGGCGGGCATCCTTGTAGCTTGACGCAGCCCGGAATCGGGCCGCCTTTGAACCTTACCGCCGGAAACATTGGCAAATATTCATTAGGTGCGGCCTGCCGGCTCACATTATATGGCGGCACCTGCATATGCCGGGAACTGCGGCTGAATGAGCGCGCAAGATGGACGAGCGAACGCGCACCACGGACGATGACCTGACGCCGGGCTTGGCGCCGGGGCTGCGGCGAACTGCGCCTGCGCCCGCCGTCAAGGCGCGCCGTTATTCCGCGACCCGTATCGGCATCGGGCTGATCATCGTCGCCCTGCTCGCGCTAGGCACTTATCAGATCGCGCGCTGGGTGACGGCGGGGAAAGCGCCGGCCGGACGCGCCGTGGTCAACGCGACGCAATCCGTCGGCGCTTCGACAGTCGTGACCAACAACGTCCCGGTGATCGTCAACGCGCTTGGCACGGTGACGCCGATCGCCACCGTTACGGTGCAATCCCAGATCAGCGGCTATCTCACCAAGGTCGCTTTCACCGAAGGAGACACGGTGCAGAAGGGCCAGCTGCTGGCGCAGATCGACGACCGGCCCTACCTGATTTTGAAAGCGCAGTACGAAGGCCAGCTGGCACACGATCAAGGCCTGCTCAGCCAGGCGCAAATGGATCTGAAGCGCTATCAAACATTGGCGGCGCAGAATTCGATCGCCAAGCAGCAGGCCGAGGATCAGGTCTTCATCGTCCAGCAGTATCAGGGGACGGTCAAACAGGATCAAAGCCTGATCGACGCGCAAACCCTGAACATCGCCTATTGCCACATCGTCTCGCCGGTCACCGGCCGTATCGGACTGCGCCTCGTCGATCCGGGCAACTACGTGCAGCCGAGCAGCACGACTGGCCTTGCCGTCGTCACCGAGCTGCAGCCGATCACCGTGATCTTTTCGATCCCCGAGGACGATCTGCCGGATGTGCTGCCGCAGCTCAACGCCGGCACCAAGCTTCAGGTCACCGCATTCGACCGCGCCAATGTCAAACAGCTTGCCGTCGGCAGCGTGATCGCTGTCGACAGCCAGATCGACACCACCACGGGCACTGTGCGGGTGCGCGCCCAGTTCGATAATACCGACAACGCGCTGTTTCCCAATCAGTTCGTCAACGTGCAGCTTTTGGTCAAGACGCTGCAGAGCGCGCTGACTGTCCCGACCGCCGCGATCCAGCGTGGTTCACCCGGCGCCACGCCGGGTGGCGCGATGGGCACTTACGTTTATCTGGTCAATGCCGATAGTACCGTCTCGGTGCGGCAGATCACCGTCGGTCCGACCTACGTCGATCCGCACGGCGGCAGCATGACGACCGTGGAAAGCGGACTGGCGGCCGGCGACAAGGTGGTGACCGACGGCGCCGACCGGCTGCGCGACGGACTGCACGTCAGAGTGAGTAGCGTCGACGGCAAGCAGGTCGCACCGGCGGCCGCTCCCGCAGGCGGCGGCGGACAAACGGGCAGAGGCGGCGGCCGTTCGCGGCGGCAAGGCGGCGGCGCGAGCCAATAGCGGATAGCGGGTTGCGAACGCCGGCGTCCAGGCGCAACGATGAATCGATGAGATGAACGTCTCGGAACCCTTCATCCTGCGTCCGGTTGCCACCACGCTGCTCATGGTGGCGATCATGCTGTCCGGCATCATCGCCTATACGTTTCTGCCGCTGTCGACTTTGCCGGAGGTCGATTATCCGACCATCCAGGTGAAGACGCTCTATCCGGGCGCGAGCCCGGAGGTGATGACCTCATCGGTCACGGCGCCGCTTGAGCGTCAGTTCGGACAGATGCCGGGTCTCAACCAGATGACGTCGGCAAGCTCGGCCGGCGCCTCGGTGATCACGCTGCAATTCAGCCTCGACCTGTCGCTCGACGTTGCCGAGCAGGAGGTGCAGGCCTCGATCAATGCCGCCGGCAATCTGCTGCCGAGCGACCTGCCGACACCTCCGATCTACGCCAAGGTCAATCCGGCCGACGCGCCGATCCTCACCATCGCGGTGACGTCGAAGACATTGCCGCTGACGACGCTGGAGGACATGAGCGAAACCAGCCTCGCCCAGAAAATCTCGCAGCTCAACGGCGTCGGACTGGTCAGCATCAGCGGCGGCCAGCGTCCGGCCGTGCGCATTCAGCTCAATCCGCAGTCGCTCGCGGCCTACGGACTCTCCATCGACGACATCCGCACCACCATAGGCACGCTGAACGTCAATACGCCAAAAGGCAATTTCGACGGCACCGCGCAGGCCTCGACCATCAATGCCAACGATCAGCTGACCAGCGCCGACCAGTATCGCAACCTGATCGTCGCCTACCGCAACGGCGGCCCGGTGCGGCTGTCGGACGTCGCCAGCATCATTAGCGGCCCCGAAAACACCAAGCTCGGCGCCTGGTCCAACACCACACCGGCAATCATCCTGTCGGTGCAGCGCCAGCCCGGCGCCAACATCATCCAGGTCGTCGACCGCATCCAGTCGCTGTTGCCGGCGCTGCGCGCCACGCTGCCGGCCGCCGTCGATCTCGCCATCATGAGCGACCGTACCGTCACCATCCGCGCTTCGGTCGCCGACGTGGAATTCGAGCTGGCGCTCGCGATCGTTCTGGTGGTGATCGTGATCTTCGTGTTTCTGCGCACCCTGCCCGGCACCATCATTCCGAGCCTGTCGGTCCCGCTATCGCTGGTCGGCACCTTCGGCGCCATGTATCTGCTCGGCTTCTCGCTCGACAATCTGTCCTTGATGGCGCTGACCATCGCCACAGGCTTCGTGGTCGATGACGCCATCGTCATGATCGAGAATATCGCCCGCTACGTCGAAGCCGGCATGTCGCCGCTCGACGCGGCTTTGCGCGGCTCCGAGCAGATCGGTTTCACGATCATTTCGCTGACCATCTCGCTGATCGCGGTGCTCATTCCGCTGCTCTTCATGGGCGATGTGGTCGGCCGCTTGTTTCACGAATTTGCCATTACACTGGCCATTACGATTGTGATTTCGGCCGTGGTCTCGCTGACGCTGGTGCCGATGATGTGCGCGAGGCTGATCCGGCATCGTTCGGAATCCGAGCGCAGCGGCTTCGATGTGCGCTCCGAACACGTCTTCAACGCCATGATCAGCGGTTATGGCCGGGCGCTGAACTGGGTGCTGGATCGCCAGCCGCTGACGTTGCTGGTGGCGGTTCTGACGCTCGTGCTCACCATTGTGCTCTATTACGAAATTCCCAAGGGCTTCTTCCCGGTACAGGACACTGGCCTCATTCAGGCCATCACCGAAGCGTCGCAGAGCGTCTCCTATCAGGAGATGTCGACGCTGCAGAACCGGCTCGCCGAGGCTGTGCTCAAGGATCCGGACGTCGTCAACCTGAGCTCCTATGTGGGGGTCGACGGCACCAACCAGACACTCAACACCGGCCGCTTTCTGATCACGCTCAAGCCGCACGACGAACGCAGCCTGTCGGCAAGCGCGATTATCCAGCGGTTGCAGCGCGAAGTCTCAGGCGTGACCGGCATCACGCTCTACATGCAGCCCGTTCAGGACCTGACGATCGACTCGACGATCACGCGGGCGCCGTACAATTTCGTGCTCGAAGACGCCAATCCCACGGAATTCGCCACCTGGGTGCCGAAGCTGGTGGACCGTTTGAACCGGCTGCCGCAGCTGTCCGGCGTCGTCAGCGATTTGCAGCAGCAGGGGCTTGCGGTCGACCTGGTCATCGACCGCGCCACCGCCAGCCGCTTCGGCATCACGCCGGCCACCGTGGATAACGCGCTCTATGACGCGTTCGGCCAGCGCATCGTCTCGACCATCTATACGCAATCCAACCAGTATCGCGTCATCCTTGAACTCGACCCGACGCTGCAGAAGTCGCTCGCCGGGCTGTCGAGCATCTATCTGCCATCATCGTCCTCGGCGACCAACGGCCAGGTGCCGCTGTCGGCCATAACGCATGTCGAACAACGGACCGGCCCGCTGGTGATCACCCATTACGGCCAGTTCCCCGCAACGACGATTTCGTTCAACACCGGCCCGGGCTATTCGATCGATTCAGCGATCACCGCAATCCAGCAAGCGGAAACCGATATCGGCCTGCCCGAAAGCTTCATCACCGCGTTCCAAGGCACTGCCGCCGCGTTTCAATCCTCGCTGAGCAACGAGGTGTTTCTGTTCCTCGCCGCCATCGTGACGATGTACATCGTGCTCGGCGTGCTCTACGAGAGCTTCATCCACCCGATCACCATTCTATCGACCTTGCCGTCGGCCGGCGTCGGCGCGCTCTTGTCGCTGATGCTCTATGGCTATGACCTCAACGTCATTTCGATCATCGGCATCATCCTCTTGATCGGCATCGTCAAGAAGAACGGCATCATGATGGTCGACTTCGCGCTCGAAGCCGAGCGAATCGAAGGCTTGCCGCCGCGCGAGGCGATCTATCAGGCGTGTCTGTTGCGCTTTCGGCCGATCATGATGACCACCATGGCGGCAATCCTCGGTGCGCTGCCGCTGATGCTCGGCACCGGCACCGGGTCGGAGCTGCGCCATCCGCTCGGTCTCACACTGGTTGGCGGCTTGATCCTGAGTCAGCTGCTGACGCTGTTCACCACCCCCGTTATTTATCTGTATTTCGACCGGCTGGCCGTGCGCTTGACCGGGCGTCCGGCGGCCGGCCGGCTCGGCCGCCCGGAGCCGGCCGAATGAATATTTCCGCACCCTTCATTGCCCGGCCAGTGGCGACAACGCTCCTGACGCTCGGCATCGCCTTTGCCGGCGCGCTGGGCTTTTCCAGATTGCCCGTGGCGCCGCTGCCGCAGGTCGACTTCCCGACGATCTCGGTCAGCGCGCAGCTTCCCGGCGCGAGCCCGACCACGGTCGCCACCAGCGTCGCCGAACCACTCGAGCGCCATCTTGGCCAGATCGCCGACGTCACCGAGATGACATCGCAGAGCGGCATCGGCCAGACCCGCATCACGCTGCAATTCGATCTCAACCGCGACATCAACGGCGCCGCGCGCGACGTACAGGCGGCGATCAACGCGGCACGCGCCGACCTGCCGGCGTCGTTGCGTACCAATCCGACTTATCGCAAGGTCAATCCGGCCGACGCGCCGATTCTGATCCTGGCGTTGACCTCGAAGACGCTGACCCAGGGCCAGATCTACGACGCCGCCAGCAACGTGCTGGCGCAGCGGCTGTCGCAGCTTTCCGGCATCGGCCAAGTGATCATCGGCGGCTCGGCGCTGCCCGCGGTCCGCGTCGAGCTTAACCCACAGGCGCTGTTCAAATACGGCATCGGTCTCGAAGACGTGCGCGCGGCGCTGGCCTCGGCCAACGCCAACAGTCCGAAGGGCTCGATCGACGACGGCACGCAGCGCTATCAGCTCTATACCAACGATCAGGCGACCCGGGCGGTCGATTACTTGCCCCTCGTCATCGCTTATCGCAACGGCGCCGCGGTCCGCCTGTCCGACGTCGCTGCCGTCAATGATTCTGTCGAGGACGTGCGCAACCTCGGCCTGTCCAACGGACGGCCCTCCGTGCTGGTCATCTTGTTTCGCCAGCCCGGCGGCAACATCATCGACACCATCGACGGCGTGAAAGCCGAACTGCCGCATCTGCAGGCGGCGTTGCCGTCCGACATCGACGTCTCGATCGCCATCGACCGCTCGACCACGATCCGTTCGTCGCTGCACGACACGGAGATGACGCTGGTGATCGCCGTCATTCTCGTCACCATGGTGGTCTATTTGTTCCTGCGCGACATCCGCGCCACGCTGATCCCCAGCATCGCGGTGCCGGTTTCGCTGCTTGGCACGTTCGGCGCGATGTATCTGCTGGATTACAGCCTAGATATTCTGTCGCTGATGGCGCTGACCATTGCTACGGGGTTTGTGGTCGACGACGCCATCGTGGTTCTGGAAAACATCTCGCGTCATCTCGACGAGGGCATGCCGCGCATGGAGGCGGCTTTGCGCGGCGCGCGCGAAGTCGGCTTCACCGTGCTGTCGATCAGCCTGTCGCTGGTCGCCGTATTCACCCCGATTCTCCTGCTCGGCGGCATTCTCGGCCGGTTGTTCCGTGAATTCACGCTGACACTGTCGCTCGCCATCCTGATTTCGCTCTGCATCTCGCTCACCACCACGCCGATGCTGTCGGCGCTGTTCCTGCGCGCCCGGCCGCGGGAGCAGGCGCAGCGGCGCAACAGGTTTTTCACGCGCGTGCTCGAGGGCTACGAGCGCTCGCTCGCGTGGGCGTTGCACCATAGCCGGTTCGTGTTCGTGATCTTCCTTTCGGCGATCGCGCTCAACTTCCTGCTCGCCTACCTCATTCCGAAGGGCTATTTCCCCCAAGAGGATACCGGCCGTCTGATCGGCTCGCTGCAGGCGGATCAAAGCGTGTCGTTCCAGGCGATGACGCAGAAGCTGCGTCAGATGATGGCGATCGTGCAGGCTGACCCCGCTGTCGAGCACGTGGTCGGCTATACCGGGGTCGGCAGCGGCGGCGGCTTCGGCCAGATCAACACCGGTTCGGTGTTCGTCGCGCTCAAACCGAACACGCAGCGGCCGCCGATCGATCAGGTGATAGCGCGGCTGCGGCCGAAGCTGGCGCAGGTGCCGGGCGGGCGCCTGTTTCTGATTCCGGTCCAGGATATCCGCGCCGGCGGGCGGCAGAGCAACGCGCAGTATCAGTACACGCTGCAATCGGACAATCCCGACGATCTGGAAGCGTGGACGCCCAAGCTCGTCCAGGCGTTGGAGCGCAGTTCGTCCGTTCTTGCCGACGTCAATTCCGATCAGCAGCAAAAAGGGCTTGAGACCGACCTGGTGATCGATCGCGACACTGCTTCACGGCTCGGTATCACGCCGGCGCAGATCGACAATACGCTCTACGACGCGTTCGGCCAGCGGCAGGTGTCGGTGATCTACAGTGCGATCAACCAATACCACGTCGTCATGGAAATCGACCCGCGCTATACGCGCGATCCCAAGTCGCTCAAGGACATTTGGGTCTCGACATCCGGCGGCGGCGCTTCGGGCACGGCGACCTCGAATCTACCGGCCGGCAACGTCACCCCCCCGGTCGCGCCCGGCACTGCTTCAACCGCCGCGACCGTGGCGGCCAGTGCCAACAACAATTCCGCGCGCAACGCGGCCATCAATGCGCTCGCCAATACCGGCAAGGGCGCCACCTCGTCCGGCGCGGCTGTGAGCACCACCAAGGAGACAATGGTCCCGCTCTCCGCGGTCAGCCACTACAAGCCCGGCAACACCCCGCTCTCGGTCCGCCACCAGGGCCTGTTCGTCGCCTCGACGATCTCGTTCAACCTGCAGCCCAGCGCCTCGCTCGGCGAGGCCTCCGCGGCGATCAACGATGCGGTGAACGAATTGCACATGCCGGCGTCGATCCACGGCAGCCTCGCCGGCACCGCGCAGCTGTTCGCCCAATCGGCGAACAACGAAATCGTTCTGATCGTGGCCGCGATTGCCGCCGTCTATATCGTGCTCGGCATCCTTTACGAGAGCTATGTCCACCCGATCACGATCCTGTCGACGCTGCCGTCGGCCGGCGTCGGCGCTTTCCTGGCGCTGATGCTGTTCCACACCGAATTCGACATCATCGGCACCATCGGCGTCATTCTGCTGATCGGCATCGTCAAGAAGAACGCCATCATGATGATCGACTTCGCTATCGACGCGAAGCGCTCGCACAACTTAAGCGCATACGATGCGATCTATCAGGCCTGTCTGTTGCGCTTCCGCCCGATCATGATGACGACCTCGGCCGCAATCCTCGGCGCCGTGCCGCTGGCGCTGAGCTTCGGCGCCGGCGGCGAAATCCGCCGCCCGCTTGGCATCTCCATCATGGGCGGACTGATTATCAGCCAGTTGCTGACGCTCTACACCACACCGGTGCTGTATCTTTATCTGGATCGGCTCGGCCAGTGGACCGAGGGCCTGCGCGCCCGACTCATGCCCGGGCTATACGGCGCGCCGCCGCCGGCGCCCGCGGAATAATAATAGCGGCGGAAATCTTCAGCGGACGTAGAGCCGCGGCCGGCTGTAGCAGCACGGCGTCGGCCAATGCGGCCAGCGTGGCCCGATGTAAGCGCGGATGTGGATCACCTTGTAATGCAGCCGAGAAATAATGTGGTCCTTGACGCCGTCATCGACGTCGGGGTTGGCTTCCAGATAGGCGATGTGATTTTGCTTATGAGTGATGACGCGATGCGCGCGCAGCCAGCAGCGCTCGCTGTGGAGATCGCAGCCAGCCATCGCCGGCGTCGCCATGAAGGCGAGGTAAGCCAGGGCACACAACGAAACGATACGCATCATGATCCTGCCTCGATATCGCGTCCAGCGGCACCCGCCATCCCCGAAGATCATACGCGAACTGACGCCGGGAAGAAACTGTAGGCTGACCGAATGCCGCGTCCATTGTGTGGTCTTCGCCGTGCTAGGTTGACCTGCTCCCGGCCCGCGCGCCAGGACCTCGGTCAACGAGAAGACATAGCGAGCCAATGCGAAATTTCCACTGTCCACAACTCGCCTTAGCCATCTGCTGCCTTGCCGCGGCGGTGCTCCCCTGTCCGGCGGCCAATGCCGCCGACGCGGCGGCGTTCTACCAGGGGCGCGACCTCAACTTGGTCGAGGGCTTCAATGTTGGCGGCGGCGCCGACCTCTATACGCGGATCATTGCCAAGCATCTTGCCGGTCACATCCCCGGACATCCCAACGTCGTCGTTCACAACATGCCGGGCGCGGGCAGCATGAATGCGGCCAACCGCGTGTTCAACGTATCGCCGAAGGACGGTTCCGAGATCGGCCTGTTCGCCGGCAGCATCGTGGTCGATCCGGTGATCGGCGGCGTGCCGAGCCAGTACGACTCGCGCAAGTTCAATTGGATCGGGGCACCCGCCGCCGAAAGCGACGTTTGCATCGCCGCCAAGACATCGGCGATCAAAACCTTCGGCGATGTTTTCAAACGCGAGATGGTGACCGGCGCGGCCGGCACCAGCACTTACGATTTTCCGGTCGTGCTCAACACGCTGCTGGGCACGAAATTCAAGCTGGTCAAAGGCTATAACGGCAGCTCAGGCTTGCGGCTCGCCTACGAACGCGGCGAAATCGAAGGCTTCTGCGGCCTCGGCCTGGATTCGCTGCATAGCCTCGGTATTACCAAGGATAACGCCACGATCCTGGTGCAGACCTCGCTCAAAAGCGACCCGCGGCTCCCTGGCGTGCCGGTGATCTCCGACTACGCCAAGACCGCCGAGACGCGGCAGATCATGCAGCTCATCTTCGGCTGGCTGGTGATGGACCGTCCGATCGCCGCGCCGCCCGGCACGCCGCCCGAGCGGATCGCGGCCTTGCGCGACGCCTTCGACCAGACCATGGCTGATCCGGCCTACCGCGCCGATCTCGCCAAATCCGCCTTGAGCTTTTCGCCGATGCGCGGCAGCGAGATCGCAAGCTTCATCGACGAAGTCTATCGCACGCCGCCGGACGTCGCCCGAAAAGCGGCGCACTTGCTGGGACGACACGTGCCCTGACGCAGCGCTGCCATCGCGCGGGCGAATTGCAATGCAAGCCGGGGCGCGTCACAATTGTCGGAAAGCCGAGGTCATTGACGCTCGCGCGAACATTCCACGGAGGTCCGCCCTTGCTGCCGCAGCACGAAAACGAGCTTTTGACGCGCGTCGGTCCCGGGACCGCGATGGGCGCGCTGATGCGCCGTTACTGGATTCCCGCGGCGTTTTCCGCGCAGATCGCCAAGCCGGACAGCCCGCCGCTGCGGGTGCGGCTTCTGGGCGAGAACCTCGTCCTGTTCCGCGACACTGGCGGCCGCATCGGGCTCGTTGACGAAAAATGCCCGCACCGCACCGCCTCGCTGTTTTACGGGCGCAACGAACAGCACGGGCTGCGCTGCGTCTATCACGGCATCAAGTTCGACGTTGACGGCAACTGCGTCGACCTGCCTTGCGTGCCGCAGATGAGTGAGGCGCACCGCACGAACGTGCAGAAGCAGCTCGCCGTGAAGGCTTATCCCTGCATCGAACGCGGTGACGTGGTGTGGACCTATATGGGGCCGGCCGAACACAAACCGGAATTTCCCGAACTGGAATGGACGTTGCTGCCGGCCGACCAGCGTTATTCCACGCGCCACATTCAGGAATGCAACTGGCTGCAGGCGCTTGAAGGCGGCTTCGACGCCACGCATTTGAGTTTCCTGCACGGCGCCGAAGGCGACCCGAGCCGCCGCATCGTCGCCTCGCTCTACGAAGTCATCCCGACCGATTTCGGTTTCGTGGTCGGCACCGGCCGCGAGCGCGGCGACGGCATCGTCATGTGGAACATGAACGTCATGCTGTCGCCGTTCCACAAGATCATCTCGTCCATTCCGCACGCCGCGCACGTCTGGGCGCCGATCGACGACGAGAACACGATGCTTTACAGCGTCGATTTCCATCCGTCGCGGCCGCTCACCGAGGAGGACCTTGCGCGCACCAAGGCCGGGCTCGGCATCCACACCGAAAACATCCCCGGCACCGATCACGCCATCCGCAACCGCGGCAACGACTATCTGATCGATCGCGAGCTGCAGGCGAGCGGCAAGTCCTATACCGGCCTGAAGGGCTTTGGCACGCAGGATTGCGCCATCCAGGAATCGATGGGCCCGATCGCCGACCGCGCCTGCGAGCATCTGCTCGCCTCGGACGCGGCCATCGTCAAGATCAGGCGGCTGTTGCTGCAGACGCTCAAGGACCACGCCGCCGGCAAGCCGCTGCCCGGCATGAATCCGGCGAGCTACCGGGTGCGTTCCGGCCGGTTCGAGGCGCGAAAGGACGTGCCCTTCACCGAGGCCATGGAGCAATTCATCAACCGCGACACGCCAATCGCCGCCGAATAGCGGTCGCTCTCCCCGCGCGGCCACGCCGCATCGTCATCAACCTCGACGGCACAGCGAGTATCAGCCATGAACGGCGCCGAAGTGATTGCTCAGATTCTCAAACTCGAGGGCACTGAGTTTTTCTCCTGCTATCCGCGCAATGCCGTCATCGAGCCGTGCGCCGCGATCGACATTCGGCCGATCCTGTGCCGGCAGGAGCGGGTCGGCGTCGGCATTGCCGACGGCTATAGCCGCATCAAGCGCGGCAAGCGGAACGGCGTGTTCGGCGCCCAGGCCGGCCCCGGCATCGAGAACGCGTTCCCTGGCATCGCGCAGGCATTTTCCGAGAACGTGCCGATGCTGGTCATCGCCGGAGCGCTGCCGCTGGCGCGCCAGTATGTGCGCCCGGTATTCCGCGCCGCCGATGTCTATCGGCCGGTCACCAAATGGTCGGCGCTGGCGCACAACGTGCAGGAATTGCCGGACCTGATGCGACGCGCCTATCACGCCATGCGCTCCGGCAAGCCCGGCCCGGTGCTGATCGAATTGCCGGAAGAAGTCGCGGAAGCGGAATTCAAAGGCACGCTCGACTACAGGCCGGTGCCGGTGGCGCGCACCGCGCCCGACCCCGACGCCATCAAGAAGGCGGTCGAGATGCTGCTCGCCGCCAAGAATCCGGTGCTGTGGGCCGGTCAGGGCGTGCATTACGCCGAAGCTGGCGAAAAGCTCGCGGCGCTTGCCGAAATGCTGCCCGCGCCCGTGGTCGCCACCAACCCGGGCAAGAGCGCCATCGCCGACAACCATCCGCTGGCGCTCGGCGGCGCGACGCGCTCGCGCTCCAAGATGTATGCCGACTTTCTGAAAAAGGCCGACGTCATCATGGCGATCGGCTCGAGTCTCACTGTCACGAATTTCGGCCCGTCGGTGCCCAAGGGCAAGACCGTCATTCATTCGACCAATGACTCGGGCGACATCAACAAGGACTATCGCGCCGATCACGCGGTGGTGGGCGACGCCGGGCTCGTGGTCGACGCGCTCATTGCCGAAGTGTCCCGCCAGAAGGGCCCGGGCGGCGGCAATGCGCTCGCCTCGCTCAAGGAAGAAGTCGCCGCCGGCAAGAAAGCGTGGCTCGAGGAATGGGGCAAGCATCTCAATTCCGAGGAGATGCCGCTCAACCAGTACCGCGTGATCCGCGACATGATGCGCACGTTCGACCGCGACAACGTCATCATGACGCACGATTCCGGCAGCCCGCGCGAGCAGATGATCCCGTTCTGGGAAACGACCGCCGCCGGCTCCTATATGGGCTGGGGAAAGTCGACCCAGCTCGGCTACGGGCTTGGCATCACCATGGGCGCCAAGCTCGCCGCACCGAAAAAGCTCTGCGTCAACGTGATGGGCGACGCCTCGTTCGGCATGACCGGGATGGATATCGAGACCGCGGCGCGAAACCGCATCGCCATCCTTACCGTCGTGTTCAACAACGGCGTCATGGGCGCCGAGCGCGATGTGCTGAAGATTTCCGATGCCAAATACGGCTCCATGACAGTCGGCGGCAATTACCAGAAGGTCGCCGAAGGCCTCAACGTCGCGGCGCGGCGGGTGGAGAAGCCCGGCGACATCGTCGGCGCGCTCAAGGAAGCCGTCGACGTGACCGAGAAAGGCGCGCCGTTCCTGCTCGAATTCGTGGTCAAGGAAGGCCACGACTTTTCGCGCTACGGCTAACCTCGGCCGCCGGTGGCTGTGACGCTGATGAGAATCCTTTCGCGGCGCGCGTGGTTGGCGTCTGCCGGCGTGGGCGCGTTGCTCGCCCTATTTGCGGCACGCGCCGGCGCGGAGCCAGCCGGCGAGTCCAGTTTCTACAAAGGCAAGACCATCACGCTGATCACTTCGACCGGCGTCGGCGGGACCTACGACACGGTTGCGCGGCTGTTCGCGCGCCACATGCCGCGCCACATTCCCGGCAACCCGGCCATCATCGTTCAGAACATGCCGGGCGGCGGCAACGTGCTCGCCACCAACTACATGTTCAACATCGCGCCGAAGGATGGCACCGCGATCGCCACCATCCACAGCGCGATGCCGCTGCAGCAGGTGCTTAATTCGGGCGGCATCCGTTATGACTCCGACAAGTTCAACTGGCTGGGTTCAACCGGCCCGCAGAACGAAGTCATCCTGGTCTGGCATACCGCCGGCATTACCAGCATCGCGCAGGCCAAGGAGAAGCAGGTCATGCTCGGCGGCACCGGCGCCGGCGCCGGCATCGTGTTGCTGCCCATGGTGGTGAACAAGCTGCTCGGCACCAAGTTCAAGATCGTGACCGGCTATCGCACCTCCGAGGATGTCAATCTCGGCATGGAGCGCGGCGAAGTGCAGGCGCGCGCCTTCAGCCTCGGCTCCATCACCAGCCAGCACCCCGATTGGATCACCGCCCACAAGGTGGCGTTTCTCGTTCAAGCCGGCGTCCGCCGCGACAAGGTATTGCCGGACGTGCCGCTCCTGACCGAACTCGCCACGACCGACGAGCAGCGCCAGATCTTCAAGCTCATCTCGTCCTCGCCGGCGCTCGGCCAGCCCTATGTGGCGCCGCCCGCCGTACCCCCGGAGCGGCTCGCGATCCTGCGCGACGCGTTTGCCGCGACAACGAAAGATCCTGCGTTCCTGGCGGATGCCGCCAAAATCCGCTTCACCATCGAGCCGATGAGCGCCGACGAAGTGGCGCAAATCGTTCACGAGACCGTCGCCACCCCGCCCGATATCGTCGCCAAGGCGAAGGCTGCCATGGGCCTCGTTGGCCGCTGATCTAATGCACCCAGAACCTTAGAGAGGAGACGTCCGATGGCCGAGATCAAGATTTTCAATCCGGAGGGAATGAGCAAGCCCGTCCCCTACAGCCATGTCGCTCACGTCAAAACTCAGGAGCTGGTGTTCATCGCCGGCCAGACGCCGATTGACGCCAACGGCGCTCCGGTCGGCAAAGGCGATTTCGAGGCGCAATGCGAGCAGGTCTTCAAGAACATTCACACCGCCTTGCGCGCGGTCAACGCCGACTGGAAGAACGTCGTCCAGTTTCGCAGCTACATTTTGCGGCCGGAGCATACCAACGCCTATCGGGCGTGGCGCGCCAAGGCTTATCAAAAAATGTATCCGAACGGCGCCCCACCGCCGCACACGCTGCTCATCATCAGCCGCCTCGCCGACGAAGCCTATTGGCTCGAAGTGGAAACCGTCGCAGCGCTGTAACGGCGCCGAGTAGGAAAAAGTCATGCCCAAAGTCATGCACAAAGTCATGCCCAAGCGTTGGTTTCGTCCTACCATGGCCGCCGCGCTTGCGCTGGCGATTGTGTCAATCGCCGCGACCGCAAGCCTGGCCCAGCAGTGGCCCACACGTCCTGTGCGCTTCGTCCTGCCGTTCGGTCCAGGTTCTGGTGCCGACACCGCCGCGCGACTGATCAGCGATGCGCTGCAAAAGAAATGGGGCCAACCCGTCATCATCGACGGCAAGCCGGGCGGCGACGGCTTGCTGTCGCTGCAGACCGTCGTGTCGGCAAAAGACGAGAACACGCTGTTCTTCGGACCGAGCAGCATGTTCGTCGTGCAACGCTACATGCACCCGAACATTTCCTTCAATCCCGAGGCCGACCTTACGCCGATCGCAGGCATCGCCCAGGTCCAGATTGCGATGGCGGTGCCGAGCAGTCTCGGCATCTCCACGCTGTCCCAATTCGTAGCTCTGGCGCGCGCCAAACCGAACGAGACAAGCTATGCGGTGGCGCCAGGATTTTCCGAATTCGTGCTCGATGGCTTCGTCAAGGAGAATGGACTCGCGATCGCCAAGGTACCCTACCGCGACATCACCAAGTCGCCGGTCGATCTCGGCGAAAACAGAATTCAGCTGTGCATGCAATCCTACGCGGCGATGCGCGGCTACGCGCAGACCGGCAAGATCAAGATCATCGCCATAAACAGTCGCGCGCGATCGCCGATCGCGCCGGACATTCCCTCCGTAGTCGAAGCGGGATATCCGGACCTGCTCGCCAGTCCCGTCCTGGGCCTGCTTGGACCGCGCGGCATGCCGATCGACTTGCGGCAGCGGATCGCGTCCGACGTGCTCGCCGCGCTCGATAAGACGGCCCGCGAAAGACTGGCGCTGACCGGCCAGCCGCCCACGCCCCTGGACGTCGACGCGTACACCGCCGCGCTCAAGGACCAATATGCGCTCGTCGCCCATTTCGCCTCGGTGATGGGCATCAAGCAGGAAAAATAGTGGCGCAGTTGCCGTCGGACTTCATCGAGCTGCGGCGCCCTGCCCGGCCGTCACGAGGGCCTTGACATAGGTGTAATTGCGCCTAATTATGCGCATATGCACCTTTTTCAGGACACTCAAGGGAAATCCGGCAATGACCGCCCAGACAGCCGACTGCAACTGCTTCGCCGTCCGTTCGGCGGCGCGGCACGTGTCCCAGCTCTACGATCAGTTCCTGGCGCCGTCGGGCTTGCGCGGCAACCAGTTCTCGATCCTGGCGAAGCTCGACCGGCTCGGTCCGATGACGATCAACGCGCTGGCCGAAGCGATGATCACCGACCGCACCACGCTCGGCCGCAACATCAAGCCACTGCAACGCGACGGCCTGATCAGTATTGAGGCCTCCGCCGCCGACCGCCGCGCCAAGGAACTCCACCTCACCAAAGCCGGGACGAAGCGTCTGGACGAGGCGCGCAAGGCCTGGGCGCAGGCGCAGACACGGTTCGAAGACACCTTTGGCTCGCAACGCGCCGCAAGCCTGCGCGACATGCTGCGCGCCGTGGTCGCCAGCGATTTCGGTCAAGGGCGTTTTGAGATTCGCTGAGAACCCCGCGCGCCGAAACATGGCAACTCGGCAATCGCCACCGGAGCAGACCAATGTCATCCGCGAGTTTGACCATCGCCAACGCGCAGTCCGATCAGTCTGCCGCCGCGCCCAGCACTGACAAGCCGCGCTACGATCCGCGCACCGTCGCGCTGCTCGACGGTCCGATCGCTTCCACTCTCGTCCGCCTGGCCGCGCCCAACATGCTGGTGATGCTGGCGCAGACCACCGTCGGTCTGGTTGAAACCTATTTCGTCGGCAAGCTCGGCACCGCAGCGCTTGCCGGCGTGGCGCTGGTGTTTCCCGTGGTGATGCTGATGCAGATGATGTCGGCCGGCGCCATGGGCGGCGGGATTTCCTCGGCGATCGCGCGCGCGCTCGGCCGGGGCAACCGCGCCGACGCCGATGCGCTGGCGATCCATGCCCTCGTGATCGGGCTGATCTTTGGCCTCATCTTCACGGTCGCGCTGCTCGCCGGCGGGCGCCCGCTCTACGCGGCAATGGGCGGCAGCGGCGCGTCGCTTGCCGCGGCGCTGACCTATTCGGGCGTCGTGTTCACCGGCGCGATCCTAGTGTGGCTGTTCAATTCACTCTCAAACATCATTCGCGGTACCGGCAACATGGCGACGCCCGCGATCGTCACCTGCGTAGGCGTCGCTGTACTGATTCCGCTGTCGCCGTGCCTGATCTTCGGGTTCGGCCCGTTTCCGCGACTCGGCGTCGCCGGCGGCGCGTTCGCGGTGCTGATCTACTACGCGGCCGGCAGCGCGGCGCTCGCCGCCTATCTGCGATCGGGCCGCAGCGTCGTGCGCCTGAGCTTTGCCGGCATTCGGCTGCGCTGGGCGCTGTTTCGCGACATTCTCCGCGTCGGTTTGGTCGCCGCTCTGATTACCGTTCAGACCAATCTCACCATCGCTATCGCCACCGGTCTCGTCGGCGTGTTCGGCGCCGCCGCCATTGCTGGTTATGGCACCGGTTCGCGGCTCGAATACCTGCTGATCCCGCTGGTATTTGGGCTCGGCGGTCCACTCGTCGCGATGGTCGGAACGAATATCGGCGCCGGCCGCCGCGACCGCGCCTTGCGGGTCGCCTGGATCGGAGCCGCGATCGCCGCCGGGCTGTGCGAGGTCATCGGGCTGACCGCTGCCGCCACACCGCGCGCATGGCTGTCGCTGTTCGACAACGATCCGGTCATGATCGATGCGGGTTCGCGCTATCTGCACGCCGTCGGCCCGGTTTATGGCCTGTTCGGCCTCGGTATGGCGCTCTATTTTGCCTCGCAAGGCGCGGGCCGATTGTTGTGGCCGCTCCTTGGCAATTTTGCCAGATTGGTCCTCGCGGCCGCCGGCGGCTACTTGGCGCTGCACCTCGCCGGCAGCCTGAGCGGCGTCTTCATTGCGCTCGCGGTCGCGCTCGCTGCTTTCGGGTTGATCAACGCCGCGGCCGTTGCTAGCGGAGTCTGGTTTAGCGACGGTGCTGTGCGGCCGGCGCGGCAGGAGCCGGTCAAGCCATGAGCAAAGTCCATTATTTAGAAGATTTCTCTGTCGGCCAGATTTTTAACACTGGCCGGCTCAAGATCGATACCGATGCGATCAAGACATTCGCGCGGCAATTCGACCCGCAGCCGTTCCATCTTGACGAGGAGGCCGCGAAGAATTCGGTGTTCCGCGGCTTGGCGGCGAGCGGCTGGCACACCGCGGCGCTGACCATGCGGCTGATGGCCGAGGGCGAATTCAAGCCGGCCGGCGGCATCATTGGCGTCGGCTTTGACGAACTGTCCTGGCAGCGTCCGGTGCGCCCCGGTGACGAGCTGCACGTAAAGAACGAGATCCTGGAGGTGCGGCCTTCCAAATCGCGTCAGGATCGCGGCCTGATCCGGGTGCGCACCACGACGTACAATCAGAACGACGAAGCGGTGCAAAGCTTCGTCGGCAACCTGATCGTGCCGCGCCGTACGCCGCTCGGATAGCGCGAGCCTCCGTAAAGTCATCGCCGCTCGCGGCGCCGATGCCGTAGAAATTTGGGGTTGCCAGACCTTCAAATAAGACGCCAAGATTGATTTTACGGCCGGCGACAGGAATATCCTTTGGTAAAATCCAGACGGGCCCGTGCAAACTGGGGCTGGCGCGAGCTACGCGAAGCGACAGCGTTGGCCCGCTTCTGGCGCCTGCACATCCGGCTGTTCGTTTCCGCGTCGTTCGGTCTCGCAGTCACGTTGCTGTTGCTGAGCACGCACTGGCGCATCCCGACTTGCATTCTGGTGGGCTGGGACAGCGGCGTCGTGCTCTACCTGGCGCTGATCTTTTGGATCATGGAGCGCTGGCCGATCGAGCGCATCCGCCAGAGAGCGTGTGTCGAGGATGAGGGCGCGGCGGCCCTACTGGTGCTGACCACGGCGTCGGCGCTGGCCAGCCTAGCCGCGGTGATTTCCGAACTCGGCCATGCGCCCGGCGCCTACCGGGTGGCGCTCGGTGCTGTCACTATTCTGCTGTCCTGGGCTTTCATGCATGTCATCTTCGCCTTGCATTACGCGCACGAATATTATGGCGAAGGCAAAGATGAGCGGATCGGCGGGCTGGAATTTCCAGGCAAGCAAGACCCGGATTATTGGGACTTCCTCTATTACTCGCTGGTCGTCGCCATGACCGCGCAGGTGTCCGACGTGCAGATCACCAGCAAGGCCATCCGCCGGCTGACGACGGTCCACGGCGTCGTCGCGTTCTTCTTCAACGTCATCGTGCTGGCGCTGACCGTCAATATCGTCTCCGCCATGATGTAGGCGACGCCGCCGGCCGCGTGCTAGGCTTGGCACAACCAAGAACGTCCGAGGAGATACCATGTTCGGAAAGCTCAATCATCTCGCCATAACCAGCGACCACTACACGCTCCTTGGCATGTTCTATCGCGCCATGTTCGGGCTCAAGGCATCGGGCGACACCGCGCGCGAGATCGGCGCCATTTCGGTCGGCGACGGCTATGTCGGCATGACGCTCATTCCGCGCCGCGGCGGGCGCAAGGCCGGGCTCGACCATTTCGGCATCGAGGTCGAGGATCTGGAGAAAGTGCGCCAGAAGGTGGCAAAGAAATATCCCGACATCGAGATCGTCAAACGGCCGGGCAACCGCCCATTCGCGAGCTACAGCGCTCACGACCCGGCCGGCAACTATTTCGACCTGTCACAGCCGGGACACGAAAACCGCGCCGAGGTCTACGCCAGGGGCGAATGGAAGCAGGAGACGACGTTCAGCCATTTCGCCATCCGCGCCCGCGAGGCGGAGCGGCTGGCCGACTTCTATACCGACGTGTTCGAGCTGGAAGCGCGCAACCTGCCTTCGGAAGAAGGCGGCTATCACCTGACCGACGGCCGCATGACCATGGCCATCGTGCCGTGGAAGATATCGTCATTCAACGGCGCCGGCATCGAGCAGCCTGGCATGGATCACATCGGCTTCCGCGTGCCCGACCTGAAAACGTTTTCGGACAACTTGGCGATGGTGACCAAGACCAACATCCAGCTCGCGGCCAAGCCGATCCCGTTCGATGACGAAGGCGCCGCAAGGCTTAAGCTCTTGCAGAAATGCCCGCACGGCACGCTGCAACTGGCCGATCCCGATGGCACGCTGATCGACGTGGCGGAGGACCATTCGTAGGCGCTGGCTGTTCTACCGCGCCACCATCCCCGGCTTCACCCACCAGGTCGGCAGCCTCATCGCCTCGATCAATGCGACGTTGCAGGCCGGCATCGCCGTGCACTACGGTAACGATTACGCTTTCGCCCTGGCGCTGGTTGCTGGCATTGTGGCGGTCGCGATCGTGATTCTGGCCGCGCTGGGGATTGAAGCCAAGGGCGTGGCGTTCGGGACCGAGCGCCCGCCCGGCCTGGGCGCGGCGGCCAGCCCGGCAACGTAGTGGCGCAGGCGGGATGTCATCACCGGAACAGAAGGCAGCACTCCCGCCGCAAACTGTCGAGACCGCGCTCAGCGGCTACGAACTCCTGAACGATCCGCTGCTTAACAAAGGCACGGGTTTTTCCGACGCCGAGCGCGATGAATTCGACCTGCATGGCCTGCTGCCGCCGCGCGTGACGCCACTCAACATGCAGGTCAAGCGTCGGCTCGATGCTTTTCGTGGCCAAACCAGCGACCTGCATCGTTACGTGTTCCTGCGCGGTCTGCAGGACACCAACGAGGTTCTGTTCTATGCGCTGCTGACGCAGAACATCGAAGAGATGATGCCCGTCGTCTATACGCCGACGGTGGGACTCGGCTGCCAGCTGTTCAGTCATATATTTCGCAAGCCGCGCGGGCTGTTTCTGAGCCTGCCATACAAGGACGCCATCCGCCGCATCATTAATCATCCGCGCTTCGACGGTGTCGAAGCCATCGTGGTCAGTGACGGCGAACGCATCCTCGGTCTCGGCGATCAGGGCGCCGGCGGCATGGGCATCCCAATCGGCAAGCTGTCGCTCTACACCGCGTGCGCGGGCCTGCATCCCTCGACCACACTGCCGATCCTGCTTGACGTCGGCACCGACAACAAAGAGCTCTTGGCCGACCCGCTTTATATCGGCTGGCAGCACGAGCGCGTGCGCGGCGCCGAATACGATGCGATGATCGAGACGTTCGTCGAGGCCGTACGCGAACGCTGGCCGCACGTGCTGCTGCATTGGGAGGATTTCGCGCTGCGCAACGCCAACCGCTTGCTGGCGCGCTATCGCGATCGGCTCTGCACCTTCAACGACGACATCCAGGGCACCGCCGCGATAGCGGTCGGCACACTGCTCGCCGCGGTCAACGTCACCGGTGAGCCGCTGCGCAGCCAGCGTATCGCGGTGCTTGGCGCCGGCTCCGCCGGCACGGGCATCTGCGCGCTGTTGCTGCGCGCCATGATCGAGGCCGGCGACAGCGAACGCGAGGCACGCGGCCGTTTCTATTTGGTCGACCGCGAGGGCCTTCTGACCGACGACATGCGGGGACTGCAGCCGTTTCAGACCCCGTTCGCGCAGCCGCGCAACCACGTCGCCGATTGGACCTTGCAGACTCCAGGCCGCATCGCGCTCGCCGACGTCGTCGCCAACGCGCAGCCTACGGTGCTGATCGGCACGTCGGGGCAACCGCATGCCTTCACCGAGGACACCGTGCGCGCGATGGCGCGCCATGCCCCCTGCCCGATCATCTTTCCGCTGTCGAACCCGACCGAACGCAGCGAGGCGACGCCGCACGACCTTCTGGAATGGACCGAGGGCCGCGCCGTTATCGGCACCGGCAGCCCATTCCCGCCGGTGCGGCGTCGTGGCCGCGAGGCCCGCGTCGACCAGACCAACAATGCGTACGTGTATCCGGGCATCGGGCTCGGCGCCATCGCGGTGCAGGCGCGCGCCATCTCCGATGACATGTTTCTTGCCGCCGCACGCACGGTCGCCGAACTGTCGCCGGCGCGTCGCAACCCGGCTGCGAATCTGCTGCCGCCGCTCGTTGAGCTGCGGCCAATCTCGTTCCGAGTCGCGTCGGCTGTGGCGAAGCAGGCCGTCGCCGAAGGGCTCGCGCCACCGATGACGCCAGAGCAGATCGCAGCGGCAGTGCGGGCGAAAATGTGGGAGCCGGTTTACGCCGTCTATCGGCGGTTGACCGCAGGCGGGACCAAATAATTACGCGCGTTCCTGCGCACGGCGTACCAGCATTGCGCGCACGGCGGCAAACACATTGTCAAAAGCTGCCCGCCGATAATCCCATTTCTCGTCCGCCGCGAGCGGCACCATGACCATTGTCGCGTTAGCCTCGAAGAACAGGATGTCGCCGCGCGCGTCGACGGCAAAATCGATGCCGCCATAATCGAGCTGCAGCGTGTCGACGATGCGCTGCAAAGCCGTCATGCCGCGCGCACCAATGGCGCTCGCCATGTCCTGCAGAAATGGCGCCTCCTTGGTGCGATTGTCCGCCGATTGCGCCATGTCGGCCGTGTAGTAATGAACCTTCCAGTCGCGCGAAATCGCGAGATGCAGCGGATAAAGCTCGCGCGCCACGATCATGACGCGGAGCTTTCGGAACAACCCCTCCCCGTCCCGCGCGTCGAGCTGCTCGATCAGCCATGCTTCGTGACTCGGAAAGCTCTCGACCGCCGCGACAAGCTCGTCCGACGTAGCGGCGCGCACAAAGTGCCGGCCCGTGTGAAAACCCGGTGCGCGAACCAGCAGCGGAAAACTCAAGCCATGCGCGGCGACGGTCTCGGCCGCTGCCTGACCGGCAAGACCCTGCCGCGGCACCTTCACCATGCGCGGCACAATGAGATTTGGAATGCCGCGCAGCCGCTCCACGTTGCCGAGCCGTCCGGTTCTGGCCACCGAGCGTGGATCGTTGATCACCGGCCGGCTGGTGCGCTCGACGATCGCGGCAGCCGCGGCAAGACTGTCGCCGCAGACATCGGCGTCGCCGATGCCGTTGAACACAATGTCATGCGGCGGCAGCGGATTTTTGCCGTCATAATAATCGGCGACCAGAACAGTCGTTGCAAACACGCTGTCATCGAGCAGCGAAGCCGTGGGCGTGTTGCCGCCCATCGCCGAAATCAACAACAACACCCTGACCGGGGCGGCGGCGCCGCGATAGGGCAGCGCGGTGAGAAAGTCCTTGCGAAATCCCAGATCGCGATGGCGCCGGGCGCCGTCGGTGTCGCCTGTGTCCGCGAGCAGATTGCCCAGCCCGCGATGAGCGTGAACATGATCGGGATCGGCGCGCAACGCCGCTTCGAAATGAGTGCGCGCCAAGTCGTACTCTTCCATCAGCAGCAATAGATTGGCGAGATTGACGCGGCCCATCGGATTGTCCGGATGGCGCCGCACTGCCTCCTCGAACAGCGAGCGCGCGGCGCTGCCGTATCCGGCATTGAGGACGAGCGTGCCGAAATCGTTCAGCACGCCGAAGTCATCGGGCTTGCGGCGGATCAGTGCCAGGTAATCGCGCTTGGCTGCCTCGAAGGCGCCCAGCTCGCGCAACAAGCCGGCGCGCTCATAGCGCGCTTCAATCGCGTCGGGATCGCGCTCCAGCAAGCGATCGAGTTCGGCCACGCGGATTTGGCGCGAGCGCTGAGGCGCGGGATCGTTCACGTCGTGCGGGACCTTCGCTGGCGCCACGAATCGCTGTGGGTCCCCATTAGTACATTATTTACCATGGAACCGGATCATCCGGCCGGGCGGTGCGTGTCGCAAGGAAGGCTCGACATGGCGGGAAGCGAAACCGGCAATAACGCGATCATTCTCGGCGACCCGGCGCCCTGGTTCGGCCTGCCGCTGATTGGCGAAGGCAGTTTCAATCTGCAGGTCGCGGCCGGCCGCTGGATCGTGCTGAGCTTTCTCGGCTCGCCCGCCAATCCGCGCGTGAAAGCGGAACTTGCCGCACTGTTATGCGACACGCGGCAGTTCGACGAAGACCGGCTGGTGTTCCACGGCGTGCTCACCGCCCCGCCGGCAGATCCGGAATACTACCGTGCGCTTGGCACCGCGTCGGTCGGCTTCGTCGCCGACTACGATGGCGAGGTCAGCCGCCAGTATGGCGCGGCCGGCACGCCGCGCACGATCGTGCTCGATCCGATGCTGCGCGCGGTCGCCGACATTCCGTGGGACTATCCGGAAGGCCACGCGCCGGCGGTGCGCAAGGTGTTGGCCAGCCTGCCCGCGGTCGACGATTCAGCCGGCGTGCCGCTGACGGCGCCGGCGCTGATCGTGCCGCGCGTGTTCGATTTTGCGCTGTGCGATTTTCTCATCAGCTTCTATGAAAAGCTTGGCGGCAAGGATTCCGGCTTCCTGCTCGACAGCGACGGCAAGACCGCGACGGTGGTGGACTACCGCCTCAAGCGCCGCACCGATCTTCCGGTCGCCGCGCCGCAGCTGCGCGAAATCATCCGCAGCCAGATCGTACGACGCCTGTTGCCGGCTGTGGAGCGCTTCTTTCAGTTCCAGGCGACCCGCATGGATCGCTACATCGTCGCCTGTTATGACAGCGCCGTTGGCGGGCATTTTTATCGGCACCGCGATAACGTCAACGCCGGCGCCCAGCACCGGCGGTTCGCCATCAGCATGAACCTCAATACCGATTACGACGGCTGCGATCTGGTGTTTCCGGAATTCGGCCATCGCACCTATCGGGCGCCGTGCGGCGGCGCCATCGTGTTTTCCTGCGGCGCGTTGCATCAGGTCACGCCCGTTACCCGCGGCCGCCGCTATGCCTTCCTGGCGTTCCTGTACGGCGAGGCCGATGCGGCTTTGCGCGAGACCAACAATGCCAGGCTGCATGACGGTGAACAGCGCTATGGCGGCATCTCGGATCTGCTGTTCCCCGACGATGCGCCCACCCCGGTGCGCCGCGCGAGCTGATTCAAACCGCTGCTGCGCCGGCCATCAAGCCGTAGCCGAAACCTTTGCGGCGACTGCAAATATTTTTCGCAGCATCTCCCGCTCGATCGGCTTCTGCAGAATCGGAACCTCGCGGAAACGGCCGTCGACACTGTCGGCCTCGTAACCCGTCACGAACACGAATGGCACGCCGCGCGCCGCCAGCATGTCGGCGATCGGGTAGACCGCGCCGTCGCCGAGATTGATATCAAGCACTGCGGCTTCGAACTGCCCATCCTTGGCCTTCGCCGCGGCTTCGGTCGCTGTCGAAATCGGGCCGACGACCTGATAGCCGAATTCGGCGAGGCATTCCTGAATCATCATGGCGACCAGCGCCTCGTCCTCTACCACAAGCACGCGCGGCCCGTTCGCCGGCTTCATTGCGCTCACGGGTGCGCGGAGCTCGGCCACGTTATGCGCATTGGAAGCCTCCCGCGCTTTCAGCATGGCGCGCCGCGGAATCCAGAAGCTGCAATGCAGGCCGCCCGGGTCCCAATCGAACCTCGTCCTGCCGTTGAGTTGTTGCTCAATGCTGGCGCGAATGACTCGCAGCCCGAAGCTTCGCGTCGTCGGCCGCCCGATCTGCGGACCGCCGCTCTCCGCCCAGTCGAATATCAAGGCGTCGGGCTGCAACCGCCAGCCCAGCTTGACCTTGCCGCTGACCGAGGACAGTGCGCCGTGCTTTGCCGCATTGGTGGCGAGTTCGTGCAGCGCCAGCGCCAGACCCTGGGCGGTCGAGGGCTGCAGTGAAATGCCGGGACCGTCGATGCTCACCTTGTCGCCGCTGCGATAGGGCTCGAGTTCCTCGCTGACCAGCGTCGCGAGGTCGGCGCCGTGCCAGCGCGAATCCGACAGCAGCGTGTGTGCGCGCGCCAGCGCCTTGATACGGCCCTCGATGGCGGCAACGTAATCGTCGACATTTCGTGCCCGCGTCAGCCTGATGATCGATTGGATCACGGCGAGCGCATTGCGCGCCCGGTGATCGACCTCCCGGGCCAGAAGGTTCTGCTGCTCCTCGGCCTCCTTGCGGGAGGTGACATCAAGGGCGGTGCCGATCACACGGACGCACTTGCCATTGACGTCGAAGATGCCCTGCCCCTTGGCAGCGACCCAGCGCACCACGCCG
>Ga0335081_10002849_pt1 | contig 27239 bp, 28 predicted proteins | sample Lox_Sample_35_FD_206713 | JGI IMG/M metagenome (GOLD analysis project Ga0335081, IMG submission 206713) | Soil microbial communities from Loxahatchee National Wildlife Refuge, Florida, United States - Lox_Sample_3.5 | ecosystem: Environmental > Terrestrial > Soil > Wetlands | place: USA...
TCGGTCGAGTTTTTGTTTTAGTGTGTCGCCACCGCTACAGCGTAACGCCTTGCCGCTGGCGGGCGTCATTCGCTATGGTTGAGGCATGCGGGCGTAGTTCAATGGTAGAACGGCAGCTTCCCAATCATTTTCTTGACCGTCCGTTAGCTAAGAAATCCAACAAATTCAGCACTTCACCTTGAAAAAGGCCCGTGAACATTCAAAGTACGAACGAGTATTTGCGCAGCTAAAAAGCAGGCAAGTTCGTGCGTACAAAACACTGGCCCCATCCACTCGACGCCGGCCCCGGTATCGCGCCGGAAATCGAGCCGTTCGGGCCGCCGATCCCGGATGAGCCTTTCAAGCTCAAGCCGCAGCGTGCCGACTTTCCCATCGGCAAGATTGGAACCAGCGACGCCGCCCTCGACAATTTTCTTGACGCAGTGATGGCGTTCGATGAGCGTGAGCGCATCATCCTGTACCGCGCCCGACAACGGATGGCTTGCAGCTTCGATTAGGACGCCACAGAGCGACGTGGTTGTTTTATTGGGATGACCGGCGGCATCGCCGCCGCAGGATCATCAGCAAGCGGCTAGGTTTCTTTCCGGCCATGCGTACAGAGGAAGCTCGCGACGCCGCGCGAGTCGAACGCGGCAGGATCGCAGCCGGTGAAGTCGGCCCCGGCAAGCGCGAGGCGGTCAAGGTCGAAACGTCGCTCGCCGAATATGTGGCCCATTTGGAACGTAAGGCCGCCGCCAAGCATAAACCGGCGCGTTGGGCCTATAACGTTCGGCATTTGGTGAAGTCCATCATTGCGCCACGGTGGGGCCAATGGTCGCTTGCCGATATTGCCATACACCCCGGCGCTATCGCCGATTGGCACCGCGACGTGACAGAGGCTAACGGGCCGGTGTCGGCGAACCACTGTTGTCGGGTGCTTCGTGCCGCGTACAAGAGGAGCGCCAAGCGCGACGTGAGCCTGCCGCAGCGCGACCCGTGCTCGGCCGTCGAGTACAACATCGAGACACCTGCGCAGAAGGCCATGGCCTTCCGCGACTTTCCGAAGTGGCTCAAGGCTTGGCAGGCCATCGAAGTCGGGCCGAAGGCACCGGCTCGCAAAGAATACCATCTGTTTTGCCTTCTTACGGGTATGCGGCCCGGCGAGGCCGCGCGCATCCGCTGGCGCGACGTTAAGCCCACGCTTCGCGTTGTCGAGATACCCGGCGCGAAGGCGAGCAACACAATCCAGATCGTCATGAGTGCACCGATTGCCCGCATCCTCAAGCGGGCGCGGGACCATGGCAAGCCAAAGGGTCGGGATGCGTTCGTGTTCGCTCACTGCGGACAAGTCGGTCAACGTGAGGATTTACCGGCTCGGGGGCATGCCCTTAGACATACGTGGCGCACTGTCGCCGCAGACTGCGGCGTCGATGAACTACTCGCGCATTTCATGCTCGGGCACGTTCCGCAGAATATCAGCCAAGCCTACATCACACGCCTTGTGCTCTCGGCCGGGCCAGCCCTTCGCCAAGCGCAGCGCAAGGTGTCAAAGCGCATCTTGCATTTGCTCAGCTCCGATCCGACGTGTGCGTCAACGGCCTTATTTGACCGTAAGGAAGCGACGCAATGACCATGGCAACGCAGCGAAAATAGAAACTACCGCGCCTTTAGGCGGCAGCGAATGTTCGGGAGTGTATTCCGACTCCATCGTTTTAAGGGTTAGGCACGGTTAGGGCGCCTATCCATACCGGCCACCGAGCGCCGCGCGGCTCAATGTCAGCTTCGCTCCGAAAGCGACTGAAATGCTGCGATGCGGCTACATGACGCAATGTGCCAAGAACAGACATCGTGCCTGCTATCGGCGCTAACAAAAAAAACCGGCACGTACAGGCTGTGTGAAAACTCACACATCCGAGAAATGTAGAAAATACAATTCTCCAATACGGCATCCAACCGTATGTCCGCAGCAGCATCTGTTTTCTTGACGCTGAATTTCTCCAAAATATTTCTACGCTCGCGGCGAGCTTTGGAGTTTTCACACGGCCTGGGCCAGAAGGCGACATCGCTGCGACCGAAACCACCGCGAATATTCCAGCCATATCCGCGCAGTCACCGGCGGCCAAAGCGCGGCTTCCGGGCCTCGCGCACGACGTTCACGGCAAGATCTGCCGCTGCCACGGCCAACGACCGTCGATTTCGAGCGCCAGGGTCCAACTGAGGAAAGTGCGCACCACCACCAGTCCGGCAAGGAGGCCGAGGCTCGTAAAGGTAAGCTCGATCGCTACGGCCTTCACGATATCAGCGGCAACTAGCACTTCGAGGCCGAGCAATAGCGACCGCCCGATGCGTATTTTGTATTGATCGTAATGCCGTGCCTCGACACGTCGATGTACATAGAGATAAGTCGACCATATGATGCCGACGAAGATAATGAAGACACCAAAAATCTCGATGCATGTGCCGGCAAGACTTATCCAGTGGCTTACAGTCGCTTCGAAGGCGGACAGGCGTTCGATATTGATGCCCATTTTCAGCTCGGTCACGGATGAAATCTTGAAGCACTAACAGACGGTGATCTTGCCATTTCACACGGCAGTCTTGAGAGCAGGATGGCCCCCACGACATCATCTTGCTTATCATAGTCGATGGTAGCGATTTTCTGGATTGCCCGGAAGCCCGAGTACGAGATGTGGATGCTCTCCCGGCATTCCAGACCTGGCGGTCGAAGGGGCACGCCATGTCTGTTGAGGGTCATTCGCGACCGAGCCCGTGTGTGCTGGCCGGCAGCCGATGTCCGCTTCACACCGAAAGCTACCCCTATTGTTTCGTCGCCGCAGAACGTCGCAACGTGCCAACAACCGACATCCATCGATTACCTCGTCGGCCATGAACGGTAGTTCGGTCCAGTGACTCGTCGAGCTGAGTTTGGCTCGGCCGCAGGCAAGTCTGTCACGTATCAGAGATTCGACCCTTCATTGCCTCGGTCGGGAATGTGTACCGGCCCTCGTCAGCGCCCCGACGCGGATATCGTGACAACGGGCGCCTGTGGAACCGCACGGGTTTCGGACAGGGCGTAGAAGATCATCAAGAACATAAAATCGCGCTTGGAGCGCAAATCGCTATCGTCGATCCAGAACCAGCGGTCGCGGTAAAACACTGCAGCGAATGCGCTGGCTGGTCGTGCTGAGCCAGAATAGATGTGAATCAGCGGAACGGAGTGGCCATCGCCGATGTTAGGCAATGGGGTTGCCCGTCCTTCCGCCATGTCGGCGTCTGGTACGTCTACACCGGCGGCAAGTTCAGTCAGAATCTCTTGCATGGATCTTGAAACCACCGCGATTTCCTGTGGCGTGTGGCGTGGTTCGCCGGTCAACCGGAATTCGTACCGCCGCGGATCGAGTCCGAGCAGTGACTTCACCAAGCGGATGTCGCGCTCCACGGGTAGGTTTGCATGACGCCGAAAGAACACAGTGCTTGATGGTTTGTTGTTGACCTGTCTGGTCCGCGCTGCGATCGCTCCCGCCTGTTGAAGGCGATGGATCGCCGCAGTTAACTGACGGAATCTTGGATCTTCAGGACGTGCTCGCACTGGCGCAAGCGAATAGTTGGAGATGCCGTTGATGCTGTCGACCGTCAGCGTCAGGATGAAAGTTGCGTCGTGTCCAGAATTGATCAGCGTGAAAATCGTCGCCGGTGGAATCGGACGCAGCAACATGTTGATGAACCGGTCGCCGGTAATGGGCGTGTAGGAAACGGTCGGACGATCCGTATAGCGGGTCAGCGCCTCCAAATTGTAGTAAGGCTGAGCGCTTGAAACGTTGGTAAGAGGATGTGGAAACAGCCGCGAAGTCGCGTCCGCCTGACCATATAACTCTTGCTGGCTAACCACCGAGGGTACGTCGAGAAAGACCGGCGGATCGAAATAACGGAACTTGACGATATTGAGAAGCTGCATTTCCTTCCACGAGCCGGCCATCGCGCTCGAATAGTCGGTGCGATCACGCCTGATCGTCGCCGGACCGATGCTCGCGCAACCCGTCAGTGCGAATAGGGCTGCTACCGAACAGAAACATTGCAACCGCTTACGCATACGTGACCCCCGCAAGCCGACGCCGCGACGAGAGTAGGCCTACGCCATTGAACTAATCAATCCGATTGATATTTGGCGAGTAATCAACTTCATATGGGTCTGTATGGAAACCGGACGCCGGTGCGCAAATGCAATGCTAGGAAGTACCCGGCGGCGCTCTGGTGACATCGTTGCCGCGGGGGTGGCTTGCTTCTTGGCCCTTCTTGCCAAATAGACCTGAGATCAGCCCCATTATCGGGTGCGTCGGCAAGGGCGCCCCTGCGGACGACGATTTGTCGCCACGCGTGAGTTTGACCAAACCAGCGACAAGAACGCCGCCAATGATAAGCACCATCGGCCAAGGTAGCCGTCCGAGCCATGATATCCAGCTAGACGATGAGACCACGTCAATGGCAACGTGCTGTTGGCGCAATTCGGGCAAAAGCGTTGGATCGCCGAAAGTCGGAACGTAGCTGCGAAAGCGCGTTTGCATCGCGGCGCTGTTTGCGGTCATTGACTCAGGCGGGTGTTTGAAAGTTCCGTCGATCTCTGTGCCGGCGAAAGTCACGCTTGCGATATTTCCGCCATCAAGTTGGACGAGGAAATTACTATAGGAGATCGCCGCGGGTCCGCTCGCCATTTTCATGACGCCAAATATGGCGAGGCCCGTCAGTACTATGGCAAGAAGCCAGACAGGAGGCCGCATGTACCACGCCCGGGTACAGTGCTGTTGTTGTTGCGCGGCATCTGCCATTTCACTCTCCAGAACCTATCAGTGGCCTGCGCTCGGCGAGTTCTCCCCAGAATCCTTCTGCTTGGCACTATGATCGGAGACGGATTTGAACATCGGAACCATTGCCAGGATGGAATGAATGTCCATCTTTCCGCCACGCGCCACTCTGAAAAGCCCGGCAATAAAGGCAGCGCCAATAATAAGCAGCATTGGCTTGGCCAGAAGGATCGCGGCAATACCGCCGACCACCGCCGTTGTTCCAAACCAGTAGGAAGATGAGGAAGTGACGCTGATCGGAACGTGCTGTTTGCGTAGCTCGGGCAGCAAGGTGGGATCACCAAAATCAGGAACTTCGCTGCGGAAAGTCGTTTGTGCCGCAGTTCCATTCACCGGCGCTTGTCCAATCGAATGTTTTAAATTGCCTTCCACCTGCGTCCCAGCGAACGTGACATTCGCGATATTGCTGGCGTCGAGTTGATTGAGGAATTCGCCGTAGCTAATTCTTGGCGGCCTGTTGACTGCTTCGCGGACGGCAAAGATGGCGAATGCTATCAGGATTAGCGCAAGAACCCACGTCAGAGGTCGCTTGTACCAAGATCGGTGCTGTTGAACCGCCGTTGTCATGTCGTGCTGCTTCCCAATGCGGTCTGGTAAGCTTAGCAGTCGGCCAGATCATGGTACTTGTCGTTAGCACTTTGTCTTTGAGGCAAGTCAAACGGGAACGATTGGCCCACTTGGTAAGGCTATTCGACCCTGAACACAGCCGTTACCAGCTGCTTGATCTGGTCGAGGATCAGCGCAAAGGCGGCGACAGCAACAAATATAGCCAGCAACAGTTGCCACGGCAGTGGCGCTACCAGCGTACCCGAGAGCGCCAGCATTGCCACGATGCCGATGTCGAGCGCCGATGACGCGAACACCCATTTGCTCGGCAACGACGACCAGATATGGCGCCGTTCGCGCAGTACGTAAATCAGCCCCTGCGAGCCGAAGAGGACCGTCACAAAAGCAAACGTCTGTAGCGCCTCGGGGCCGAGGCCCAGTCTGAATTTGCCGAACCAGAGTATAGCCGTCGAAAAGCCGAGCTTGCAGATGCCGAGAGCGACAGCGCCCGCAGTAATGTTGCGCATGTGCCATTTGCTCGGCAACGGCGACGGATTCGCGCGGTCGGTGGTAAGCGACATCGCGAGAATATCGTTGGTCACCAACATTAGGACCATCATGACCGGCGTCATCACCGCCTGGCTGGTCATGACAAGGCCGATCGCCAGGAACAGCACAATCTCGATCTTCTTAGTCAGCATATTGAAAGTATAGGTCAACAACCGGCGGAAGCCGATGCGACCCTCGCGGACGGCGAACACGATGCCGGCAAGCCCCGGTTCGGTCAGCACCATGGCGGCGGCCGCCTTGGCGACATCGGTGGCGGAGGAAACAGCGATGCCGGTCTGCGCCTGACGGAGCGCTGGCGCATCATTGACCCCGTCGCCGCACATGCCGACGACATGGCCGGCGCGCTGCAAGGACTGCACCAGTTTGAATTTCAGTTCAGGGACCACCCGGGCGTATATCCCGTAACGTTGGGCCGCCGGTTCGCTGGCAAGCATTTCTGGCGAACAAACATCGCCATCGATGCCAATCTTGTGCGCAATCGCCGCCGCCGTTCTTGCTGAATCTCCGGTCACCATGATGGTGCGCACGCCCATGTCGCGCAGCTCGGCGATTAGTTGTGCCGAGTCCTCACGTGGCGGGTCGCTGATGGCGATAAGTCCGACGAGACGCAGCGCTTGCGCGGAACCGAAGGCGACGGCGATCACGCGATGGCCCTGAGAGGCGAGACTGTCCACTAGAGAGCGGGCGCCTTGGGGTAGCTCTGCAGCTCTGGAAATGATTTCGAATGCGCCCTTAATGATGCGATGTTCAGCTCCGTCCGCATCAACGACAAAGGCTTCCGAACTCTTCGTCGCAGGATCGAAGGGGACGAACCGTACGAGCCGCTCGGTCGTGTTGCTTGGAGTGCTCTCGGCGGCTGCCCGAACTGCCGCATCGATCGGGTCCTGATCCGCCTCGGAACTCGCCAGCGTCGCCAGCGCCAGCACATGCGCACGATCGAAGCCGGCGAGCGGGATGACATCGACGACCTTCAACTCATTGAGTGTCAACGTGCCCGTCTTATCCGCGCACAATACATCCATGGCCGCCGCTTCATGCACCGCCGCTAGTCGCGTCAATAGCACGCCGTGCCGCGCCAGCGTCTGGGCACCAAATGCAGCCGACAGCGTGAATGTCGCCGGCAACGCCGCCGGAATGGTGGCGAGAAGCATGGTCAAGCCGAGCGGCACGAGATCGTGCGGCGACATGGCCGTTGCGTAAGCGTAAATCACGATGCCGATCGCCACCGATGCGTTCACGAAGGCGAGATTCCGGGTCGCCGCAAAGATGGCAGCCTGTTCCGTGCTGGTATAACGGGCGGTGCGCACGAGCTCGGCGGCGCGCCCGAAATAGGTCCGCGATCCCGTGGCCATGACCTCGGCAATCGCCTGTCCGCGGCGCACCAGCGCGCCTGCATACACCGTGTCGCCTCGGTTCGCGTCGACGGGAACGGATTCCCCGGTGAGGATGGATTGGTCGACCGTGACCGCGCCGGATATCAGGCGCGCATCGGCAGGGACTACCGCACCGAGCGGAAGCCTGATTGCGTCGCCAGGCACCAATTCGGCCGCTGGTAGCCTCACCCATTCGCCGTCGCGGCGCGCGAGTGCCGTCGGTGCGAGACGCTTTTTAAGTGCAGCCAGCGCAGCACCCGCCCGCCCTTCCTGGATGAAGCCCAAGGTCGCGTTGAAAAGAAGCAAGCCCGCGATGACCGCTGCCTCGACGAATTTGCCGAGGCCGAGCTCCACGATCATCGCGGCTTCGAGCAGCCAGGCGATCGGCGACCAGAATTTTGCCAGGTAGGTCTTCCAGCGCGGCGGAGCCGCTTCGCTGACCGCATTTGGGCCGAACTCTGTGAGACGGCGACGTGCTTCCTCGGCACTCAGGCCGGGCGCGCCGTCAACTGCGGCCAGACCTGTGACAGGCGCGAGCAACGCTGTTCCGCTCATGGCGGCCTACCTAAATTCCGGTCATTTAAGACCCTATGCCTGATGCCACACTTGAGCGATCGCCTTGTTGATATTGCTCAATAGGGTAGCTGTTGGCACGGTGCCAGATGAGGCGAGGCCGGACGGCCAGTCGCTGTCTGGAAGGGCGGGAAGCCGTGATCAAATTCAATTCCACAGCGATGAGGCGCGCGGCCGTGGCGCTGGTGGTTCTATTCATGATTCCAACACTATGGTTTGCGCTGCGCTCGTATGCCTCGTTTGAACTTTTGCGCTCGGCCTATCAGGCTGGCGCACCACGGACCAGCAGCATTCGTGGCTGGATGACCTTGGGCTATGTGGCGCGAGCCTACCACGTAGACCTCGCCGCTTTGATCAAAGATCTCGGCCTTGCGTCAGACACCGGCGCGAATACCGATCTGCGCTCTGCCGCGGCACAAACCGGAGTTTCAACTTTCCAATATGTCGAGCGTGTGCAGCGTGCCGTCGCGACGCTGGTAGGCCATGGCACCGCAAACGGCACATCGGGAACCTCAGGATGGCTGGCCGCTTTCGGTGATGAAGTCCTGTCGGCGATGCTGGTCTACGGATACCCGATCCTTGGGTTGATTGAGCTTGCCGGCTCGATCGGCCTGCCGGTTCCCGACGGGGTCGCCTGTACGATTGCCGGATCGTTAGCTGCCCAGGGGCGAATGAACTTTACCGCTGCTGCAATCGTGATTGTGTTTACTTCGGTTCTCGGCGACCTCGTCGGTTATGGAATCGGACGCCTGGTTAGTCGCGACGTCCTGGAACGCTTTGGTCGTTGGTTTGGCTACACGCCGAAGCGCGGTATGCGCGTTCAACGGCTCTTCGCCAATTGGGGCTTGATGACGTTATTCGTCACGCGAACCTTTGTTTCGTATCTCAGCTCTGTAGCGAACCTATTGGCAGGAGTAAGCCGATATCGCTTCGCCAAATTCTTCTTCGTCGCGCTCGTGGGACGCATGCTATGGACCGCCGCTTATCTTGGTATCGGCTTCGTCATCGGTGCCGATTTTGAGGCGGCCACCGGATTTCTCGGCAATCTCAGCGGCTTTTTGCTGTCGGGAATGGCGCTTCTTGTCGCGGCATGGATCGCGACATTGAACCTTCATAGGCCGAGCGCAGCAGATGGGAACGAGCGATAGCTATTCAGCCCGAAGAATGCTGTCGGTGCGAGAGTGATCGGAAACACAAACGCCGCCAGTCAGCGGACGCAATCTGGTTTGCGGTTCGGCAGCTTGGTTCTTATCGCGCGCAAAGATTCATATTCCGGCGCCGAGTTCCTTTGATCTAAATCAGTGCCAACTGCCCGCCGGCAGGTTACGTGGCATTTGCGCAAATTTACCCAGCCTAGCGAGGGGTAGCGCTTTAATGCTTGATACAACACAACCGGTAAAAACCGCTCCGTCAGCGGCCCCTGCCAAGGAAAATCGCGAGATCGCAACCACTAGCAAGCGCTGGACCTGGACCGGACCGCGGCGCATCCTTTATTCGGCTAGTGCGCTCGTGGCGGTCGCCGCCATCGGCGTCGGCACATGGTCCCTGTTCTTCCGCACAATCACGGTGCAAGCCGCGCCCCCCGCCGCCAATGTGGCGGTCCAGGTCTTCGGTTTAGGTACCGTTGAAGCGCGCGTCACATCGCAGGTTGGTTTCAACGTTTCGGGTGTCCTGGTCGATTTGCGTACCGATGTTGGCGACCGAGTTCCCAAGGGTACCGTCTTGGCCCGCCTCGACGATCGGGCGCAGAGCGCGCAGGTCGCGCACGCAAAGGCTGCCGTGGAGCAGGCCGAAGCGAACCTGCAAAAATCGCAGGCAAGCGTCGCCAAGGCGAGCGTGACCTATGAGAACAACAAAAGAATCAGCGCCCGACAGCAAGCGCTGGTTAAGTCCAATGCGGCCTCGATTGAAGCTGCCGACAATGCGCAAGCCGCAGAGGGCGCAGCACTCGCCGACCTCAATCTGGCCAAGAGCGACGTTGCGGTGGCCAAAGCTGCGATTGACGACGCCAAGGCGCAGCAGCAGACCCAACAAGTCACCTTGGATTTCCACACGCTCGCTGCGCCCTACGACGCTATGGTCACGGCTCGACTGAAGGAACTCGGTTCGGCCCTCACGGCGGGGCAGCCGGTGTTCACGCTGATCGATCCGAAGACGATCTGGGTGCTCGCCTATATCGACGAGAGCAAAGCCGGCGAGATCAAAGTCGGTGAACCGGCCGAAATCGTCCTGCGCTCGCACGCAAACCAGCGTTTGAAGGGCCATGTGGCCCGCATTGAGCCGGAGAGCGACCGCGTCAACGAAGAGCGCAAAGTCGAGATCGCCTTCGAGAATATCCCGCCCTATGCGAACATCGGCGAACAGGCCGAGGTCTACATCACGACAGTGCACTTGCCGCGGACTCTACTGGTCCCGGAAGCGGCGATCATCGGGCTCGGCAAGACTGGTGGAACGGTTTGGACCGTTGAAGGCGGACGACTTCAACAGCATAAGGTGACGCTCGGGCACCGGCTGCTCGACGGACGCTACGAGATTACGGGAGGTGTGCCGGATAACGCTTTGGTCGTCACTCAGCTGCGAAGCGGTCTGCGTGTCGGTCGGATGGCTCAAGTCAGCGAAAGGCCGGGCCAATGAACCTGGCCTATCGCGATATCAAGCATAACCTGCTCCGGTTTGTGCTGACCTGTTTCGGGCTCAGCCTGTTGCTCGGTGTCGTTATCACGATCACCGGAGTTTACCGGGGCCTGATCGATGATGCGTTACGGCAGGCGCGGGCCGCCAATGCCGACCTGTGGGTGGTCGAGGCCGGCACCAATGGGCCCTTTGCCGAGGCATCGCGTATTCCGCAGGACACCAGGGATCTGGTCGCACGGGTCTACGGTGTCGAGCGCGCCGGCGCCGTCACCTATCAATCGGTGCAGACTGAGCTGAACGGCAAGCCGCTGCGGCTTTATTTGATCGGCTACGAGCTGGGCCGGCCGGGCGGTCCGCACCAGCTCGTAGCCGGGCGCGATATCATGCGCGGCCACTATGAGATGATTGTCGATCGCTCTGCCGGCCTTGCATTGGGTCAAGAGATTCCACTCGGCACGCACGGTCATGAATTCACGGTTGTGGGCCTGACGCGTGACAATGTCACGAATTCCGGAGACCCCGTCGCCTACGTGACGTTGCTGGATGCCCAGGCGCTGCAATTCGAGCTCGCGCCCCCTGCCGAGCGCCGCGAGGTGGCGCGCGGCGGGCAGCTGGAAACGAGCAACCAGATCAACGCGGTCATCGCCGAGGTGTCGCCCTACGTGCCTATCAAAGAGGTCGCGACCGCGCTCACGCGCTGGAAGCATCTCACGTCGCTCACGGAAGCACAGCAAGAAAGTTTGCTGAGCAAGGAAGTCATCGAGAAATCACGCAAACAGCAATTGATGATCCTGGTGCTGCTTGTGATCGTGTCAGCGGTCATTATAGCGTTGATCATCTACACGCTGACCTTGGACAAGTCGCGATCAATCGCCACGCTCAAGTTTGTTGGCGCGCCGGATCGAACCATTGTCGGCTTGATCGTCGAACAGGCGCTCTCCCTGGGGATCATTAGTTTTGCGATCGGCCTTGCCCTAATCCTCGCGTTCCAAGGTCACTTTCCGCGGCGGCTCGTGATCCTCCCGGAAGATGTGGCGGTCGTATTGGCAATTACCGTCGCAGTGTGCCTAGCCGCCAGCACCTTTGGCATCCGGCTTGCGCTCAAGATCGATCCGGCGGCAGCGCTTGCGGCGGCGGGTTGAAATGATGACGGAGGCTAGTCGACAAGCAGTCGTGAGCGTCGAACACTTGTCGAAGCACTTCGGCGCCGGCAGCGCGCGGGTCGACGCTCTCCGCGACATCGATATGGCGGTCTATCCCGGTCAGGTGGTCGGACTGATGGGGCCGAGCGGATCGGGAAAGACGACGCTGCTCAACTGCGTTGCCTGTATTCTCGAACCAAGTGGCGGCAGGCTGACACTCGATGGCGAAGTGGTTTATGACGATCACTGGCTGCGCGCCGATCTGCGTCGCTTGCGGCTCGATAAGATCGGCTTCATCTTCCAGTACCCTAATCTGCTGCCATTTCTCGACGGCACTGATAACGTCGCTGTCGTACTTAACCTGGCCGGGCTTGGCTCGACCGCGGCGCGGGATCGTGCCGTCGACTTGCTCAATTATCTCGAGGTCGGACACCGCAAACATGCGATGCCGGCGCAGCTGTCCGGTGGCGAGGCACAGCGCGTAGCGATTGCGCGGGCACTGGCCAACCGGCCCCGGATTATTCTCGCCGACGAACCGACTGCGCCGCTTGATTCCGTTCGTGCCCGGATTGTGATGGATTTGCTGCGCCGTATCGCCGCCGATCAGCAGGCCGCGATCATTGTCGTGACCCATGACGAAATGATTTTGGATCGTTTTGATCGCATCTTCCGGCTGCGAGATGGGCGACTTGACACTGGGAGTGACGCCGAGTTGCAACGCGAAGCTGTCGCCCACAGTTGAGGACGCATCTTACGCGCGCCTGAATGCCGCGCTCGATCTTTTACAGGTTGGCGGTTTGTAATCTCGCGATGCAGCGGTCGGCACGCCGCTGCCAGCGCTGTCGGCTCGGGTATCGATCCGGTTTTTGTGAAGCATTTTGACGCCCTCGCGCTCGGCTTTGAGTGCGCTTCGATGGCGGCGGCCATACGCCAGTTTCCTTACAGGAATAACGGCTTACTGAAAAAGCCAATGTCGCAGTTGGGTCTTGTGTCACGAGTTTCGCCGGTCCACACGGCGGTACGCAACTGTATGGGAGATGAGGGAGGGCCCCTCGAGGTCGGCAATCAGGTGTTGATCTCAAGCCACCGCAAGCTGCTGTGGGCAAAAGCCACGGTGGTGAACGTTGCGGAAAAGCCAGACCGAAGAGTCCGGCAGGCATGATTGAGAGAGGCGAGCGCAAGCGAACCGCTGTTGAAGTGTCGAAAAGCGATCAGACGATGTCAAAACCGGGGGCTGACCCATCTTCCGGGATAAGCTTGGGGGATGCACTGAGACTGCCCAAGCGGCATCCGGTATATAGGCGGCGCGAAACTCAATCTGGCTCTTGTACGGAACGTGAGAACCTAGCCGGCGATGCCAAGGGAAAAAGCGCAAGCGGGCACAACCGCGAGGCTGAAAGTACCGATGCGCCGGAGAGGGGCGGACTGCTCTGTAGTAGTGATGAAGCGGGGTAATGCCCGTGGAGCGAAGGGGGTGGGTCATCGCCGTTGAATTGGGCCAACCGGGTCAAACCGGGAGGAGCCTGACGTTTCAGCGGAAGGCGGCAGCCTTCGTGCGATGATACGAGCCGGATGATGCGAGAGTACCAAGTCCGGATCTGTGAGAGGCCCGGGGCGAAATTCCTCGGGCCTACTCGGCAATAGCGCCCGAGCCATCGCAGACCAAAATCAACCGTTATCCGCTCTTGCTCCAAAAGCGACCAGAAAAAGTGCGGTACCGCGAACGCAGTCATGTGCCACAGCATCAGAAGCGAGCGTAATAGGAATACCCAGGTTTGCCCTAGCCGAGCGGCCGAGACGGTAATCGGCTCCCAAAAGTGCCTGTTCCGCAGGCCGAATAAGCCTTTTCAACGAAAAACCCGCAAATCTTGAAGTTTTCGAAAGCGCTGGCGCAATCGCGGCCTAGTTCGCTAATGTCCCCCTATTACTCTTCAAACGTGCATCGCGGTTCATAGGGCCAGCGTGGGCGATCCATATACCATCCGCATATTCGTCCCTGACGGCGATCCAGAAGGGCTGCGCATCCCCACACGTATTGACTGCCATTCCGGCATGGGCTGCGGGCGTCCGAACTCGTGAGCTTGCGCTGGGACGCGATCGACCTCGACCAGGGCAAACTGCACTGCAATCGGCGCAAGAACGGCATCGCCTCGGTCCATCCATTGACCGATGTCGAGCTGCGGGCCTTACGCCGGCTCAAACACGAGGCGCCACAATCCCCGTATGTGTTCGTGTCCGAGCGTGGTGCGCCGTTCACCGTCGGCGGCTTCCGTCGGATGGTCACACGGCTGGGCGTCAAGGCCGGCTTCACGTTCCAGGTTCATCCGCACATGCTGCGCCATGCCTGCGGCTACAAACTCGCCAATGATGGCCGCGACACCCGCGCAATCCAGCATTATCTCGGACACAGAAACATCCAACACACGGTCGCCTACACCGCGTTGGCGTCGGATCGTTTCTCCACGCGGTGCATTACGGAATATAAGGGCAGTAGCCATCGAGAACCGCCAGCGCGTTCATATTGGTTTGAGTTTTTCACTCAGCGCCGCTAGTGGCCAAGAATTATTGCAAACAGCGACGGTCGTTCGCGAGCCCCGGGCGAACGACGCTGACTGTGGAAACCTAAGTTTCAGACCGCCCTCGAGCGGCCGCTGTCATATCGCTGTCGTCTAATTGAGATTTTGGTATTCTGTCAAATATGGCCCGCAGCATCCACGGCCAGCCGCATGCCCGAAAAAAGACTGTCTGTGACACCGCTCGTCGATCCGACGGCGGAGCTCGCCGCGAGCAGACTCGGAGCTTATACCGAGGTTGGTGCGCGCACGAAGCTGCTCGAAGTCGAGCTCGGCGACTATTCCTATGTCGTGAACGACAGTGATATCGCTTACGCGAAAATTGGGAAATTCACCTCGATTGCGGCAATGACGCGGATCAATCCGGGCAATCACCCGATGCAGCGCGCCAGCCAATCACATTTCAGCTATCGGGCCAGCACCTATTTTGTGGGCGAAACCGACGACGCCGATTTTTTCGCTTGGCGGCGCGCGCATCGCGTGACGATCGGCCATGACGTATGGATCGGACACGGCGCGATCGTGCTGCCGGGGCGCACCATCGGCAACGGGGCGGTGATCGGCGCCGGTGCGGTCGTAACCAAAGACGTTCCCGCCTATGCCATCGCGGTCGGCAATCCGGCGCGGTTGCTGCGGCAACGGTTTCCCGACAAGGTCGCCGCGCGGCTGCAGACGCTGTCCTGGTGGGATTGGGAGCACGACCGGCTGCAGGCCGCCTTGCCGGATTTCCGCCGTCTCACCGTCGAACAATTCCTCGATACATACGAAACGCGGACCGCTGCGCCAACGCGCGTCGCGGAACTCGCGGCTCAACGGTAGACTGCCGTGCTCCTTCAGGGCGGACGGGCGCTGATCGGCGGCCAATTTGTCGCGGCCGATATCGAGATCGACGAAGAGTCTGGTTTGATCGGCACCGTCGGCAAGGACGGCAGCAACGGCCGCAGCTTCGACGCGCGTGGCTTGTATGTGCTACCGGGCATCGTCGACATTCACGCCGACGCCTTCGAGCGCCAGTTCATGCCGCGGCCCGGTGTGGCCTTCCCGATTGACGTTGCGCTCCTGGAAAGCGACCGGCAGGCGGTCAGCAATGGTATCACCACCATGTTCCATGGGGTGACGTGGTCATGGGAGCCGGGCTTGCGCGGCGCCGATAATGCCCGCGCGATACTGGCTGCAATTGAATTGCTGCGGCCAGCCCTCTGCGCCGATACGCGCTGTCATCTGCGTTACGAAACTTTCAACCTGACGGCGGAGATGGAAGTCTCGGGTTGGCTCGACGAACGGCGCATCGATCTCCTCGGTTTCAACGACCACATGCCGGGAGCGCACGCTCCCCCGCGTACCCGGAAGCTGGCGGAAATGGCCGCGCGGGCCGGTTTGTCGAATGAGGATTTTCTGGCTTTGGTCGACCGCCTGCGCGATCATGCCGACGAGGTGCCGGAATCGGTCGCCCGGCTGGCCGCGCGTGCACATGTCAACAACGTACCGACATTGTCGCATGATGATCTGAGCCCGGACCAGCGCCGCTGGTTTCGCGAACGCGACTGTCGCTTGTGCGAGTTCCCGACCACCGAGGCGACAGCGCAGGAGGCTATCGCCGCTGGCGATCACGTGGTGCTGGGTGCGCCCAACGTGGTGCGCGGCGGCAGTCACATCGGCTGGATCGGCGCTGCCGAGATGATTGCGCGCGGATGCTGCACAATTCTGGCATCGGACTATTATTATCCGGCGCCCTTGCTCGCCGCGTTTCGGCTCGCCGCCGACGATATCTTGCCGCTCGAACAGGCCTGGGCCTATGTCGCCGAGCGCCCAGCGCAGGCGGCGGGGCTTCACGATCGCGGCACGATCGAAACCGCTCGTCGCGCCGACCTGGTGGTCATTGCCGCGGACGACGGACACCGTCCGCGCGCGATCGCGACCCTCTGCAAAGGGCGCTTTGTTCATTTGGCCACGCCCGACCGGCTTTCGTGAGCCTTGGTAATGAGCACGTCCGGCCCACGTTACGCCATCTACTATGTGCCGGATCCCGATACGGAGCTCTATCGGCTCGGCGCGGCGGTGCTTGGCTATGATTGCCATAGCGGGCGGGACATTGCGCCGCCGGACGGCTTCGATCCCGTTGCTTGGCCGGCCGTCGTTGCCGAACCGCGGGTCTATGGGTTCCACGCGACGCTGAAAGCTCCGTTTCACCTCGCCGATGGCGTAAGCGAAGACAGTTTGACACGCGCGCTCGCCGAATTTGCCGAGGATCGGCCGGCGGTTTTTATCGGCGACCTCATCGTCCGAGCGCTCGGCTCGTTCATCGCGCTCGTTCCCAAACTCGCCAGTCCGCAGCTCGAGCGATTGGCGCGCGCTTGCGTGTTGGAATTCGATCCGATGCGCGCGTCGCTGTCGGACGACGATCGGTCGCGCCGATTAAAGGCTGGGCTCAGCGTGCGTCAGACCGAATACCTAAACCGCTGGGGTTACCCTTATGTATTTGACGACCATCGATTCCATATGACTTTGACTGGCCCGTGTGCGGACGGCGAACGAGCCGCGATCCTCCAGCTGCTCCGCCACAAATTTGAGCAAACGGCTGTCGGAGAGGCAATCACACTCGACCGGATTGTCGTTGCCCGTCAAAGAAATCGAGAGGACCGTTTCGAGGTCATCCGGTCCGCGCAGCTCGGTCAATCGCCCCGCCGTCCTTTCGCCTACACCATCTGAATGCAGATCATGGGGGGCTCTGCGGACTCGAAATGCGGGATCTCAATGACTCCCGCGTGAGAAATCTCAATTCCCGACGACGATCGCGACGCGATCCGCGGCAAAACGGCCGCGAGTCGTCAGGACCGGCATATCATCTGCGGTTACATCCACGCTGTCCACGACCAGGATCGGCCGATGGACGGAGAGCCGCAGGCGCCCGGCATCGACGGCGTCAGTAAATCCCGCGGTAATCCGCGTCCATTTCCGCCGGTATCCCTCGATGCCGCATTCGGCCAGCATCTTTGTGATCGAGCGCACAGCGCGGAATATCTTGGCGGCGTCCCGAAAATGTTCGGCACAGAGCCAAGTTGTGGCGACCGACACGGGAATGCGGTCGGCTGCGCGCACGATTTCGAGCCGGACCACACTGGCGCCCGGCGCCAGACCGAGCCGGTGGGCGATTTCCTCGCCGGCGGCCTCGATGCGATGGCTTTGCAGCCGCCCCTGTGCGTCGTATCCGGCGGCAGCAACGATTTCCGAAAAACGCGTGCGCGCGCCGATGCGGTAGTCGAGCTTGTCGGTTTTCACGTAGGTGCCGCTGCCGCGCTCGCTGCGCACCATCCCCCGTTCGGCAAGTTCCGCCATGGCGCGGCGTACAGTGTGGCGGTTGACCCCGTAATGCGCGGCAATTTCGGTCTCGGCGGGCAGACGGATGCCGTTCTCGTATTTGCCGAGCAGAATCATCTGCTCGTAATCGTCGGCAATGCAGCGCCAAAGGGTGATGCCACGGGTGAGCAAGTGGTCCCTGGCCGATGCGTTGCGCGGCGTTCTTGTGAGCATGGGGAAACTGTCATCAACGCGTCACGAGGCGCGCTTTAGATGGTTGTCTATTGAACTAGACAACTTTGCGCAAGCCCGAGATGCAGCTTTCTGAAGATGTTCCCCAGGCCAGATGCGCGGCGATGACGATCCTCGCGCAGTCGGATGCAGCCGGTATTGAGCGCGGGTTGGCTGCCGCCGATTGTGCGGCGGCTTTTGTTGATCTGCGCGCGCCGGAAGTCGGCCTCGTCATGTTGCGCGGCCGTATCGGCAGCAGCGGGGCGCCGTTCAACGTCGGCGAGGCCACGGTGACGCGCGCGGCGGTGCAACTCGCCTCAGGCGAACGAGGCTTTGCCTATATTTTGGGGCGCGATCCGAAGAAAGCGCGGCTCGCCGCGCTCTGCGACGCGCTCTGGCAGGCGGACGCATCGCGGGACCGTGTCGAACGTCACGTGCTGGCGCCGCTACGCGCGGCGTTGGAACAGCGCCAGCAACACGAACGCGCTCGCACGGCCGCGACCAAGGTTGATTTCTTTACGCTGGTGCGCGGCGAGGACGAGCCATGACCGCCGCGGCGCCCGTGACCCTTACTGTTAGCGAAAATCAGGCGGCGTTCCGAGCCTTGATGGAGGCCATGGCGCGGCCGGGCGAGATCAAAGAACTTCGCAGCATTGATGCCCCAGCGCCGTTGATGACTGGGACGGCGGCGATCGTGCGCAGCCTAGCCGATTTCGAAACGCCGGTGTGGCTCGACAAGGCTTTGGTCGCTGAGCCGGCGGTGGCAGCCTGGATTCGTTTCCAGACCGGTGCCCCGGTGGTCGCGGACCCGCGGCAGGCGGCATTTGCGATCGTCGGAAACGCGAACGAATTGCCGGACTTTGCGGCCTTCCCGCCGGGCAGCGCAGACTATCCCGACCGCTCATGCACGTTGATCGTTCAGCTTGAGCACTTTTCCGGCGTCGTGTTTTCACTTAGGGGACCGGGCATTCGGACCGAGCGGACCTTGGCCGCCGAGCCGTTGCCGGACGACTTCACCGAACGGTGCGCCGTCAATCGCTCGCTGTTTCCCTGCGGCATTGATCTTCTGTTGGTGGCGAACGACCGGGTCGCGGCGCTGCCGCGCGCGGTGCGCGTGGCGCGGAAAGGCTGACGCCATGTATGTCGCGGTCAAAGGCGGCGAACGCGCCATCGAGAATGCCCACGCATTACTGGCCGACCTGCGGCGCGGCGACCGCTCCGTTCCGGAACTGACGCTCGACCAGATCGAGCAGCAGCTTGCGCTCGGCGTGGACCGCGTCATGGCCGAAGGCTCGCTCTACGACCGCGAGCTGGCCGCGCTCGCCATCAAGCAGGCGCGCGGCGACCTGATCGAGGCCGTCTTTCTGCTGCGCGCCTACCGCACCACCTTGCCACGCTTCGGCGTGTCGGAGCCGATGGACACCGGCGCAATGGCGATCCGCCGGCGCATTTCCGCCGCGTTCAAGGATTTGCCCGGCGGGCAGGTGTTGGGCCCGACCTTCGACTACACGCATCGTCTGCTCGATCACGACTTGGCTCAAGGCGGCGAGGTGCCTGAAGCGCCGACCGCGCCCGGCGAGATCGCGTCGTTCCGTTCCGTTGCCGAACTGTTGGCGAATGGCGGGCTGATCGAGGAGGAAGCGCCCGGCGAGGGCGAGGTCGGCGATCTCACCCGCGAGCCCTTGTCGTTCCCGGCGAACCGCGACTTGCGCCTGCAGAATCTGGCGCGCGGCGACGAGGGCTTCCTGCTGGCGCTCGCTTACTCCACCCAGCGCGGCTACGGCCGCAACCATCCCTTTGCCGGCGAGATCCGCTACGGCGAGGTGGAAGTCGAGTTTTTCGCCGAGGAGGTTGGCTTCGCAATTCCGCTCGGCGCGGTCGCGCTCACCGAATGCCAGTCGATCAACCAATTCACCGGCAGCGCCACCCAGGCGCCGCGCTTCACCCGCGGCTATGGCCTTACCTTCGGGCAGAGCGAGCGCAAGGCCATGGCCATGGCGCTGGTCGATCGTGCCCTGCGCGCGCGTGAGCTCGGCGAGGAGACTGTCGCGCCGGCGCAGGACGAAGAGTTCGTGCTCAGCCATTCCGACAACGTGCAGGCGACCGGTTTCGTCGAGCACCTGAAGCTGCCGCATTACGTCGACTTCCAGTCGGAGCTCGGCCTGTTGCGCAAGCTGCGGGCGGAGTTCTTCGCGCGCGACGCGGCCGATCAAGACGAAGCCGCCATGCAGGACGCCGCCGAATGACCGCGCCCGTCTACAACTTCGCTTATCTTGACGAGCAGACCAAGCGGATGATCCGCCGCGCGATCCTGAAGGCGATCGCGATTCCCGGCTACCAGGTGCCGTTCGCCAGCCGCGAGATGCCAATGCCCTATGGCTGGGGCACGGGCGGCGTGCAGGTGACCGCCTCGATTCTTGGGCCCGACGACGTCCTGAAAGTGATCGATCAGGGCTCCGACGACACCACCAATGCGGTCTCGATCCGCAAATTCTTCAGCAAGACTGCCAGTGTGCGCACGACAACGGCGACCAACGAGGCAACTGTCATCCAGACCCGGCACCGCATTCCGGAGACGCCGCTCACCGAACACCAGGTGCTGGTTTATCAGGTGCCGATCCCGGAGCCGCTTCGTTTTCTCGAGCCGCGCGAGACCGAGACGCGGCGCATGCACGCGCTGTCGGAATACGGGCTGATGCACGTGAAGCTTTACGAGGACATCGCGCGCCACGGCCATATCGCCACCACCTATGCCTATCCGGTGAAGGTGGCCGAGCGCTACGTCATGGACCCGTCGCCGATCCCGAAGTTCGACAATCCGAAGCTGTCGGACTGCCCGGCGCTGCAGCTGTTCGGCGCCGGCCGTGAAAAGCGTATCTACGCCATTCCGCCATACACAAAGGTGGTTTCGCTCGATTTCGAGGATCACCCGTTCGAGCCCTATCGTCATGATGCCCAATGCGAGCTTTGCGGTGCGACCGACAGTTATTTGGACGAGGTCATCACCGACGACGCCGGCAACCGCATGTTCGTGTGCTCGGACACCGACTATTGCGACAAGCGTCGTGCGGCAATGGACGGCGGCCAACAGGCCACCGCCACTATGGGGCACGGACCGTGACTGGCATTGACGAAAATCCGCTGCTGACGGTTGAGGAACTGACCAAATGGTACGGTCGTCGCCTTGGCTGCCGCGACGTGAGCTTCGATCTCTACGAAGGCGAGGTCATGGCCGTCGTCGGCGAATCCGGCTCCGGCAAGTCGACGTTGCTTCAGCTTCTGTCCGGGCAGATGGAGCCGAGCGGCGGGCGGATATTTTATCGACTGCGCGACGGCAGTACTGCCGACGTCTGGCAGATGAGCGAACCGATGCGGCGCTTCCTGTTCCGCACCGACTGGGGTTACGTGCACCAGGATGCCCAACTCGGCCTGCGCATGGGCATCAGCGCCGGCGGCAATGTCGGCGAGCGCCTGATGGCGGTGGGATGGCGCAACTACGCCGCCATTCGCGAGTCTGCGCTGGATTGGCTGAATCGCGTCGAGATCGACGAAGCCCGTATCGACGACACGCCGCGCAGCTATTCCGGCGGCATGCGGCAGCGCCTGCAGATCGCGCGCAACCTCGTCACTGCGCCGCGCCTAATCTTCATGGATGAGCCGACCGGCGGCCTCGATGTCTCGGTGCAGGCACGGTTGCTCGACCTGCTGCGACGCCTCGTCGCCGACCTCAATATCGCGGCGATTGTGGTTACCCACGATCTTGCGGTCGCGCGGCTCCTGTCCAACCGGATCATGGTGATGAAAGCGGGCGAGGTCATCGAGACGGGCCTCACCGATCAGGTGCTCGACGACCCGTGCGAGCCATACACCCAGCTTCTCGTCTCTTCGATCTTGCCGGCGTGAGGTGATTTCATGCGTCTCCTCGATGTCTGCAATGTCGCCAAGACCTTCACCATGCACCTGCAGGGCGGGATGCAGTTGCCGATACTGCGGGGTCTCGGTTTCTCGGTCGCGCCGGGCGAGTGTGTCGTACTGACTGGACCATCGGGTGCGGGCAAGTCGTCGATCCTCAAGCTGATTTTCGGCAACTACCGCTGCGATGAAGGGCGTATCCTCGTGCGGGACGGCGAAGCGGACGTCGACGTCGCCACAGCCCCGCCGCGGCAGATTTTGTCCTTGCGCCGGCGCAGGCTTGGCTACGTCACCCAGTTCCTGCGCGCGGTGCCGCGCGTCGCCGCGCTCGATATCGTGGCCGACGCCCTGACGGACACGCCACGGGAGCGTGCGCGTGGGCTCGCGGCCGTGATGCTTGCCCGGTTCAACGTTCCGGAGCGGCTATGGAGCCTACCGCCGGCGACGTTCTCCGGTGGCGAGCAGCAGCGCATCAATCTGGCGCGTGGCTTCCTGCCCGAGACGCCGGTGCTTCTGCTCGACGAACCGACCGCCTCGCTCGACGCGGCCAACCGCGACGCCGTCATCGGCCTGGTGCGCGAGCGCAAGCGGCAGGGCGCCGCCATCGTTGCCATCGTGCACGACGAGGCCGTCCGCGCGGCCATCGCCGATACCTCGATCGATGTCACGCGTTTTGCCACGGCAGCCTGATTCATGACCGAGAGTCACGTCTTCGTTGTCGAAAACGCCCGCATCGTCCTCGCCGACCGGGTGATCGAGAACGGCTTTGCGGCCGTCGACAGCGGCGTAATCGTCGAGCTTGGTGAGGGGCGTGCGCCGGAACGCGGCTCCGATTTTGCCGGTGATCTGCTTTTGCCGGGCCTAGTTGAGCTGCACACCGATCATTTGGAAGCGCACTACATGCCGCGGCCCAAAGTCCGGTGGGATCTGACCGCGGCAGTGATTTCGTACGATGCGCAGATGGCAACCAGCGGCGTTACGACGGTTCTGGACTCGTTGCGCGTCTGGCGCGAGGACGGTGCCGAAGACGTCAGTGGTCAGGCAAGCGAGTTGTCGTGCGCGATTGACGATGCACGCCGCCGTCACCTGTTGCGCGTATCGCATTTCCTGCACCTCCGCTGCGAGGTGCCGATGCCCGACGTAGTCGAGGATGCGACAGCCCTGATCGGTCGCCCCGACGTACGGCTGATGTCGCTGATGGACCACACGCCGGGGCAGCGGCAGTTTCGTGATCCGATGAAGCTGCGCGAATATTACCGCGGCAAGAGCGGCGGCATGAGCGATGCGCAACTGGATATTCTGTTCGCCCGCCGGCTTGAGTGTCATACGCGCTATGCCGCAAAAAATTACAGCGAGCTGGTAGCGCTTGCCAACGCGCATGCCACGCCGCTGGCAAGTCACGACGACACTTCTCTTGATCACGTTGAACAATCGATCCGCGATGGCGTCCGGGTGGCCGAATTTCCTACCACGGTTGCCGCAGCCGCGCGCCTGCACGAGGCCGGCGTCAAGGTACTGATGGGCGCGCCTAACCTCATCCGCGGAAAATCCCACTCGGGCAACGTGGCAACAGCGGATCTCGCCCGCAACGACAAGCTGGACATCCTCTCATCTGATTACGTGCCGTCCAGCCTGTTGATGGCCGCGCTGCGGCTGCCGCGAGTGGCCACCAACTTCGATCTGCCCGCGGCGATCCGCACCGTCAGCAAGACGCCGGCGGAAGTCGTCGGCTTGAGCGACCGCGGTGAGATCGCCTGCGGCAAACGCGCCGATCTCATTCGTGTTCACGTAAACGACGACGACACAGCGGTTCGCGGCGTCTGGTGCGAAGGCAGGCGCGTTGCATGACCGACCTCCTGCCAGCAACTCTCGGGAAGCACGACCTAATCGGACCCGGGCGGCTCGTCCTTGTTGTGGGCCCAAGTGGGGCCGGCAAGGATTCGGTGATCGCGGGAGCTCGAATGCGCTGTGCGAAAGAGCCGAATATCGTATTTCCCCGGCGTATCGTGACGCGACCGGTCACGGCCGATGAGGATCATCTCAGCGTAAGCAACGCTGGCTTTGACGACGCGATGCGGTGTGATGCCTTCGCTTTGTGGTGGCAAGCGCACGGCCTGAAATATGGACTGCCGATTTCTATCGATACAGACATTCGCTCCGGCCGCACCGTCGTCTGCAACGCGTCGCGCGGCGCCGTGAATAATGCACGCGCGCGCTACAGCGACGTCTTGTGCGCGCTCGTCACAGCGCGCGCCGAATTGCTGGTCGCCCGCCTAGAAGGCCGCTCGCGCCACAGTGACGGCTCATTCATAGATCGCATTGAGCGCAATGCGATGTACGCCGAGTTTTCGGCGGACATCCTCATCGATAATTCTGGCGCGCTGGAAGTCGCCGTCAATGCGTTGACGGCAGCTCTCAGCGAGAACGGCGCGTAGTGACAAGTACGAAAATTGCGGCAGCGCCTCTCGTTGTGGCGCACGGCGATCTATTCTGAATCTTTTGCGTCTGCTCGCGAAGAAGTGGCGGTGTATCCAATGAAAGAAGAGGTGTTTTTCATGCAGGTGTCATGCGCCGTTGTTAGTTCGTTGGGCGGTCGCCAACAACTCTCGTCGCTGCTCAAACATGATGTTCAACGTCGTCATCAATGTCAACGAGATAACGAGGGAAACGTGAAAAAAACAGACCTGCCTCGCGACAGCATCAGCAATGATCATGGTGCGTATGGAACAGAGCCCGACCGCAAATGCCTTGACCCGATTTTGCACAGGCCGCGGTCAACCGCGCATCAACCCGTAGCCTTTCTATCGGTCAAACCTCACAGGAGCAATCGCAATGCATCTGAAAGACATTCTTTCGGCAAGTGCCTTAGCGCTGACCCTTTCCCTGATCGGCGGCATCTCGGCCGCACCGACAGCCAACGCCGAAGTGGTCAAGGAACCCGACACCCTCACCATCGCCTGGTTGCCGAACGACTCGTCGGACGTTCTGGCGTCGATGCGGGATGAAATCGCCAAAGCGATCGCCAAGGCCACCGGCAAGAAGGTGGAAAACAAGTTGACTACCGACTACGCGATCGCGCTCGCGGCCCTAGACAACGGCACAGCCCAGATCTCGTGGACCGGGGCCAACGAATACATCACGACACACGCTCGGAATCCCAAGCTCATTCCGTTGGTGGTCAACACCGGGCCGTCCGGTACTCTGAAGGACGCCCTGTACTACAGCCGCTTCGTCGTCAAGAAGGGCGATGAGAAGCAGTACCAGGCCGACGGCCAATTCAGCATCAACAATATCGCCGGCAAACGGGTGTCCTTCGTTTCCACTAGTTCCACCTCCGGTTTCAATATGCCGGCCGCCGCTATCCTGGGCGAGTTCACCAAGCAGGCGAAGTGGAAGAGTCTGACCAAGGAAGATCTGGCGCAAGGTGGCTCGGGCCACCTCTTCAAACAGGTGGTATTCGGCGGCTCCCACCAATTGTCGCTGGTCAACGTCCTGACCGGCCGCTCCGACGTGTCGGCCGTGTGCGACTTCCTGGTGACCGCGTACGTGGACCTGGTCTCGGGGACCGACAACACCGAGGGGGCCGTTTACGTGGTCAAGAAGGATGCCGGCCCGCCGTTCACTGCCGTCCAGGGGAAAGAGTTCGTCATCATCAAGTCGATCCCGGTGTTGAACCCGCCGATCGAAGTCAACAGCGCCTATCTGAGCGAGAAGACCATGAAGGCGATAGCCGATGTCCTGACTTCGGATGAGGTGGCCAACAACCCGAGGATCTTCGCCCCCACCAACAGCAAAAGCTCGGATTTCCAGCGCCCCGCACGGTTCGTGAAGGTCACCGACTCTTGGTACGACCCGATGCGCAAGGTCTTGGGAATTGAAGCACCAAGTCTTGGGAATTGAATAATTTTCCACACTCCTCCGGGGCCGGGCAGCAAGCCGGGCCTCGGAACGAGATCGCCGGCTTTGCACTTCCTTCGAGGGTTGAAGGATGACACAGGTGTCACAACTTTCTAGCTCCCCGCTGCTGCAAGTCAGCAACGTCGTGAAGTATTACGACGGAGCGAAGCCGGCGCTGGATGACGTCAGCTTTTCCATCCGGAAGGGCGAGTTCGTCTCGGTAATCGGCCCTTCCGGCGCTGGCAAGTCGACGCTGCTGCGCTGCATCAACCGGATGATCGAGGTCAGCCGAGGCGAGGTGCGCTTCGAAGGGATTTCCGTCGGCGAGCTCAAAAGGAAGGATCTCAAGCGGCTGCGCAGCAAAATCGGCATGATCTTCCAGCACTACAATCTCGTCGATCGGCTGACGGTGATCGAGAACGTTCTGCACGGCAGGCTCGGTTCCAAGTCGACCCTGGCAGGCGTGATGGGCCGGTACAGCCGCGACGAGAAGCGTCAGGCCATGGATGTAATCGCGATGTTGGGCCTTGGTGATCATGTCTACCAGCGCTGCGACCGCCTAAGCGGCGGCCAGAAGCAGCGGGTCGGGATTGGCCGGGCGCTGGTCCAGGACCCGAAGATGATTCTCTGCGACGAACCGATTGCGTCGCTGGATCCCAACGCCTCGCGGAACATCATGGAGCAGTTGAAGAGTTTCTCCAGGCAGATGCACATCACCTTGATCGTTAACCTGCATCAGGTGGAGTTCGCTCTCAAGTATTCGGACCGCATCTTGGGCGTCAACCGCGGCCGGCTCGTCTTCGACGGCCGGCCGGAAGATCTCTCGCCCGAGCGGATCGCGGAGATCTACGGGACGGAATCCATCGCCCTGAGGGAGGTCCATCGACCTGAGCTCCGACCCGAGGCGAGGTATGCCAGCTGACATCTTCGTCCAGCGCCGCAATAACAGCCTCTTCTTATTCGCAGCTCTGGGCGCGCTGACCGTCGGTTCGATCGTCATCACCAAATATGACGTCGCCGCGGGCTTCACCAGCGTCGGCAAGGCCCTCGTGTGGGGCGCGAGCAATTTCTATCCGGACGCCCATTCCCTGACGAAGCTGCCGGAGATCGCGCAGAAGCTCTGGGAAACCATTCTGATGTCGGTCGCGGCGACGACGGTCGCCGCGGTTTTCGCCGTGGTGCTGGCCATGATGGGGTCGCGCACGACGCGCATCAACACCCTCTTCAGCGTTGTTGCCCGAGGCCTGGCCTCGGTGTTTCGCAACATCCCGCTGGTGGCCTGGGCGATGATCCTGATGCTGGCGTTCAGCCAGAGTCTGTTGACCGGTTATCTGGCGCTGTTCTTCGGTTCGCTTGGGTTTCTGACCCGGGCGTTTATCGAGACGGTCGACGAGGCTAGCATCCATGCGGTGGAGGCGCTCAAGGCGACGGGCGCGAGCTATTCTTCGATCATCCTCCAGGCGGTCCTGCCGTCGAGCCTGCCGCAAATGATCAGTTGGCTGCTGTTCATGATCGACACCAACATCCGCGATGCCACCCTGGTCGGCCTGCTGACCGGAACGGGCATCGGGTTCTCCTTCGACCTGTACTACAAGAACTTCCAGTTTCACGACGCCAGCCTAGTGGTAATCGTGATCGTGATCGCTATCATAG
>Ga0335081_10002850_pt1 | contig 27232 bp, 30 predicted proteins | sample Lox_Sample_35_FD_206713 | JGI IMG/M metagenome (GOLD analysis project Ga0335081, IMG submission 206713) | Soil microbial communities from Loxahatchee National Wildlife Refuge, Florida, United States - Lox_Sample_3.5 | ecosystem: Environmental > Terrestrial > Soil > Wetlands | place: USA...
GGAGTATCAATGCCCGTCTTGGGCCGGGCCGAGGTCGGGCAGTCTCGCTGATTCGTTGTAGGCCATGATGAAGTCGATTGCGAATTCATTGGCCTGCCTCTCAGTACCCCTGTGCTTTCCGCTTACGGACCTCAAGTGATGGTAGAACTCGTGGATCAAGACAAAAGGGTCGTAGAAGTATTCCATCTTGGCCACGAGTATCTCCTTCCTCCCTTGGGAATATACCGCCCTGACGGTCTTCGTCCTCCCCTCCAAGACACCAATCCCGATTCTCGGCCTTTGGATCCGGTAGTGCTTGCTGAGCATTTCAATGGCTTCTTCTGGTTTCATGTCCAGTATCTTGGCCACGACCAGTGCCCTGAACCTGACCTCGGTCGGACTCGGTGCAGCCACGCTCTGAATGACGCCCTCCCTGTCGTCTGCCGGCCGTAGAGGCATATAACCAGCGCCTCGGGAGGCACACGGTCCCCCGATCCCTCGCCCCGGCGGGCTAGCGTTGTCGGCACGCCCCGATTTCCGTTGACCTGCCGACGCCCTATCGGCGGGTTGCGTCGCACTTTGAGCTGATGGTCAGGTTTCGTTGATTCGCTTCTTCAATTCTCTCGCCAAGGAAGAGAGCGTCAATGATGCGGCGTAGGCAGCATATCAGGATAAACGGCCCTCGTCCGACTAGGTTCAGAGGGCCGAACACATCGTTCTTCTGGTAGGTCGACCAACGGGACAGGCACTGGGCCTACGGATGCTAGGCTGAAGTGGGTTTGCCGCAGGCGCATTTCATTGTGGGTAGTCTAGGGACTGCAAGTGGGCTGATAGTTCTGGTCGAAGCCACACAGCGTCCAGGCATAGACCGTTCCGTTGTAGGCTGGAATCAGATTAGCGCCTGTGGACGCAAGTTGCCAAGAGCCGGCCTCCTCCGTCCAGAGGAACCACGAGGTCGTGGCGGTGTATCCAACGCCGTTGATGGAGTCGACGAAGTCCTCCCCGCCGGTCAAGTAGGGGTACCAGGTGGACTGCACCTTGCCCGGAAGCGCGACGATGGTTGCGGTGTAGACATTCCACCCTGGCTGCACGACCGTGTCGTTGGTCCACCTTGACGTGCCGTTTCCGTAGTCTACCAGCATGTCGACCGAGTAGGTCTCCACCTTCGCTTGACCCGCCCTGACCAGGACCAGATATTCGTGCCACAATGTCGGGAGCTCACGACTGGCGTTCTGGTAGGCCGTGGAAGTGGTGTTCATGTTTGAGACAACCTGGGCGAGGTAGACCAGGCTCGCGTTGTACTCCTGCAGGGCACTCGTCAGAGTGCCTCCCAGGGCTCTGTTGTCAGCCAGGCTCTCATTCAGCTCGTTCGCATAATTGTGGCTCGCTGAGGCTTCCTGCCCTGCTGCGAGGTAGAAGTACCCGGCAGCCAGCGAGACGAGCAGGAGGAGAGCCACGAAGACCGCCGTCATTCCTAGGAACGTCTCCCGGGCGACCGTCAGACTCTTCCTCCGTAGACTCTGAGGATGACGGGTATTGCAACCGGGATGAGGAGCATCCCAAGCAAGAAATCAGAGATGTCGTGGGCCAAGAAGAAAGGGCCTCCCTGAAGGATCTCGACGGCTACGAGCTGAGACAGTGATGGGTGCGGCCAGAATTCGAACAGGGCCGTCGCGGCATTGGTCTCGAAGTCCCACAGGAAAGCGCAGATCGCCATAGTCGCTCCGATGAACACGGCCTTCGCCGTCCCTTGACGGATTTCAGTCCCCCAGGCCCTCGCCGCGCCCCACCCAGCCAGGACGAAGAGGAGCTCTCCTCCCACGAGGAAGGGGGCCATCACCCCAGCCACGCCCCAGGGGCTCACAAAGCTCCAAACGGTTTCGGAAAGAACTGCTACCGCAATTCCGTACCTCAGACCGAACAGCAGAGATGCCAGGAAGACCACGGTGTCGAGCAGTTTTACGTCGACTGCACCGGCCAGCGCGAAGTCGGAGCTGAGTATCAGGGCGGTGAAAGCAGCAACGGTCGCCACTCCGGTCGACCTGCGCATGCTGGCTGGATAATCCAGCCAGTATATAAACAGGGACCGCATTCAGCCGACGCGTCGAGAATCAGTTATAGATGCGGTGGTCGCTGGCACCGCGGAATGTCGACCTTCGCCCCTTTGGTCGAGCTATTCACATTCAAGGAGCGCGGCCCAGCTCCCAGCTTCTCCACCCCTCACCTCGTCCTAGCCTTTCTTGTGATAGGGGACAGGGAGACGCTGGGGCGTCATGCTCTCGCCCGACGGGTCGGCCTGGGTGACGGTGCCGTGCGGACTGTGCTCAGGAAACTGAAGGACGCGGGCTACCTCAAGATCAGCGCCTCAGGCTGCTCGCTGACGAAGTCGGGTCGGCAGCTCTACAGCAGGCTGAGAGCGAGACTGGCGAGGACGGCCCTGGTCGAGCACTCGCCTTTCACGATTGGGAGCAAGCAGGCGGCGTTGTTGGTGAAGGGGGGCGGCACTTCGGTTCACATCGGCATTGAGCAGAGGGATTCGGCCATGCGCGTTGGCGCCCTCGGCGCTACCACGTACGTCGTGAAGGGCGCCAGGTTCGCCATTCCAGGAGGCTCGTCCGACTGTGAGAGAGATTTCCCAAGTCCTGATTGGAAGAAGCTCAGGTCAGAGTTGTCCCCTGAGGAGGGAGACGCCCTGATCCTCTGTGGCTCAGACGACAACCTGAAGTCTGAACTGGGGGCCATCGCCGCAGCCCTCACTCTCGTGTAGCTAGCCCTGCTTCTGAGCCTGTTCCTGCTGTTGTCCCTCTGAGGCTGAGGGCTTGTTGACCTGCCTATTGATCGCGTCGGCGAAGTAGTGGCCTGTCACTGTCACCCTGACGTTTTTCACGCCCTTCACCTGTAGGAGGCTGTCTCTCAGGTCTTGTGAGATCTTCATGGCGAACACGGGCGGGCAGAACTGCGTCGTCGCGTGGTATTCTACGTCTACGTCGCCGCCCTTGACGTCCAGCTTGTCGATCAGGTTCATCTCGACGATTGGCATCCCGATCTCGGGATCGACGATCTTGGAAACCTGTTTCTGGACCTCCTTGATATCCACCTGCTGTTCGGACATGAGACTTGACCGAATCGTCAGCTTCCCCGTATAAAAAACTGTCTGGAGGAGGATTCGGTCTCCCAGCCGGGGATTGAGGGCGAGCTGCTCCGGGGAAAAGCCTATTATCGGAGGTTTTGCTATTTTCCGACATGGACGCGTTTGAATGCATCGCCACGAAGCTCGACGTGAAGGAGTTCTCGTCCAAGCCTGTTCCCGACGACGTGAAGAAGAAGATACTCGAAGCTGCGAGATTGACGGGCAGCGGGAGGAACATCCAGCACTGGAGATTCGTCCTGGTGCAGGAGCCAGAGAACCTGAAGAGGGTACTCGAAGGTAGCGTCACAGGAAAGTGGGTCTCGTCCGCCAACTTCGCGGTGATTGTCCTCACAGATCCGCAGTACAACTTCCACATGCTCGACGCGGGGAGGGTTCTCCAAGACATGGAGGTCGCCGCGTGGAACTTCGGCGTCGCCTCAAGGTTCTACACCACGAGCGACAAGGAGGCCATGATGAAGAACTTCAACCTGCCCAAGGAGCTGAACCTAACCGCCGTGCTGGGGTTCGGATACCCAGCCAAGAAGGTAATTGGGAGAAAGGACAGGAAGCCGCTCTCGGAACTGGCGTTCTCAGAGAAGTACGGTCAGCCGTTGAAGGTCTGAGGACCCAGCCCCCAGACTTCAGTTCCGGAAGCCGTCCGCCACGGCTTTCCAGGACGGACTCCCGTCGAAGGGCAAGTACAGTCGCGCCCTGTCGATGGTGTCCCCGTACTTCTTCTTGATTCGCTCTCCGATCTCGCTCCAGGTGCCCTCAACGACGAATTCGTCCATCATCTCATCAGAGATTTCTCCTCCCATCTTGTCCCATGCACCCCGCATGGAGAGCTCGTGAAGCCTGTCGCACACGTCGCCCCAACCGTGGAACTCCATCAAGGCTCGGTAGGTTCTGGTTGACGCGTAGAAGGCAATCTGGCTCCTGTACGCCTCTTTCACGTTCCTGATTTGCGACTCGTCGTCCCCGACGGCCGCGAATACGGAGGCCGCGACCGAAAAGTCCCGCCTGGACCGCTTGGACGTGGCTAGCCCTTTGGAGAGCTCAGGAATCATGAAATCTCTCAGGTAACCGACGGTGTGAAGAGGATGAACGTGCAGTCCCTGAGCGACCTCGCCAGCGAGCCGGTACATCCCCCTGTTGACGCCAGCGATGAAGATGGGTATCTCCGGCTTCGAAATCGGGCCCGGGTTGAAGAAAGGCGTCATCAGGTCTATGCTGAAGAATCTCCCGTGGAAATCCATCTTCTCTCCCTTCTGCCAGCAATTCCATATCGAACGGAGGGCCAGAACCACCTCTCTCATCTTCGGCCCTGGACTCTCCCACTTCAGCCCGAACCTCCGCTCGATGTGGCCTTTCACCTGGCTGCCTAGGCCAAGTATGAACCGACCTCCGGTGACGTTCTGAAGATCCCAGGCGGCGTAGGCTATGGTCGTGGGACTCCTCGTGAACGCCAAGGCTATCGAACTCCCGAGCGACATCGAACGTGCGCTCGTGGAAGCGAGCGACAGTTGAACGAAAGGATCGTGCTTCGTTTCGTTTGCCCAGAAACAGTCAAAGCCATAGGCCCCCGCCTTGCTTGCGAGAGTCGGAATCTCTGTCAGGTCTCCCGTCATTATCTCGGCGTCTATCTTCACAGCGAAGTGTCGCGCATCGAATAACTCTTAAACCATTCCGGGCTGGCCAGTAAAGCAGATGCCGTCGCTCACGGGCAAGAGGGTAGGGCTACTGGTTGAGAACCTGTATGAAGACTTGGAATTCTGGTATCCGTACTACAGGATGAAGGAAGAGGGCGCCGACGTCATTGTCATCGGAACAGGTTCCAGCGACACTTACAGGGGAAAGCACGGACTCGAAGCCAAGCCCAAAGCGACTGCGGACAAGGTGACGGCGAGCGACCTCGACGCCATCATAATCCCAGGAGGCTTCGCGCCCGACTACATGCGCAGATACCCCTCCTTGCTCAAGCTCGTAAAGGACATGAACGACGAAGGCAAGCTGGTCGCGGCCATCTGCCACGCGGGCTGGGTGCTAGTTTCTGCAGGCATTGCCAAGGGGCGGTCCATGACCTGCTACGGTTCAATCAGGCAGGACGTCATAAACGCCGGCGCAGCCTACGTGGACGAGCCAGTCGTAAAGGATCGCAACCTGATAACCTCCCGGTACCCAGCCGACTTACCGGTCTTCTGCCGCGAAATCATCGCCGGCCTGTCCCGATCAAGGTCTCCTTCAAAGGCCCACTGACCGCATCGAAGGGTCTTCACGCGCCTCATATCATCCAGGTCTGCGCGCGCCAAGACAAAATCGGCTGAGGCGACAGTTCCTCCGTTGTTTAGGGCGGGGGTTTATTAACTAGGAGACTTCTACATCGAAGTAACCCTCAGGACGCGGAGCCCGCCCCTATGATCTTTGACGAAGCTCACAGGCAGCAGGCATTGCGTTCAATGGGCGGAGAATCAAGGTGAACTAGTTGGCACGATGTTCGGTCTGCAAGGCGCACGCGGTAGCTACCTGCGCAGAGTGTGGCATACACGTGTGCATGTCGCACTGCACTACCATATTTGACGACACGACGAGGGCTATGAAGTCGTTCTGCGGCAACTGCACGGCCAAGAGGATGCCCGTCTGGGCGTCGCGCAGGAAGTAGGGTCACGCTACCGTAAAGTACAGTCGCCTGTTGCTCCTCCCTTTGTTCTCGGCCCGGAGGCCGACAAGTCTTCCTATCTCACTTGTGTTCTTCACGTGAACCCCGCCGTCAGCCTGCGTGTCCACGTCGCCGATCTGGACTATCCGCAGGACGTCCACCGAGGGCGGCGCAGCCTTCGCGAGTTTGACCAGGCCGGGGATGGCTGCGGCCTCCTCTCTCTTCAGGAAGTAAGAAGTCACGGCGATTCCGCGGGCTATTATGCCGTTGACTTCGTCGACATACGAAGTTATCTTGTCTCTGTCGAACTGTTCTAGGCTGAAATCCACCCGCGATTCCTCGGGGGTGATTTGGTTCCCTGTGATTAGGGCCCCTGTCTCCCGGTTGACCACGGAGCTGAGAATGTGCGCCGAGGTGTGCATCTTCATTACCCTGTACCTCCTCTCCCAGTCGAGGCTGCAGCGAACTGCGTTACCCGCCTCCAAACGATGGTCGCCCGTCACGACGTGAACGATGTCCTCGTCCTGTCTGAGGACCTCCTCGACCCTCATGCCCCCTACCGTGCCGGTGTCGGAGACCAGTCCACCGCCGCGCGGGTTGAAGGCCGTCCTGTCGAGAACCACTCTGGGTCCGTCGACCGAGAGCACCCTGGCTTCGAAGTCCCGGGTGTAGGCGTCGGCCCAGAACAGTTTCTCCGTCGTTCTCACAACCTGGCAATCGCCTCACCCGTTTAAAAGCGGAATGGCCAGTCGCAGATCGATTCCACAATGAAGGAGTCTAGCAAGATTTGGATGGACGGCAAGCTCGTAGATTGGCATGACGCTCACGTTCACGTCCTTACGCACTCGCTGCACTACGCGACGGGAGTCTTCGAAGGGATTCGATTCTTCAGCACCTCGAAGGGGCCGGCCGTCTTCCGGCTCGGGGACCACGTGACGAGGTTCTTCGACAGCGCGAAGATCTACCTCATGAAGATGCCGTTCACGCCGGGGGAGATAACCGAGGGCGTCATAGCCACGGCGGCGGCGAGCCGCTTGGATGAGGGCTACATCAGGCCCCTGGCATACTACGGCTACGGCGAGATGGGGCTCAACCCTCTCCCCAACAAGGTGAGCGTCGCAATCGCTGCCTGGTCGTGGCCCAGCTACCTGGGCGAGGAGGCCGAGAGAAGGGGGGTGAGGTGTTTGGTTTCGTCGTGGCGCAGAATCCATCCGTCGATACTGCCTCCGCAGGCGAAGGCCACGGCCAACTACGCCAACTCGGCGCTAGCAAAGGTCGAGGCGCTCAAGGCCGGGTACGACGAGGCGATAATGCTGAACATGGACGGCATGGTCACGGAAGCGACCGGAGAGAACGTCTTCAGGGTGAAGGACGGCGTTGTGAGCACGCCGCCGGCCTCCACCGGAGTTCTCCGGGGGATCACCAGGGACTCCGTCATAACGCTCATGAAGGGCGTCGGTCTTCAGTTCAGGCGAAACGACTTCTCGAGAGAAGAAATGTACACTTCCGACGAGGTGTTCCTCAGCGGGACCGCAGCCGGGGTCACAGCGGTGAGGGAAATCGACGGCAGGCCCATCGGCAGCGGGACTTGGCCGGTAACGGAGCAGATCAAGAAAGCGTACGACGACGCGGTCCACGGCAAGAGCCCGGAGTACGCGCACTGGCTCACCCCAGTCGGGACCTCCTAGCGCCCTCGGGTCGGGCTCCCGCCATGATAGGACCCAGCCCCGACGACTCCGTCACTCATGACGAGAAGAGGCTCGACAGCCCTTGCCGCCTCGACCGGCGGCCCGAACAACGGTCGAAAGGCGGCCTAAGCCGTTAGGGAGAATCGTAATACACTCTACGGAGTCCGAAAAGGCCGAGAATTTTGATTATTCGCGTTCGTTTCCACGGTAGAGGCGGCCAAGGGGCCAAGACCGCAAGCAGAATTCTCGGCACCGCCGGCTTCAATGAGGGCCTGAACGTGCAGGACTCGCCTGTCTACGGCTCGGAACGGCGCGGAGCGCCTGTAGCGGCCTTCACAAGGATCTCGGACGAAGAAATACTGGAACGGGGCTTCATTTTCGAGCCGGACGTCGTCATCGTGATAGACGACACGCTCCTGAACGACCTTGTGGCGAAGCCGCTGGACGGCCTCCGGTCGGGCGGGATCGAGTTCGTCAACTCGCCGAACCCTCTCGAGAGGATGACCGGAGGGCGGAGCGACGTCAGGCTGGTCACGCAGGACCTTACCACTCACGTGGTGCAAGCATTCGGGAAGCCTCTACTCAGCGTGGTGTCCGCCTGCGTAGCGGCCCGGCTGGTGTCCGTCATCTCGGAGGAAGCGGTGCTGTCTGCCGTAGAGTCGGAGCTGAGAGATCTGGGCATCAAGGAAGAGCTGGTGAGCCAGAACCTCGAACTTGCGAAGTGGGCCTATCATTCGGTCGACCCGCAGAAGCTGAACACACAGGCGCTCCCAATCAAGAGGACCCTGGTGCCGCTCGAGGTAGTGCTGAACAACGAGGGGCTGCAGGACATCGTTTCCGTCGGGAACTCCCGCCTCAGGAGAACCGGGAATTGGAGGATATTCAAGCCGGTAATAGACTACAAGAAGTGCACGGACTGCATGATCTGCTTCGCCTACTGTCCGGAGTCCGCGATCGTGGTCGGTGAGGACAGGAGGCTCGTCATAGACTACGAGAACTGCAAAGGTTGCCTGATTTGCTTCAAGGAGTGCCCGCCCAAAGCGGTGTCCTTCGAGCGCGAGGTGAAGGGAATGTGACCACCCGTAAACTTGTGACAGGGAACTCGGCCGCGGCCTGGGGAGCCCGACTCGCAGAGGTCGATTACATCCCCGCCTACCCGATCACGCCCCAGACCGAAATCGTGGAGACTCTGTCGAAATGGACGAGGGAGGGCGTCATGAAGGCAAGGGTCGTCCAGGTGGAGTCGGAGCACTCCATGCTGACCGCTGCGGGGACCGCATCCCTGGCGGGTGCCAGGGTCTTCACAGCCACCTCGAGCCAGGGATTCCTGTATTCACTCGAGATGCTGTACAACGTCGCCGGGTGGCGGGCTCCTTTCGTGCTTGTCAACGTCTCCAGGGGCCTGGCGGCCCCGATCACGCTGGAGCCTGATCACAACGACGTGCTATCAGGAAGAGACAGCGGATTCCTCCAGTTCCACGCTGAGAACTGCCAAGAGATTCTAGACCTAATGCTCCTCGCCTACAGGGTCTCCGAGGACAAGCGAGTGCTGCTCCCGTCGATAGTGAACCTGGACGGTTTCTACCTCTCCTTCACCCGCGAGCCCTTGACGCTGCCGGACAAGGAACCACTGAAGACCTTCCTTCCAGAATACGACCCGGTGGACCCGTTCCGGGCGAGCAGCCCGGTCGCGAAAGGGACTCCGGTCTTCGGCGGCCATATCTACAGCTACTTCAGGTATCAGCTGCACGGCGCCGCGATGAGGGCACTCGACGTCTACCGGGAGGCTTCTGAGGAATTCGAGTCGGCGTTCGGACGGAAGTGCGGCCCCGTTGACGGGTACATGCTCGATGACGCAGAATACGTTCTGGTTATGACGAACTCGTTCGCCACGATCGGGAAACAGGCCGTGCGGCGGCTGCGAGAGAAGGGGTTCCCGGCGGGCCTTCTGAAGCTCAGGATGCTGCGCCCGTTCCCCACCCCGGACGTCCTGGAGGCGCTGAGGGGCACGAAGGGCGTTGCGGTGCTGGACCAGAACATCGCTCCTGGGTCTGGAGGCATCATCTACCCGGAGATCGCCGCGGCGCTCTATCACGAATGGGACCGGCCAGAGTGCGTCCTGCCCGTGGTCGGCGGCCTCGGCGGAAAGCAGCTGACGATGGACGAAATGGAGGCGATCTTCTACGAGCTCAGGTCGGCCTGCCGCAGAGGAGACAAGCCGAAGCCAATGTTCCTTATGAGAGAGGACGAGCTGAGCTCGGTCAAGCAGAGCCTGAAGGTCGCTGGAGTGGGGAAGGTGGCAGAAGCATGAGCGCTCAGACCAAGTTCAAGACGCTGAAGGACATCCCGATTGAGGACGAGACAGTTCCCGGTGGCACCCTCTGCGCCGGCTGCGGAGGGCAGCACATCATCCGCATCTTCCACAAGGTGCTAGGGAAGGACGTCGTTTGGGTCAACGCGGCGGGCTGCGTGACGACCCTCTACGCGTATCCACTGTCGCCCATGAAGTCGAGCTGGATGTACACTGCATTCGCCAGCGCGCCGGCTGGCGCGCAAGGGATCAGGGACGCTCTCGACATACTAATTGAGAAGGGGAAGGTCTCTCCCAGCGACGACCTCAAAGTAGTCGTCGTCTCCGGCGACGGTGCGGCCTACGACATCGGGTTACAGTCGACTTCAGGGGCGATACAAAGAGACCTGGACTTCTACTATCTGGTCTACGACAACGAGGCCTATGGAAACACGGGCTTCCAGATGTCGTCGTCGACCCCGTTCGGCTCCTCGTCAACAACGACTCCCGCGACCTCCATCTTCCGGGCAGGCAACACCGGCAGGAAGAAGGACCTCTTCGAGATCTGGCGGGCGCACACTCCTCCGTACATTGCGACCCTGTCGGGGGCCCACCTGACCGACTTCATGCGGAAGGTCGAGAAGGCGGAAGCGATCAAGGGACCCAAGCTATTCCTCTCGCTCTCGGCCTGCCCCACGGGTTGGAGCTTCGATCCGCAGGACACGATAAGAGTGGAACGGCTCGGCGTCGAGACAGGCGTTTGGCCTCTCAAGGAAGCGGTTGATGGCGAAGTGCGGCACACCTACGTCCCGCGATCTCTGAAGCCGGTGGAACTCTACCTCTCCTCGCAGGACAGGTTCAGGCACCTCTTCAAGCCGACCAGGAACGAAGAAGCCCTCGCTAAGATTCAGCAGAGCGTACTCCGGTACTGGGCGAAGGCCGGTAAGCAGGAAGGGTTCGAGATCAGCCTCGCGAAGTAAATCGAGTGATCTTCGTCTGCGTCAGCTCCCTTGAGATAAGGACGCTCTCCCCCATCCACCTCGTCTTCGGAATTCTGAACTTCGCCAACGCGGAGTTCAGCGCTCCTTGGAACGTGTCGTGCCTTTCATAGTACTTCTTCATCATCGCCCGTATGCTCTCCCTAATGTTCCAGACCCCGAGGGGCATCAGGTACCCCGGGTAGGTCTCGCGCAGCACTATCGCGGCGGCCTGTCTCCTCTCCGCATCGAGCGCTTCGGTCACGGCCAGCCTGGTCGAGTAGTAGCAGCCGCCAACCCTGGCGTAGGTCTTCCTGCCGAAGTACTCTTCGTAATCGCCGATTATGTAGGGGCTGCTGGCTGACTGGTTCCAGGTCGTGTTCGGAAACCAGGCCTCCATCCATTCAAACCTCCAAGGCTCCGGCAGCAGGATGGCTATGTACTGGTTGTCGTAGACCGCGTAGCTGTACACCCTGTACTCGTCTATGGTAGGATGTCGCTTGACCTTCTCTACCAGGTCCAGGCTTATCGAGCTGTCGACCGCGGTTATGCTCCACCGGGTTGGGACTATCCTCCTCCGCCCGCCGTTTCCGAACATTCCGAGGCTGAACGCCTTCTGAATCCGCGTGACCAGGACCCCCTTCCTGTACATTTCCGTGACGGCATCCACGGCTCGCAGGTCCTTGTCGTAGAAGGATTTCTCGATCCTCCGGTCTACGGGGGCGTTTCCCAGCTTGAACTTCTCCAAGGGGGCGGACGGGCCGAATGGCTGCGTGTCTTCGCTAAGCGTCAGGATTCTCCGAGGCGCCTTCGTGAGCCTCAGCTCCGTGTCGACTGGCCTGCTGGCCATGGCGAGCTCCTGCAACGAAGACAGCAGGCTCCCCGGGTCCTTCGCGTCGATCACCTTTGCCTTGACGTTCCCCCTCACCAGCGAGTACCTGAAGTCCACGATTTGGTCGATCGGTCTCCCGAGCCACTCTTCTGGGGTGTCCAAGACCGACGTGTCGCCGAACTGGGGCGGCACCATCGGGCCGATTGAGACACTGGGGTAGCCCATGCGGCCCACGAAGACCCCCGGGGGAGACGACCCCTCGATGTTGGGAGTCGAGAGGGCCCCGCCCACCCTCGCCATCGACTGAGCCTTGACGATGACCGGGCACCGTGGCTGGCCGCAGAGAAGCTTCGCTCCCCGGCACTGCAGGCACATCCAAGCCGGAGGGCTCTCGATCACTTCGATCGACTTCGCGACACCGTCCTCCAGCCCGGTGACGCTGGCGGGCATGACGTTCGAGAGCCAAGTAATCCGCCTGGACAAGAATCTCCTCGGCCTTAATCCTCACTCTGTTCTTAAACTCCTTGGCCCTCCCGCTCGGTTTATCGATATGCCTCCACCGGGGATGGGTGGGTAGGATCATGCCCCGCTTCGCACACATGTCTGACATCCACATTGGTGCCTTCAGGCAGCCCGAGTTGAGACGACTGGTCCTCGCCGCCTTCGAGGCTGCGATGGACCGCTGCATGGCCGAGAGCGTCTCGTTCGTCGTAATGTCTGGAGACATCTTCGACTCCAACATACCCGATCTGGCTTCCGTCAGGCGGGCAACCATGAAGATGAAGGAGGCCAGCGACAAAGGCATCAGGTTCTACCTGATCTATGGCAGCCATGACTTCAGCCCCAACTACGCTTCGATCGTGGACGTGCTGGAAGGAGCGGGCCTCTTCACGCTGCTCGGAGAGACGCGTGAATCGGACGATCGGCTGCACCTCCAGTTCGTGGAGGACCCATCCGGTGCGAAACTCTGCGGCCTGTCAGGGAAGAAGCTCTCGCTGGACATGGACGACTACCGTCGCTTGGACACGGGGAACCTTGAAGAAGAGCCAGGGTTCAAGATCTTCGCGTTCCACGGCGCGATCGAAGAACTGAAGCCGGCTGCGCTGGAGTACATGGATGCCATGCCTGGCTCGCTTCTGCCGTCCGGGTTCGACTACTATGCTGGCGGCCACGTGCATGACCACATCCTCGAATCGCTCCCTGGCAGGCGGAACGTCGCCTTCCCCGGGCCGCTCTTCGCGACCGACTTCACTGAACTGAGCCCCCTGGCTCATGGCCAACGGAGGGGATTCAACCTCGTGGACTTTGACGAGAAGGGCGTCACCAGGGTCGAATTTGTCCCCGTGGAAGTCTGCAAGGTCACCGAGATTCACTACGACGCGAGCGGCAAGTCGTCTGGACAGGTGTCGGAGGAGCTCGCTCCAATCGCGCGTCAGGCCCGAGTCAGCGGGCAGGTGGTCCTCCTGACCGTAGAGGGCGAGATGAGAAGCGGGAAGACCTCGGACGTTGACCTCTCAGCCATCAGAAGGCTACTAGTTTCGTCGGGGCCGATAATTGTACTGTCGAACTGCAGCCGGCTGACGTCGAGGGAATCCGCTCACCCCGATGTGCCGGCCAAACCCATCCAGGCAACGGAGCGCGAGCTGTTTCAGCAGCACATCGCCGAAGTGAGAACCGAGGAGAAGAAGCTTCGTGGCGAGCAGGGGGTCTCGCTGTCCTTGGAGCTCCTAGGCGCGATGAAGGAGGACCGCAACGAAAACGAAAACAAGGCCGAGTATCAGACTCGGATGGAACGAAGAGGGCTCGAGATCCTCGATCTGAAGGAGGATGTCTGATGCTCGTAAGGCAGCTTGTCCTGAGGAACATCAGGAGCTACAACAGCGACGAAGAGGTCGAAGTCGAGATCCCTGAAGGTGTGATCCTCTTTGAGGGTGACGTCGGCTCGGGCAAGTCGACACTGCTCTATGCGATTGAGTTCGCCCTCTTCGGGTTCAGCGACGTCAAAGGGGGGCACCTCCTCAGCGAGGGCAGGAGCCAGGGACACGTCGAGGTCTCCTTCTGCGCCGAGGGCAAGGAGTATGTAGTCAAAAGAGGACTCAGGCGGAGAGGGGACGACGTGGTTCAGGAGGAATGCTACATAGCTGCCGAAGGCTCGAAGGTAAAGCTCTCCCCCAGCGACCTGAAACAAAGGACGGTCTCGATCCTGCGGTTCAACGAGCCGACTCATCCGAGGGCCTACAGCCTAGTCTACAGATACGCGGTCTTCACCCCCCAGGAGCAGATGAAGGAGATACTGCTTCAAGACTCGGACACCCGACTCCAGGTCATCCGCAGGGTGCTGGGCGTCCAAGGCTACCAGGTGGCGGCCGACAACGCCGAGCTGGTCGGGAGGAGGATCGGCGAGCTGTCGACCGGGCTGCGGAAAGCGAGCGAAGATCTGCAGGACGAAAAGTCGGAGCTCGAAGCAAGAACCAAGGCCCTGCAGGGGCTTGATTCTCGGCTGCCTGAGCTAGTGCGGGAGGAGGCGGAGGCTCAGGAACACGTTGAACGGTTGGAGTCCCACTGGAAGGAGCTCAGAGACAAGAGAGAAGAGATGAGCGCGGTCACCGGGAAGATTCCCATCCTGCGCGCACGCATCGCCGACCTTCAATCCCATCAGGAGGGGGATTCCAGGAGAATTCAAGAGCTAAAGGACAGGCTAGAGCACGATATCAAACCGGCCGCCGCCGACTTCGAAGCCAGATCCAGACCCAGAAAAGACTCGATGGGCCTCGACTCGGAGCTTGAAGAGGCCAGAGGCGAGCTTCGGTCGCTTGAACGCTCAATGTCTGTTCTGGAAACTCAACTGCAGGAGTTCAGCGACATTATCCAGAAAGGGGTCTGCCCCGTATGCGGCCGTGCGATACAGGAGGGGTTCTCCGCCAGGTCCGACCATGCAGCGGAGGAGGCAAAGAGGATCAGGGCCGAGATTGCGAGGTTGGAACAGGTTGTCTCGGCTCTGACCCGCGAGTCTCGCGAAGCGCGAGAGTTCGAGGAAGACGAGAGGGCGTATCGGAAACTCTCAAGGGAGCGTTCGGAAGTCGAGAAGGACCTCCTGCGGCTGAAGAACGCGGTGGAGAAAGCGGCAGCCGAGCTCCCAACGCTGGAGGGTGAGCTAAAGGAAGCGGCGGCCCAGGTCGAGGCAATGCGAGGGCTCTCGGAGACCATACTGAGGCTCGATGCCGACCTGGCGAAGGCGCGTCGGGCTAGCAGCAGCGCGCGGGATGCCAGGACCAAGGCCGAGACCGAGAAGGTGAACGTCGCAAGGGACGCGGAGCGCCTCTCGAAGTCGGTCAAGCGGAAGGAGTCCATGATGCTCGAGGCGCAGAAGCTCACAGATCACCGAAACTGGCTTGACGGATACTTCAGGCCGACTCTAGCCGCGATCGAGAAGGTGACGCTTACTCAGGCAAATTCGAGATTCAACTTCCACTTCCAACGGTTCTACTCGTCTCTTGTGGACGATCCCGACATGGTCGTAAGGGTGAAGGAAGACTTCTCCCCGGTCTTCGAACGGCAAGGGTTCGAGCAGGAATACGAAGCCCTGAGTGGCGGAGAGCGGACCAGCATGGCCCTGGCTTACCGCTTCGCCCTGAACTCCGTGGTCAGGGAGGACGACTCTCTCCATACTGAGCTCGTCATACTGGACGAGCCCACCGACGGTTTCAGCAAGGAGCAGGTCTACAAAATGCGTGACCTCTTAGCAGAGCTGAACGCGCAACAGGTAATCGTGGTCTCGCATGAGAAGGAGCTGGAGTCAATGGCCGACCACATCTTCCTGGTCGAGAAGTCGAATGGCACCTCGAAGGTTTCCCGTTCCTAACTCACCCCGCTTCGCCCAGCGGTTGACAGAACGTCTGTCGAGCTCTCGAATTCGCCTCGTCCAAGCCGTAGTCCACCCTTCCAGTGGCCAGTCCGAGTCAACACGAACTGAACCCCGCCGTCTCTGGCGGCAGGACTCCGCTCGCAACGCTCCCGAAGATAAGTTTCTGGAAGCCTCCCGTCCCTCTCGCCCCCACCACGATTAGTTCAATGCCGTTCCTCTCCGCGTACTCGGTGATTCCCTCTACGGCGGAGCCCACCTGTCTGACCACCTTCTGCGCAGCCTTAGCTTCCCCGCGCTCCGCGAGTGATGCGACCCTCGAAACCAGCTTCTCCTCTTCGCTCTTGGCTCCCTCGTTCACCCTTTCCACGTCGATTTCGATCGGTCTGTCAGACGCGTACGGCCATGCAGGAATTTCTACGACATGCAGAACTGTAAGCTCTGCAGCGTATTTCTGTGCCAGCTCGATTGCAACGTCAGCGGCTCTCCCGGCACTCTCCGAACCATCTATTGCAACGAGGATTTTTCCAAACCTTCTAGTTCCTAAAGTGTCCAATTTTTCATATACCTTCTCAGATACTGGTGTAGAGGAGGGCCACGTTCAATACTACGATGACGACGGCTACCACTAGCGACAGGAATGTTATGCTGTGTCTGTTTACGAATTGGCCCACGAATTTCTTGCGAGACGTGTAGTAGATTAGTGGGATTAAGGGGAGAGGTATCAGAAAGCTGAGCACAACCTGGCTGTACACAAGAAGAAGCAATGGGTCCAAGCCCAAAGTTATTGCTATGCTGGTTGGTACAACGTTGATCCCGCGTATGACTATCCTCCTCAGCCAGGGATTCACTCGTATTCCGAGTAGTCCCTCGAACATGGCTTGCCCTGCCATTACCCCCACAACAGACGACGACCATCCGGAGCAGAGAAGCGTCACCGCGAAGACAACGCTCGCGGACAGCCCGAAGAGAGGGATTAGCGTCTTATATGCGTCGTTGATTGTAGCAACGTCGAGTCCGGCTACGAAGAACGCGGCCGCGGCCATTATCAGCAGCGCCATGTTGATCAGGCCCGCTACGGACAGATTCAGTATCGTGTCCCATCGATGGAGCCGCAACAGCTTTGCTTTCTCGGCATTCGTGTTTTCGATGACTCTGCTCTTCGTGAGCCATGATTGAATCACCAGAGCGTGGGGCATCACGGTAGCTCCAATGATACCGACAACCAGGAGAAGCTGGCCGCTGTTTGCCAGGGTGGGGATCAAAAGCCCACTCGCCACGGAAGCAACATTCGGTTTCACGAGTGCGATTTCGTAGATGTATCCCAGTCCGATGGCGAATATGAGGGTCGTTATGGTGAGTTCTATTCTGCGGAACTTCTTGCCCGCTAGGGCGAAGATTACGAACACATCGAATGCCGAGATCCAAGCCGACACTAGGAGAGGTATCTCATGGACTGGGAATATAGGAGGGCCAGTGAGGAGCCATAGCGCCGAGGTCACACCCAGGAACTCTGCCAGGTCGGTGAACACCGCGAACGTCTCGCAACCTAGCCAGTACGGAATCGTCTTCCGGCGGCTTCCCAAACTCTCTCTACTCAGCTCCGAGAGCGACTTGGTGGTGGCTATCCCGATCTTACCAGAAAGGTACTGGAGTAGTATTCCCATGAGATTCGCCAGAAGCACGGCCCACAGCAGCACGTAGCCGTAGCCTGCCCCAGCCGAAATGTCCGTCCCGAAATTTCCTGGGTCGATATACGCAACGGCTGCAATAATGGCTGGACCAAAGAACTTGAAGTAGGAGGACAATCCGGACGCGCCTCTTTTCGCCACCTTCTCGGTCTTTTGTTCAGGCGGCGTGAGCGCTCTCTTCCAAGGTGGGCGCAATAGGTGGTCTATCCCTAACAGATTAGGTATTTATGTTTGGGCATTCTAATAAAAGTTGGTTACTCGTAATTCTATTCGAATGCCAAAATTGATTCGTGTAGCCTAAACCTACGAACTTCTCAACACCAAGCTTTAGGCACCAAGTCATCAGTGGGTCATGGTGGCTTCCGGACATATGGAAACACGCTACAAGGGCAAAACCTGGGTTCTGACCGAAGAGAGAGTCCACAGGCGCAGTTCTGAAACAGCCAAACCTCGAGAGGAGTTAACAGAATCTCCACGGTCCAAAGCATTGATGTATCTAGGCTCGCTAGGTGGTGGCCGGTAGTGGCTTGTTGCCGCCTTATGGCTTACCCTTCCTCCTCGTGTTATTCACGGCATGGTTCGACTGCTTCCTTCGCGACGAAAGCAAGTATCACGCCAGTCGCGAGATAATCCGCCCACCACAGCCCCAAGAAATACACTGCGTGAAGGCCTCCGAGGAGAAGGAGAGCGATGGACATGAAGAGGCATAAGAGGAAAGGTAACATCTTAAATTTGCGTGGAGAATAAATACCAAAGTCATTACGTATGACATGATCCGAACGAATTTCGAAGTCGGCTCTCAAACAGAAGCACGGAAATCGCAGGTTTTGTTCCGCAACCAGGGGCGGCTTTTCGCCGCCCCGAGGTTCTGTTCGACGCGTCTCGGCCGTAGTCCTCCTTCTGTTTTAGACGGGATTCAGCTCAGCGGCCCACCTTGGTCTTCTGCAGGCGTTTCATCGACCATGTTCGGCCTTGCTCCGCACGGGTCAGCCGTTTCATCCCGCTCCCCATCGACCTCAGGGTTGCCCCATCACCGCTTTTGATGGGTCGGGTTTCGTTTCTGTTCTGGAGCCCGCCGTCTCCGGCTGCGCCTCTTGGCGCCGTGCGTCCTGCTGCGAGGGAGGAACTTCCCCAGGAGATCCCCGTGGCCCGCCCACCGACGCGCGTCCTGCTCCGTTCGCATGCCTCGTGAGTTAACCCTTTCGACCTATTCGGCGAACAGGTGAGGGAAGTAGTCTCGCTCCCGATTCAGTACCTTCGACTCGTCCTTGGCCTTCCGGTAGGCTTCCAGCGGCTCTGCATTCAGCGTCGCAAAGGTCGGCCCCCACTTGTAAATTGAAAGATAGTTCATGGCCTCCTCCGTCTCGCCGAGAATGTAGAGGGTGGCTGCGATCGCCTCGACCGAGCTCAGCATCTGCGGTCTCGCGTAGTTCGTCGGATTTCCCGCCAAAAGCATGGGCAGCCTCCTGTGCTTCCCTCCTATCTTCTTGAAGAATATCTCCTTCGCCTGGTTCCAGGAGCAGTCGACGGCTAGTATCCCCTTGGCGCTAACGTCGTCCGAAGACAGCACTCTGTGTGCGAATGGATTCAGAACGATCGTGGTGTCCGATGCGTGGAACTTTCGTCCAACGCCCTTCGCCAAGTCCATGTGGATCATCTTCCGCGCCGTGCACTTGGCTGGATCGTCCTGACACAACTCAAGAACGTAGATGTTCATAGCCTCGACACTCGCTATGAATGGAGAAGAGCTTTCTCGTCGCTTTAACTGTTTGCGGCATGGACCTTTCTCACAACTCTTTTATACCAACGGGGCCTCCATCGGGCTCGACAAACCATGCCCATGGCATTCGTTCTAATCAACGCGGACTTGGGCGCAGAGGAGCAACTCGTGAAGGAGCTGAAGGGTACAGAAAACGTCAAGGAAGTCTATGTGGTATACGGAGTCTACGACATAGTGGCCAAGGTCGAAGGTGAGACCATGGAGAAGGTGAAGGAGACGATTACCTGGAAGATTCGAAGGCTTGACAGAGTCCGCAGCACCCTCACCATGATCGTAGTCGAAGGCTAGTCAGGCGGTTCCCTCCTACACCGGTTCCCAACCTAGAAATACATGCGACCGGCAGAATAATGCCCATGCGGGTTCTCGTGGGCATAGACGACACGGATTCGTCGAGTGGTTCCTGCACGACGTACTTGGCATACCGGATCGCCAGGGATCTCCGCCCTGTGCTAAGGGTGGTGGCCTACCCTCGGTTGGTCCGCCTGAATCCCAACGTGCCATTCAAGACCAGGGGGAACGCCGCAGTCTGCCTTCCGATAGACACGGAAGCGCCCGAGGAAGCATTTGAGCGTATCACATCCCTCGTCTCGGCGCTCTCCGATGTCGATCACGGGGCCAACTCGGGGGTGGTCTTCTTGGAGGACCTGGCGCTGGTCGTCGAGTTGAAGGACCTGTATCAGCGGGCCGTCACCGGACTGGTCAACAGGCACCGTGTGGAGAAGCTTCTGAGGGAGCACCGAGTCCGAACTTTCACTCTCGGCAATGGAATGGGAATCGTAGGGGCGGCGTCATCACTGCCATTCTGCGAGGAAGCCGACCACACCTACGAGTTGATCGCCTACCGCCGCCAGGAGAACCGCGGGCTGAAGAGGTTCGTCGAGCCGAGATCTGTAGAAGAAATGGACCGAGAGACCTTCCCCCACACGTTCAACAACTTCGACTATCAGAAGAAGAAAGTCCTGGTTGCTCCGCACGGCCCAGACCCGGTGTTCGTTGGGATCCGCGGGGACTCACCTGCCGCAGTCGTCTCCGCGTTCGCACGGCTTCGTTACAAAGAGCGACTCGAAGGCTACATGGTCTACCTCTCCAACCAGTACACCGATGCACATCTGACCAAGGCCCTGGACTGGAAAGTGTACTCTTCGGGCTGGGTCGAAGGAACGGTTCAGCTCGTTTCTGTGGGTCCTGGAGGGCATCTCTTCATAGCTGTCGCCGAAGGATCGGAGAAGCGCATCTGCGCGGTTTACGAACCCACCGGAGATCTGCGCAGGGCAATGAAACTGCTCGGACCCGGCGACACAATCAGGGCCTACGGGGGTGTGAGGCGGGGGACCACGTCCCATCCGAAGGTCCTCAACGCCGAGAAGGTCGCCGTGATTTCTACGGCCGTCAGGTTACCCAGGAGCCGTCTCGTCACTGGGACCTACGTCGCTTCTCCCAGGGCCAACAGGCATCTGACCAAGCCGCTGATCCGCTTCGGGCGGGAGACCGCGGGGAAAGAGTCTCCTCTCATCAGAGACTGGTTCTCAGCCGCACCTACAACGATGCCAGTGCCTGCTCGAAATCGCTGATCAGATCCTCTTTGTCCTCGATTCCGACGGACAGTCGGATCAGGGTCTCGGGAATTCCGGTCATCTCCCGCTCCGCTTGGGTGAGCTGGTGATGGGTCATGATCGCAGGCTGGGACACGAGCGTCTCGACTCCTCCGAGGCTCGCGGCGAGGAAGCCGATCTTCAGTCTCTCCGTGAGCCTCCTGGCGTCCTCCAGACTTCCCTTCAGCTCGAAACTCATCATCCCGCCATATCCGGTCATCTGCCTGCTCGCCAGCTCGTGTTGTGGGTGGGTAGTCAGGCCCGGGTAGTGTACCACCTTCACCTTTGGGTGCCCGGACAGGTACTCCGCGAGCGCCTGCGCGTTTTGATTCTGCATTTTCACGCGCAAACCCATCGTCTTCATGCCCCTCAAGACGAGCCACGCGGCGTGGGGGTCCAGCGTGCCTCCTAGGACCCTCCTCATCATCTTTATGGTGTGTATCTTCTCCTTGTCACCGGCCGCGGCCCCCGCGATGAGGTCCGCGTGTCCGTTGAGATACTTCGTCGCGCTGTGCAACGAGATGTCTGCTCCAAGATCCAATGGTATCTGGTTAATCGGGGATCCGAAGGTATTGTCCACGAAGAGCAAGCCGCCAACTTGGTGAGCCAGTTTCGCCGTTTCGGCGATGTCGACCAGCTTCAGGGTGGGATTCGTGGGGCTCTCCACGTAGACAATCTTGGTGTTCTCCCTGATGCTTGACCTGAGTCCGTTCGGGTCCAAGGTGTCAACCAAGGTGCTCTCGACCCCGAAGCGAGGAAGCATTTTGCTGATCAGGTCGAAGGTGCCTCCGTACAGGTCTCTGATGGCCACGACATGGCTGCCCTTCTCGAGGAACGCCATCACCGCTGTGGATATCGCGGCCATCCCCGAAGAGAAGAACGCCGCGTCTTCGGCGTGTTCGAAGGAAGCAAGCTTCCTCTCAAGACGAACGGTCGTCGGATTGTCCCATCTCGTATACGTGTACTTGCCGCTCTCTCCCTCGACAGCCTTCCGGGCGTCTTCGGCCTTCGTGAATCCGAAGGTGGCGGTCTGATAGATGGGCGTCAGGATCGAACCCGAATCTTCGTCCAACGGCTCGGCTTCGTGGACGGATCTCGTCGAATCTCCAGTCATCGGGGTCGCATCCACGACGCCATGTAAATACCTAGCGGGGGCCTTCGCCACGCTTTTAATCGAGCAGAAGCCCAACGGTCATGTGCAAAGACTCGAAACGATCGGGCTTCCAATATTCACCTTGGCTCGCTACAGCGGCATGGGCCTCGCCCCGGCCGCCCTCAGAAGAGCTGCGTTCGCCACGTCTCCCTCTCCCTGGCGAGACCTTGGCGACGTCGAGCTCCCGCGTCTGGAGCGTGACACCGCCGAAACCGGGATCAAGAACCTGGGCCACTTCTCTGAAGCCAGCGAGATGATTTCTCGGACGACCGCGAAACTGGCGAGTGACAGCAGCATCCTTTGTTTGGGCGGGGAGTGCTCCTTGATCGTGGGGAGTCTGGCCGGCCTCGCCGGTGTCTTCGATGGTCGGCCCGGGATGCTCTGGATGGACTCCCACGGAGACTTCAATACGCCAGAGACATCGCCCTCCGGCTACATCGGGGGGATGTGCCTGGCAATGGCGGTTGGTCGTGGGCCTGAGCTCGGCCGTGACGCAGAGCTTCACAGACCGCTGATCCAGGAGAGGGCGGTGGTCCACCTTGGATCGAGGGCGCTAGACTCTGGCGAGGAGAGGAGCATGAAGTCCTCTGAAATGTGGCTGGTCAAGATGACCGACTTCCGGAAACACGGGGTCTCAGAAGTTGCTTCACAGGTCTCAAAACACCTGGCTGACCGTGCGGACTGGCTGATCTGCCACCTGGACGTCGACGTGATAGACCCGACAGTCATCCCAGCAGTGAACTACCCGACGCCGGGAGGACTTTACGTGGAGGAGATCGTCCCAATCATACGCGCCCTTCAACAGACAGGGAGGCTGAAGGTCATCAACGTGACAGCCTACAATCCATCGTACGACCCGAACGGCCAGTGCGCTCAGACTATAGCCCAACTTCTGAAGATAGTCCTCGGTTGATTTTTGGGAAGAGTAGCGAGGGGTGGAGTTTCAGGGGTTGACCCCTTTGAACCACCGCTCTGCGGGTTTCTAAGTGGAGACCTATGAGCCCGCCGGGATAAACCTGGCTTCCCCACCTCGCTGAAGTGGGGCGGGAATTTGGTGCTTATTATGCTTCTGGGAGGCCTTATTCGTGTTGGTGGAGGGCGGTCACGGAAGAACTCGGGAGTAGCCAACCTCCCATGAGCGGTTCCGACGTCCACAAACGCACCGAGAATCCCTCCGGACCGGCACATCCGGTAGGATCCGTCAGACACGCAGCGGTGCGACGAAGCGCGACGGGGCCTCTCTTTGCAGGACTGACATGCGTAGAACCGGCGAGTTTGCCTTTGTCGCGCCCGGAAGGTGGCGGCGCGTTGACATTGGACAACGTGGCTGCGGTTAATCTTCCTTCTGCATGCAGGCGCACCTGTTGTAAGAGCAGCACGAACACTTGCTGCAGCTTTCCAGCGTCTTGTGCTTGCAGACCCTGCAGATGCAGCCTGGCACGTCCGGCCCGCCGTCTACTGTGATTCTTTAATCTTGTCGAGGACGACCTTTTCGGGGTCCTCGCCCAGGTCCTCCTCCAAGCTCTTCTTCAGCGCCAGGAGCCTTTGGACGTCGTGACCCTTCTTCGCGAATCTCTGGACCTCGGCGTCGAACGGCCTGACATTCATGTTGTCGACCATCTTGTCGGCGAAGCAGACTATCCTCTCCTCAACCGTCCTGGGGATGTAGTCGTAGGGAGGGAGGCCGAGGCTCGACGCCTCCTCGGCGGAGAGTCCCGCCCCGACGTGCTTCCTGACCTCCTCGACCACCCTCTGGTCCACGCCTTCGCCCCGCAAGAGCTCAGCCCCTTCAAGTCCATGCCTCACCGTCTGGATCCTATTCCTTCCAATGTCGTGAAGCAGCGCGCCCGCGTTCACCAGCTCCCGGTCAACGCTCTTTCCCTGGCTCTCCATCTCTGCGGCCAGGATGTTGGCCACCCTCGCAACGGTCCTGCAGTGCCCGATCAGAATTTCATTGCTGCCGTATTTCCGGTGGAGCTCAAGTACCCTGCCTTCGCCAGGAATCACTTGGCGAGTTCCTCTTCCAGCTGTTGGATCTTCCAGCGCAGCGCGTCCTTCAGCTCCGTGTTGTCCTGCCTGTTCAGGGGCTTCGAGCACGTCGGGCACTTGAAGAAGTTCTCCATCGCGTCCTCGAACGTCCTGGTCTGGCAGGTGAGCGTCCCGCAATGGTAGAACTCATGCGTCTCCTCATACTCGAGCCTCTGCTTCAGCCTGTTCAGGACCTTCTTTCGCTGGGTCTGAATGAATCCATCGGTCTGGTCTCTCTGAGCCTTCCAGCGGTACACGAACCAGCCCCTCTTGGGGTCACGGACCCGGACTCCCGTTATGAGGCTCCTCCCGAACAGGTCGTAGAGGGCCTTCCTTACCGTCTTGATCTTAAGTCCGGTTGCAGATGCTATCTCCTCGTCGGTCGCGTTCTCGTTGTTGAGCAGCGCCCTCGCTACCCTCACGTAGTCCGGGCCTCCAATCAGCCCCGCGACCTTTACGAAAGTGTCCTCGTACTCAATCTTCAATTTCTCACCACATGCTTGCCCTTGTCGGCGGGCACTATCTTGAGATCGCTTTTTCCGAAGTCTCTCTTAAGCTCTTCTCCATTTTGAATCTCATGGAGCACTATGGCCAGCGCCGCGATCTCAGAATGAGGCTGGGTCGTGACCGAGATGTTGTAGTCCGACTCGTAGTACACCTTGCCAGGTACCTTCGGCCCACCTACGACTATTAGGAGGCTCCGGGCCTTCCTGAGCTCCTCCAGCCGGTCCTGAAGGGGAATCCCATACATCGTGAGGTGAACGACCTTCCTCGACTCCGCCTTCGCCTCTGAGATCACACCGCGCCACGAATGGTTCAGGATGACCTGGAAGTCACCTCCCCAGGCTTTGTTCACGTCGTCGACCGTGCCTGGGATGTCCTTCTCCACGTCCTCCAGGTAGATTGCCTCGGCACCGAGAGCCCGCGAAACGAGACAGAGGTGGGTAAGGGTCCTGTCGTCCCTCACGTACCTCTGCCCCACCCTCAGCACCCGAATGCTCCTATCAGACTGGATACCGAGCCGCCTCCTGGGTCGCTCTTGCAGCGTCCGACTGCAGCCTTTCGGCTATTGCCTTCCTCAGGCCCTCCATGCCTCCGCCCGTCTCCGCTGAAATGAAGACTGGGTGCTCCGCTCCCAACAGCGTTGCCTTCTCAACCAACTCTTCGGCCCCTAGAAGGTCCATCTTGTTCATTGCTGTGAGTATCTTGGTCTCGGGCACTCCAAGCTCTGCAAGGGTCTCCACGCAGCTCTCGTAGCTCGTCACGAGCTTCCTCGGTGCCTGGCTTGCGTCCACAAGAAGGAGAACCAGCGTCGCGTATGAGACCTCTTCGAGGGTCGACTTGAAAGCCTCGATGAGATACGGAGGAAGGCGACTGATGAAGCCGACTGTGTCCGAGACAAGGACCCTCTGGTTGCTAATGGCGACGCGCCTCGTGGTGGGGCTGAGGGTGGTGAAGGCTCCGGCGTCGACCTCTTTCGTTTCGCCCGTGAGCCTGTTGAACAGGGTTGTCTTCCCAGCGCCCGTATAGCCGGTTATCACGACGCTCGCAAATCCCTCCCTTTGCCGCTGTCGCCTGAATACCTCCCTCCTCCCTCGAAGGTCTTCGACCTTCCTTCTGAGCGTAGCCGACCGCCTCTTCATCATCCTGACGTAGACGTCGACCTCGTACTTTCCCAGTCCGAAGAATCCTGGCTGCTCCCCGGCCTTCGCCCTCCTAACCTTGTCCCTGGCACGCGGAAGCTCATAGCTCAGCTCCGCCAGCTCGACCTGGACCTTCGCCTCGGCAGTCTCCGCCCGCATCGCGAATATCTCCAGGATAAGCTTCTCGCGGTCTTTCACTTCGACCTTGCAGAGTTTCGCCAGGTTGTACGTCTGAGAAGCGTTAAGGCGGGAGTCGAAGATTATCGTCTCGATTCCCTTCTCCCGGACCAGCTGCGCGGCCTCCTCTGCTTTGCCGTCTCCTACGCCATACCTTGAGCGAGAAAGGTACCTCTGGGTCAGCATCCCCACGGGCTCGTAGCCCGCGGCGTGGGCGAGCGAAACGGCCTCCTCTTCGACGTCTCGGTCTGGGTAGAGGATCAGGAGTGCCTTTGTGAACCTCTTCACCTCTCCGGGTTTTCGAGCTCCTCTTCGGAAATCAGCAGGTTGACCTTGAGCTGGTGCATCAGCTTCCGAGCGAGCGCAATGTCCGGCTTCAGTTTCTTTGTCTCGACGTGACTGATCAGAGATGGCTTCACGTTGATTAGCTTCCCCAGCGCTTCCTGGGACAGGCCCAGCCTCTCTCTCGCCTGTCTGACGATGACGTTGTAATCCGGGTCAACCTCCATCTCCACCTCGGTCCTGACCGGTCTCGGGGCCGGCGTGGCAGTTGCAGTAAGGACCACCCTCACGACCGGGTCCCGCATCGGCCGGCCTCGCCGGGCGCAGTTCGGACAGACCCTCAGTATCGCTCCGTCGATTTCGACCGAACTGGGGGCGGACTTTATCTGAGCGCCACAAACCTCGCAGGTCAGGGTCATGCGTCTCTTCTGCGAGCGAGTTTCCCGTTTTATATGAAGGTTTTATCGTCCCGCGCTCCTCGTTCTCCTGGCGCTGGACCGGAACTCTCAGTCTCCCTGAAGGGAGAATGCGGTCGCATTAGCTTCATAACTGGCGTGCGCAGGCGGCGAAGCGTGCAACTCCCGGAGGACAGGCGGCTGGCCATCATGGTCGACTACCTGTACGGCCGAGGGGTCAGCAGAGCACTGCCCAAGGATGGCATCCGGCTCGTGTATTCGAGAAGGTCTGGGAGGGTGAAGCTGGCCTACGTTGGGGAGAAGCTCTTCGCGACCGTCAAGCCCAACGGCTCCATGGCGCTGTCTCTCCACGGAGCGTCGATTCTCGTCCACAGCCGGAGGTTCCTGGACAACTGCGTTGTGGTGAAGGACGACGCGGTCGAATTCGTAAGAGGCGGGAAGTCCGTGTTCTGCAAGTTCGTGGCGAAGGCGGGTGCGAACATCCATCCCAAGAGCGAAGTCGTGGTCCTCGATCGGCGCGGCCGTGTCCTGGGTGTCGGGTTGGCCGTAATGGGAGGGCGGTTCATGACACAGTTTAAGACTGGGGTGGCAGCAAAGGTCAGGGAGGGTCTCCCGACGTGAAGATTGACAACAGGCAGGCGCGCCGCATGATGGAGCGGATGGGGATCAACCAGACCGAAGTGCCCGATGTCGAGGAGGTCGTCATCAAGACGTCGACGAAGGAGATTCACGTGAAGAACGGGTCCGTCTCCGAGGTCAACTTCCAGGGGAATCGGATATTCCAGGTCATGGGCGAGGTCGAGGAAATCGAGAGAGAAAAGAAGAAGTTCAACGAAGAGGACGTGGTCCTCGTTCAGCAGCAGGCAGGCGTCAGCAGGGAGAAGGCTCTGGCTGCGCTCGAGGAGTCCGACGGCGAGGTGGCTCGGGCGATTCTCAGCCTGACTTCCTAGCCCAATGTTTAATTACGCAACCCGTCGGCACGAATGAAGTTCTCCAGCAATGACACAGGCCATCGAAGACACCATCAAGGCCCTCAAGGAGTTCGAGGAGGACTTG
>Ga0335081_10002851_pt1 | contig 27231 bp, 28 predicted proteins | sample Lox_Sample_35_FD_206713 | JGI IMG/M metagenome (GOLD analysis project Ga0335081, IMG submission 206713) | Soil microbial communities from Loxahatchee National Wildlife Refuge, Florida, United States - Lox_Sample_3.5 | ecosystem: Environmental > Terrestrial > Soil > Wetlands | place: USA...
CTCGGGTAGTTCCGTTACGTAGCGGTGCAACTCGGTGAACCGTATGGCCAGAGGATCGGCTTCCGGATGCTTTTCTGAAAGTAAGATTCCAATATCGTCTGCGTCATCCCAGGTCAACGCTTTCGGCATCGAACTTCCTCCGTCTCATGAGTGCTTTAGTGTTCTTCGGAAACATAATTCCGGTTCCAGGCCGGAATTTCAACTACCACTTTGCCGGGCTTGGTAATGACGGCCTGGCATCCGAGACGGGAGTTTAACTGTAAATCCGCCGCCATGTCCAACCGGTCGGCTTCGTCGTCATCCATTTGCGACAAATTTTCCGCGCCCTCTTTTACCCAGACGTGGCAGGTCGTGCAGGCGCAATTGCCGCCGCAGGCGTGGTCGAGGGCGATGCCGTTGTTTAGCGCAACATCGAGAATCGACTCCTCTTTGCCATGGTCCTTGTAAGGCAGTTGACCGCACTCGTATTGCACCGTCTTCCCTTCAGGAAGGAACGTGACGCTTACCGTGTTTTCGCCGGGAGCTTCCACGGTTGCCGCTCCCGCGCTGTGATTTTTCTCTTCTGCCATATTTATCTCAACCTTCTTGTCATCCTGAGCGAAGAAATTGTTTCGCGCAGCGAAACAATTCCGCAGTCGAAGGATCTCGACCAAGGAATTTTCACTTGAACTCCACCTTCGCCACCGGATGCGGCGCTTCCGGGCCTTCGCCCACGTCCGCTTGATCCATCGTCTTGCCTCTTAACGCTGTGGAAACTGCGCTGTCCATCATCAACTCAGCCAGCCGCATTGTGCCCTGGTTGAGCGCGTCGATTGCCTGGCGAATCGCAGCATAATCATCTCGGCCCTTTGCTTCATTGAGCGCCTTTTCCAGCTTAGCGATCTGCTTGCGTTCGTCGTTGGCCAGCGCGCCCCATGCGGGAGATTTCTTTCCTTTTTCCAGTGCGGCCAGAATCGTTTGCGCCTCGTTACGGGCTTCGATCAGCTGCCGCTGGCGGAAGTCTTCCTCGGCTGCGTCGAATGAATCCAGAATCATGCTCTCGACCTGCTCATCGGTCAGGCCGTAGCTCGGCTGAACTTCGATTTCCGCCTGCTTTCCACTGCGCTGCTCGCGAGCGGAGACGTGGAGGATTCCGTTGGCGTCGATCATGAACTTCACTTCGATGCGCGCCATTCCCGCCGCCATGGGCGGAATGCCTTTCAGATCGAAGCGCGCTAAAGACCGGCAATCTTTCGCCAGTTCGCGCTCACCCTGCAACACGTGGATCGCGACATTCGTTTGGCCGTCAACCTGTGTCGTGTAATGTTGAGTGGCTGAAGCCGGGATGGTCGAATTGCGCAGAATGATTTTGTCGGTCACGCCGCCCGCAACCTCGATTCCGAGTGAAAGCGGCGTCACATCCAAGAGCAGCATGTTTTCGGTGGCTTCCGATCCGCCGCCCAAAATATTCGCCTGCACCGCCGCGCCCAGCGCCACAACTTCATCCGGATTCAGGTCCGTATGCGGCTTGCGCTGGAACATTTCTTCCACCAGCGCGCGCACTTTAGGAATCCGCGTAGAGCCACCGACCAAAACCACTTCGTCAATCTCTTTCGGTTTCAGCTTTGAGTCTTTTAGCGCTTGCTTGCACGGCCCGACTGTTCGATCAACGATCGGCTGAATCAACTGCACGAACTGCTCACGCGTAATTTCGCGTTCGTAATGCTTGCCACCGGGCAATTCGACTCTGATGACAGTCTCCGCCTGTGCTGAAAGCGCGATTTTCGCCTCGATCACCGCCTTCCGGAGGGTCGCAATCGCTTCGCCATTGCGCGAGACGTCAACTCCGAGGTCGCCGCGAATGTCATCAAGTGCGATCGCAATCAGCAGATTATCAATGTCATCGCCGCCGAGGTGCGTATCGCCATTGGTCGCGATCACTTCGAAAATTCCATCGTGCAGCTTGAGAATGGAAATATCGAAAGTCCCGCCGCCGAGATCGTAGACAGCGACAATCCCATTTTGCTTCTTGTCGAGGCCGTATGCGAGCGAAGCCGCCGTCGGCTCATTCACTAAACGCAAAACATCGAGGCCGGCAATGCGACCGGCATCTTTCGTTGCCTGACGCTGCGCATCGTTGAAATACGCCGGGACGGTGATGACCGCTTTACTCACGGGCGCGGCATAATAACGCTCGGCATTGCGTTTGAGTTGGCGCAAAATGAACGCGGAAATTTCCGGTGGAGTGAACGCCTTGTCGCCCAGCTTGATGCGAATCACTTCTCCCGGTTGCAAATCGTCGGCAAGATGAAAAGGAAACAGCCTGAGCTCTTCCTGAATGTCCTCAATGCCGCGCCCCATAAGCCTTTTGATCGAATAGACCGCACGCTCCGGCGTTTCGATCAAATATTTTCGCGCCGGATTGCCAACGATGATCGTGTCTTTTTCATCCAGCGCCACGACTGACGGCACGAGGTTCGACCCATCCTCGCCGGGAATGACGATCGGCGTTTCGCCCTGCATAAACGCCACGAGCGAGTTCGTGGTACCAAGATCAATTCCGACGATGCGATCGGTTGCCATGATTGAAAAATGCAAAATGCAGAAGCCAGAGTGCAGAAGTCAACAGCTTGTCATTCCGAGCCGTCGTAGCCACGCTTGCGTGGCGAGAGGAGCGAGGAATCTGCAGTTCTTACTTCTGCATTCTTACTTCTGACTTCATCCTTCCAGAACTTCCTCCACCGTCTTCACCAGGTTCCGGATGTAGTTTCTCCGGTTGAGCACATCCACCATCTTGTCGCGCGCCTGGCGGAGGCCATTTTCATCGCCCTTGTCGAGGGCCTTGTCCCATTCGTTCCAGCAGCCCTTCAATTCCTCGAGCAGGGCGTCGTATTTTTCTTCCAACTCCAGTTTGTGCCGGCCTAACTCCTCGACCAGCGCCGGATTGTCCTCACCCGCCTTCTTTTGCGCGCGCAGTTCGTCCAGATCTTCATTCAGATCAAAAACTTCCTCCAGTAAATCCGGAGGAACTACCTGCTTCTTCACTTCGCCGGTCGCCCGCGCTGCTTCCGTCGCCGCTTTCGATTGTTCCTCGAGCTGAACGCCTTCGAGCTTGAGCAGATACTCCGTCCGCTTGATCGGGTCTTTCAACGTTCGATACGCATCGTTGAGCAGCGAACTCTGCTCCAGGCTCCAGGACTGTTCCTGGCCATTTGCGCCGGCATAAAGATCAGGGTGCAGCTTGCGGCTCAGCTCATAAAATTCCCGCTCGAGCTGCGCCGCATCAATGTTCAACTTGCGCGGCAGGCCAAAGAACGTGAAATAGTCGACCGGCCGCGGCGGCTGCACCTTGCCGCAGGCCACGCAGAATTGCGCTGCCCTCATTTCGCCGCACGACCAGCAAGCCACTGTTTCCACCGTCAACTCCGTCACTCGGATGGCATCGCCCATTGCAAGACACCTCCCCACGGCCGATTTTTGAGAAAGGAATCCGGGAACCGTGGCTAGAACTGGGATTTTCCTCTGTGGACCTCTGTGCCCTCTGTGGTTAAGAGCTTTTCCGTGAAAAAGCTCATCCTGAGAAAGAAGTCCCGCAGCCGCACGATTTCGAAGCGTTCGGATTCACGAACACAAATCCCTGCTGCATCAGCGTTTCCTGGTAGTCCAGCGTCATGCCGTGCAGGTAGATAAAAGACTTCGGGTCCACAAAAACTCTCACATCGCCGAACTGGAAGATCCGGTCACGCTCGCGCGGCTGCGTGTCGAACCGGATGTTATAGCTCAGCCCCGAGCACCCGCCGCCCTGCACGCCCAGGCGCAATCCGCCCTGCTCGGGAGAAATGTTCTCCTTCCGGATCGCCGCGCGAATGCGCTCCAAGGCTTTCTCCGTCACCTGAATGCCCTTGGCTGGCGCGGTTTTGGGGACATCTTCGGTTGCAGTTGTCATTGTCTGCATGCTTCCGTGAGACTCTGTGTCCTCTGTGGTTAAAAGGTTCAAAAGGCACAGAGTCTCACAGAGAAGTTCATCACTTTGCTGCGACAACTTCCGGCTTCGCCACTTCCTGCTTCTTTTTCCAGTCGTGGATCGCGGCGCGGATCGCGTCTTCCGCCAGCACAGAACAGTGGATCTTCACCGGCGGGAGAGACAGTTCCTTCACGATCTCAGTGTTCTTGATCGCCAGCGCCTCATCCACGGTCTTGCCCTTCACCCACTCGGTGGCGAGCGAAGACGATGCAATCGCCGAGCCGCAGCCGAAAGTCTTGAACTTCGCGTCTTCGATGATGCCGCTCTGCGGATTCACTTTAATCTGCAGCTTCATCACGTCGCCGCACTCCGGCGCGCCGACAAGTCCGGTGCCCACTTCCTGGCTGTTCTTGTCGAGCGAGCCCACGTTTCGTGGATGGTTGTAGTGATCGATGACCTTATCGCTGTATGCCATGAGTTATTTTTCTCCTCAGAAAATTGTTACCTTCAATCTTGTCATCCTGAGCGGAGCATGAATTCCGCGTTGCGGAATTCATGCGGAGTCGAACGACCCCTACCCGCTCAACGACTCCCCATTCCTCTCAGGGAACTTCCGCCACTGGGCAAAATTCCCTGCCACCACTCGGGATATTTCATCCTATAGCGATCCTTCGACTGCGTTTTTCCTGCGCGGCGCGCCGGAAAAACTTCGCTCAGGATGACACCGAAGGGACACCGGGAAATCACTCCGCTGCCCATTTCACCGTTTTCAAATCAATCCCTTCCTTCGCCATCTCATAAAGCGGCGAAAGCTCGCGCAGCCGCTCCACCGTCTCAATCACGCGGTCGGCCACGTAATCCACTTCGGCTTCGGTATTGAATCGTCCAATTCCGAAGCGAATCGAGCTGTGCGCCAAGTCGTCGCCCGCGCCCAAAGCCTTCAATACATAAGATGGTTCCAGCGTCGCCGAGGTGCAGGCCGAGCCGCTCGAAACCGCGATGTCGTTGATGCCCATCAGCAGCGACTCGCCTTCCACATATGCGAAGCTGATGTTCAGGTTGCCCGGCAGCCGGTGCTCCATCGAACCGTTGATGTAAGTCTCATCCAGCCGGGTCATGATTTTGTCGCGGAGCCGGTTGCGCAAACCGGCCAGCTTGCACGACTCCTTCGGCATTTCTTCCGAAGCAATCGCGCAGGCCTTGCCGAGACCAACGATGCCCGGAACATTTAAGGTTCCCGAACGCATGCCGCGCTCGTGGCCGCCACCGTCGATGATCGCCGAAAGCTGCACGCGCGGGTTCTTCCGCCGCACGTAGAGCGCGCCCACGCCTTTGGGTCCGTACATTTTATGGGCCGAGATCGAGGCCAGATCGATGTTCTGCTTGTTCACGTCGACCGGAACTTTCCCCACCGCCTGCGTCGCATCAGTGTGAAAGATCACGCCGCGCTCATGACAGAGCTTGCCGATTTCAGCGACCGGCTGAAGCACGCCAATTTCGTTGTTGGCGAACATGATCGTGACCAGGATTGTCTTGTCATCCATGGCGCGCTTGAGATCGTCCAGATCGATCAGCCCATCTTTCTGCACCGGCAAATACGTCACGCGATAGCCGTATTTCTCGAGGCGCTTGCAGGTGTCGAGTACGGCCTTGTGCTCGGTCACAACGGTAATAATGTGATTGCCCTTCTCCCGATACATCTCGGCCACGCCCTTGATGGCGAGGTTGTCGCTCTCCGTCGCACCGGATGTGAAAATAATTTCTTTGGTCGTTGCGCCTACGAGCTTCGCAATCCGCTCGCGCGCCGTTTCCACGCCCTCTTCCGCCGCCCATCCAAAAGAGTGGTTGCGGCTGGCGGCGTTACCGAACTTGTCGGTGAAATAGGGCAGCATCTCTTCCAGCACACGCGGATCGACCGGCGTGGTGGCGTGGTTATCCATATAAATCGGCAGCGTGATGCCTTCGGGCGCCACATGGTGCTCATTGGTTAATGCCTGGGGGATTTTCACATCCGTGCTCATGATTGCCTCTCTCCTCAAATCTTCTCTGATTGCGTGGCCCGGGCTGACCGGATGGGTCAGCTTTTCACTTCTTAATCACAACCAGCTCTTCCCCGCCCACCGCTTCGTCTTTCTCTTCCTTCATCTGCGAAATACTGATGCTGCGCAGCACTTCCTCGATGCTCTGATTCACCCTGCGCAACGGCTCGCGGATCGTGCAGCGTTCGGTTTGATCGCATTCGCCGCGCACCGTGATGCACGACGTAATGAAAAGCGGTCCATCAATCGCGCGAATCACTTCGAACGCCGAGATCGTCCGCGGATCGCGCGCCAAAGTGTAGCCGCCATTGGTCCCATGCTGCGAGCGCAACAGCTCAGCCTTAACCAGCCGCTGCAAAATCTTGGCCAGCGCTTCGGGCGGAATGGAGTAGGCTTCCGAAATCTCTTTGGCGCTGCAAGCTCTCGCCGGACCCTGCTCGGCCAGGTGCTTCATCGCCATCAAGCCGTAGTCCGCTTTCTTGGTCAGCTTCAGCACACCGGCCCCCACCTTGATATACGACCCTTGTGGTCGGATATGACTATTTTAGACACTTTCAGCTTCCCTGCGCAACCCCGGGCGGGCAACTGCTGAGATTTGCATCAAACGGCAAGTTTTTATGGCTGAATGGCTTATGTGGGTACGACTTTTTTAGTCGGATATTTACTTCCATACCTCGCGAAGGGCACTTGACAACGCAATTAGCGGGTCTAAAATACCGCCAATTTCCGGACAATTTTCCTCGGACCGCTTGGGCGGGGAAGCCAACGCCGGATAAATGTCCCCGCATTTTATGACGCCGACCCCGCCGCCTCACCCTCCCGTGAAACAAAAAGATCCATCCTCGTGCAAACATCCTCGTGTGCGCATTGTGGCGCGCGAGGAGGATTCCGAATTTGTGGAATGCCTGGAATGCGGCGAAGTCTTTGAATCCAGTGAGTTCAAAGACATGAACATCGAGGAAACCAAACTGCCTAATGAATTCTGACCTTTCCCAGAAAGGTACCGAGACGTGACAAAAGTAACTTTGCCCCCCTTCTGGCTGGATGTTTCAATTGTGAACAATTTGTTAATGTCAAGCGCGGGGTTTCTGCCTCCGGAAGGGACAAATGCCGCTTGTAGCTTTGGTTGTCGACGACTCGATGCTCATCCGCCATACCGTGTGCCGCTTTCTGGAGAACCACGGCTTTAGCGTGGAGTCTGCGTCCAACGGCCAGGATGCGCTGGAAGTCCTGAAACGCATTCGTCCCGATCTGATCGTGACTGACATTCAGATGCCAAAGATGAGCGGCAGCGAGTTCATTTCTGCGCTCAAAGCCCGGCCGGAAACTTCTTCGATTCCTATCGTCATCGTTGCTAGCAAGCAGAGCGGCTTCCAGAAGAGGGAAAAGCGGGCCAACTTCGCCATCTTCAAAGATATTGATATCGAAGATCAGCTGGATAAGGCGCTCAGCACAGTTCTCGGGAAAAAGGCCACTACGAAGGCTGCCGGAAAATAGTTTCGGCCGGTGATCACAACCGGAAAGATGGGCCGCCGGGTGTCCTTATACAACCACAAAGGGCATGAAGGATCACTAAGGCAATCCTATTTGCGCACTCTTTGTGCTCCTTCGTGTTCTTTGTGGTTGATGAATTTCTGCCCCGCTATCCACTCAATCTCAACCCCGCCTCGGCCGAGAAATCCATGGGCGCGAAATCCTTCGCCAGAAATTTCGGGTAAGCCGCTGCGGCAATCATGGCGGCATTGTCGGTCGAAAGCGGACGCGACGGAAAATAGACCGGCAAGCCTTCCATCGCGGCGTCGCGCTCGAACGTTTGACGCAGTTCATTATTCGCCGCCACGCCTCCCGTAACAAATAGCGTCGCAACCTCGTGCGCCTGTGCCGCCGCCAGAGTTTTGCCTACCAGATCTGCGACCATGGCGCGCTGAAACGAGGCGATCAGATCAAGCGTTGGCTTGTCCGTGTGGGCGAGGTAGTCTTCGAGTTTTGGTTTGGCAATCTGCGCCAGCGCTTTCCCGCGCTCCTCGATCGATGCCTTCATGTTGTGCGTCTCAACGTACCGCAGCACCGCCGTCTTGATTCCGCTGTAAGAAAAATCAAAATGTTCGGATGCATTCATCCCACCTGAACGGGTGCCCCACCCTTGTCGCGCTTTTTGCGACAGGGTAGAGGAGTTGATTCTTTCGTAGGGTGCCCCATCCTTGTGCGGTTTTTGCGCAAGGGTGGGGAAGTTCATTCTTTCGTAGGGTGCCCCATCCTTGCGCGGTTTTTGCGCAAGGGTGGGGACGTTCTTTCTATCCGGATGCTTGATCTGCGCAATCGCAAACTTCACTGCCTCCGGATTCCCATGCGCCGCGAGCTTATCAATCACCGGCCCGCCGGGATATCCCAGCCCCAGAAGCTTCGCTACTTTGTCAAACGCTTCGCCGGCGGCGTCGTCGCGCGTGTGGCCGATGTTTTCGTAAGTCCAGCTCTCGCCCCGCTGCTCGGCCAGATACAGATGCGTATGCCCTCCCGAAACTACCAAAGCCAGGACAGGGAAATTCAGTTCCTGATTTGAAGAGGAAAAGCTGCCTTTCTGCCGCGCCTCCAGCAACACGGCATGAATGTGCCCTTCGAGATGATTTACCGCGATCAGAGGCTTCTCCAGCGCAAAGGCCAGCGCCTTGGCATAACTGATGCCCACCAGCAGCGATCCCGCCAGCCCCGGCCCCTGCGTGACCGCCAGCGCGTCGACCGATTGATAAGTTTGCCCCGCATCGGCCAGCGCCTGCCGCACGACCGGCACGATTGCCTTCAAATGCTCGCGCGACGCCAGCTCCGGCACAACTCCGCCATAAGGCTTGTGCGTGGCGATCTGCGACGCCACCACATTCGAGACAATCTTCTCCCCCGACCGCACCACTGCCGCCGCAGTTTCATCGCAGGAGCTTTCTATGCCGAGGATGTAGGTGTCAGGCATACACTGGTCACTTCCTGCCCCGCAGGAAAACTAGTCTAAGGGACTAGGATGTGAAACGGCGAGCGAGGAAGAGCTTATCTTGGACAAATTGGCTCTACCATATAGACAGAATCGCAAGGCTTACGACGCTTGTGTGAGTAGCTCGTGGGAAACCTGACTGCCGGTTGAGGAGCGCCATTCTTGTACAGGATGAAAGCAAGCACGTATTCTCCGTCTCGTTTCCCTTCAAAACAGAAGCGCCGCTCCGTCCTTTTGTAGGAGACTCCTGTTCCGATCTGCGTCGTGCCTTGCTCTTCACGTGTCTGAGTAACAGCCTTCCTGGAATCCACGGTCATACCAGCTTTGTCTCACAGCTCTACTGTGATGTCATCGTCGAGATGGTAGTCCACGGGACGGCCGCAAATATCTCCCGTACAAATTTGCACCGTACCGCAGAGGCATGAGACTTTGTGTCGCAGATATTTCAGAGTCGAGCAATCCGAAACGGGTGGTGAAGTTTGGCAAACGGTAAGAACGCTTAACAGGAATAACATGGCAGCAGTTGCAAGCAAACCGTTCACGCTAGGCACTTTACGCTCAATCGCCGCGTGAGTCCACGACACCTGTTTCCCCGATGATCGCAGCGCGGGAGCTCTCCACGCGTGGGGTGGCCGATTCCGGGTTTTTTGCTTGAGGGGGACAATTTGACCGCAGTACAGAGTCTTCCCGCGCGGCCCGGTGCCCCAGGTTCGCGGTACCCCGCGATTTAACGACAAGGCTTTGACTGATGCTCTTGAAGTTCTAAACTCGCTACTATGACTGCCCACGCAATCGACGAACTCTTCGCTCAGGCGCTCTCCGGCGACTATGAGGATGACGCGCCGTGGAAAGCAGTCCATGCCCTGCGGAGTATCGGAACTCGGCAAATCTTTGAAAGAGCTGCAGACCTGTGCAAATCGAACGATCCGCTATCCAGGGCACGTGGTGCAAATGTGCTCGGCCAACTCGGTAAAACGGCCGATCACAGAAGCAACACGTTCCCTAAGGAGTCGTACTCCGTGGTCACAGACCTAGTGCAGCGGGAAACAGAGCCCCAGCCGCTCGCTGCGGATATCGCTGCGCTGGGGCACCTGGACAACCCGGTTGCTGTTCCGCTAATCGCGAGCTTCTCCTCGCGTCCTAGTGCTGAGGTTCGATTCGATGTGGCGTTCGCCTTGGGCTGTTTCCCCAATCACCCCCTCAGTGCCGAGACTCTTCTCAGACTGACGCAGGACATGGATGATGATGTTCGGGACTGGGCGACTTTTGGCCTTGGTGTGCTAGGAAATACCGATTCCGAGGAAATTCGTGAGGCTCTCGTCCGGCGACTCAGCGACTCTGATGAGGACGTGCGCGAAGAGGCTATGGTCGGGTTGGGAAAGAGAAAAGACCAGCGAGTACTCTCGACACTCTTGATTGCATTGGAGCAACCCAACACGACAGTCAGGACAATTGAGACCGCATACCAGATGCTCGGGATGGACAATTAGCGGGAAGGGTGGAAAGGAACCGATTACGCCACCGCACTACGCGAACACTTTTCTCTCTGAGCCGGGATACCCCAGGGCGGGGGTGTCCCGCTCAAGCCCGGTTCTGGCTCGAAATGGACCAGCGTGAGCGCAGTCCGGGTCTTCCGCCCGTTCCCGTCTTCGCGCCCGTCCATTCCACTCAATTTCGACTTCGAGTTACTTTTCCTGCACCGTCACATGAACTTCCTTCATTTCCGTGATGTCCGTGATGACAATTGCGTGCGTCCCGTTGCGCTCAAACGCGATTCCCTTCACTCGCACATATTTGCCCACGAAGGGCATCAGCTTTTTCGTCTGGCTGTAATCCGGCATTTTGTCGGAGATCGGCTGATACAGGTCGCCATCCTTGGTCAGAATCGCGATTGGCGAACCGCCCCTCAGGCATGCCCGCGCACACTTCATACTCAAGCTGGTGGCGTTTCCATCGAGGTTCTGAATTGGGCATGCAATATCCCGAACCAGGCCCTCAATCGTGACGTTTGACCTGTTTGCGCGGGCACCTTCCATCGAGGTTTTCTGCGGAGGAGGGGGCGCCCCCGTCATCGCCACGACACCGCAGCCAGCCAACAAGCAGAAACTCAAAATTCGCTTCATCCATCCCCCTTTTCATCAGGTATCAACGGTGCGCCCGAGTTTATGCCAAGTCCCTATTCTTCGCTCCCATCACCACCAGCCACAGCATGGTCGCCACTTCTCCCAACATCAGCGGCTGGCCGAAGCTGAAGATTTTGTTCTCGGAGCCGGGCCACAGGAATCCTGAAATGCATATGGCGACATAGGGAACCGAGGCCAGCATCAGCCAGACGCCGAGGAAGCGCGGCAGAAAGCGCGATTTGTACACAAGCAAGCCGAAGGGCACGAGCCACAGGCCCGCGAACATCATGTTAGCCAGGTCGAGTTGGTGATGGAGGTTGAGCGAGAGCAGGGCGAAGGCCTCGCGCTGTGGCTTATCGATCACGGATAAAAAATCTGTGGCGCCGGTCGCGAACCGCAGGGCAGCTACGTCGGTGACACTGTTGAAGAAGTAGGTTGGCACTTGCAGCAGGCAGCCCAGGATCACCATCAGTGCCGCTAGCGTCTGGTCGACTCCCCTCAGCAAGTGGTATAGGGCCAGAGGAACGAAGATCCACAGAGTTCCTCCAACCAGGTAGCAGACGATGCCCAGGCGAAACAGCGACTCGTGCGCGACCAAATTGCTCGCTGTGGCTGCCGCATCCCCATGCACAAACAAAGCCTTGGGAACATAAAGGAGCCGCACAATGGCAATCACAGAAGCCGAAATATAGAGAAGCCCTGCAACCCTGGCGTTCTTGCTGAGCGGAGTCATGGATCCTCCCGGGAAGGATGAACCAGTGTACGGGAGGGTCGGGGTGAAAGTTCCGGGGAACTCCTGTATCAGTCGTCGCGATAGCCCTAGCCTCACGCTATAATTTGGCGCGCCTGCTATGGCCCTTGCACCCGGCAGCAAAGTCGGACCTTACGAGATCGTCGCGCTGGTTGGCGCCGGCGGAATGGGTGAAGTTTATCGCGCTAAGGACTCGCGCCTGGGACGGGATGTCGCCCTGAAAATCCTGCCGGCGTCGTTTGCGGCCGACGCTGACCGCCTGCGCCGCTTCGAGCAGGAAGCCCGCGCCGTGGCCGCGCTCAATCATCCCAATATTCTGGCAGTGCATGACATCGGGCAGCACGATGGCGCTCCGTTCCTGGTTTCCGAGCTGCTGGAGGGGGAAAGCCTGCGCCAGGCGCTGACTCGCGGCGCACTGCCGCAACGCAAAGTGATCGATTACGCAACGCAGATTACGCGCGGCCTCGCCGCCGCCCACGGAAAAAACATCGCCCACCGCGATTTGAAGCCCGACAACATTTTCATCACAAAAGAAGGGCGGGTGAAGCTGCTGGATTTCGGTTTAGCGAAAACGGTGGAACGGCCGGGTTCGCACGCCCCGGATGTGGGCGCTGTGACCATGACCGAAGCTGCTCCGCTTACCGAAGAAGGGACGGTGCTCGGGACCGCAGGATATATGTCTCCCGAGCAGATTCGCGGCAGGGCGGTCGATTGCCGGACCGACATTTTCAGCTTTGGCGCGGTGCTGTATGAAATGCTGACCGGCAAACGCGCTTTCAAGCGTGACACCACGGCAGACACAATGGCGGCGATTTTGAATGACGATCCGCCGGAGATGATGGAATCAGGACGACAAATTCCGCCCGCGCTCGACCGCATCGCGCGCCATTGTCTCGAAAAATCTCCCGATCATCGTTTTCAATCGGCGCGAGACCTGGCCTTTGACCTCGAGTCGATCACGAGCCTGACCAGTTCCCCGGCCCTGCCCGCCGTGAAGACTACGCCGCGCCGGTGGTGGTACACGGCAGGGTTTGCCGCGCTGCTGGCCGTGGCTGCGATCGGCGGATGGAAAATCTCCACAGCCCTGCGGCCAGTGACAAGTTCACAGTTTCATCAGGCCACGTATAGGCGAGGCAACCTGGGGAATGCGCGATTCACCGCGGATGGGCAGAACATCATCTATACGGCAGCGTGGGAGGGATCGCCGCCCGAGCTTTACACGGTTGCGGCAAATGCGGTGGGCGGACATGCCCTCGGCATTCGCAGTGCCCGGTTGCTGGCCGTCTCTAAGCACGGTGAGATTGCGGTCGCGCTCAATCCCGTTGCGCTGACGAATTTCCTGGCGCCCGGCACGCTGGCCCGCACCACCGACGCCAGCGGCGCGCCCAAGCCGGAGATTGAAAATATCCAGGCGGCAGACTTCACGCCAGATGGCGCGGCGCTCGCCATTGTCCGCTACGTGCCCGCGGATCTTACGTGCCAGCTCGAATATCCGATCGGCAAGGTGATTTTTCGTGAGCGATTGATCGACAATCTTCGCTTTTCACGCGACGGCCGCTATCTGGCCTTCATCGCCCATGAAAACTCGGGAGACGATCGCGGCCGCGTGGTCATCTTGCGCGCGAACGGAGAGAAAGTCACGACCGGCCCGCTGTTTGAGAGCGCGCAAGGGCTGGCATGGAGCGCTTCCGGCGATGAAGTCTGGATCAGTTCTCCGCTGGAATCCGGTGATGTCCATGCCATGAGTCTCTCTGGAAAGATGCGCGACCCCCTGGAGGTTCCCGGCCGCCTGCACTTGCAGGACATATCGGTCACGGGCGAACTTCTTGTGCAGCAAGGAATCGCCCGCCGGGGAATCGTTCTTTCCTCGGGCAACGGCCATTCCGAGCGTGATCTTTCCTGGCTCGATTTTGGCTACCTGCGCGCCATCAGCCACGATGGCAAAACTATCCTTTTTGAAGAAGAAGGCAGGGAGGCGCAAGCCTATCAGATATTTGTGCGCGAGGTGGATGGGTCGGCGGCCATTCCCATCGGCGAAGGATATGCACTGGCCCTCTCGCCCGATAAACATTGGGCGTTGGGACAGAAACTGGTGGAACCACGCGATGAAGTCTGGTTACTGCCAGTGGGGCCCGGCGAGGCGCGCCGTCTTAGTCCTCCCAATCTTCAGCCGTTGGCTGCAGCCAGTTTTCTGGCCGATGGCAGACGGGTCATCTACATTGCCTCGGACGCGGGCCGCCCGGCTCGTTCCTGGCTCCAGGACATTGACAGCCCGAATCCGCGCGCGATCACGCCTGAGGGTACCGCCGGCATTTTTGTCTCGCCTGACGATCAGTGGTTGCTAACTGGCCTCGCGTTCTCGGGGCAGAATCCTGCACTGCTATCCATCGAGAACGGCCACAGCGAGAGTGTTCGCGGCCTCAAGCCCGGTGAGATTGTTCGGGGATGGACGGCCGACAATCAACTCTACGTCGAGTCGCCCATGAGCGGCGGCCTCAACTGGTTGCACATCGATAAATTGAATCCGCACACGGGGACGCGGACGGCGTGGCGCGATCTGGCTATGCCGCCAATTGGCGGCGTGCTTCCCGATCCTCCCATCATCACGCCCGACGGCGCTACTTACGGCTATGACTATCGCCTGCGACTTTCCGACCTGTACACAGTGGGCGGCGTGCGCTAAGCCCGCTTATTTTTTGCCTCAAATCTGTTCCGCAGGCGAGGTTCGCATACTCGCGATCCCGTTCAAAGCCAGCTAAATAAAAATCCCCTTGACATATTTGAATTAGTGTTATAGTTGTGTATAACAGTAAAGCAATGCTGAAAATCAGGAATCGAAATCGTTTAGGAGAATGGATATGAAATCGCTTCGCTTTGCACTCCCCGTTGTTCTACTGGCGCTCTTGGGTGCGGGTTTCGCGCAGCCGGGCGCAACCACGGAGCCATCCGAGGCCCAGAAATCCTTCGCAACCATGAAAACCCTCGCTGGCAGTTGGGAAGGTCCGGTGACGGTCGATCCGCCCCAACCCGACATGTCTGACGGCAAACCGCTGCACGTAACGATGCGCGTCACATCCCGCGGCCATGCGCTGGTTCACGAATTGCAGGAAGCGGGCACGCCGCTCGATCCCACCAAGTACGACCATCCCGTCACCATGTTTTATCTGGATGGCGATCGCTTGAACCTGGTCCACTATTGCGACGCCGGCAACCGGCCGCACATGGTGGCTCGCTCCTCGCCCGACGGCAAGAAGGTCGAGTTCGATTTTGTCGATCTCTCCGGCGGAAATAACTACGGGCACATGTACCATGCTGTGTTCACCATCATCGACGAAAGCCACCACACCGAGGACTGGACGTATATGATGCCGGGCGATAAACCTCTGCACGCCCACTTTGACCTGAAGCGGGTGCAGTGAACAGGCAATTTTCAGCAAGGCGATCTGGAAACCAGGATGGACCGTGAATGGAACGACAGTCAGCCGATCTACCGCCAACTCCGCGACCGTGTCGTCGCCATGATACTGGACGGAGTGCTCAAGGAAGGCGACCCTTTGCCTTCGGTGCGCACGGTGGCAGCGGAATACCGGGTCAATCCGCTCACGGTCCTGAAAGGCTATCAGGAGCTGGTGGATGAGGAACTCGTGGAAAAAAAGCGCGGCCTGGGCATGTTCGTGAAAGATGGCGCGCGCAAGCTGCTGCTCGCGAACGAGCGCCAGAAATTTCTCACGGAAGAATGGCCCAGGATCGCAGCCACCATCCAGCGGCTGGGCCTGACGCCCGAAGAGTTGCTGAATGGCCCGGCCGGCCGGCGCAAGGGAACAAAGGAGGATCGCTGAAACTATGGCGGTAATAGAAGCGCGCGGGCTGCGAAAGGTGTTCGGGAGAACTGTCGCGCTTGATGGCATTGATCTGCGCGTGGAAGAAGGCCGCATCCTCGGGCTGATCGGCCCCAACGGCGCCGGCAAGACTACCGCGCTCAACGCGATTCTCGGCCTCACTCCGTACCAAGGCGAGCTCAAAGTTTTGGGGCGCGATCCCTGGCGCGAGCGCGATCTGCTCATGCGCGATGTCTGCTTCATCGCCGATGTCGCCGTGCTGCCGCGCTGGGCGCGTGTTTCGCAGTTGCTCGAATACGTGGCGGGCGTGCATCCCCGCTTCGATCGCGCTAAGGCGGAAAGTTTTCTGCTCAAGACCACGATCAAGCTCGAGCGAAAAGTTCGCGAACTCTCGAAAGGCATGGTCACGCAGCTTCATCTTGCTCTCGTCATGGCGATCGATGCGCGATTGCTGGTGCTCGATGAGCCGACGCTCGGTCTGGACATTCTCTATCGCAAGCAATTTTATGATTCCCTGCTGAACGATTACTTCGATCGCACTCGCACCATTATCGTGGCTACGCATCAGGTGGAAGAGGTCCAGAACATTCTTACCGACCTGATGTTTATTGACCAAGGCCGGATTGTGCTCACATGCAGCATGGAAGAATTTGATTCGCGATATACAGAAGTGTCCGTGCGCCCCGAACAACTGGCCGCGGCCCGGTCATTCAAGCCGATCTATGAGCGCCAGTTGCTCGGACGCAGCCTTCTTTTATTCGACAACGTGAAACGCGAACAACTCGCCGCGCTCGGCGAAGTGCGCACACCCAGCATTGCTGATCTTTTCGTGGCGATCATGGGCAATCACGCCGCGCAAACTCAGGGAGCCGCCCGATGAACACTCAATCCAGCGCTATGCCTGAATCGTTCGACTCGCCGAAAGCCGCGCCCGCGGCCGTTTCTCAGCCACACCCGTTCTACTGGTCGGTGCGCCGGGAGTTGTGGGAAAACCGCTTTCTCTACGCGGCACCGTTCGTCGTTGGTGGCGTGTTTCTGGTTGGATTTTTCATCAGTCTCGGCCATTTGCCCAGTCGGATGCGTGCCGCCTCCGCGCTCAGTCTCGAGCAACAGCGCGCCGCGTTGTTCGCGCACTACGAGATCATGGGCGGAGTCATGATGTTTACCGCCATTCTGGTCAGCATGTTCTATTGTCTCGACGCGCTCTACGGCGAGCGCCGCGACCGCAGTATTGTGTTCTGGAAGTCATTGCCTGTTTCCGATCTCACTACCGTGCTGGCGAAAGTGAGCGTTCCGCTCGTCATTGTGCCGGTGATCGCTTCCGCGGTCGGCTCCGCCTTGCAACTGATCATGATGCTGATGAGCAGCGTCGTGCTCGCCGCCAGCGGCCTGAGCGTGGCAGCGCTGTGGAGCGAGTTGCCCTGGTTTAAGATGTCGCTGCTGCTGCTCTATCACATTCTGACCGCCCATGCGCTCTGGCCCGCTCCGCTTTATGGCTGGATGCTGGTCGTCTCCGGATGGGCGCGCCGCGCAACCTTTATTTGGGCGAGCTTGCCCGTGCTCGCGATCGCCGGGGTCGAAGCGATTGCCTTTCGCACCTCGCACTTTCTTAACTTCGTGGGTGGGCGATTCATCGGCTACGCCCCCGAGAATATGGACGTCGTCTTTCCCACCAACCCCATGGCCCACGTCACCCCCGGCGTGTTTTTCAGCAGCCCAGGTCTGTGGGGCGGGCTGGCGGTGACCGCGATCTTCGTTGCGATCGCGGTGAGCCTGAGGCGAAGGCAGGGGCCGATCTAAGGCCGGACTCGACAAGTATGCAAATGGACTAGTTTTCTCGGTGTCCTCTGTGTCCTCTGTGGTTCAAGCTTTTGAACTGGACGAAAAACGAGTTGCCCACCGTTTTTCGCCGTTGACGTCGCTCTCTTACCTGCTTTAATTCATACGCTTACCCGTTGACCCGCGTTTTATCCCGAGTGCATTGTCGCCGCCGGGCGAACCGGGTTAAAAATCAAACCAGCAAGACTATCTCGCGCACGACCGAGGGCTCTATGAAGTCTGTTCGCTTTCTGTTTGTGGTTTTGACCGCTATCTCTCCCGCTAAATTCACGCTGGCTCAATCGCCCGACCAGCCTGCCCAGGGATTTGACGCCCTGCGCCAAGCTGCTTCCTCAAAGACCGAGTTCACGCTGGACCACTCCATGCTCGTCTTCGCCTCCAAGCTCGACCAGGACAACCAGGACCTTCGCCGCGTGATCGCGGGGATCAATGGCGTCTCGGTGCACAGCTTCCGCTTTCGCAGTGAAGGCATGTACGATCCCGGCGCGCTCGGTGCCGTGAAAGATGAATTCCGGACCGGAGGCTGGAAGCATCTGGTGAACAACCGCGAGAAAAACGGAGGCCCGGGCGCGACCGACCTGTGGCTGCGCTTCGACCACGACGCGATCAGCAACATCGCGATTCTCGTCGCCCGGGCGAAGGAAGTCGACTTGATCGAGATTGCCGGATCGATCAGCCCGCTCGACCTGATGCATCTTGGCGGGCATTTCGGGATCCCGAAAATCGAAGGCGGAGTGGAAGTGCCACGTCACGAATAATACCCGGGTCTCAAAAGGATTTACCACAGAGGGCACAGAGATACACAGAGAAACGCCGGGAACATCGAGGTCCTAGATTTACCTCGGTGATCCTCCGTGTCCTCTGTGGTTAATGAATTCACTTCCCCTGGCGCAGACTTTCCCTTCGCCTACAATATCCTTAATGCCGAGCGATCCCGCTCCCGCCAACTTGGCCGAGCCTGAAGCGGAGCCAATCAATCCGCATTACGACACGCGCCTGCCGCAATATTCCCTCTGGCGGCGCGTGCAGATTCCGGTTATTTCTTCCGCCGTGATCTCTGTCATTCACGCGCTCGGCCCCACACTGCGCTTCGAGACGGTCGGCAGCTATTACGCCGCCAACCACGCTCGCGGAATTCCGGTGGTCGCGGCTTTCTGGCATCGTTGCATCATTCCTTCCACATGGTATTGGCGCAACCAGGGCGTGGTCGTCATGAACACCACCAACTTCGATGGCCAATGGACGCGCCGCGTGATTGAGCACTTCGGATTCGGCACCGCCCAAGGCAGCTCCACCCGCGGCGGCTTGCGCGGACTGGCGGTCATGGCCCGCCGCCTGGAAGAGGGCCTCGATGTGGCATTCACTATCGATGGCCCGCGCGGCCCGCGCTACATGGCCAAGCCCGGCCCGGTCATGCTCGCCCGCCGAAGCGGCAAACCGATTTACGTTTTTCACATCGGACTCGAGCGCGGCTACACGATCACCAAAGCCTGGGACCTGATGCACGTGCCTTATCCTTTCACGCGCGCCGTGCTGGTTGAGGCGCCGCTGATTCACGTTTCCCCCGACGCGGATGCCGATGAAATGGCGCACAAGCACGCAGAAATGCAGAAAGAGCTGGAACGCGTGCGAGACGTTGCCGAGTCATGGTTCACGTTGAGCGAGGCGGCGCGGGAGAAGTTGCGGCAAGAGAACAATCAGGGAAAATAACAACGGCTGTGTGGGGACGGGCGTCCCGCCCGTCCAGCCGCGCGAGGACGCGCGGCCTCCATCGTGCCGGTGTTATTTCATTTCACTACGCTGATAAGCTAAACAGAAGGAACCAGCCTCATCCGAGCTAAATGCTTCAGGCTTTCTCCATCTCGATCATTCGCACCCTGCGCGAGCATGGGCACCAGGCTTATCTTGCTGGAGGATGCGTGCGCGATCTACTGCTCGGGCGCGAGCCAGCCGACTACGACGTCGCAACTTCCGCCACGCCGGACGAAGTCATGCGCATTTTTCCTGAAGCATACGGAGTGGGGGCGCAGTTTGGGGTTGTGCTGGTGCCCGTTTCCTCTGCGGTCTCTGTGCCCTCTGCGGTAAAAAGCGCGACCACAGAGGCCACCGAGGAGCACAGAGGAACCAAATCCGGCTGCATCGAAGTCGCGACGTTTCGCTCCGATATCGGCTATTCCGACGGCCGCCATCCCGATGAAGTGCGGTTCACAAACAATCCCGAACAAGATGTCCGACGTCGCGATTTCACCATCAACGGCATGATGCTCGATCCTTTGATGGAGAACCCGCTGGAAAACGGAGTGCTCGATTTTGTCGGCGGGCGGCGCGATCTGGAAGCCAGGATCATTCGCGCCATCGGCGAGCCAGAGCATCGTTTTGGCGAAGACAAGCTGCGCATGTTGCGGGCGGTGCGCTTTGCCGCGCGGTTCGATTACACGATCGAGCCAGCAACTTTCCGCGCCATTCAGAAGTTAGCGCCGCAGGTTCATCAGGTTTCGCGGGAACGCGTGCGCGATGAACTGACTCGCATGCTGACCGAAGGCCGTGCGCGACGGGCATTTCTTTTGCTCGATGAAACTGGCCTGCTGAAAGAAGTTCTGCCTGAGATCTCCGCCATGAAAGGCGTGCAGCAGCCGCGGGAGTTTCATCCTGAGGGAGATGTGTTCGTGCACACGTTGCTCATGCTCGATAAACTGCCGCATCCTTGCCCGGCAACTCTGGCCTGGGGCGTGCTGTTGCATGATGTAGGCAAGCCGCCGACATTTCGTATCGCAGACCGCATTCGCTTTGATGATCATGTGAATGTTGGTGTGAGGATGGCGGAAGAAATTTGCCGGCGTTTGCGATTTTCGAACGATGATACCGAGCAGATTCTTGCGCTGGTTGACAATCACATGCGCTTTGCCCACGCGATGCGCATGAGCGAGTCAACGTTCAAGAAATTCGTGCGCCTGCCGCATTTTGATGAACATCTCGAGCTGCATAAACTTGACTGCCTGGTCAGCCACGGCAATCTGGCTTCATATAACTTCACGCGCGAGAAGATGAACGCTCTGCCTGAGGCGGAAATTCGCCCTCGGCCGTTGCTCACTGGCGACGACCTGATTGCTGCGGGGTACGCGCCTGGCCCGCGATTCAAGGAAATTCTTGCCGCAGTGGAAGATGCGCAGCTTGACGGACGCTTGCAGTCACGAGATGGCGCCATGGAGCTGGTGCGGCAGGAGTTTCCGCTGGAAGCGTGAGACTCGGCGTCCTTTGCGATTTCTCTGCGGACTTTGCGGTTAAAGGCTTCTGGAAATGAGAAGCTTTAACCGCCAAGAACGCAAAGTGCGGCGAGAACGAATCCCGGCCAAAATCTTGTCAAGCCCCCTGGCGAGGCGATTTTTCCCTAAGCTGCTGAATTCAAACCGAAAATATTTCTGGAAACCATGTCCCATTTTCCCTGATGAAATTGCTATTCTGAAAGTAGAGGGTAGAAAAAGCTGAAACGATAGTGGACGCCGTTTGAACTCCTGCCGGTTGATTGGTAGAGGACGATTTTCAGAAGATGAACCGCCAAATGGAACACGTAGCTCCAGGCCTGGAGAAGATTGTCGCCTCCAGCTTACGGCGGGCTGCGTCGGGCGATGGCCCCGTGCTGGCGTGGCCGCTGGCCTGCGGAGCAAAAGTCGCGGAGCGGACCAAGGCGCTGGATTTTGCCGAAGGCATATTGCGGGTTGAAGTTCCGAATCCAGGGTGGCGGGCCGAGTTGCAGGCGCTGGCGCCGCAGTATTTGGCGGTGATCAATCGGTATGTGGCGGAAGATGTGAGGCGGGTGGAGTTTGTGATTGCAAAATGAAAGTCACCGAACAAGACGTGGCGCATGTGGCCGAACTGGCTAATCTGGAATTGACGGCTGACGAGCGAGCGCGCATGGTGCGCGATCTGAATTCGATTCTGGGCTACATCGATAACCTGAATGAGCTGGACACGTCGAATGTGCAGCCAATGGCGCAGGTTTCCGATCGCTATGGCGCGGATGAATCGAAAAAAGGCAGTGAACGATTTGACTATGCCAGCCGCGAAGACATTCTTGAGGGGCTGCGGAAGATGTTGCCCCAGGAAGTGGCCCTGGCGAACGCGCCGGATTCGGATGGAAGTTTTTTTGAAGTGCCGAAGGTGATTGAAAGATAGCGGTTGGCCGTTCGTCGTTGGCCGTCGGCGAACGACCAAGGACCAACGACCAACGACCAGCGACCCGGTGTGGAGCTGACCTCACTCACAATCGACGCAGTTCGCTCAGCCATTCAGGAGCGCCAAACCAGCGCGTTCGCGCTGGCGGAGGCTTGCTACGCAAAAATTGAGAAGCATGATCCGCAGATCGGCGCGTTTCTGACATTTTCGAAAGATCGCGCGTTGGCCAAGGCGGAGGAGATTGACGCGCTGGCGGGCAAGGGCGAGGAACTACCTCCGCTGGGCGGAGTTCCGGTCGCGATCAAAGACGTGATGGTCACGCGTGGCGTGCGCTCGACGGCGGGATCGAAAATTCTGGGGAATTACATTCCACCCTATGACTGCACAGCGGTCGCGCGCCTGGAAGCGGCGGGCGCGATGGTATTGGGCAAGACCAACTGCGACGAGTTCGCGATGGGCTCGTCGAATGAAAATTCGGCGTGGAAGCCGGTACACAATCCGCGCGATCTGAGCCGCGTGCCGGGAGGTTCGTCGGGTGGATCGGCCGCGGCGGTGGCGGCGGACATGGCGATTGCGGCGCTGGGATCAGATACGGGTGGATCGATCCGGCAGCCGGCGTCGTTCTGCGGCGTGGTCGGGTTGATGCCGACGTACGGGCGGGTTTCGCGTTATGGATTGATCGCGTTTGCGTCGTCGCTTGATCACATCGGGCCGCTGACGAAGACCGTGAAAGACGCGGCGATTGTGTTGCGCGTGATTTCGGGGCGCGATGCGATGGATGCGACTTCGGCGGATGTGCCCGTGCCGGACTATGTCGCTGAGCTGGAAAAACCGGTGCGCGGATTGAAGATCGGCGTGGCCAAGGAATATTTTGGCGAGGGCTTGGACGGAGAAGTTCGGGCTGCGATCGAAACAGCGATCCAGAAACTAGCTTCGCTTGGCAGCGAGATCGTGGATGTTTCGCTGCCGCATACGAAATATGCGATTCCGACGTATTACATCGTAGCGACAGCAGAGGCTTCGGCGAATCTGGCGCGGTTTGACGGCGTGCGTTACGGATATCGGGCTTCCGGCGTGCGAACGCTTTCGGAGATGTATCGCCGCAGCCGCGATGAGGGATTTGGAGCAGAGGTGAAGCGGCGCATCATGCTGGGAACATACGCGTTGAGTGCGGGATACTACGACGCGTATTACCTGAAAGCGCAGAAGGTGCGGACGCTGCTGGCGCGCGATTTTGATGAAGCGTTCAAGAAGGTGGACGCGATTGTCACGCCGACCAGCCCCACGGCGGCGTTCAAGCTCGGCGAAAAGGTGGATGATCCGCTGGCGATGTATCTCGCTGACATTTACACGGTGACAGCGAGTTTGGCGGGCGTGCCGGGGATTTCGGTTCCGTGTGGAGAGACGAAAGACAAGTTGCCGATTGGGATGCAGATTCTGGGCCGGCATTTTGATGAGAGCACGATTTTGCGGGTGGGGAATGCGCTTGAGAAAGCGGCGTAAAGCAGATTCCTCGGGACTGCAGTCCCTCGGAATGACAACTGTTATGAGCGGTTCATCGCAGCGCTAAAGCGCAGCGCCACCCGGAACGCGGCGCCATCCGATGTTCCGGAAATTTCGGTAGGCAGTTGAGGTTTTAACAAGCAAGAGTTTAAAGCGGGGCGGACGAAGAGTCCGCCCCGAATTTTTTGCACAACAATTCTCAGAGTTCAAGAAGGAGATGTGGAATGCAATCCAATTCGAGAATGAAGATAGTGCTGGCAGGTCTGTTGTGTCTCGCGCTCGTAGCAACAGGCTGCACGGCGCAGTGGATCAGCGTGGCGCTGGCGGATTTGCCGGTGCTGACGCAGATGTCGCTGAACATCGCGGCGCTGGTGGCGACGATGGAATCGGGCAAGCAGCTCAGTGCGGCGGAGACGGCGGCGATCCAGAACATTTCGGCAGAAGCGGGCAAAGACCTGACGCTGCTGCAGACGCTTTATAACCAGTACAAGGCGAGCCCGGATAATGGGACCTTGCAGAAAATTGAGAGTGTGATTGGGGACATCAACCAGAACCTGCCGGCGCTGTTGCAGGCGGCGCATGTGAGCGATGCGACGCTTTCGGCGCGCATTACCGCGGCAGTGAATCTGATTGTTGCTACCGTGAACAGTTTCGCGCAGTTGATTCCGCAGAGTACCACGGCGCCAACTTCCCGCAGGAGCATTTCGGCGAAGGTTGAGATTCCGAAAGCGAAAGATTTGAAGAAGCAGTGGAACCAGCAAGTGTGCGCGCCCAGCGCGAACAGCGCGCTGAATGCGGCGCTACAGATGTGCGTCTTGCGGTAATTCCTTTCTTCGTCGCTTCTGTGAAAACCAATTCCTAGTTTCCAGTTCTCAGATTAAGTGAGGTTGTTATGAGTATTCCGGTGATTGCGGTGACGAATGCCTCCACCTGCCTGAACGATGCGCAGGTGGAGGCGGTTTTGCCTGCGTTGCAACAGCAGGTGAGCCTCGATTTCAGAGGGTATTGGGACCTGGATTGTGCGCTGACGTTTCATGACGAGGAAAATAAATTGCCGGCGGGATGGTGGCAGATTGTTGTGACCGACGATCCTGATCAGGCGGGAGCGTTGGGCTATCACGAGATGACCAGCGCGGGAGCGCCGCTGGGCAAGGTGTTTGCGGGATTGGACCTGGAGAGCGGCGCATCGTGGACGGTGACGTTGAGCCATGAGCTGCTGGAGATGCTGGCTGATCCGTGGATCAACTGGTGCGCGCAGGGTTCGGATGGCAGAGTTTATGCGCTCGAAGTCTGCGATGCGGTCGAGGCAGATGAACTGGGATATGAGATCGAAGGAGTGCTGGTTTCAGATTTCGTGACGCCGAAATGGTTTGAAACGACGGAAGCGGACCGGGTGGATTTCAAAGAGCACGTTGCGAAGGCGTTGGAGCTGGCCGCGGGAGGCTATATCGGAGTGCTCGACCCGGGGAAAGGATGGACGCAGGTGATGGCGGCGTCAGGTGAAATGAGAATTCCGCAGGGGAGCAGAAGGCAGAGGAGGGGGATGGAAAAGCGGAAGTGGAGGAGAAGCGTCGTTTAGGACTGCGGGTGTCGAGGAAAGCGGATTCCTCAGGGGCTAAAGCCGATCGTTCTCAGTTGGCTCTTATCGGCACGGCTAAAGCCGCGCCCTTCCCAAAACCGGTGACGAGCGGTTTTCTGTTCGCGGGCAGGAGTGCCCGCGCCACATGGCTTAGCTTGAAACGGCGAATCGCGGGCAGGAGTGCCCGCGCCACACGAGTGCCGGCTCCGCACGTTTATTTTCTTCGCCAGCGGACGCCATCTTTGGTTTGCTCGATCAGAATGCCGGCGGAAGTGAGTTCGGCACGGATCGAGTCTGCGGCGGAAAAGTTCCGGGCTTTGCGCGCAGATTGCATCTGGTCGATCTTGGTTTGAATTTCCTCGTCTGACATGGCGCCGGAGCCGACTGCGATCAACAGTTCGGGGCTGATGTCTTTCTCTCGTCCTGAGGCCTTCGCCCAGTCGAAAATCGATTTCATCTTGGGACCGTCGTCGTCTTTCAGAACGGCGAAGATTTCGTCGAACTTCTGCAGAGCTTCCAGCAAAGGCGGAACATCTTCCTGCCTGATTTCGCCGGCATCGAACGCGGCGTTGGCTTTGCGGACCATTTCAAAAATGGCAGCCTGGGCCTGCGCGGTGTTGAGGTCATCTTCGAGCGCGGCCTGCATGCGTTCGGCGGTTTCGCGAGCGAGTTGCGAGAGAGATTCGGATGAACCCGCGGGAAATTTGCCGCTGGAGAGGCGCAGATGGAAATTGCGCAGTTTTTCGACGTTGCTCGCAGCCTGAGTTAATCCATCGAAGGTAAAGTTGAGCTGATGGCGATAAGGAACCGACGCCAGCAGCAGGCGGATGGAAGACGGCTTGTATCCTTTTAATACGAGATCGCGCAAGGTAAAAAAATTGCCGAGGCTTTTGGACATCTTCTGGCCTTCAACCAACAAAAAACGCGAGTGAAACCAGAAGTGAACGAATGGCTTTCCGGTAAGCGCCTCCGATTGCGCGATTTCGTTTTCATGATGCGGAAAAATCAAGTCTTCGCCGCCGGCATGCAGATCGAAAGTCTCTCCTAATTCTTCCATCGACATCACCGAGCACTCGATATGCCAGCCGGGACGGCCGGGGCCGATGCTCGTTTCCCAAGAAGCTTCGCCGGGTTTTGGCGCCTTCCATAAAGCGAAGTCGCGGGCGCTGTCTTTATCGTATTCATCGAGATCGACGCGGGCGCCGTCTTCCAATCCTGAAAAATCCTTCTTCGAAAGCTTGCCGTAGGCGGGGAATTTGGCAATACGGAAATAATACGAGCCGTCCTCGGCGCGGTAGGCGAACCCCTTCTTTTCCAGATCGGCGATGAAGCGCGCCATCTCCTCAATGTGTTCAGTGGCCCGGACAAACTTTGGCGGCGCGATGTTTACCAGTGCCGAATCTTCCAGGAAGGCCTGAATATACTTCGCCGTATATTGCTGAACGCTCACTCCATCGCGCGCTGAATTGCGAATGATCTTGTCGTCGACGTCCGTGATGTTCATAACGTGGCGAAGCTGGAACCCGCTTTGTAGAAGAAAGCGCCGCAAAATGTCGACGGCAACGAAGGTGCGGAAATTGCCGATGTGGCCGAAGGCGTAGACGGTGGGGCCGCAGGCGTACATGCGGACCTGGTTGTCCTCCAAAGGATGGAATTCTTCAATTTTTCCGGAGAGCGTGTTGTAAAGGCGAAGGGCCATGCGGCGGACGCGAAGCTTCATTTTAGGGGGACGGAAGAAAAGGGGTCAATGACAGAGAAGCCGCTGGGAAGAACCATCGACCACAAAGGGACAACCTTTAACCACAGAGGGCACAGAGGAGCACAGAGTAAACCATTCACCACAAAGGGCACGAAGGAACACGAAGGAATAACCATTCACCACAAAGAGCACGAAGGAACACGAAGGAAAAAGCTCGAACCACAGTGGGCACAGAGAAACACAGAGAGATTAAGAAAAGCTTCAGCGACGAAGGCCCGCAGACAAGGCAGTCAGGTGGCAGAATTCGTAGGGTGGCCATGAGCGCGGAGGCGGTGTTGGACCAGAAAAGCGTAATGCACGCCGGAAACGATGGTGAATGCGGCGGTGGCGTGAAGAAAGGTCATGCGGGCGATCCAGATCCAGCGCACGCGATCGACTTGAAACAAGAGTGCAAAGAAGATAGCAGCGATCTGAGAGAAAGTATTGGCTTTGCCGAAGATGCTGGGGCGGAAGTCGCGCAGGCCGGCGATGGCATACAACACAACGCTCGCGCTCAGAATGCCCAGATCGCGGCCGAAGACGAGCACGGTGTACTTCCACGGGATGTGGTGAAAGATCGAGAGCACGAGGAACATGGTGCTGAGGAGAAACTTGTCAGCAATGGGATCGATGTATTGGCCGAGCAGTGTTTGCTGGTGGAAACGGCGGGCGAGAAAGCCATCGAGGCCGTCGCTGAAGCCGGCGATAATGAAGAGGATCAGCG
>Ga0335081_10002852_pt1 | contig 27215 bp, 21 predicted proteins | sample Lox_Sample_35_FD_206713 | JGI IMG/M metagenome (GOLD analysis project Ga0335081, IMG submission 206713) | Soil microbial communities from Loxahatchee National Wildlife Refuge, Florida, United States - Lox_Sample_3.5 | ecosystem: Environmental > Terrestrial > Soil > Wetlands | place: USA...
CTCGCGGTTGCAGGCGAGAATGGCATGCGAGATGACCGGGGTCGGGGTGAAGCCATCGTCCCGCTGAATCACCGTCTCGACCTGGTTCGCCGCCAGCACCTCGAGCGCGGTGCGTTGCGCGGGGCCGGACAGCGCATGCGTGTCCTTGCCCATATAAAGCGGGCCGTCGGTGCCCTGAGCACGGCGATAGTCGCAGATGGCTTGTGTGATGGCGAGGATGTGCGTCTCGGTGAAGCTGCCGCGCAGCGACGATCCACGATGGCCGCTCGTGCCGAAGCTGACCAGTTGGTTGGGATCGCTCAAGTCAGGCCGCGCGTCGTAATACTCCCGCTCCAGGCGCGCGAGATCGACCAGCAGTTCCTTCGGTGCCGGCTTGCCCGCCAGCGGCGACACCCCGGGCTGAGTTCTCAGATCAGTCGTCATACACAAGTCCTTATGAATCTCCAATAATACTTGGATGTGGATTGGGGTCGGCACGAGAGTGAAAGAAAGAACCCGTCACAATGGGTGGAGCACGCCTTTCAGGGTGCATAGTGGCCACGCCGAGGAATTCCGCTTTAGCGGCCGAGGTAACGTGCGATCGGCCCTTACCTCAGCGGCTAGTAAAGCCAGTTCTACTTGAACCGCATCGAATGTGCGCCTGAAGGCGCAATCCACCCAGCCTACAGTAATTGTGAAAATGCTCTAGCCTGCAGCCGCTTCTACAAACCGCTTGCTGGCGACGATCGGTTCGGCATGCTGCGCGTCGAGGGAAGCTCGCGTGTCTACCCTGAATCCATAGGTGACGGCAGCGGCAAGTGCGCTGGCCACAGCCAGCGACACCAGCAGTGGCGTCAATCCAATGTCAGCCTTCAGAACCGGGAAGAGGAACGTTCCCAGCACTGCTCCCAGCTTCGCCATCGATGCCGCGAAACCCGCTCCCGTGGCTCGAATCGACGTGGGGAAGGTCTCGCCCGAGAGCAAGTACGTTGTGGCATTCGGACCCATATTCATCAGCGCGTTGAAGATCATGAAGCCGCCGAAGATCATGCCCATCTTGGCGTCGGAGCCGGCAGCAAACAGCGACGAAGCGGCGACCATGAGAAGTCCTAACGCCATTCCGAGGAAGCCGGCGATCTGCAGCGCCACTCGGCTGATGTAGCGCACCAGGATGATGGCTAGCATAAAGCCGACCACCAGCAGAAGATCGACCGCGGCAGCGCCTTCGGTTGCTCCCATATCTTTGGCGATGAACGTCGAGCCGCCGCCCAACGCCATCGCGGCCATGATCGTCGGCGTAAAAATGCCGATGCCGTACGTCGAGATGTCCTGCAGGAACCATGGCAGGGAAGCGAAGATGGTGCGCCGGATGTAGCGCTTCTTGAACAGCGAGCCGAACGACAGCCGGTGCTCGACCGGCGGACAGTTCTGGGCATTCAAAGTAACGGGAAATTCCAGCAGGCGGCTGGCGGCATGCGATGCCTTCTCATAGTTGCCACGCGCCAGGTGCCAGCGCACGCTCTCCGGCAGACCCTCGCGCATGAGGACGACGACGACCGCGGGCAGCACGCCAAACGCCAGCATCACGCGCCACGCGGCCAGGGCGGGATCGGCTTTCAGGATCAGCAGTCCGACCAGCACGCCCAGCAGCGAGCCGAGCGCCTGAAACGCGAATGCGCCAACGATCAGCCGGCCCCGCAGACGGGTTGGCACCGACTCCGCAATGTACGACACGCCAATGGGATAGTCCGCGCCAATGCCGATGCCGAGCAGGAAACGGAAGACGATCAGCGATGCCGGATTCCAGGCCGCCGCCGATGCCGCCGAGAAGACGACGAACAGAATAATGTCGACCAGGAACATGCCCTTACGGCCGATATTGTCGGCGACCTGGCCGAAGACCAGCGCGCCGAAGAATGCGCCCGCGACTGCAGCCACTGCGACCAGCCCTTTGGTCGCGGCGTTCATGTGGAAATCGTGGGCGATCAGCGGTAGCGCCACTCCGATGATGAAGAAGTCGAAGCCGTCCAGAAGCACGCCCATGGCCGACAGGATCCAGACCTTGCGCTGGGTCTTGGTCAGCGGAGTGTCGTCCAGATGTTGTTCAAAAGACTTAAGGGCCGCGGCGCTCATCGAGGTCTCCGGAAGTGGCTTGTGTGTGGGATTGCAAGAATTCTAGCGGGAGAGAGATGAAAAGTGTGTGAAAAACGGCACAGAAAGCCAGGTTGGGAGCCCCCGCTTCCTCCGATCACGTCACAACCGCCTGTGCGCAAGGTCACTGAATCCCTGTGACGACGGCGCTACAACTGCAGCAGGGCCGCTCCCCGGCCGCAGGTGCTTTTATGTTGACCTTTGCCATCTTCCCTATACTGCTGTTCTTCCTCGGCGCGTTCCTGGTGACCGGCCTGCCGGTCGCCCTCAGCCTGCAGAATTACTATCGCAATCGCGGCCGGCAGTCGGTGACCTGCCCGGACTCGAATCAACCCGCCGATGTCCAGGTCGACAACGAGTTTGCCTTCTGGGCGGCGCTGCGCGGCCAGGAACACTCGCGGCTGAAGGCGTGTTCGCGCTGGCCGGAAAAGGGTGATTGCGGACAGGAATGCCTGGCCGAACTCGAGCCTTCGCCCGAGAACGTCGATCGCCTCCTGACGAAATGGTACGAAGGCAAGAACTGCGCGATCTGCGCGCGCTCGCTAACGCCGAGCGATTGGCGCCGCAGCCGCCTGGCCGTGCTCAACGAGCAGCAAAAGCTCTTCGAGCTACGGCAGATGCAGCTGGAGGAATTGCAGTCGACGCTGCAGCATATGCGGCCGCTGTGCTGGAACTGCCATCAGGAAGAGCGTGTGCGCCAGGCTGAGCCGCCGCGGATTCTCAAGGGAGACCGGCACGGCCTCATGCCGGCGATTGAATAACCTGCCGCTTCACTACTTGTGCGCCGCACTTGGCGCTGGCGCCGAAGCTGCACTAGCGTGTGAGCTCGGTGCAACCGGAGGTCCGGCCGTCCTGCTCCCTCCGCGCATTTCCTCCATCTCAGGATCGAAGAAAACCGACCTGCCCGGCGGCGGAGCAAACACATGCCCCGGCGCCCCCTGATGGACTGCACTCATTTCATTCCGAGGTGAGGCAAAGACGCTGGAGCCGGCGGCGTTCGACCGAGCCACTCCGTGCGCAGCAGCGGTTGTCGTCGTGCGGCCCGGCACCAGGCTGGCGAAGTTCGGTGGAATGCGGCCACCGGGAATGGTCAGTGGCTTTGTACTACCTTTGCCCACGATGACCGTCGGCGCCGTTTTATTTTGTGCATTGGCGGCGGGCGCAGACGGTGCCTTCCAGTTGGCTGGCGCCTTAGCGATAGTCGGAACGGCCGTGAAACTGTTCGCATACCACTGACCCGAGTAGCGCCCCGGCGCCCACACCCATCCGGTATTTTTCAGATAGGCCCATGAGCCGTAGTGGAAGGGCAGCCATCCCCAGGGATATGACGACGCCCACAGGTAGCCCGCTCCCGGGTAGAACATCCATGCCCCATTGCTGTACGGGTCCCAGCTCAGCATCGATCCCGCAAAGCCGTAGGGCTGCCACACATATCCGTAACCGCTGGCATAAAAGAAGTCGCCATAGTAGTTCAGATCCTGCAATCCGTAGCCGCGATTTGGTCCGCCGTAGCCTTCGCTCTCCGCATACGTCTTGCTGTAGGCCTCGCGCTCCTTGTTCCAGGCGTCATATCGATCCGGCTCAACATTTCCGGCGACGCTGTAATTCGATCCATCCTTCAGGTCGGCGGTCAGCGTCTCCTTTTTATGAACGGTGACCAACTGATCCAGGCGTTGATATTGGGCATCGCCCTTAAAGACTGCGACCTGAAACTGCTCCGCCGATGCGTTCAGCCGCAGCACGGTGTCGCGATGCGCGACGACAGCGGTGTCACCGGCGTGCAAGATGTAAGTGTCATTACCTTTGGAAGCGGTATCGAGATAGACCAGTCCTTTGACCACGTCGATCTGGTTGGTCTTGTCACCGGCGTCGTTCATCAACAGCTCGGTGAACTTGACCTCGGAATCGTTTGTGAGCCGCAAGGCGCTTTGGTTCTCGAACTCGACCTCGGCCACTCCGTTGCTGCCGGTGACGATGCGGGTGCCTTCGAGGATCGGCGTATTCAGGATGGCGCGCTCCAGACCTTCGCCGGTGGCACGGTCCATCTGCACCGTCCCTTCGACGGAGCTGAGACGAACGATGCGGACATGGGATTCGGCTTGCGCGAGGGTCGACACGGCGGCGAGGGCGATCGCCATCAGCGCCCACGTAAGGCTGGCATGTCGTGACATGTGGCTACTCCTTGGCCCGAGAGCCCCTAACCTGGAAAGCGGCATCGGCGGCACTGGGGAAGCCTCGCCGAGACCCCTTATGTCTACAACTATTAAACACCAGTTGGTTGATGAAGATTCGAAAAATCCGAAGGCGTTCCGGAACAAGCGGAGGCACTTACTGCGATGGACGGGTGGGCGCTGCTGTCCTTACTCCGCTCCCGGATTCTGCGCCGCGACGTCTGCCTGCCCAATCGCCTGCAGCAGCCGATGCGCGCTCTCACGGCTGATGTTCATAATGTTGGGATCGTTGGCAATTTTCTGCAGGATGGGGGCGATGACTTGCAGTTCCTGCGCGTCGCCTCGGGACTGCAAATCCTCCAGTTCTTTCATCCGCTGGTTCATGCCCAACTTGTCGAAGCGGTATTGGAACGCCAGCTTGCGGCCATAGTCGATGGTCATCGCGATGGCTTCGAAGACCTTCGTCAACTCCTGCACGTCGGCGTTCTGCGACCAGTTGTAGGTTGTCGAACCGCGGGTCTGCGGCGACTGGTACTGCAGCGTCTTCTTGCCCGTTTGCGCGACGTGCTTCAGGTGGGAATCGAAGTCGCCCTGGAAATAATTCAGCTTTTGCGCCAGCTCGAAGATCTTCTGCCGGTTCGCTTCCGACATGATGAAGTCCTGCTGGTAGGGGTCGGTGTCGTTGGTCTCGTCGGCGTGCGGCGTGCCGTTGAAAGCGGTCTGGCCGGTGGACTGCACATCGATTAAATAACTCTGCCAGGGATAGCCCTGCGGCCAGTCGAAACTGAAGCGCACCGAAGCCTGGGCCGGAGCGGCAGAACCTGGTTGCGCGACGGACGGCAACGCGAACAGCAGCAGCAGAAAGGCCAAATACCGCATTGAGCACCGATTCTATCAGCGAGCGCCGGCGTGTTGCTGTTGGGAAGCGGGTCAGTTGGTTATTCCGAACAAGCCTGTTTTTGCGCGGCGAGGAATCCGGACGCGCCGATTCCCAGCGGTGCGCGAAAGACACGCTTCCCTATTTTCAAACTGACCCGCTGCCTGCCGTTGCAAGGTGCCGGCGGTATGCAAGTGACAAATGGCGATGGCCAGCGCATCCGCGGCGTCCGTTGGGTGCGGCGGCGCCGGCAGGCTCAGCAGGCGAGCCACCATGATCTGCACCTGCGATTTTTCCGCCTTACCGTAGCCGACTACAGCCGACTTGATCGACAACGGCGAGTAGGCGACGACTTCCAGCCCGGCTTGCGCGGCCGCCAGCATGGCCACTCCGCGCACGTGGCCGAGCTTCAGCGCGGACTTGGCGTTGACGGCATAGAAGACATCCTCGATGGCGACCTGCTGGGGCGAATGCGTGGCGATGATTTCGCTCAGACCTTGGCAAATCTTCTTCAGCCGGAGCTCCAGCGCATCGCGCGGCGAGAGCCGGATCGCGCCGCTGCAAACATGACGCAGCGAGCCTTGGTCGTCCTGCTCGACCACGCCGTAGCCGGTATATTCGCCGCCGCAATCGATACCGAGGACTCGCATTGCCGCGAGTGTAGCAGGACGGAGGGCGATGAGGAGAGAACAAACGGCGGCGGCAACGGAGTGATTAACCGCGAGCGAGCCGAGGCGGCCGCTAGCCGCGGCTGCGCCTGCTGTGTTCCTTCAAGATGCAGAGATCCATGACGACGAAGATGCCTGCCTGGCGTGCCTTTTCAGCGGCCTCTTCATGAATCACGCCTTCCTGCATCCAAATCACGGGAGCCTTGATCCGGATGGCCTGCTCCACGACTTCGGGCACGGCCTCGGACCGGCGGAATATGTTGACGATATCGATCTTGTCCGGCACGTCGAGCAGCGAGGCGTATGCCTTCTCGCCTTCCCACTCCGTGATGTTGGGATTGACGGGGATGATGCGGTATCCCTGCGAGCGCATGTAGTGCGAGACGCCATAGCTCGGCCGTAGCGGCGAGTCGGCCAGCCCGACCACGGCGATGGTCTTCGCGGTCTTCAGCAGTTCGGTGATGCGGTTCGATTCATCTATCGACAAAGGTGGTTACCTGGGTAGCGAGTCAGTTTGACTTCCATAGCTTACCGTAATGAATCCGGTAAGTGCGCCAGAGCCAGCTCGTAATCGCAAGTGCGGCGAACAAGTATGCTGTCCAGACATGAAATGAGTGCTCAAGGCGTTCGTATTCAGGGTGGTTGATGACCTGCGCCAGCCAGCCCGCCAATCCAAGGCTGGCAAGTGCGTAGAGGAATCCAGCGAGAGCGGTTGCTGAAACGATGACCGATAACAAAAGCGAAAGCTTAATCGCTGTTTTCATCTGCGCCCAAACCACGCGCTTTCAGAATAATCTCTGTTGTCAATCCGCCCACAGAACACTATCTACAACCGACAACTGACAACTGACAACTAGCTTAACGCCTGCTCCACATCGGCAATTACATCCTGCACGTCTTCGATGCCGACTGAGATGCGCACCATGCCGTCGGTGAGCCCGATGGCCTTGCGGCCTTTCTCGCCAATGGCGGCGTGCGTCATGGTTGCGGGATGCGAGATCAACGTCTCGACTCCGCCCAGCGACTCGCCCATGGTACACAGGCGCACGCGCTTCAGCAGGCGCTTGGCGTTGGCCAGCGAGCCGGTCTCGAACGTGATCATCGCGCCGAAGCCCGACATCTGGCGGCAGGCCAGCTCATATTGCGGATGGCTCTTCAGCCCGGGATAGAAGACCCTCTTCACCTTGCGATGGCTGCTGAGGAAGTCGGCCATGACGCGGCCGCTCTCGTCGTGCTGCTTCATGCGCACGGCAAGCGTCTTGGTGCCGCGCAACACCAGCCAGCACTCGAATGGCGACATGATCGCCCCCGCAGCCTTCTGCACGAAGGCAAGTTTCTCGGCTTGCTCCTGCGTGGTGCAGACCAGCACTCCACCCAGGCCGTCGCTGTGGCCGTTGAGGAACTTGGTGGTCGAGTGCATCACGATGTCGGCGCCGAAGCGGATGGGCTGCTGGAAGTACGGCGACATGAAGGTGTTGTCGACCACGACCTCGCAGCCACGCTTGTGCGCGATGTCGCTGACGGCAGCGATGTCAGTGAGACCCATCAGCGGGTTGGTGGGCGTCTCGATGTAGACGTAGCGCGTGTTCTTGCGGATGGCGCGCTCCACGTTACGCGGGTCGGTCGAGTCGACGTAGGTGAACTCGAGACCGAAGTTGGCCATGATCTGGTTGAACAACCGCGGCACGCCGCCGTAAAGATTGTTGGAGGCGACGATGTGGTCGCCTGCCTTCATCAGATGGCAGATCGCGCCGACAGCCGCCATGCCACTGCCGAAGACGCGCGACGCAATGCCGCCTTCGAGCGCGGCGAGATTTTCCTCCAGCCGCGTCCGCGTCGGATTGCCCGCGCGCGAGTAGTCATAGCCCTTGGTTTTGCCAAGCTCTTCCTGCGCGTAGGTCGAGGTGGCGAAGATGGGAGGAGCCACGGCTCCGGTGGACGGATCGGCTTCATTGCCGGCATGGATGGCGCGAGTGGAGAAACCAGAGTTTTGCTTGGACATAAGAAATCAATTAACCACAGAGACACAGAGACACAGAGGTTTTCAAATCAGAGAACCCTCCGTCGTATGCCGTCCTTCAGTACGGGAACATTGAAGTTGATGAGCAGACCACCCCGCAATCCCGAGAGGCGGAGGTACGTCAGAAGCTGTGCCTGATGGACCGGCAGTAAGCCCTCGACCGCTTTCAGTTCGACTACCACCTTCTCCTCGACGATGAAGTCGATTCGGTAGCCACAATCCAGTCTTACGTCTTTGTAGATGAGCGGTAATTCGACTTGTTGCCGAAATCTGAGCTTATGCAGTTCAAGCTCTCTGCACAAACAGGCTTGGTACGCCGATTCGAGAAGCCCTGGTCCAATGGCACGATGAACATCGATTGCTGACGAAATGATCGACCTTGTTAGAGTCTGCTCGGCATTGATTGGGAGCGGGGAGCTGTACCCGGCGCGAGGTACAGAAGCGTTCGACGAGATAGTTGTTCTCAAGCCGCAACCTCGTTTCTTCCGACCTGAGAACCTGGAAGCTCTATTCAGAATTCTAAACCTCTGTGTCTCTGTGTCTCTGTGGTGAATTAGTCTTTTTCGTTGAAGTGGAAGATGTCCTTCGACAGATAGCGCTCGGCGGAGTCGGGGATAATCGTCGCCACGCGCTTACCCGGTCCTAGCCTCTTCGCGATGCCGATTGCGGCGAAAACATTCGCGCCGGAGCTCGATCCTGCCAGCACGCCTTCTACCGCGGCCAGCTTCTTCACCATGTCAAAAGCATCGTGATCGCTGACGGCGATAATCTCGTCCGCCAGCGAGCCATCAAATGTCTTGGGGATAAAGCTGGCGCCGATGCCTTCCACCTCGTGCTCGCCTTTTTCCCCGCCGCCGAGCACCGAGCCCTGCGTCTCGACTGCAATTCCCAACGTCTTGGGGTTGCGCTCTTTCAAGTAACGCGCCACGCCGGTAAACGTCCCGCCGGTGCCGCAGCCGATGACGACGGCATCCACCTGTCCACCAAGCTGCTCGTAGATCTCGCGGCCAGTAGTCTCGTAGTGGAAGTCGGGATTGTCCTGATTTTCGAATTGACCGGCGATGAAGGAGTTGGGGGTGCGGGCGGCGCGTTCCTTAACGTAATCGATGGCCGCCGACATGCCACCAGCATGTGGGGTGCGAATCACCTCGGCGCCGAGCGCCTCCATCAGCGTGACTTTTTCCTGCGAGAAGCCTTCCGGCACGGCGAGCACCGTCTTGTAGCCGCGACCGCTGGCGATCAGCGCCAGGCCTACACCGGTGTTGCCGGCGGTAGCTTCAAAAATCGTCGCGCCGGGCTGCAGCCGGCCGTCGCGTTCGGCCTTGGTGATCATGCCGAGCGCGGCCCGATCTTTGATGCTGCCGCCGGGATTCAGGTACTCGAGCTTGGCGTAGACATCGGCGCCCCCGGGCGGACTAAGCTTGCGCAAGTGCAGGACGGGAGTCTCGCCGACCAGTTCCGTAATTTCTTCGGCGACATGTTCAAGATCTCGGGCGCGCCGGTCGGCGGCGCTCGGTGAGGATGAGAGAGAGGCCATTTCAGCAGTCTTCATGAGGATTCAGCCGAGCAACCGTCAAGGTTACGTGAAGGGGAATCGCGGGGTCAAACCACGCGGCGTGCCGCCGGCTAAGGCCGGCTCGGAACAAAATAGTTGGCCGTTCTCGGCACGACTGAAGTCGTGTCCTGACACACAAGGCGTGGGAAGCAGAGTTTCTGACCAGCCGGCGAAGTCGTGCCCTGACACGGGTCGTGCGAATCAGAGTTTTTCCACGGCCGCCAAAGTTCGACCTACTTCCTGTCGCTGCTTATTTCGTCGCCGCGACACGCTCGGCATGCAGTTGCTGCAGGGCGTATACCTTGGCCTCTCCCCGCTGCAAGGCAGCGATGCCTTCGCAGGCGGCGCGCGCCGCGGACAGTGTTGTGATAGTAGGGATGCGGGCCGTCACCGCGGCGCGGCGAATCGCTTTCTCGTCAAACCACGGCTCGACCCCATGCGGCGTGTTGATGATCAGCTGGATACGTTCCCCTTTAATCAGGTCGACCACATTCGGCCGGCCCTCTTTCACCTTGTAGACGCGCTCGACGCGCAGGCCGGCATGTTCCAGCACGCGCGCAGTGCCATGCGTGGCCACGATGCTGAAGCCTAGCTCGACGAAGCGCCGCGCCAGCTCCGGCATGAACGGCTTATCGCGATCGTTGCCGCTCATAAAGACCGTGCCTGCCGTCGGCAGCACCTGCCCGGCGGCGGATTGGGCCTTCGCAAAAGCCTCACCGAAGTTGTCGGCTACGCCCATGACCTCGCCGGTGGACTTCATCTCTGGGCCCAGCACGGTATCGACACCGGGAAACTTTCCCCAAGGAAAGACAGGTGACTTCACAAAGTAGAAGTTGCCGGTGTCGAGATCGGTTTGGCGCTCGATGTTCTCCGGCAGGAATTCGCGCAGCTTGCGGCCGGTCATCAGCCGCGCTGCAATTTTCGCCAGCGGTACACCCGTCGCTTTCGAAACATACGGCACGGTGCGCGAGGCACGCGGGTTGACCTCAATCACAAAAACGCGGTTGCGCTGGATGGCGTACTGGACGTTCATCAGCCCGACGACCTTCAGCGCGTGCGCCAGTTGGAAGGTGTACTGGCGGATGGTGTTGAGCAGGTGCTTGGGAATGTCGACCGTCGGCAGCACACACGACGAGTCGCCGGAGTGAATGCCGGCTTCTTCGATGTGCTGCATGATGCCGCCAATCACGACGTCCTCTCCGTCGGAGATTGCGTCGACGTCGATCTCCGTTGCCGACTCGAGGAAGTGATCGATCAGCACCGGCCGCTCCTGCGAATACTCGACTGCTTCCTTCATGTACTGGATGAGCGAGTCGTCGTCGTAGGCGAGAACCATAGCACGCCCGCCGAGCACGTAGGATGGGCGCACGAGAACGGGGTACGAGATGCGGTTGGCGTTGGCAATCGCTTCTTCCACGCTGGCCGCCGTAGCGCCGCGCGGCTGAGGAATCGACAACTCCTCCAGCAGCTTTCCGAAGCGACGGCGGTCTTCGGCGAGATCGATGCTTTCGGGCGAGGTGCCAATAATCGGTACGCCCGCGGCCTTCAGCGGAAGCGCGAGGTTTAGCGGCGTCTGTCCACCAAACTGCACGATCACGCCGACCGGCGCACCCTTTGAGGCCTCGTGCTCATATACAGCCATCACGTCTTCGTAGGTCAGCGGCTCGAAGTACAGGCGGTCGCTGGTGTCGTAGTCGGTCGAGACGGTCTCGGGATTGCAGTTGATCATGATCGTCTCGTAACCGTCTTCGCGCAGCGCGAAAGCCGCATGGCAGCAGCAGTAGTCGAACTCGATTCCCTGTCCGATGCGATTGGGGCCGCTGCCCAGGATGATGACCTTCTTGCGGTCCGTAGGTGCCGCCTCGTCTTCGTCTTCGTAGGTCGAGTAGAGGTAGGGCGTGTAGCTTTCGAACTCTGCGGCACAGGTATCGACGCGCTTGAACACCGGGCGGACATTGTGCTGCTTGCGAAGCTGATGAATCTTCTCCGCGGCGGCGCGGCCGTTCTTCATCTGTAGAGCTTCGCCCAGCCGCGCATCGGAGAAGCCCATGCGCTTGATCTCGCGCAGGCGCTCGGCATCGATCGCCTCGGTTCCCAGCTTGCTCTGCACTTCAGAAATTTCTTTCAGCTGGTGCAGGAACCAGGGATCGATGTTGGTCATCTGCGTAATCTCGCGCACGCTCATGCCCTCCGACAAGGCGTAACGGATGTACTGCAGACGCTCGGGGTGGGGTGTGACTAACCGCTTAGTTAAAATCCGCGGCTCGATCTCGTCGGCATCGACGCGCTTGCCGGTCTCGAGTGATCGCACCGCCTTCAGCAGCGCCTGCTTGAAGGTGCGGCCGATGGCCATCACCTCGCCCACAGACTTCATCTGCGGGCCCAGCGATTCGTCGGCGCCGGGGAATTTCTCGAACTGCCACTTGGGAATCTTGACCACGACGTAATCGAGCGTCGGCTCGAAGCAGGCCGGCGTCTTGCGCGTAATGTCGTTGGTAATCTCGTCAAGCGTGTAGCCGACGGCGAGCTTCGCAGCGATCTTCGCGATGGGGAAGCCGGTGGCCTTCGACGCCAGCGCCGATGAGCGCGAGACCCGCGGGTTCATCTCGATGACGACCATGCGTCCGTTGTGGGGATCGACGGCGAACTGGATGTTGGAGCCGCCGGTCTCCACGCCGATCTCGCGGATGACGGCGATGGCCGCGTCGCGCATGGCCTGGTACTCGCGATCGGTCAGCGTCTGCGCCGGGGCAACGGTGATGGAGTCGCCGGTGTGCGTACCCATCGGATCGAAGTTCTCGATGGAGCAGATGACGATGACGTTGTCGGCCAGGTCGCGCATCAGCTCCAGCTCGTACTCCTTCCAGCCGAGCACGGATTCTTCCAGCAGCACCTCGTGAACGGGCGAGAGATCGAGACCGCGGGCGAGAAGTTCCAGCAACTCTTCGCGGTTGTAGGCGATGCCACCGCCGGTGCCTCCCAGCGTGAACGACGGGCGCAGGATGACCGGGAACCCGATCTTGCTGCTGAAGTCGATGCCGTCTTTCAGGTTGTTCACCAGCGAAGACTTCGGAACGTCGAGACCGATGGCGGTCATCGCGTCTTTGAAAAGCAGGCGGTCTTCGGCCTTCTTGATGGCGCCGAGCTGCGCGCCGATCAGCTGCACGCCGTATTTCTCGAGCACGCCACCATCGGAGAGCTCGACTGCGAGGTTGAGCGCAGTCTGTCCGCCGACCGTGGGCAGCAGCGCGAAGACACCCGAACGGCCAGTTTCTGTGAGCATCTCGGCTTCGACGCGAATGATCTCTTCTAGGTACGTGCGGGTGAGCGGCTCGATGTAAGTGCGGTCGGCCATCTCGGGGTCGGTCATGATGGTCGCCGGATTGGAGTTGGCGAGGACGACTTCATAGCCCTCCGACTTGAGCGCCTTGCAGGCCTGCGCGCCGGAGTAGTCGAACTCAGCCGACTGGCCAATGACGATCGGCCCCGAGCCGATGATGAGTACTTTCGCGATGTCGTTGCGGCGTGGCATGGGCTATTCAAGGGTCGCGCCTTTAGGCGCGACGAAAGGCTGCTCCTTGCTCAATTGGCGTGGCTTTAGCCTTGCCGACAGGCTTGCCGTTTTGAAGGGGCGCGCCTTTAGGCGCGCCGAGGGTTGCCTGGTTTTGAAGGGGCGCAGCTTTAGCTGCGCCGTCAAGCCGTCTTTCTGCCAATGGCTTTAGCCACTGCGGGACCTCGTCCTTCAATCTGCCGGGAAAGGCCGAGCAATACGGATAATCGGTTGCCCTCTCCACGAGTTTTCGTCCCACAGGATTGCGGCAGATGTAATTGACATAAAGGTTGTAATCCTCAGCATCCCGAATGCGATGGTCCGAAAAACCTGCCTGCCAGATCTCCATTGAGGACTGCAGTTCTTTTTTCACTCGAAAAGAGAAACCGCCCTTAACAAATTGAACGGCTCGCTCCAAAGCAACTGAGGGGGTGATCAGGATGTGGAAGTGTTCGGGCATCAGGACATATTCATGTAGCAGGTAAGCTCGACCTCGATAGGACTGCAAAGTTTCGAGAAACAGCTCAGCCCACTTCTCATTTCGAAACAAAGCGCGCCTCTGCCAGGTTTGAGAGGTGACAAAGTATGTCTGGCCGGAAGCTGTTTGCTGGCGAGTTGGTCGCAAATCGAGGTCCCTCAGGGGCTAAAGCCCCGATCGTCTTTTGGTCGCTACGACGCGCCTAAAGGCGCGCCCCTCAAACTCACTTCTTCCACTCCTCTATCATCTTCACAAAATCCTTGAACAGGTAGTGCGAGTCATGCGGCCCGGGCGCGGCTTCCGGGTGATATTGCACGCTGAACAGGGGCAGCGAGCGGTGGCGCAGGCCCTCCAGCGTATTGTCGTTCAGGTCGATGTGCGTCAGGTCCACCTCGCTCTGCTTCAGCGAATCGGGGTCGACGGCGAAGTTGTGATTGTGCGCCGTGATCTCGATCTTGCCTGTCGCCATCTGCTTCACCGGATGATTGCCGCCGTGATGCCCGAACTTCAGCTTGTAGGTCTTGCCGCCGAGCGCCAGGCCGATGAGCTGATGCCCGAGACAGATGCCGAAGATCGGCACCTTGCCCATCATGCGGCGGATGTTTTCCTGCGCGTAGGTCACAGGCTCGGGATCGCCCGGACCATTCGAGAGGAAGACTCCGTCAGGTTTCATCGCAAGCACATCTTCGGCGCTGGTCGTCGCGGGCACTACGGTCACGCTACAACACTCGCCGACCAGCCGGCGCAGGATGTTGTGCTTGATGCCGTAATCGTAGGCGACGACATGGTGCTTCGGCGGCTCGTCTTTCACGCCGACGACTTCGATCGGCTCGTGCGAGCGCACGCCCTCGTCCCACTGATAGACGCTGCGGGTCGTGACTTCCTTCGCCAAGTCGGTGCCATCCATCTTCGGAATCGAGCGCGCCTTCGCGACCAGCTTGTCGGTGTCAGTCTCCAGCGTGGAGATCACGCCACGCATCACACCGTTATCGCGCAGATGGCGCACCAGAGCGCGCGTGTCGATCTCGGCGAGCACGGGAATCTTGTAGCGCTCCAGATATTCTTCCGCGACCTCCTGCGAGCGCCAGTTGGAGCTTACGCGCGAGAACTCGCGCACGATCAGCCCTTCTATGTACGGCCGCGTGGCTTCGTTGTCGTCGGAATTGGTCCCGTAATTGCCGATTTCTGGATTGGTGAGAACTACGATCTGGCCGGCGTAGGAGGGGTCGGTGAAAATTTCCTGGTAACCCGTGATGGAGGTGTTAAAAACAACTTCCCCGTAACATTCACCTTTTGCTCCGTAGCCTTTGCCGCGGAAGATCCGTCCATCTTCCAGCGCAAGGATTGCCTGCATTGCTTCTCCGGGGAGTGGATTTTTACGATTTTATCAGGGAATGCGCACGCCGATAAGAGGCGGGCTGTGGGAATCGCGTACTGCACAGCGATTCGTGCAAATCTCAAACCGGAATGAGGTCCGTATCAGGGTACGACGTCCACGGTCTGCTGAAACTTGGCGTCATGGTTTGTAATATGACATGACTTTACGACCTGCCGACAACTTGGCGTTATGGTTTGTAACAGGGCATGACTTCAGTCATGCCGATGAGCGGCCCCACTTCTGCTTGCTTAACCGGCTTCAGCCGGCGAAACCGCATTCTTACGCGCATTTTCCGCAACGGCACTGTCGCGGGCTGAAGCCCGCTTGTCCCTCATGGAAGCCGATAAGCGGCACGTCTGAAGACGTGCCCTGATACAAAGCGGCTTGTCCGATAGCTTCTCACCGCAGACTCGATTCGAGGCGTATGCAATGAGCTACATCCGATCATTTCGGTTTGATTAACGGCCCCTTGCCCTGCTGCTGCTGCATGGTCTCGCCGGGCCGGAGCAGGGAAGGACGATTCGCATTGGCAGGTGACTCCTGCTCGGGCTGCGATGAATCGGATGTAGCTGTGGCTGCTGCTTGTGTTTCTGGAGTGGCTGCGTCATTTGCTGCGGGAGCCGGGGCGGTTGCGGACGGAGTCGCGGCTTCGGCTGCCGGCGGATGCGGCAGCGGATCGCCAGCCAATGTGCCGGCGGCGGGTTGTGCGGCGCTGGCCACCTTCACCGGCGGCTCGGAATCGAAGATCGCGCGTTGATTGGTCAACGCCTGCAATTCGCTGTCGTGCGGAGCAGCGAAGAACCACGTCAGGATGTATCCCCGTCGCTGCGTGATTGCCATGGCCAGCGACAAGCGTCGCGACAACTCGTCATCCGGCACCTGGAAGCCGACCGTCCCGTGCAAATAAAGAAAGAGGATGCCGTCCTCCATGAAGACCTTGCCGGAACCCATGTCGTCGACGATCGGCTGGGTCAGACTGAACTGCGCGAGGAAGGCCTTGAAGGCTTCGCGGTCCGAGGCATTCTCCGGAAACTTCATCGCTGGAAAGCACGCCACCGGAACGGCCGACACCGTGACTTCCCCGAAATCGTCATAGGAGAGCTGGCCGTCGGCGTCCGGCCGTTTCGCCCAAGCCGAAAACAGGATGCGGCTGCACGCATCCATCAGCCTGTGCTCGGTGCGGCCCATTCGCGGCCGGCCAAAATCCTCTCTCGTGCGATAGCGTTCGACGGCGGGCTGCACCGCGCCTTGCGGTTCCAACACCCATCCTTCCGGGATGCGGTAGCTGAAGCCCAGCTGCGGGTTCTCGTAGAAATCGCCATTGATCTTGCCGGAATCAATGTGCTTTGCCGGAGGATCGGCCTCCAGCATGGCCAGCCGATGCGACGAGATAGAGGGCCCGTCGTAGGGTTTGGTGTCCGTCTCCACGTAGCGGCGCAGATCCGCGGGTGGGAAGAAGGTCACGTGGTCGAACCCCGATTCCAGATGGCGCAGCGTTTTCTCGTCATGAGAAGCAAGTACGACTTGCAGGATGTAGTCGCCAAGCAGCGAAGCCAGCAGCACGTGCTGCTCGATTCCGCGGCGAGTTTCAAACAGATAAAACGGATGCCCCGAAAGGTTGGCCTTCGAGACCGCTCGCAACTCCTCGACGCCGCGGTAGAGCTCCTGATCAAGGGCGTTACGCATGAGGAGCTTGGCGTCGTCTCCCTTCGCGGCTGCCGTGGGAATCGCGGAGATCGATATTTGCGCATCCGCCGGAGCCGGACCGTCGAGCTCAAGCAACTGGATGCTGCCATCGCGAGCGGTCGGTTGCGGCATCGGCTGCAGGTGGGCGTCGGAGGGAATTTCGAAGCTGAAGCTGAAGTATTGGCTGATGTAACGCGATGCCGACAGGAATCCTTCCTCAGGATAAGGCTCGTCGGAAGCTTTCCCACCCGCTGTCGTTCGTGGCGGATTCTGTGCGGCGAGGCACAGGCTGCCGCTGAGCAGCACAGATAGGAATGCGGTAATCCACTTCGCTGGGGTGCCCATGACGCGCGCAGCCGCTCTCTCTATTTTTCGCCGATATGCAGGGCGGCGTCAAACGATAGAGCCAGCTGCCAACGATAGCGGCGCTATCCTAGCCCCTATCTAAGAAATGCGAAGAATTCCGCCAATAGCCCTACCCTCTATGTCGCATTGCTTCCGGGGGCGTCTCAGGTACAATCTACGGTTTGTGGAGACTCTGGTGACGGACACCCTCGTCCTCCGGCCGTCTTTCTTCGCTGTTCGTGGAGTGCGCTTCTGAACGCTGCCCTCAGGCTGTTTGCGTGTGCGCTGGCGGAGCCTCACGGACTTCGCCACTATCTGCGCTCTCACTTTCTGGATACCACCTTCCGCGGCCTCTATCACGCTAACGCCTTTGATATGGGGCTGCTGATCCCGTACTTCGTGGTGCTCATTCTGCTGGCGTTTTACGGAATGCACCGCTATCAGCTGGTCTATCTCTACTACAAGCATCGCAAGAACAAAGTCACCGAGCCGGAGTCGCGCTTCGCCGAGCTGCCGCACGTCACCATTCAACTGCCCATCTTCAACGAGCAGTACATCATCGACCGGCTGGTCGAGTGCGTCTGCAAAATCGAATATCCGCGCGAGAAGCTGCAGATCCAGGTACTCGACGACTCCACCGACGAGACCGTGCAGGTCGCAAGCGCGGTGGTCGAGCGCCTTGCCGCGCTGGGACACAACATTAGCTATCACCACCGCACTAATCGTCACGGCTTCAAGGCGGGCGCGCTGGATGCCGGGCTGAAGTCGGCTACGGGCGAGTTCGTCGCCATCTTCGACGCCGACTTCACGCCGCAGCCCGAGTGGCTCATGAAGGTGATCCATCACTTCGCCGATCCCGAAATCGGCATGGTGCAGACGCGCTGGGCGCACCTCAACCGCAACTACTCATTCCTTACCGAAGTCGAGGCGATCCTGCTCGACGGGCACTTCGTGCTGGAGCACGGCGGCCGCTCGCGCGCGGGCGTCTTCTTCAACTTCAACGGCACAGCAGGCATGTGGCGGCGCAAAGCCATCGACGACGCCGGCGGCTGGGAACACGACACGCTGACCGAAGACACCGACCTGAGCTACCGCTCGCAGCTGGCGGGCTGGAAGTTTCGCTACCTGCAGGACGTCGAGTGCCCGGCGGAGCTGCCCATCGAGATGACGGCCTTCAAGACGCAGCAGGCGCGCTGGGCCAAGGGCCTGATCCAGTGCGCCAAGAAAGACTTGCCCAAGGTGCTGCGCGCCCCAGTGAATCGCCGCGAGAAGATCGAGGCGTGGTATCACTTGACCGCCAACATCAGCTATCCGCTAATGATCGTGCTCTCCACGCTGCTGCTGCCGGCGATGGTCATCCGCTTCTACCAGGGATGGTTCCAGATGCTGTACATCGACATCCCGCTGTTCCTGGCGTCGACGTTTTCCATCTCCAGCTTCTACCTGGTCTCGCAGAAGGAGCTGTTTCCGCGGACGTGGTATCGCACATTCCTGTTTCTGCCGGCGCTGATGGGATTGGGTATCGGGCTGACGCTGACCAACAGCAAGGCCGTGATCGAAGCGCTCATCGGCCATCAGACAGCGTTCGCGCGCACCCCCAAATATCGCGTCGTCGACAAGAAGGACAAATCTAAGACCGAGGCGGCGAAGAAGTATCGCAAGCGCCTGGGCTGGGTGCCGTGGATCGAGCTGCTGGTGGGAACCTACTTCGCCTCGACCGTGTGGTACGCCATCGCCAACGAGAACTACATCACCGTGCCGTTCCTTGTGCTGTTCGTCTTCGGCTACTGGTACACGGGACTGATGTCGCTACTGCAAGGCCGCTTCGACAGCCTGCTGCGCGAGCGCGCCGAAGAGCGCAGCCCCAAGCCGTTCCCGGTGGGGGTGTAGGCCTGACGGCGCCGACAGTCACGGTGAACATGCGCGCTTTGTGCCGCCGGCTGAAGCCGGCTCCAGCTCCTACAAACAACGCTTACCCAGGATTCCGCTGCGCTCCATCCTGGGCTAAAATCAGCGCCGCCCTACGGCCTCTGTCGTTTCGCGTGCCACACTGGCGCGAGAAGCACCCGAGCAGCGCAGGATCACTGGCGTAAAATCGCCGAATCAGATGGTCCGGCGCTAAGCAACATCATCGAGCTTAGGGTCATCCATGCCTATCGCGCCCATCGACATCGGCAAGAGCACCTTCCATCTGGTTGCGCTCAATGAGTAGGGCAGCATCGTGGTGCGCAAGAAGTTCCCATAAGTGATCGACCCGCTCAGGTCATGGATGCTCCGAGAACATCGTAGGATGAAACATGGCCGAACTACCCTGCCTCGATCTGCTGGAAGCGACCCCGCACATCCTTCGTGACCTGATGTCGGGCCTCACCGAGGACGATGTCCGCTGGAAGCCCGCGGCCGATCGCTTCTCCATTGGCGAAGTGTTGGCTCACCTATCCCACAGCGAGTGGCACTGCTACCGGAGACGGGTCGACCTGTTTATGTCCGAGCAACGGCCCGAACTGGAGCCGGATGAGGCGTCGTTTCACTTGGAGCTGTACCGCAAGGCCGACCCGGAGGATGCGTTCGACCATTTCGAAGAGCAGCGAGAGACCAACATCGAGTACCTGCGCGGGCTCCCGGCCAGCGCGGGGCGTCGCGTCGCGTACCACAAGGGCGCGGCGACGGAGATCACGCTGGAGAACATGCTCCATGAGTGGGCCATGCACGACTTGGGACACATCCGGCAGATCGCGGAGTTGGTGCGCGCGCGCAAGCATTGGGAAGGCGCCGGGCCTCTCAATGCGGACTATAAGCTACAGCCGTAACCGGGACTCAGGAGCGAGAGGAAGGATTTTCCGCGGACGAACAGCGACTTCCTTCTCTCCGCGGAGGCCGGCGGCGCCGGCGCCGCGCGGAATCCGTTACTTCTGAAGCACCACAATCACCTCGCCGCAGTAACGGCGCAAAAGCGGCAAGCGCAGCAGTGCATCGTCGATGTGCTTGACCGTCTTCCAGAAAAGTCGCGGCTGCAACGGTATCGCGGGGTTCGCCTCCGGCCGCCGGGCCAGCCGCTTAAGCATATACAGCAGGTGCCGCTTGCGCATCTCGACCTGGCTGAAGCCCCGAGCAAACGAACGAATCTTCGCCACGGTGAGATGGGCGTCCCCTGCCTTTTCCGCCTCGCGGGTAAAGCGCCGCAGCAGGTTGATGGCCGGATTGTTCCACAGCGTCTCGCAGAAGACGGCCCGGCCTTTCGGCTTCAGAATCCGGTAGAGCTCGCGACTGGCGTCGGGATACTTCACGACGTGATGCAGCACGCCAAACCCGGCGACCAGGTCGAAGAAATCGCCGGGATAGGAGAGCCGCTCCGCATCCATGGTCTCAAAGTGAGCCGAGAGGCCGTAGCGCCGCGCCGCGCTCTCGGCGATGCCAACGGCTTCAGCGGAGAGATCGAAACCCCGCACGTCGCCGCCGCGCAAAGCCAAGTAGATTCCTAACCTGCCGAGGCCGCAGCCGTAATCGAGAACCCGCAGCCCGCGCACGGCTCCGACAATGTCCAGGGCTTCGCACCGGAGATCGGCCCACCAGTTCCACCCGCCTTCGTAGAAGGGAGTGAGTTCCATGCGCCGGAACCACTCCAGGAACTCGTCCTGCGATTCGGGGTAGGCCACCGGCGCGAGCAGCCGGTAGAAGTCGTCATGCCACTCGCGCTCCGCGCGCTTGGTACATTCGGTTTCCGCGGCCTTATCGAAGGTGCTCACCGTAGGCAGCCCGGTCTCTCAGTAATGGGTTGGCACGCACACAAACCCGCTGCACCGCAGGAGAATGACTCGCCGGCAACCTACTACCCGGCCATTGATGATGCCGCACTACCACACCCGGCAAGCGTTCTCCCGCACCATCGGCTGGCCGGCTTTGCAGCCGAACGCTTCCTGAAACGCCGCCGAGTTCTGCACTACGCCGTTGACGCGCCAGCGCCCGGGCGAGTGCGGATCGGTGATGGCCAGCCTCCGCGCCTGCTGGTCGGTCACGTTCTGGCACCAGATCTGTCCGTAGGAGATGAAGAAGCGCTGCTGCGGCGTGTAGCCATCGATCGGCTTCACCGGGGTGTTGCCGATGATGTTCATTAGCGCGAGGTAAGCCAGCTTCGCCCCGCCATTGTCGGCGGTGTTCTCGCCCAGGGTCAGGCGGCCCTTCAGCTTCACTTCGCCCTTGTCGTCCTTCACCGTCACAAAGCTGGAATACTCATCGGCAGTGCAACTGGCGCGCTCCTCAAAGGCCTTGGCATCGTCGGCCGTCCACCAGTCCTTCAAGTTGCCGTCCGCATCGAACTTGCGCCCCTGATCGTCGAAGCCGTGCGTGAGCTCGTGGCCAATCACCACGCCGATCGCTCCGTAGTTGACGGCGTCGTCCATCGACTTGCCGTAGAACGGCGGCTGCAGGATGCCGGCGGGGAAGTTGATGTCGTTCATCTCCGCGCGATAGTAGGCGTTGACCGTCGGCGGCGTCATGCCCCAGTCCTTCTTGTCGGTGGGCTTCGAGATCTTGTTGCGCTGGCGCTGTACCTCGAAGGTGACCGCGCGCGTGTAGTTGCCGGCAAAGTCGTCGCGCTTCACGATGACCGTCGAGTAATCGCGCCAGGTGTCGGGATAGCCGATGTTGTTGACGATGGTGCTCAGCTTCTCGTAAGCCTTCTGCTTGGTGGTGTCCGACATCCAGTTCAGCTGGCCGACATCCTGATGCATGGCCGCCTCGATGGCCTTCACCATCTTCAGCGTGCGCTCTTTGCCCTCGGGGCCGAAGGTCTGGTCGACGTAGAGCTGGCCCAGCGCCATGCCGAGGTTGCGATCGGTGGACTGCACACAGCGCTTCCAGCGGGGTGCAAGTTCCTTTTGTCCTGAAAGGTAAGCGCCGTTGAACTGGAAATCCTCATCGACGAAGGCCTTGGACAACACTTGCGCGCGGCTGTCGAGCGTGCGCCAGCGCAAATACGTCTTCCAGTCGTCGAGCGAGGTCGCGCTGATCTGCTCATTCACCGCCTTGAAGAACTCGGGATTGCCGACGTTCAGGCTGCTGAACTTCGGTGCGCCGCTGTCGGCGAAATATTCAGTCAGGTGGAAGTTGGGTGCCGAGGCGGTGATCTCGGTGACCTGCGTCATGTGGTCGCGGACTTTGGGATCGCGGCGGGCTGTCCGGTCCATCGACGCCTTTGCCAGGCCGGTCTCGATCGCCAGCACGGCCTTGGCTTCCGCAACGGCGACATCGGACTTGTCGCCGGCCAGCTCAAACATTTTCTGCACGTGCTCCAGATACTTCTGGCGGACCTCCTGCGACTTGGCATCGTCCTTGATGTAGTAGTCACGGTCGGGCAGTGTCAGCCCGCCCTGGTCCACATAGGCGATGGTCTGCCGCGAGTCGTGCATGTCAGCCATTTGCCCGAAGGCGAACAGCGCGGTTGTTCCGTTCCGCTGCAGGACGCCGACCTGCTCGATCATCTCCTCTTTGGTCTTGATGCCGGCGATCTGATTCATTGTCTCGGTGAGAGGCTCGGTGCCGCGTTTCTCGACCGTGGCCTCGTCCATGCAGGCGGCGTAATAGTCGCCGACTTTCTGCGCGATAGGGCTGTGATTGCCCGGCGCCTGCGTCTGCTCGAGGATGTCATGCAGGATGTAGAGATTGCGCTCGGCCAACTGGTCGAAGCGCCCCCAACGCGCTTTGTCGGCGGGGATGGGATTGTTCTTCATCCAGCTCCCGCAGGCGTATTGGTAAAAGTCCACGCAGGGATCGGCGGTCTTATCCATTGCGGTCAAGTCGAAGCTGGGAATCTCGGGCGGAAATTCCGTCGATTGGGAAGAGCCAGACGGCGTTGTCTGGGCGACGGTGAAGATGGCGGCGAGCAACAACGGCACAACCGAGAGAGCGCGAATCCGCATGATTGCCTCTGAGTAAGGAATTCACCTCGCGCTCGGGTACCGCCAGCGCGAAGGGTTTCTGACAGCGGACACTTGACGGCCCGCAAACAAGAACTCAACACACTACTACAAGCCGCAGGTGGAGGGGAACTTCACGGGCCCTGGTGGGACGAAAATGCACCACCGCTGATACTTGCCGGCGAAAGACTCGAACTCAAGTCTCGGGTGGGAATTGGGTGCCCCTCGTCTCGCGTTTTCGAGACGTGGGAGAGTGCGGAAGTAGCGGAAGGCCGAACGACGTTCAGCGATCTACGCTGTCACTCCGCGTGGTTTCACGTTGGCGCGGATGAACTCGATGATGGAATCCATCGGCGTTCCTGGCTGAAAGACGGCCGCTACGCCCGCCTGCTTCAGCGCCTCGACATCCTGGTCGGGAATGATGCCGCCCACCAGGACCAGCACGTCATCCATGTGGTTCTGCTTCAGCAACTCCATCACCCGCGGCACGATGGCATTGTGCGCTCCGGAAAGAATGCTGAGGCCGATAACGTTGACGTCCTCCTGCAGAGAGGCAGTGACCACCATCTCTGGGGTCTGGCGGAGGCCGGTGTAGATGACTTCCATGCCGGCATCGCGCAGCGCGCGAGCGATGACCTTGGCACCGCGATCATGACCATCGAGGCCGGGTTTAGCGACCAAGACACGGATTTTCGGATTGGGAGACATGGTGCGCTCTTCGCTGTTCGCCATTCGCCTTTGGCCACGCACGAATCACGACGAAGGGGAAATGGGATTGCCGCCCAGCCCGCTCGTCCGGCTGAACAAGCGATCATATACGTTGCAGCTGAATTTCGTAAGTGAGCGGCGACACACACTCCGGTTTGAGTGGAGGATAGCGAACGTGCAAGCGCAGGCGGCATACTAGCGCTACCCTCACAACACCTGGTCCCTGCGCCCTGTTCCCTAACCCCTATAATGTCTCTAGATGCGGATTCCCTTGCTGACCTCCCTTATTCTTCTCCCGAGCTGTCTGGCGGCCGCTCAGAGCCTGCGAGTCCAGGCGCTGCCTTCGCAAGGCGCCATCGCGGGGCAAAATTACGTGCTGCTCCTGCAGGCCACTGGCGGACAAACGCCCTACACGTGGCGAGTGCTGCAAGGCGTTCTTCCGCCGGGATTGAAGCTGCACCCCCACACCGCCAGAATCACGGGTGTGCCGACGGTGCCGGGAGACTACCACTTTACCGTCGAAATCACCGACACCAGCATTCCGCAGTTGCAGGCGCAGCTCAACGTCACGATCCATGTGATCTCGGGCATTGCCGTCGAGTGGAAAGAAGCCCCGGCAGTCCACGGCAACAAGATCTCCGGCTCGGCCGTGGTCACCAACGAGACGGGCGACGAGTTCAACCTGACCGTTATCATCGTCGCCGTGAACGAAATTGGGCGCGCGACCGCGTTGGGCTATCAGCATTTCAAGCTGGAGGCGCAAAGTACCAGCCCCATCATTCCTTTCGGATCGGGCCCGGGCCCGGGGACCTATTACGTTCGCGTGGATGCGGTCGCGCAGCAGACGGGCAAGCACCACGTCTTTCGCGCCAACAAGCAGACGTCGGATCCCATCAAGCTGACGCAGTTTTGAATTTCGAGGAAGGCGTTGCGGCCAGATCGAACTTTATGGACCATCGATCCCGCCAGAAGGAATTTCAGCAGGCGCTGAAGTCCGAGCGCCTGGACGGATTCCTGATCACTCATCCCGCCAATCTGCGCTATCTGTGTGGCTATACCGGCAGCAACGGACTGCTGCTGTTCCTCGATGGCCGGCGCGTGTTCTTTACCGACGGACGCTATACCGAGCAGGCGCGCCGGGAAGTCGGTGGCGCCCGCGTGGTTATCGCCAAAGGGCCACTGCTGCAAGTCGCCGGCAAGCTGATCGGGCGACTCAGGTCCGCGTCGCTTGGCTTCGAAGCTGATTACACCAGTGTCGCGACTGCGGCGGAGATGCGCAAGCTCGGCCGCAAGAAAACAGCGTGGAAGCCGACCTCGGGCCTGGTCATGCGCCAGCGGATGATCAAGGACGCCGAGGAGCTGCGTACCATCCGCCAGGCCGTGAAATTGGGAGCCGCGGTTTACCAGAAGGCGCTGCCCTCGATCCGGGCCAGAGTCCGGGAGTCCGAAGTGGCGGGCAGACTGGAGCTCGCGGCTCGCCAGGCGGGCGCGGACGGCATGTCCTTTGAGACCATTGTGGCCGGCGGCAAGCGGGCCGCCCTGCCGCACGGCCGCGCCTCCAGCCATTCGCTGCCCCGGCGAGGGTTCGTGGTCGTCGATTCGGGTGTTATACTGCGTGGCTATTGCTCGGACATGACCCGGACGGTCCACATAGGCCGGACCAGCCGGCAAGAGCGCAAGTGGTACGAAGCCGTCCTGGAAGCGCAATTAGCGGGCATTGCGGCCGTAATACCGGGCAAAACGGCAGGCGAAGTGGACCAAGCGGCGCGGCAAGTGCTGCGCCGGGCCGGATTGGGCCGGTTCTTTACGCACTCCACCGGACACGGGGTTGGACTGGAGATCCACGAGCCACCGCGGCTGGGCACTGCCCAGGAGCAGCCGCTGCAGCCCGGCATGGTGATTACCATCGAGCCGGGAGTTTATCTCCCTGGTCGCGGCGGCATTCGCATCGAAGACATGGTGGTAGTGACATCACGCGGGTGCGAAGTATTGACGCCGGTAACCAAAGAGCTGATCGAGATCTGAAGTGGTTAGAACCACGGAGACACAGAGGCACAGAGATTTTGCTGAAGACCGACAGAATGCGGCTTTACGATCACGAAGATTTCCGGGACGATAGCCTCCCTTTTTCTTTTCTTTTTACTCGGTGACTCTGTGCCTCTGTGGTTCGCTGAAAAACGGAGTTGAATGAACCAGAAAGAAATCAAAGAACTCATAGAGCTCCTGGTCGAGAAGGACATCACCGAGTTCGAGCTGGAGCGCGGCGACATCAAGGTGCACGTGAAGCGCGGCAACGCCCCGGCCTCCATCGTGCAGGTCGCACCTTCGGCAGGCGCATCGCAGCCAGTTCCACTTGCGGGCACCGCCCCAGCTCCGGCGCCTTCCGCTTCCGCTCCGCCAGCCAGCCCGGGAACTACATCAGCACCGCCGGCTCCAGCCGCGGAGGCCGCCTCGGATGCCGATCTGTTCATCGTCAAATCGCCGATCGTGGGTACGTTCTATGAAGCTCCTTCTCCCGGTACGCCGCCCTTCGTCAAGGTTGGCGATGCGGTAAAAGAAGGCCAGGTGCTGTGCATCATCGAAGCCATGAAGCTGATGAACGAGATTGAGGCCGAGGTCTCGGGCACCATGGCGAAGATGTTCGTCTCCAATGGCAGCCCGGTGGAATACGGCATGCCGCTGTTTGGAATCCGGCAGCAGTGATTCCCCAGCAAATTCGTTTTCACCACGGAGGCACGGACACTCGATTGAGTTGTGGCTGCTTGTCTTTGTAGCGGGGCTGATAACTTTTTTCGATCGGCGCTTTGACTGCTTTTCGGTCTGTTAATTGAATTTGATTACTTCGTGGCCTCCGTGGTGAATATTAAGCAGGCGCTACAGAAAATCCTGATTTCATGTTCAACAAAATCCTAGTCGCGAATCGCGGGGAAATCGCTCTGCGCGTCATCTGCGCCTGCAAGGAACTCGGCATCAAGGCCGTCGCCATCTACAGCGAAGCGGATCGCAATTCGCTGCACGTTCGCTTTGCCGATGAGGCCATCTGTATCGGCCCGCCGCGGCTGAACGAAAGCTACCTCAACATCCCCGCCGTGATCAGCGCGGCCGAGATCGCCAACGTTGACGCGGTCCATCCGGGCTACGGCCTGCTGAGCGAGAACGCCAACTTCGCCGAGGTGGCGCAGACCTGCGGCATCAAGTTCATCGGGCCGCCGCCGGAGGTGACGCGCCTGATGGGCGAGAAGGAACGCGCGCGCGCCACCATGAAGAAAGAAGGCGTGCCCATCCTGCCCGGGTCGGATGGGATCATAGGGTCGGCAGATGAGGCGCTGGAGTGGGCGCGCAGCGTGGGATTCCCGGTGATCGTGAAAGCTTCTGCCGGGGGCGGCGGACGCGGGATGCGTGTCATTCGCGGCGAAGATGAACTGCCCAATCTGTTTCACGCCGCCCAGTCGGAGGCGGCAGCCGCGTTCGGCAATGGCGATCTCTACATGGAGAAGTTCATCGAGCGTCCGCGGCACATCGAGTTCCAGGTGCTGGCCGATGAACACGGCAACGTGATGAGCCTGGGCGAGCGCGAATGCAGCATTCAGCGCCGCCATCAGAAGCTGCTGGAAGAAGCGCCGTCGGTAAAGATGACGCCCGAGCTGCGCGAGCATATCGGCGGCATTCTGGTGAAGACCCTGAGCGGCATCGGCTACATGAATGCCGGAACCGTTGAGTTCCTCATGGACGAG
>Ga0335081_10002853_pt1 | contig 27214 bp, 20 predicted proteins | sample Lox_Sample_35_FD_206713 | JGI IMG/M metagenome (GOLD analysis project Ga0335081, IMG submission 206713) | Soil microbial communities from Loxahatchee National Wildlife Refuge, Florida, United States - Lox_Sample_3.5 | ecosystem: Environmental > Terrestrial > Soil > Wetlands | place: USA...
GTTGGGGCTTCGCTTTATCGCGGCCCGTATCTCGATCGCGATTACCCGTATTATTTTCCGGGCGAGTGGCCGCCCAACCGCCTTCCGGCGACGGCCATTGGTCTCGACGCGAAGTGGGGACGCGGGCCCTGGAATCTCTACGGTGAATGGCAGCGTTTTCAATTCGATTATCATGTGATCCCGACCTACATCGAGCAGGCAGGATACGTGGAGGCGCGCCGCACGCTGACGCCGCGCTGGTACGTCGCGGCGCGGGCCGGCTATCTGCGCTCCAGCCTGCCTCGCCAGAACCAAGTCTACGAGATCGCGGCAGGATATCGGCCGGACCGGCGGCAACTGATCAAGCTCGATTACGAAGCCATCCCCGGCCCGCTGATCTTCGGAAGGTCGCGTCACACGATCGCGATTCAACTGGTCACCACTTTCGGCCCGCTCGCCGCCTGGGCGAACTAAGGGCTCGTTGAAGGCGCGGCGATAATGAAAAGATCATGCAAGTCGAGCGTACCCTGATTCTGGCATTTTTAGTTCTCGCCGGGTGTTCGCATACAACTCCAACCGCAGGCGCCGAATCGCAACCCGCGATCGATCGCGATCTGCTCGAGATCACGATTCCGCAGCTCGAAGCGCTGTATCGCAGCCACAAATATACCGTCACCGAAGTGATCCGGTGGCACATCGCGCGAACGAAGAAATACAACAGGATTTATCGCGCCGTGCAGACCCTGGACGAAGCAGGCGCGCTCGCGACCGCGGCGCGCGAGGATGACGAAGCCAAAGCGGGCGGGAGCGCTTTTGCGCCTGGTCCGTTGTGGGGAGTGCCGATCGTCACCAAGGCGAACACCAGCGTCAAGGGATTGATCACCACCGACGGGTGGAAGGGCTACATGATTCCCGGCCATGAACTCCTCGCTCCCAAGGACGCGACCATTGTCGCTCGCTTCCGCGCGGCCGGGGCGGTGATCATCGGACAAACCAACATGCCGGATTTTGCCGCCAGCGACACCAATCGCAGCAGCGCCTACGGGCGCACCGGAAATGCATACGACGTGCGCTTCAGCCCCGGAGGGTCCTCGGGAGGCACCGTAACGGCGGTGACCTCGAATTACGCAGTCCTGGGAAATGGAACCGATACGGGCAACTCCATCCGCATGCCCGCGGCGACGAGTTCCGTGGTTGGCGTATTCCCCACGCGCGGTCTGGTGAGCATCGCCGGGATCGCGCCGCTCGACTGGCTGCTCGATAACACGGGTCCCATCGCCCGCGACGTTACCGATGCCGCCATTGCTTTGAGCGTGATGGCCGGGGAAGATCCGCTCGATGCGCGCACGGCCGGATCGTCAGCCAAGGCGCAGCCCGGCCCGTACACGCAATATCTCAAGGCGGACTCGCTGAAGGGCAGACGGTTCGGCGTCCCCGCGTTCATTCTTGACGGCGCCGGCACTCCGTTTCAGGGCATCATCGCGTCGGAGACTCCTGAGGAAGTGAAACGCAGAATGGAGAGTGCCCGGATTCCGCTCCAGCCGGAGACGCGGGACGCTTTCATGAAGGCGCTGGATGGTCTGCGCGCCGCCGGCGCGACGGTGGTCATTGACGATTCCATCCTGCCCGACAGTTTTGCGGCGATCGCCGCACGAATCGGCACCGTTCCCTACATCCGCGAAGGAACGGAAAAATTCCTCGCCGAATTCGGCCCGGCGCAATACCACTCGGCGGAGGAATACCAGAAAGCGGTGGGATCGCCTTTGCCGCCCACGATCATCGGCGGCAAGGATTGGCACGAGATCGACGAACCCGTCGTTCCCAAGCGGCGTGACCGTATCCAAGCCAATTTCGAAAGCGATCCGCAAGCCGCGGCCAACGTCTTGATTCCGCGCCAAAAGGCGCTCGACATGTACACGGGAACGCTCGATCGGATGCATCTCGACGGATACGTTTACCCGGCGACGCAGATGCCTCCTCCGGATGAAACCATGCCGCAGGACGGCAGGATTAGCGGAGGCCCGCATAGCGACACCGGTTGGGTGAACATGATCGGCGTTCCCGCGGTCGTCGTGCCCGGCGGATTCTATCCCAGTGGGCTCCCATTCGGTCTGGAGATCTCCGCGCGGCTCTGGAAGGACGGGGACCTGCTCGGCTGGGCCTACGCCTACGAGCAGGCAACGCATCACCGCAGGCCGCCGGTACTGGTCGAAAAGGGGCTGCTTTCCGGCCCTACCCTGTGATGTTGAACTTCACCCCAGACGATCGAGGTACTGCTGTACGAAATCGCAACCCACGCTGGCAATGTAGGCGTCGGTCAACCGCTTCGTGACGGGTCCGGGCACCCGGCCGTCGCCAATCGTGGCGCCGTTGAAGCTGCGTACTCCGGCGATGCACAGGCTCGTGGAGGTCAGGAACATCTCGTCGGCATTCGCCGCATCGTAGAGATCGAGGTCTCCTTCAATCGCTCGAATGCCAAGCTTGTGCGCAAGGTCGAGTGTCATCTCGCGACTAATGCCGGCGAGCACGTAGCGTTCACTCGGTGTGTAGAGGGCGCCCTCGCGAACGACAAAGATGTTGCTCCCCAGACCCTCGGCTAAATTCCCGTTGACATCGAGAAGCACCGCCCAGCCCTCCGGATCATGCGCTTTAACCGACTGCTCCGCTACGATCATGTTCAGGTAGTTGTGCGTCTTGGCTCGTGGGCTGAGCATGTCCGGCGCGACACGCCGCTGGGCGGGCGTCCAGACATCGAGGCCGTCGCGAAACTGGCGAGCGCGAGCCTTGAGCGGCAGAGGCGTGCATTCCAGGACCACGTTTGGGCCGCTGTGCTCAGGCACCTCCTCGCCGATCGGATCAACGCCGCGGCTGACGCGCTGGCCGACCCACCAATCGCCTACGTCCGCGCGAAGATGCTCGTTGCGCTCCACGAGTTCTTCTGTGAGCTCGATCATTTCTCGCGGACTGACTCCGGGATCGAGGCGCAGATAACGCAGCGAGCGATAGAAGCGGTCGATGTGTTCGTTGAGCCGGAAAGGGCGGCCGTTAAAAGTGCGCGTCATGTCGAAAGCGCCGTCGCCGTATCTCCAGCCGCGGTCGCGAAATGGGATTCGCACCTGATTCTCGGGCATGAACCTCCCGTTAAACCAGGCGAGGCGGCAATCGGTTAGCTGCGTCATAGTTGTTTCTGTTATCTTACGTCCCAGGAAACATACCGATGATTACAACTGAAAACCGTCTGGGCTTCGCGTTTTCGAGACCACTTGCGATTCTTGTGTCGATCACTGCGCTTGCCGCGCAGCCTAGTGCTCCCGGCAAAATCTCCGAGAAGCCCGAAACTCCGTTTAAGCTTGCAACCTTCGAAGCCGACGGAAAAATCCAGATTGGTCTTGTGTTGGGCTCGCGTGTTGTCGATATCCAGCGGGCAAACGCCTACCTGGTGCAGAAAGCGCACGTACCAAAGGTCCGGCTGCCGAACGAGATGCGAGAATTGATCGAGCAGTACGACACTTCTTCGAAGCGCTTATATCAGATCGCGAACTATCTGCATGGCGAAAACGGGACTGCCGGGCTGCCATTCGCGTACGATTTTGCGAAAGTTTCCGTCAAGGCTCCGATCAAGTATCCCTGGAACCTTCTGAATCTGGCGGCCAACTATAAGCTGCACGCGGAAGGCATGGGGGCGGTCGGCGGAGGTGCGCGCGGAGGATTCAACGCTGCCGCCGCGGCGCAGATTGATCCCGACCGCGATGGTCCCATCATTTTTGCCAAATCCCCGCGATCCTGCATTATCGATCCCGGCGAGGCGTATCTGATTCCGCCCGGACGCACACGCATCGATTGGGAGGGCGAACTCGCGATCGTGATGGGAAAACAGTCGTACATGATCAGCAAGGAGCACGCCCACGATGCGGTATTCGGCTACAGCATCCTCTATGACGTGAGCGATCGCGGTGGCGGAAAGCCGCGGCGTGTTGTCTCCATGTTTCCCGGCACGAACTGGTTCGACGGAAAAAGCATCGATCGCGGCGCTCCGTTCGGGCCGGTGATCGTACCTAAAGAATTTCTGCCGAATTTCAACAATCTGCACCTGGTGACCCGCGTCAACGGGATCGCCAAGCAGGACGCCAGAACCAGCCAGATGATCTGGGACGAGGGCCACATGATTCAATACATCACCTCCATCATGTCCCTCTATCCGGGCGACTTGATTTCGACCGGAACGCCGGCCGGCACCGGCATGGAACGAAACGAATTTCTGAAACCGGGCGATGTCGTCGAAATCGAAATCGAAGGCATCGGGACCTTGCGCACGCCGATGGATGCGGGGCGCGGTCCGGCTCAATAGTCAGCGCGCGAACACCGTTTTTCCGCCGACTACAGTCATCAATACTTTCATTTGTTCGATCCGCTTTGCCGGGACGGTCAGGATATCCTCATCGAGCACGACAAAATCGGCGAGCTTGCCCGGTTCGATCGAGCCTTTGATCTTTTCTTCGAACGTTAGCCGAGCGTTGCCCATGGTTGCAATGCGCAGCGCTTCTTCGCGCGTGATTCTCTGATCCGCGCCGAGGACGCCGCCGCTGATGGTGTCGCGCGTCACGAAGTGATACATCGTCCAGAGCGGCGGAAAGGGCACCACGGGCGAGTCCGTCCCGGCGGCCACATCGATTCCATGATCCAGATAGGCGCGCACCGGCGTGACCCACGCCGCGCGCGCAGGCCCCCAGTACCGCACCAGGCTCGGCCCGGCGAGATAAAGATGATTTTGAACCGTCACGAAAACACCCAACGATTTGATCCGAGCGAAATGTTCCTCATGCGGAAGAAATCCATGCTCGATCGCCCAGCGCCGTCCGTTGATTGACTTTTCCGCATTCGCGGCTTCGTAACCCGCCAACACTTCGTCGATCGCTGCGTCGCCCACCGCATGAGTACCGACGCGCCATCCGAGACGATTCAGTTCTTTGACGATTTCAGTGAACCGATCCGGCGGGATCAATTGCAGTCCGCGAAATGTCCCATCCTTTCCATATGGCTCCTCATAGGGATCACGCAGTCGCCCTCCTTCAAAGCCTCCATCGGCGATCAGCTTCATGCCGGCGATTTTCAGCCATTCGTCCCCCTCGTCGGGCCGCACGCCGGAGCTTTCGATAAACGCGCGCACTTTCGGGGCGTCGGCATCGGGCGGCGCGGAAAGCAGCGCGGTGACGCGCATGGTCAGCAGGCCGCGCCGCTTCATCTCTTGAAGCATGCGATACTGCTCCAGTCCGATGCCGGGATGGCGAACGCTGGTCAGCCCGGCCGCGTTGAGTCTTTTGTATTGCTCGACCCATGACGCGATTTGCTGGTCGAGGGTGAGTCGAGCCTGTGGCAGGGAAACCAGCGTTCGCGCGCGATCGATCAGCTCTCCGTCAGGGTCGCCGTCGGGATAGCGGCTGATCTGACCTCCATCCGGAGAGGCGGTCGTCTTGTCGATGTGCCATTTCGCAAGCGCTGCGGAATTGAGAATGTATTCGTGTCCACCACGCACCAGAACGAGCGGATTCGCCGGAGCTACCGAATCGAGATCGCGGCGCAGCGGCAAACGCTGCTCCTTGAGTTGCGCCTCGTGCCAGTCGCTGTTCGATACGATGACATCGCCAGGTTGGGAGGCGGTCACGCGCTCGCGAATCGCCGCGTAAACATCGGCGAGCGATCGTGCTTGCGACAGATCGACGCCCGGTCCGCCGCCGGCGCCATGCAGGTGACTGTCTTCGAATCCGGGGACAACAGTTTTCCCGTGCAGGTCAATAACGCGTGTTGATTTGCCGGCCAGCTTGCGGATTTCGGCGTCAGTTCCGACCGCTAGGAAGCGTCCGTTTCTGATCGCCATTGCCCGGCCAGTGGAGAAGCGCGAATCGACCGTGATGATCTTCCCATTGAGCCAGACCGCATCGGCGTCCTGCGCCGGCACAATCAGTGGAAAACACGCGGTCAGGGAGAAAATGGCCGTGAAAACTGAAATGGTCGGAGAGCGACTGGGCATCGCCTGTTAATTGTAAAGGATACAGCTTTCGAGCAGCGCGTAATGCGAGCGAAGTCCGGATTACGACGCTTGGAGTTTTCCCTGCGAATTACGGATTGCCGGCCTTCAATTCCGTCTCAGCTCTGAACCAATCGTCCTCGGGCGAACCGATGGGACAGCCGCGCTCTTGCCAAAGCGCGTAAGCCAAGGCCGCGATATCGTCATGATTCGGTTCGCGCACTTCGAACTCGGATTGTTCGACAGTGACGCCATACTGCACTGGTTGGGTGGCCATTAAACTTGCCTCCTTTCGCCGACTCCTTACTCCATCCTACAACTCGCTTATGAGAAAGCGATGAATCGAGGGAAATTCCTTTTCAATTATTTCACTTATTTCTGTTTTCGAGCATTCGTGTATACGCAGAGAGAAGTTGTTCACGGGCTTGCTGTCCAAGAGCTCCGGGCATCTCCGCGGGGCGATATTGGCGGCACAGGTCGATCGTTCGACGAAGGCTGTCGGCAAATTCAACGCAAGCAGGACAATCCGCCAGGTGCCTGGTGATCTGCTGGCAGGCTTCGTTCGGCAGTTCCAGGTCAAGATATTCGGACAGTAATGTGAAAATCTCTTTGCATGACTCAGAGCGATGCGGGCTCATCTGTTTTCTCCTCGAACGGCAGGGCGGCCGCGAAGATGCGTATCCAACTTTTCGCGCAGCGCAAGCCGCGCGCGGTGCAGACGCGTTTTGACCAGGTCGATGCTGAGACCCAGAATCTGAGCGGTCTCTTGAGTGGAAAGCTCCTCGAGATCACGCAATAGAATCACCGACCGGTACGATTCCGAAAGTTCGCCCATCGCGCGGCCGAGCACTTCCTTCATTTCCGCCTGAAGCGCAAGATCGTCCGGCACGCCGGACCAGTCCGCGATTTCAATCTTGACCTGGCCGGCTTGGTCCTTCTTCGCCGGCATGAATTGATCGAGCGAAAGCTCGTGGTCGGGGGCGAATACGCTCTTACGCCGCTTCATCAGACACTCATTCTTCGCGATTCGGAAAATCCAGGGTCTGACGCGCTCCGGTTCGTGCAATTGAGCGAAGTTCTGGAAAATTTTGAGCAAGGTTTCCTGCGCGACTTCCTCGGCGTCCTCCCGCTGTCCGCACATGAGCCAGGTGTATTGAAAAATCTTGGTGCGAAAATGTTCAATGAACGGTTCGAACGCGATGGTATCGCCGTGAAGCAGCCGCCGCGTCAATTCGATCTCTTGGTCCCGATCCAAGCAGAGCTCCGCTCTTGATTGTAATGAGTTGCGCGTCGCCGCTCGATCGGGCAAGCCGGTCACGACACCGCCAACACCGGCGTGTTGAGCACAATATCGATAGCCGGCTGCGCCAGCAAAGTGTTGTGGATCAGGCAAGCCTGTACGGCTCGCATCAGACCCTCCCGATGATGCTCATCGAGCTCGGGTGCGTCGATTTCAATCCGGAATGAGGATAGCCGTGCAGGCCGAAGGGCCTTCTCCGCAATGATCCGCACACGGAAAGGCTTCGGATCGAATCCTCGTGTGATCAGGTACTGGGTTCCGTAATAGGCCGCGCACGTACCGAGCGATGCGAGCAAAAACTCGGGGGGCGACATTCCCGAATCCTCGCCACCATTCTCACGAGGCTGATCGCAAATCACACGATGGCTGCGGGCCGATACTTCGAATTTCGAGCCGCACAGATATTCGGTTATGACTTCCACAATTGCTCCTTCTGTTTTCCAAGATGCAAACCACGCGCCAACGTGTCACGGCGGTGAACGGAATGCATCGTGAAAGAAGCAAAATGCGACCGTGCGAAACAAGAGGCATAAACGTCAGCCGTTCGGGCTTCTCAAACTCGCGTCGGCGCATGCGACTGCGTGAATTCGCGGCATGTTTTGGGCGATATCACGCAGCAGGAGAAAAATATGTCGATCGAACGTTATTTGCGGCTGATTGCCGGATTCTTCGTGATGCTGAGCGTGGCCCTCGGCTATTGGGTTAACCCCGCGTGGTTCCTGTTCACTGCCTTCGTCGGATTGAACCTGTTCCAGTCGGCGTTCACCAACTGGTGCCCGATGATGACCTTTCTGCGAAAACTCGGCGTGCCGGAGGCTGGCCACGACGCGCCGGCTAAATTGTCGCGGATATGAAAGCTCCGGTCCTTTTCGCGATTCTGGCCGTGTCGGCTTGGGGTCAGGATGCGATCTCGCTCAAAGACGCGGTTCACATCGCGCTAGAGAAGAACAAAGCAATCGCCGCGTCCGTGGCCGGCCAGAAAGCGGCCGATAGCCGCGTAAGCGAGGCTCGCGGCGGCCTGCTGCCAAAGGTGAACTACTCTGAATCCTGGGCGCGCAGTGACAATCCGGTGTTTGTTTTTTCGTCCTTGCTGACCCAGCACCAGTTCGAGGCGCAGGATTTCCAGCTCGGTCCTCTCAACCGTCCCGATTTTCTGAATAACTTCCAGTCGCTGATTACCGCCGATCAACCTCTGTATGACGCGGGTCAGTCCAGGCACGCGATCCACTCGGCCGAGCTCGGCAGAGAGATGGCCGGCGAGGCACGAAAGTTGACCGAAACCGAGGTGATCGCGGGGGTGGTCCGCGCCTACTACGATGCCGTGCTGAGCGAGCAGCAGTTAAACAGCTCGAACCAGGCGTTCCGGTCCGCGCAGGCGGATTTAGCGCGCGCGCAGTCAATCCGCTCAGCTGGGATGTCCACGGACGTGGATGTGCTCTCCATCCGCGTTCATCTCGCTGGGGTGGACGAGGAAAGAATTCGCCGCGCGGCGGATCTGGACGTCGCGCGCGCGGCTTTGAACGAAGTGTTGGGGCTTCCGCTCGACACCCGACACGATTTGACCAGTCCTCTCGCCAGGATCGGCCTTTCGGATCTGTCGCTTGACGATTACGAAACGCACGGAGTGAAAGATCGGGCCGAGGCGCGGCAGGCGGAACTCGGAGTCAGTCTTGCCGAGAATCAATCGGCCAACGCGCGCAGCGCCATGCTGCCGCAGGTGACCTTGCATGGGGCGTTCGAAGCAGATCGCCAGGATTTCTACGACAAAGGCGGAGCGAATTGGCTGGTTTCGCTCGGCCTGCGTTGGAATGTGTTCAACGGCGGCGCGGACAAGGCGAAGATCGAAGAGACCAAGTCGCTACTGGAGCGCAGCCGTGCGGAGCAGCGACAGGTCGGCTCCGGGATTCGTCTTCAAGTGCGGCGCGCCTGGGCGGATCTGCGCGCCGCCGAGCAGCGGATCGAGGTCGCGAAAGCATCGGTCGAGGAAGCCGAAGAAAGCTTGCGCATTACCAAGAACCGCTATGAAGCGGGGATGAGCAATGTCACAGACCTGCTGCGGACCGAGACTGCCGTGGTCGATGCGCGGACTCGATACCTGGCCGCGATTCATGACCAGCGCATCGCGGCAACGATGCTCGAAATGGCCGCCGGACGGCTGACGGCAGATTCGGAGGTGCTCAATTGAACGCCAGAGTTTTGGTAGCCCCGAGCTTGGCACTGTTATTAGCGGGATGTGGCGGCATCGCCCGTGAGCGCGACGCGTCCGCCGCTTCCGTATCCGCCCCGGTGCAGGTGAGTGTAGTCCAAGCCACGGCTCAGCAGTGGCCGTCGGTTTACGAGGCCACGGGAACTGTACGGGCGCGCTTTTCTACCGTGATTTCGTCGAAATGGATGGGATATGTTCGCGAGGTGAAAGTGCAACCGGGCGATCGCGTGCGCGAGGGCCAGTCACTTGTCATCCTTGACGCACGGGATCTCGATGCGGCCGCGGGCAGCGCCCGGGCAGGGCGCGAAGAAGTGCGGAATGCCATCCCTGAAGCAGATAGCGCCGTCGCGGCGGCCAAAGCGCACCTCGATCTGGTTGAGGTCACGTACAAGAGGATGAAGCAGTTGTACGAAAAGACGTCGATCTCGGACCAGGAATTTGACGAAGCGTCGGCAAAGCTAAAAGCCGCGCAAGCCGAACTCGCGATGGCGCAAGCCAGACGCGCGCAGCTCGATCAAAAACTCGCGCAGGCGGAACAGGAGGTTCGCGCGGCCGAAGTTTCGCGCAGCTATGCGGAGGTCAACGCGCCCGTGGGCGGGATCGTAACCGCGAAATCTGTGGATCCTGGAAATCTGGCCGCTCCCGGCACCGCGCTGATGACGATCGAATCGGGCGGCTACCGGCTGGAGGCTTCCGTTGAAGAATCGAAAATATCCTCGATTCGCACCGGTCAGGCAGTTTCTGCGGCAATCGACGGAATCGAGCGGGTTTTCGGGGCGCGCGTCTCTGAAATCGTTCCCGCTGTCGATCCCGCTTCGCGCGCTTACACCGTGAAGATCGACCTGCCGGCAATACCGCGTTTGCAGTCCGGTACTTTCGGACGAGCGAGATTTCAGCTGGGCAGCCGGCAAGTGCTGGCGATTCCCGCAGCAGCCGTGACCGAGCGCGGGCAACTTCAATCGGTCTTTGTCGCCGATAACGGCGTCGCGCGAACGCGCCTGGTGACGGTCGGCGAGAAAACGAAAGATCAAGTCGAAGTGCTGTCGGGACTGAGCGCCGGGGACAGCGTCATTTTTCCGATCACGGCCGGCATTGGCGACGGCTCGCGAGTCGAGGTACGGCCGTGAATTCGGAAAAAAACCTGGGCCCCGCCGGAAAACTGGCGCGCGCCTGGATCGATTCCAAACTGACCCCGCTGGTGATCGCGGCGGCGGTGCTGCTGGGATTGTTCGCCGTGTGGAAACTGCCACGGGAAGAGGAGCCGCAGATCATCGTGCCCATGGTGGACGTTTCGGTCGCCATGCCCGGCACGAGCGCGCGCGAAGTGGAAGAGCGCGTCACCAAACCCATGGAGAAACTACTGTGGGAGATTCCGGGCGTCGAGTACATCTATTCCACTTCAAGCCCGGGGATGTCGCTGGCCATCGTTCGTTTCCTGGTCGGCCAGGATGAAGAAAAAGCCATCGTGCGGCTGAACCAGAAGCTGTCCGCAAACATGGATCTGATTCCGCCGGGCGCATCGCCGCCGCTGGTCAAGCCGCGCTCGATCGACGACGTTCCGATTCTCGCCTTGACGTTCTGGAGCAAGCGCTACGGCGATTTCGAGCTGCGCCGCATCGCCGCGCAGGTGCATGACGTGATCAAGCAGACTCCTGATGTTTCGGCAGTAGCCTTGATTGGCGGTCAGAGGCGGCAGCTTCGCGTTACGCTCGATCAATCCCGCCTTGCGGCGTACCACCTGTCGCCTCTGCAGATTGCAGCCACGCTCGGTGCGTCGAACCGGCGCCTGCCTTCCGGCGAATTTGCGAGTGAAAACCGCGAGTATCTGGTCGAAACCGGTGAGTTTCTCTCGTGCGCCGACGATGTGCGAAACGTGGTAGCCGGAACCGCCAACGGCAAGCCCGTATTCGTTCGCGATGTCGCCCAGGTGTCCGATGGGGGCGAGGAGCCCACGCAATACGTACGCTTCTCGAACGGTCATGGATTCTATCCCGCCGTCACCATCGCCGTGTCGAAGCGCAAGGGCACCAACGCGGTGACTGTCGCGGACAACGTGCTGCACCGTGTTGACGCGCTGCGCGGCACGGTGATTCCTTCCGAGGTCGAGATGACCATCACGCGCGACTACGGTGAAACGGCGAAGGAAAAATCGAACGAGCTGCTGTGGCACATGCTGATCGCGGTCATTTCTGTAAGCGTTCTGGTCGCGATCGCACTGGGGTTGCGCGAGTCGCTCATCGTGTTCATCGCCATTCCGGTCACCTTGGCGCTGACCCTGGCCGTTTTTTATCTCTATGGCTACACGCTGAATCGCATCACTCTTTTCGCTTTGATTTTTTCGATCGGCATTTTGGTCGATGACGCGATTGTGGTAGTGGAAAATATTTCCCGGCATTGGTGCATGCCCGCCAATTTGTGCAGGCCGCCGTATGAAGTGGCGGTCGAGGCCGTGAATGAGGTCGGCAATCCGACGATTCTCGCCACGCTCGCTGTGGTTGCGGCCATCCTGCCGATGGCGTTCGTCGGCGGGCTGATGGGGCCGTACATGCGCCCCATTCCGGTCGGCGCGAGTGCGGCCATGAGCTTTTCGCTGCTGGTCGCGTTCATCGTGACTCCGTGGGCCGCGGTGCGAATCTTAAAATCGGCATCGCACGAAGCGCCGGAAAGCGCGATCACTCGCGTTTATCGCCGCGTTATGGGAGTTCTGCTGCACCGGCCGGTGTGGCGCTGGAGTTTCCTGGTGGGCGTTGTGGTTCTCCTGCTCGCCTCGTGCGCGCTGTTTTATACCGGATTCGTCAAGGTGAAGATGCTCCCCTTCGACAACAAGAGCGAGTTTCAGGTCATCATCGATATGCCCAACGGGACGACGCTCGAGCAGACCGCGGGCGTCGCGCAGGCGCTCGCCGATGAAACGCTGAAACAGCGCGAGGTGGTCAACATCCAGACCTACGCGGGAACGGCCTCGCCTTACAACTTCAACGGCCTGGTGCGTCATTATTATCTGCGCCGCGGCCCGAACATCGCCGACATTCAGGTGAATCTGCTGCCAAAGGACCGGCGCGGCCTTCAAAGCCACGATATCGCCAAGCAGATCCGCGAGCGCCTGGAGCCGGTCGCAGCACGCTACGGCGCGCGGATCAAAGTGGCTGAAGTGCCGCCGGGGCCGCCCGTGCTCGAAACGCTCGTCGCCGAGGTTTACGGCCCGGATTTGCAAAGCAGAATCGCCCTGGCGCGACAGATTCGCGATCTTTTCAAGAAAACCCGCGGTGTCGTCGACGTCGATTGGTATGTCGAGGATGATCAGGACAAGTACCGGCTGATCGTGGATCAGGAAAAGGCCGCGCTCAACGGAATCTCCGAGGACGATGTCGCGCGAGCGATGGAGATCGCGTCCGCGGGTTACCCCGACGGCCTGCTGCATCAGCCGGCCGAAAAAGAAGACGTCCCCCTACTGGTGCGCCTGGACCGATCCACCCGTTCCGATATTGGCCGCATGCAGTCGCTCGAAATCGCTGGAGTCGGCGGCAAGCTCGTTCCGCTGGGCGAGCTGGTGCGCGTCGAACCGGTGATCGAAGACAAGAGCATCTATCACAAGAATCTGATGCCGGTGACGTATGTGACGGCCGATGTCGCCGGCGCAGTGGAAAGTCCGGTGTACGCGATTTTGAAGCTCGGTCCGGAGATCGACAAAATCAAAATCCCGGAAGGTTACCAGATCGAGCAGTACGTTGCTTCGCTGCCATCGGACTCCGCCCGTTACGCGATGAAATGGGACGGCGAGTGGCACATCACCTACGAGGTCTTTCGCGATCTCGGCATCGCCTTCGCGGCGGTGTTGATTCTCATTTATGGACTGGTGGTCGGGTGGTTCCAATCGTTTCGGACACCCCTGATCATCATGGCTGCGATTCCGTTTTCCCTCGTCGGAATTCTCCCCGCGCATGGGCTGCTGCACGCGTTCTTCACCGCGACCTCGATGATCGGTTTTATCGCCGGGGCCGGAATCGTGGTTCGCAATTCGATTATCCTGGTCGACTTCATCGAGCTGCGATTGCGTCAGGGAATGCCCGTAGATGAAGCGGTCATCGATGCGGGTGCGGTTCGTTTTCGCCCCATGATGCTGACCGCCGCGGCCGTGGTCGTGGGCTCCTCCGTTATCCTTTTCGACCCGATTTTCCAGGGGCTGGCAATCGCGCTGATGGCAGGCGAGATCGCGTCGCTGTTGCTGTCGCGAATGACCGTCCCGATCCTGTTCTATATTGTCAACAGGAAGCGATCGGTCTGACAGAAGTATCGCGGCACCGGCGCGGTTGAAACGCTACACTTCGCTCTACCATCCCTCCAACCCGCAAAATCCCGGTTTATGAGTATGTTGGACCATGTGTCGTCGGACCTAAACTGATGCCATGACTATGAGACTGTGGGTGTGTACGGGGCTTCTCACCGCATTTTCGGGGTTTTTGACGGCGCAATCGCCGGACGAAAGCTGGCATCACTACAACGCCGATTTCGGTGTAGGGCCGGCGATTCCCCTGGGAAACTCGACCAACTACTTTAGCACCGCGCCCCTGGTGGTGGTGGGTTTCGGATACCGCTTGAACCGCTGGTTCCAAGCTGACGTCGGCGCGCAGTTTGCCTTCGGGGCGGCTAACAACCAGAATCTCGAAGAGTCGGCGCTCGGCCCGGTCCAGGGTGGCGACCACGAGTTCATGATTCCCATGGGTGGCCGCGTATTCATTCCGACGCGTTTTGAGAAATTCGAGGTGTCGGCCGGAGCGGGAGTGGCGTATCTGCACTACTCGGAGACGGTTCCGTCGAACTATTACGTCGCCAACCAGTGCTATAGCTGCACTGCGCGCGATGGCTGGGGGGCCTACGGACTGGCGAACGTGAACTATTTCCTCGATAGCAACCGTAATTTCAGCGTGGGGACCACGCTCCAATACATCATCGGCCATACCAGCGGTCCGCCGGTGGGCGCGATTCCGGGTTTGAAGACGACAGACCACTGGCTCAATCTCATGTTCGACTTCGGGGTTAGCTTCAAGTGATCTGTCGTTTTGCGCTGACGCGGTTTCGTAGAGCGGCGCTGGCGGACACGCTTCGCGCACGGATACGTCTGATGGAGCGAAGCGCGTGAGCGAACCCCTTGCCGTTCGGCGCTCGCGTCTGGGCAATGCTCATTGTTCCGGGCGTCCTGACCGGAATCGCCGCGGGGCTGCTGATGAAGCCGTTGCGAACGTGCAGCACGCATCCTTCTCGTATCATTCCGGAGATTTCCTCGACGGTGTTCTGCAAACCTCGCCGGCGCACCGCGTTCTGATCCTGCGTGATCGATCGTTTACCGGAAAGGCTGTCGGAATCTTTTCGAGATCACGAGTGGCGGCGTCTTACGGCTGAGTTCGGGGATCCGCCACAGATCGCTACCCCGTTCGATCTTGCTGGCGGAATCGATGACGCGTTTACCGGATTGACCGCGCGTAAAGTACCGAGTGGCTGGTATCGATTTAGGCATACGAACAGACGTAAAATTCAAGGCAATGGGCGACAAAGCCCAGAGCGGGCTCGTGTCTGCGCGGAATGGGTGGAGGCGATCCAATGCGACCCAAATTTTTGAGTGGCGGCATCCTACTCGCCGCCGTTTTTCTTTTTGGCACAGCGATCCCTGGCGTTGCGCAGAGTCCTCCTCCGCCGCCGCCCCCGGGAGCGCCGCTCACGCCAGAACAGTTAAACGATTTAGTGGCGCCGGTCGCCCTCTATCCCGACAACCTGCTCGGCGAAGTGCTCGCCGCGTCAACGTATCCCACCGAAATCGTCGAGGCCAACCAGTGGGTCCTGGACCATCCGCACTGGAAACCCTCGAAAATGATGGACAAGGCGAAAAAACAGAACTGGGATCCGAGCGTTCAAGGGTTGGTCGCCTTTCCCAATGTTCTCGCGATGCTCAGCCAGGATTTGAATTGGACCACGCAGCTTGGAAACGCATTTCTCGCCAATCAGAGTGACGTGATGCAGGCGGTCCAGCGCATGCGCGCGCAGGCCGAGGCAAAAGGCACGCTTCAATCCAATCCGCAGGAAACCGTCAGCACGCAAGAGCAGAACGGCCAGAGCGTCATTACCATTCAGCCCGCCAATCCGGATGAGTGGTACGTTCCCAACTACAATCCGGCTTATGTGTGGGGTCCGCCGGCTTGGGGTGTTTATCCGCCGCTGGTTTATCCGGGCGTCGGCGTCGGCATCGGCTGGTGGCCGGGAATCGATATCGGCCTCTGGTTCGGCGGATGGGGCGGTTGGGGATGGGGAGGATGGGGGTGGATGCCCAACTGGTATGGCGGCGGCCTTTTCGTCGATCACTCTTTCTTCCATCGCTACGGATTCCGCGACTACGGCGGTGGGGGATTCATGGGCCGCTCGGCGTGGGCTCATGATCCGTATCACCGCGGGGGCGTACCGTATCCTAATGCGGAAGTCGCGGGACGATTCGGGCGCGGAGGCGGGTTCGGGGGGCGTCCGGAGGGTTTCGCGAGACCCCAAGTCGCTCCTGCACAGCGCTTCGGGACGAGCGGCTTTGAGCAGCGCGGCTGGACCGGGAATCACAGTGTCTTCGGCGGCTATCACAATGGCGGAATGGCTCGCATGCAAAGCGATCGCGGCTTCAGAAGCATGGGTGGCCAACGCTTTGGAGGGTTCGGAGGAGGCGGCTTCCGTGGCGGCGGAGGATTCGGCGGCGGACGTGGCGGAGGAAGAAGGTAAGTCATGAAGACCACAGTCCAGTCCTTCATCCTCGCGTTGGTTGCGTGCGCTCCGGTACTGCTCGCGCAGCAGCGCTTCGACTCTCCCGAAGCCGCCGTCAATGCCGTTATTGAAGCCGCGGATAAGCACGATGCACCACAACTGACTGCCATTTTCGGTCCCGGCGCGAAGGGGATTCTCACATCCGGTAATCCGTCGCAGGACCGCGACGAGCAGTCCGAGTTTGCGCGACTCGCTCGTGACAAGCACCGGATCCAAATCTCTGCCATGAATCCGAACCGCGCGGTCCTCGCCATCGGCGACGAGGATTGGCCGTTTCCCGTCCCCATCGTTCGCAAGGACGGCAAATGGAGCTTCGATGCCTCTCAAACGCCCGCTGAGATGCGTGCCCGCCGCATCGGCACTCACGAGCTTGACGCAATCGAGATTTGCCGCGGCTACGTCGAAGCGCAGAAGAAGTATGCCTCCGAAGATCGGGACAAAGACGGCATGCTTGAATACGCTCCGCATCTGCTGAGCGCTCCCGGCAAGCATAACGGCTTATATTGGGAGGGCGCAGACGCATTGATCCCCGAAGCGTTCGCGCGCGCCGCCTGGGAAGGCGCTCAGAAAGGGAACGCCAAGCCTTATCACGGCTATTACTTCAGGATTCTCGATGGCCAGGGCGCCGATGCCTCTGGCGGCGCGCACAATTATCTAGTAAAGAACAAGCTGGTCGGCGGATTCGGTTTAGTCGCCTGGCCTGCGGAATACGGCGTGACAGGCATTCACACCTTCATCGTCAATCAGGATGGCGTGGTCTTCGAGAAGGACATTACGCCTCTGCAAGGCAAGCCGTTCGTACCCATCGCCCGCTTCAATCCAGACCACTCCTGGGAGCGGGTCGAATAGGGTATCAATGGACTCTCAGTGAGCAAGCCAATCCACTCACATCTCATTCATATCGCAGCAGCGCCAACGGATCGACCCTCGTCGCGCGCCGGGCGGGGAACCAGCAGGCCATCAGCGCCGCAGCCGACAGGACGATGGCCGCGGATGCGAGCGTCATCGGATCGTTCGGCCGAACCTGATAGACCAGCGTGGCCAGAAGGCGCGACAAGGCGAGCGATCCCGCGATGCCTACCGCGATTCCAATCGCAATGATCGCGAATCCCTGACCGAGCACCAGGCGCATTACATCGCCCGGTTCGGCGCCCAGCGCCTGACGCACCGCAAGCTCACGCATCTGCCACCGGACCCGGCAGGAGACGACTCCATAAACGCCGAGGATTCCGAGAACGCCCGCCAACGCGGCGAACGCGTTCAAAAGCAGAGCGAGGAAGCGAGGTTTCGAGACCGATTCGGAAAGACGCGTGTTCAACGATTCGACCACGCTGACCGCCTGGCTGGGATCGAGCGCGGCAACGGTTTTTCGAATTTCGCCGGCGAGAATCGAGGCATTGAGCGGAGACTCGAGAATCAGGCCGACCACACCGATCGCATCCTCGCGGCTCTCGGGATAATAAATGGCCGGCTCGGGAGCGGCGTCGAGTCCGGAGAGCTTGACGTCGCCGACGATGCCGATGATTTCGAACCACGGCGCATCCGGACCGCCGAAACGGACGCGATGGCCGAGCGGATTTTCGCCCGGGAAATATCTTTCGGCGAGCACGCGATTGATCACGGCGACTTCGGGCCGGTCGGAGGAATCGAACAGACGGCCTTTGAGCAGCGGAATTTGAAGGATCGCGAATAAATTGGGGCTGGCTTGCGGATAGCGCGCGATGGGGCGGTGGCCTGATCCGACGGGATCCGCGGGACGCCCCTCGATTTCGAAAACATTCATCGCATGCCCGCCTCCGGGTGGGATTCCACCCCAGTCCGTGACCGCGACGGACTCGACGCCGGGGATCGATTGCGCGCGGTCGAGTAGCCGCTCGATGAATTCATCCCGCGGCGCGGCGGTGGTGGAATAATAGTGCGGACCGGAAAGCACAATCTCCGCGACGACCAGGCGGTCGGGCGAAACGCCGAGGTTCTGGTAGCGCATCTTCCAAAAACTCTTGAGGGTCACGCCGGCTCCGGTCGCCAGAATCAGCAGTGTCGCGATTTCTGCCGCGGCCAGAGTGGACAGAACACGCGTCGAGCCCCGTCCTCCAGCGATCGCGGCTTCTCCGGATTTGACCGATTCGGCGAGGCGGCCCTGTGTCGCGCGAAACGCGGGCAGCACTCCGAACAGAAGCACGGTCGCGATGCCCAGGAAAATCGCGAAGGAGAAGACGCGCCAATCGAAGGGAAGGCTTTCGAATCCGGCAAATTTATAAGGCGTCAGCGCGAGAATGGCGCCGCGCAACGCGAATGCAATCGCGGTACCCAGGGTGCAAGCGACGACCGCGAGCAGCGAGCTTTCGGTGAGCAACTGGGCGATCAGGCGCGCGCGAGATCCTCCCAGAACCGCCCGGATCGCAAGCTCGCGATCGCGCTCGGTCAGACGGGCGAGCAGGAGATTACTGACGTTGGCGCAAGCGATCCACAGCAGGAATCCGGCAGCGGCGAGAAGAATCCATCCGGCGGTTTTCGCGTTCCCGTAAAGATGATCCCTCAGGGGATGCATGTCGACGGTAATCTTGATCGCCCATGGAAGACGGATCAGGTGCGAATTGATCACTGTCAGCTCGGCATCAGCCTGGCGGATGCTGGCTTGAGGATTCAATCGGCCGATCACGTTAGTGACGAGCGAAATTCCCGGCGGGCGCTCCGCCGGGTCCTTGCCGAGCGGTGTCAGGAGATCTACAGGATCGATGCCAGGAAAAACGAAACCGGGCGGCAGAACGCCGACGACGATATAAGGCAGTCCATCCAATAGGATCGGACGGCCGAGAATCTTGGGATCGGAGGCGAAACGCGTGCGCCACAGCGGATCGGTGAGAATCGCGACCCGATCGTTGCCTTTCGAATCCTCATGCGTGGTGAAATTGCGGCCCAGAGCCGGTTCCACGCCGATCATGGGCAGCAGCGACGCAGAAACGCGCGCCCCTGGGAGTTCGACAGCGTCGCCCGCGCCGGTGAGATTCCGGACCTGATAGTTATAACCGGCGATCGAGGCGAAGGACTGAGCCTGGCGCCGCCATTCGAGAAAATGGGGCGTAATCGTCAGCTCGTCGGTGCTCGTTCCGTGCAGGACTTCGCTAAACCAGACGAGCCGGTCGGAATCGCGATAAGGCAGCGGACGCAGCGCGACGGCGTTCACCACGGAGAAGATTGCAACCGTAACTCCGATTCCAAGGGCGAGCGAAAGAATGGCGGCAAGCGCGAATCCGGGGCGGCGCAGGAGCGCTCCCATTGCATAGACAAGATCGTGGCGCATGCTGCTTTAGAATACTGCTGGGTCGATCCTGATTCCAGCCCCGGCAGCCTCGCGGGTCCGTCAGGATCGTTGCGTAGTGCGGCCTTCGAGAGCCATGAGCAGATCCCGGAGACGGTGCCGGCTGACTTCGAGCCGCGCTTTTCATTTCTAGCGCTGCCCAGCACCTGGTTTCAGCCGTTTATCCGATCGTCCGATCGGCCGCCGCGTTACCATCGGGATATGAAGCTCACCCCCTTCCTTTTGGACCAATGGCTTGAGCAAAAATTCTCGGCTGACATTGAGTTCGACCTCGGATCGAGCACCGGCCCCATCTGGACCCTGCGTGAGTTGCTCGCCCTTGGCGGGGACATGGAGAGCTTGCTCGACACGAACCTCTTCTACACGCCGCCGGCAGGCTCCGGCGAGCTGCGCGAAGAGCTTGCGCGTATGGAAAACGTCCACCCAGAGCACGTGCTGGTAACCACGGGCGCGGCCGAAGCGTTGTTGATTTTATTTCATGCCGCAGCCGAGCCGGGGGCCAATGTAGTTCTCCCGCACCCCGGGTTTCCATCCAACGAAGCGATCGCAGATTCGTTCGGACTGGAAATTCGGCGTTACCGGCTGCGGCCGGAGAATGGCTTTCAGATCGATTGCACGGAAATACAGCGTCTGGTCGATGGCAACACCAGGTTCGTCCTTGTGAACTCGCCGCACAATCCGACGGGAGCGGTAGTGTCTGAATCGGCGATGGACGCGCTCCACGATTTCTGCGTCGAGCGAGAAGTTCAGTTGGTGTGCGACCAGGTCTACCACCCGATCTATCACGGGACTCCGGTGCGATCTGCCGCGCGCCTTCCCGGCGTAACGGTCATCAGCGACTTCTCCAAAGCGCTGTGCCTGGGTGGCCTGCGAATCGGGTGGATGATCGAGAGGGATGCGCGGCGTCGCGAAGCGTACCTGAACGCTCGCAGCTACTTTACCGTTTCGAGCACGGTGATCGCGGAAAAACTCGCAGCGTTGGCCGCCCGGAAGCGCGAGATCATTTACGACCGCGCCCGCAGCATCGCCCAAGCAAACCTGCAACTGGTGGATCGGCTCTTTTCCGAGCATGCGGATGTGTTTCAGTGGGTCCGTCCAGCTGGCGGCATGACGGCGTTTCCTTGGCTGACAAACGGAATGGACGCACGCGGATTCTGCCGGATCGTGGCGCAGCGGGGTGTTCTGCTGGTTCCCGGCGATTGCTTCGGCTGCCCGGCACATTTCCGTCTGGGTTTCGCTGCGAGCGGCGAACGGTTCCCTCGCGCCATCGAGCGATTCGCCGCCGTCCTGGACGAGGGCATTCCAGTGGAGCGCGCGGCCACAGTTCGGGGTCGTTAAGCCGCGCGGACCGCGTCAATTGGAAATTACGGCGCAGTAGGTTTGTCCGCCGGTTTTTCGACCTGGGGAAGGTCGCGTTCGGCTTCGTGCTCGGCGCCGGCGTGAATCAGCGCGCGCAGGCTCTCTTCCCACCTCTGTTCCGAGCCTTCCAGCCGCTGCTCGACCACGGAAAGCAGGTGCCGCGCGCCGTCGCCGTCGTCGGGGTAGAACGCGGCCGCGGATTTCAGTTGGATGGGACGTCCCAGCACAGCGGCGCTCGATTTCTCGGTAATCTCGCGCATGCGCTCCAGGATTGCGATCACGTGCGCCGCTTTCACTTGCGGAAGCAGGAGGGCAAAGCGGTTCTCGTCGATTCTGCCCATGCGGTCCGATTCCCGGGAAGCCTGCCTCAATCCTTTGCTGATCGCGATTAACAGGTCCCCGGCGGAGCCGTTGAGCTCATTTTTCGAGGGTAGTTCCGAGACGATCAGCGCCAGCGGCTGTTTGTTGCGCCGCGCCTTGGCGAGTTCCTCGTTAATCAGGCTCACGAACGGAGATCGCCGGAGCAAACCCGTAAGCTCATCCATATTCGCGCGAGATTCGGCGTCACGAAAAGCGAAAGCGTTCTGCAACGCCGCCGCGATGTTGGATCGGACGGCGGAAATGAGCTGGAGATCGGCGCGCTCGAAGCCGTCCTTCTGGGTGCGATACAGCGCCAGCACCGCGACCAGGCCGTCTTCGCCGCACACCGGAAAGGCGAGGACCGAGCGCAGCGCATCGGTGATGCGATTCGAAAAACCAGGATCGACCGCGGGATTGCCGTTCACCACCGGCTGGAGATTCTGCGCCACCCAGCCGATCAATCCCTCGCCCAGCGGCAGTTCGAGCGTCATTAAATGCTCGCTCGCCGTGCCGGCCGCGAACTCTGCCTTCAGAACATTCGCCTGCGGGATGAAAAACGCGAGCGTGTCATGGGCGATTTTGCCGCGTAGCGCGACTTCGATGCGGCGCATGGTTTCTTGCGGGTCGAGCGATGTGGCGGCTTCCGCGGTCGCGCTCAAGAGCTGCTGTTCGCGGGCCGCGGCGTGGATGGCGGAAAGAAAATCGGCGGTGGGCGCGGGGTCGGGAAGGCCGCACAGATCCAGCCCGGCAGCCGGGACCGCCGTATTCTCGATCGCAACCTCCGTTGAAAGGACGGGGCCCTGCTCGGCCTGTTTTGCGGCCGATTTCACCAGGGCCTGGTATTGATTAAGGAGCGCTTCCACCACGCGCGGATCGAAACTTTTTCCCGATTCTTCAACAATCTGCGCGATCGCTTCTTCGACAGGAATGCCTTTGCGGTATTCGCGGTCCGAAACCAGCGCATCCAGATAATCGGCGACGGTCAGGATTCGCGCGCCCATAGGGATGTCCTCGCCCTTGAGACCGTAGGGGTAGCCGGAGCCATTCCATTTTTCGTGATGCGCGCGGATGATGGGGGCGACCGGGTAGGGAAATTTCATCTGCTCGACGATTTCCGCTCCCACCAGCGGATGCACCTTCATCTTGGCGAACTCCTCGGCGGTGAGTCTTCCGGGCTTGGTAAGGATGTACTCGGGGACCGCGAGTTTTCCGATGTCGTGAAGCAGCGAGCCGGCCTGAAGCGCATCCAGTGCGGAGCCGGAGAGTCCCATGGTGTGGCCGATTCCCAGAGCGTAGACCTGGACGCGGCGAATGTGGCCGCGCGTGTTGAGATTGTCCTTGGCTTCGACCGCCAGCGCCAGTCCTTCGATCGCGCGCAGATGCAATGCAGCCAGATCGTCGGCATGTTTGGCGCGGATGTTCCATTCGGCTTTCTGCTGGCGGTAATGGCGATAGGCGAGATACAAGGCGATCAGCGCGAGGAACGAAGAACTGGAGGATACCGCGGAGTGGCCCGGTTCGATCACCTGCGCCAGAGCGCCGGCGACCAGGTAGTAGGGAAAGGCCCAGAAATACGAGCTTTTCCACAGTTCCCCGAGGCGATGGTTATCGGAAAAGCGGCGCAGAATCGCGCCCGGAAACGTGTTGGCGAGAAAAAGAGCGGCCGAAGCGATGAAAAACCGGATGGGCGAATCCTTCAGCCAGTTGGGCAGCAGGGAGTGAAACATGAAGCTCGCCGAGGCGATCACTGTGGCTTGCAGTGCGAGGCTGAGCGCCAGACGGCGGAGCGAGAACCGTTCGGAGGAGCGAAGATTCTGTATGACGACCGCAAGGCACCCGATGACTACCGATTCTCGCGTGCTCAGATCGACGATACTCAACACGACGAATGGAAGGCCGAAGGAAAATCCGCCGCGACCGGCGCGCTTGATCTGGAACAGGCTGCACACGCCGGTGAGGGCCAGGTACAGGAAAAAACGGCGGTAGTCGGCGCTGTGCCAGTTGAAGCCGATGCTAACGAGTTCGGCGACGCCGAGCAGTGTCGCGAGCGCGACGAATACGCGGGACTTTTGCGAAATCCCCTCCCGCGTCGCGGTTGTCAACACCTTCCCGCCCATGGCCCTGATCTAAAGGTACGGTGTGGATCTTGGAAGGTCGATAGAGTGAATTACTCAAGTCATACAAATAAATAAAATGTAGTACGTCGCCGCGGGAAGTCCGGCTTCTGATTTCATCCGAACCCTATAACCCTTCGCCTAGTTTTTTAGTGATTTTCGGCATTGCAAACAAAAGAGATATTCTTGCGAATTCATAGCTGTCGGGGTAGTACTCTGGACATAAGATCGCCTCCGGCTACTAATGAAAAAACTATTAGAAATACCAGGTGATTTCGAAAATACCCGCGGGTGTGCAATAATGCGCTCTCATGGCTGCCCGGGGCGTGGCCCTCGAACCGTCCAGTTTTCTTTGCGAACTGCGGAACCGCGCCGCTCTTACGCCTGACGCGACCGCCCTCATCGAACCCGCAAGCGCTCCGCTCACTTTCGCAGCGCTCCAGCACAGGATTGATGCGGTCGCTCATTCGGTTCGAAGCGCGGGGATCGGACGCAACCAAGTCGTGGCGCTGGCCGCTACGGACGGCGCGAATCTGTTGATCGATTTTCTGGGGATCACATCGGCCGCTGCGTGCGCCGTTCTTAACCCGGCGCTGCGGCCTGCCGAATTGGATTCCGTGCTCGCCGAACTCGCGCCGTGCGCCATGGCGGCCTGCAGCGGTTCAGAAGCAGAAGAGATTGCGCGCCGGCGCGGCATCGCGACCGTCGATCGATCGTCGACGCTGGAATCGCCCGTCGCGCCCGCGTGCCCGGATGATATGGCTTTGCTGCTGCATACCTCCGCGACCACCGGCAAAGCACGAATTGTACCGCTGACCCATTCCAACGTTCAGGCGATGGCCGGGAACACGCGGCGGGTTCTCGCTCTTTGCGCGGCCGACCGGTTCCTCAGCATGATGCCTATGTTTCACCTGCAAGGGCTGCTGAGCTGCGTGGCCCAACTCCTCGCCGGAGGGAGCGTGATCTCGACGGCCGGCTTCGACGCGAATCGATTCCTCGCCTGGCTCCAAGACTACCGGCCGACGTGGTACACGGCGGGTCCCGCGCTGCATCACAGCATCGTTGCGCTGATCGAATCGCGCCCCGAAATTCTTGAAGCCGCGCCGCTGCGATTCGTGCGGTCCATTGGCGCTCCGCTTTCGCGGTCGCTGATGGAGCAGTTGGAGCGAATGCTTCGGGCTCCGGTCCTCGAAGGCTACGGAATGACGGAAGCGGGCGCGATCACCAGCAACGCGCCGCATCCCGGGCTTCGCAGGCCGGGCTCGGCGGGACGCACCACCGGATCGGAAGTCGCGATCATGAGCGAAACTGGCGAGCTCTTATTCGCCGGCCGCCAGGGCGAGATCGTCGTCCGCGGTCCCGCGGTGATGCGGTCTTATTTCAACAATCCCGATGCCGATCACGACAGCTTTCGCGACGGCTGGTTTCGCACCGGCGACCTTGGCCGGCTGGATGCCGACGGCTTTCTTTTTGTCACGGGCCGCATCAAGGACATCATCAATCGCGGCGGCGAAAAAATCCTGCCGGCCGAGATCGAAGAAGCGCTCGCGGCGCATCCGGCCATAGCAGAAGCCGTCGCGTTCGGCGTCGTGCATCCGACGCTTGGAGAAGATGTCGCGGCAGCCGTTGTCATGCGCGCTGGAAAGATCGTCCGCGAATCTGAATTGCGCGATTTCGCGAACCAGCGGCTTGCGGCATTCAAGGTTCCGCGCCGGATCTTTGTTCTCGATTCCATCCCGAAAGGCGCAACCGGGAAATCATCGCGAGCCGCGATCGCCGAGCAATTCAAGGCGGCGGTCAGCGCGAATTTCGATGCTCCCGCGGCGCTCACCGCAACGCAACGACGAGTCGCAGATGCCTGGCGGCGCGTTCTCAAAATCGAAAGCGCCGGCTTGCGGGATAATTTTTTTGAACTTGGCGGGGATTCGCTCGCTTTGACGCTCATGACCGCCGAGCTCGACCTGCTCTTGGAGCCGGAGGAGCGCGCCGAATTTCTTGCGGCTCCGACCATCGAAACGCTCGCGGAAATTCTCGATCGCGGTCGAAATCCTTCCGCGCGGCTCGTCGTGCTTCAGCCGAACAACGAGCGTATTCCATTCTTCTGCATCCCGGCCGCTCATGGCGCGCCGGAGAATTTCAGGCATCTCGCCGACGTCGTCGGTGCCGATCAACCCTTTTTCGTGCTGCGCGATCCCCGGCCGCCGCACCAGCGCGGGATCTACACGATCGAGGAACACGCGCAGTTTCATCTTGAAGTGATCCGTGCCGCGCGGCCACACGGTCCTTACCTTCTCGGCGGGCATTGCTACGGGGGAATCGTCGCTTTCGAAATCGCGCGACAATTCCTCGCCGCGGGCGAGCGCGTCGCGCTGCTCGTGCTATTCCAGGTTCCCACTCCCGGTTACCCCAAAGTGATGCGGAATTGGAGAAAGTACCTCACGCACTCGGGCGCTTTCATTCGCGCAACGTCATGGCCGGAGAAATGGAAAGAAATGCGCGCGCACCTCTCGGTTTGGAAAAAGCTGATCGGGAAAAAGCGCCAGGCGATCACCCGGCGCGCGCTCGTCTCTGCCGGGATGCATTCGATCATAGAGCCGATCGAACCAATCGAGCTCCGTAACGAGCGTGCGGCCCGCGCGTATAAACCCTCCAGGCTCGATTGCGATATGGTTCATTTTCTCGCGGCCGATGAAGTCCACAGCACCCGCGTTCTCGAGGACGCGCGGCTCGGCTGGCGCGATTTCGCCGGCGCCGGGTTCTCGGTCTCGAAGATCCCCGGCGCGGGCGACGACATTCTCAAGCCGCCGAACGTCAGCGAACTCGGACGCGAGTTTCGTTCGTTCATCTTGCGCGTCTCCCGCGTGAGCAACCCGGCTCAGTAACGGAAGTTTCCAGATCGCCAATGATGCGTGGTCTACACGCGCTCATCGGGAAGCTCGCCGTTTCTGCGACGCGCCCGTAACTTTCGCGTTCCCTCCGGGTTTGCTAAATCGCAGACGCTCTCAGACGAAAGTTCCAGGGAGGGCGCCCGCTACATCCAAAAAAGGAGCTCCATAAACATGTCCAAATCTCGACAGGCGATTTGTGTCTTCACGCTCGCGGCTGCCGCGTTGTGCGGGGCGAAGCTTCAGGCGCAGCCGATGATTCCCGCCCAGGTCACGCACAGCACGGGACTGGTCGGCATCGCGGAGGGTCAGACCGCGCAATTCAATGCGCTCAATCTCGGCGAAACGGCGGCGGCGACGCCGGCTGCGGCTTGCACGGTGCTGCTTAGCTTCGTGGCCGACGACGGAACGGTACTCAAGACCAAGACAGTGACGGTGGCGCCCGGCACGGGCCAGCACATCGTTCTCGATTCGGTCGCCGACCTCGCCCTCGCAATTGGCGTGCGCAGGGACATTCGCGCGACCATTTCGATTCCCGCGATTCCTCCTGCGGCCGGATCGGCCACCACCGCTCTTCAGCCGTTGTGCGCGATAGCGGGAACGCTGGAAATTTACGACACCAGCACCGGCGTTACCAAGGTGACGCTCGCAAGCCGCCACAAGGTGCCGTCTCCAGTGATTACGCCCGCGGACTGAAGCCGCGGGGGACTCTCAGTCAGAATGCAGCGCGCGTGATCTTGAACGCGTCCTCAAGCCAGGACATCATCGGGGCGGCCGCGGGCGTCATATGAGCGCATCCTGAGTGATCGGATGCGCTCTCGGCGAATGAACCGGCAGCCGATCAGCTCGCGACCTTGGTTACCTTTCTC
>Ga0335081_10002854_pt1 | contig 27208 bp, 24 predicted proteins | sample Lox_Sample_35_FD_206713 | JGI IMG/M metagenome (GOLD analysis project Ga0335081, IMG submission 206713) | Soil microbial communities from Loxahatchee National Wildlife Refuge, Florida, United States - Lox_Sample_3.5 | ecosystem: Environmental > Terrestrial > Soil > Wetlands | place: USA...
GCTGCTCGCCTCGGGCGCGATCGTTACCTGGCTCGAGGCCTTCCCGATCGAACTGGAGCTGGTCGTGGCCGAACACTCACGCTTCGGTGAGGTGGTCTTCGACACGCAGGGGCCGGCGGCCGAGCGAGACGTCGGCCCGGAGTTTTGTCGGCCGGCGCAGGGACCCGCACTCGCGAGGACTTCACCCCGCCGGCGCGGAGCGGCGAGGCTCACCAGATACGGGCCGGTGGCCTCGCCTACCGGTAAGGCCGGTGTCAGGCTGTGGCTGCCAGACGGTAACCGCGATCGGCCTTCTGCACCTCACCGGTCTTCGCCAGCTTTGAGAGCGTGGTCGAGACCGTCGGTCGCGCAAGGCCGGCCTTGGTCGCAACCTGGCCGGCAGTCATCGCCTCACCGCCGGCGAGCGCGGCGAGCACCGACGCCTTGGTCGCGCCGGGGGCCGTTCGGCCGTTGGTCGCCGACGTCGATTCGCCGCTTCGGCGGGTCTTCGCGGTGCGAGTTGCGGAGGCCGTTGACTTCGGCTTCGCCGTCCGCGTCTGTCGGCGCGCGGGGACGTTGCGCACGGGCTCCGTGCGTGTTGACGTCGACGACGGCGCCGGATGCCAGCCTTGGCCGTCGCGCTTGACCTGACCGTCCGAGGCCAGCTGCGGCAGGACGCGGTAGAGGTAGTTGGGCTGGATCTTCATCGCCTTCGCGATCTCGGGGATGGTGATGCCGGGCTTCTCGCGAACGAGCTCGAGCGCCTGGTTCGCGCGCGTGTTACCGCCGCGGCGAGGACGCGGGGTGGACGTGCGAACGTTCCGCCGTCCCGACGGACCCGCGGGGGTCCGTACGGTCCCGTTGCCGGCTCGCGGCGCGCGCCGGCGCGCGCCACCGGTCAGCGCGGCGCGTGCCGCCTCGAGGCGCGATGCCTCGTCCTTGAGAACGCGAAGCTGGTCTTCGATCTCCTTGACGGCAGACTGGACAAAATCAGGCAAGGTTCACCTCTCGTGTGTAGCTCAATGAGGATGCGACCCAGGTCGGGTGTCATGCCCGTGGTAGGGAGGGCCGCCTTGTTGCCGCCCCGTTTGGTGTTCGTCGGAAGCAGCCACCATGATTTTTCGCCATTGATATTACTTCGAGCATGAACGAGAGAACCCTCGTCCCGCGCACGCCGGGTTGCTGCCATGCGATTGCCGGCCGCCCAACCGCACGGCCGCTTGCTCGAACGAGATCGGTGACAGCGCGACTACCGGACGGCGGTACGCCGCGCACCGAGCGCGTGCAGCGCTCGTTCCGAGGACACGGAACGCAAGCAGCGGGCGCTGCATCTCGTCGTCGCCGCCTGACACCGTGGGCCAACACTGGTCGAGCATCTGCCGGGTTGCTCTACCCGACTCCCGCTCTTCGGAAGCTCTTCGCAGATTCATCTCCTGTTGTTACCCCTGCGTGTTAGCGTGCTTGCGATGGGACGCACCATCGCAGGGATCGGCACAGGCGGGGTGGCAGGCAAACCCCGAGTGGAGGAGCGTCACGGCGCGAACTCACCCCGCCTCCCGGACACGCCCGTGGGGTGACGGCCGGGGCGCGTCGCGTGCTGCCGAGTCGCGGCTCGGGCCCGGAGTCCCCGTCACCGTGTGGCCGGGCAGACTTCTACGCTGTCGGGGATGCCGAACATCGGTGTGTTGCGCGAGGGGCCGCTGCATGCTGCGATCAAGGCGGTGTTGGCCGGCCCGGAGGACCAGTTGGAGGTACCGGTCGGTGGCTTCGTGATCGATCTGGTTCGCGCGGATGGCGAGTTGGTCGAAGTACAGACGGGCGGCTTCTCGGCGCTGGGCCCGAAGCTTGATGCGCTGCTTGATGTGCACCGGTTTCGGATCGTCTATCCCGTGGCGGCCGAGCGACGAATTGTCCGGGTCGACGGTGACGGGCAGATCACCTCGGTCCGTCGATCGCCACGGCGGGCGGGTGTGGTTGAGGTGTTCGACAAGCTGGTGGCGTTCCCATCGCTATTGACGCACCCGCATCTGACCATCGAGGTGCTGGTGCTGCGGGAGGATCACGTTCGCGGAGGTCGACCCGAGCGGGTCGGTCGCAGGAGGCGAGATCCCGGAGAGCGGCGGCTGATCGATGTGCTCGACCGTGTTGAGCTCCGAGGACCCGGCGACGTCATGCTCATGCTGCCGCCGCTTCCATCGGATCCGTTTAGTACGCGTGAGCTGGCAGCGCTGTTTGGTTGCAGCGTGCTGCTCGCCCAGCGGACGGCGTACTGCCTGCGGATGCTCGGGATCATCGAGGCGGCGGGCAAGCGGGGCCGCACGCCGCTGCACCGGGTACGCCTCGGGTCTGTTGCCGTCACGTGATTGCCTGGTCGCGCCGGCGGCAGCATCCTGGAAGCGGCTCGCGTTGGTTGGCGTCCGGGTTGAGGGCGCGTTGGCTCGCCATCGTCCTGACTAGGTACCTCGAAGTCTCGGGACTTCGACACGCCGGCTGGCTCCGCTCGCCCGAAGCGATCGCGCGGGCCGCGGAGCGGCCGGTTGCGCGAGCGTTGCGTTCACCTACAACGAACTTCATGCGCCGAGTCCCACGCCCACGTGGATGAGGCCAACGTCGACCTCAAAGGTTTGCCGAGGGGTTATGTGCGCAGAACTGCTCGGGCCACCTGCAGTCGGCGCTCGACACACTGACCTACCTGCGGCAGGAGACCGATGGTGCCGGAGCTCGGGCCCGATGTGCCGACGCGTTTCACCGCGTTCACCCGTCCGGGACCGGCGCGGGCGCCAGCACCCGCGATGCGGAGTGCGACACGCTCGTGGCCGAGCGTGACTGCACGCTCGGCCGCCCGGTCGTTGGGGAGCTCGCCGGCTGCCCGTGCGGCCCGCGGGTTAGCGATCCATCCCGACTGTCCGGCGATTCCACGTTCGTCATCGAGACGATGTTGCGGCTATCTTGGGAGCGGTAGGGTCGCAACTCGCCGGATAAGTGCCTACCTACCTGATCTAACTGACGCGCCCGGCAGGATTTGAACCTGCGACCTTTCGCTCCGGAGGCGAACGCTCTATCCCCTGAGCTACGGGCGCCTGGGGTTACGAGGACCATTCTCGGTCCAGCAGGAGCTTACCTTGCAGATCGCCGTCATCTCGGACACGCACCTGCCACGCGGCGACCGCCGTCTCCCCGACGCGTGCGTGGAGCGGCTCCGGGAGGCCGACCTGATCCTCCACGCCGGCGATCTCATTCGCCTGTCGGTGCTGCGCGAGCTCGAGGCCTACGGCCGGGTGGTGGCCGTCCACGGCAATGTCGATGACGACGCGGTCCGGGCGGCGCTGCCGGCGGTGGCGGCGATCGACGCCGAGGGGCTGACGATCGGGCTCGTTCACGACGGCGGCCCGGCCAAGGGGCGGCTCGCGCGGCTGCGCCGGCGGTTCCCGGGCGCCGATGCGGTCGTGTTCGGCCACTCGCACATCCCCCGGCACGAGCAGATGTCCGACGGATTTCAGATCTTCAACCCGGGGAGTCCGACCGAGCGCCGTAGCGCACCGACGCACACGATGGGAATCGCCACCGTGGCCGACGGCCGGCTGACGTTCGAGCTCATCGACGTCGGCTGACAGACTGGACCCGATGGACCTCTCGGTTTTCTTCGCCGGCACGGCCGGCTCGATCCCGACCGCGCGGCGTGGGTTGCCGGCCGTGCTGGTCCGCCGTGGCGGCGACCGCATCCTGTTCGACTGTGGCGAGGGGACGCAGCGCCAGCTCGTGCAATCGGTGGGCCTGACCGAGCTCACCGAGGTGTTCCTGACCCATTTCCACGCCGACCACTGGCTCGGCCTCCCGGGGCTGCTGAAGACGTTCGACCTCCGTGCCCGCGAGCGGCCGCTCGTCATTCACGGGCCCCCGGGCCTGCGCGAGCTGCTGACACTCGCCCTGCGGGCCGCGGGCCGGGTTCGCTACGAGCTCGAGTTGGTCGAGCTTGCGCCCGGCGACCTGCTCGAGCGCGACGGCTACAAGATCGCGCCGGTCCCGGTCAACCATCGCGTCGGCAACGCGTTCGGCTATGTGGTCTACGAGGACGCGCGCCCCGGTGAGTTCGATCCGGAGGCCGCCACCGCGCTCGGGATCGTCCCCGGACCCGAGTTCGGACGCCTCCAGCGCGGCGAGACGATCCGGGGCGTGCGCCCCGAACAGGTACTCGGCCCCGCTCGCGCGGGACGGAAAATCGTGATCTCGGGGGACACGTCGCCCTGCGAGACGCTGGCGGTGGCCAGCCACGAGGCCGACCTGCTGCTCCACGAGGCGACGTTCGCCGAGGAGGAGCACGACCGCGCGGCCGAGACCGGCCACTCGACCGCGGCGCAGGCGGCCACGCTGGCACGCGACGCCGGCGTGACGATGCTCGCCTTGACGCACTTCTCGACCCGCTATCCGGTCGGCGTGCTTCGCGACGAGGCACGCGCGATCTTCCCGCGGACCGTGCTCCCGCGCGACTTCGACACGATCGAGATCCCGTTCCCCGAGCGGGGCGAGCCCGAGCTGGTCAGGTGGGAAGATCGGCGGGCGGCCGAGGACGAGGAGGCGGAGGCGATCGCGGACACGGCCGGATGAGCACCGGCACGATCGACCGGCTCGAGACGGCCCGGCTGGTCTGCGAGCGCCTGGCGTCCGGGCACGCTCCCGAGGAGCGCCGGCTGCTGCTCGACCCTCGGGTCGGCGCCACGCTGTGGTCCCGGCCGGCGCCGCCGACCGAGGCCGAGATCGGCGACGGTCTCGCTGCGAAGATCGACCACTGGGATCGCCACGGCTTCGGCCTGTGGTTGTTGCGCGACCGCGGAACGGGCGTTGCGGTGGGGCGGGGCGGCCTCCAGTACACGTTCACCGCCGGCCTCCACGACGTTGAGGCCGCGTGGGCGATCGTCCCCGAACGGTGGGGGCAGGGGCTCGCCACCGAGCTGGCTGCCGCCTGTGTCGAGGTCGGCTTCGGACAGCTCGGGCTGCGCCAGATCGTGGCGTTCACGCTTCCGGACAACGTGGCGTCGCGACGGGTGATGGAGAAGGCCGGGTTCGAATACGAGCGGGACATCGTGCACGCCGGGCTGGCGCACGTGCTGTATGTGCAGCGGCCGCGGGGCGGGGCCGCAGTCTTTAACGGCGGACACCTGCGAGCGAGCGCGCAGGTCTGCCGGCGCGTACCGCGGACCCTGGCGGACCATGCAAAACGCGCCAAATGATCCAACTCTGGAAGGCCGTGGCGCGTTACGCATGTGGGGCATGCATAACGCGCCACGGCCTCGGCAGCGCGCGTCAATTGGTGCGTATTGCATGATCGATCCCGATCGCCCTGCTCCAGATGCCCGCCGTTATCCCCCACCGCGGACCGAGCACCGCCGAACACCGCGACCACCGCCACCGTTCGCCGACCCCGCTGTTACCCTCATGGGAGTCTGCCCCTTTAACCCGGTCCTGTGAGGCCAGGAAGGAGCGCGTTTGAGATGGCAACGGTCGTGCTCGACCGCGATGACATGCGCCGCACACTGGTGCGGATCGCACACGAGATCGTCGAAAAGAATCCGGACGGCGCCGTGGCCCTCGTCGGGATCCACCGCCGGGGGGCGGTGCTCGCCAAGCGGCTCCAGGCGCTGACCAGCGAATTGCTCGAACCGGCGGTGCCGCTCGGAGACGTGGATATCGCGTTCTACCGCGACGACATCGCGATCCGGCCGAGCGCGCCGGTCGTCCACGCCACCCACCTGGATTTCCCGGTCGACCACCGCACGATCGTGATCGTCGACGACGTGCTCTACACCGGCCGGACCGTCCGCGCCGCGATCGACGTCATGTTCGACTACGGCCGGCCGGCGCGGGTCCAGCTCGCGGTGCTGATCGACCGCGGGCACCGGGAACTCCCGATCCGGCCCGACTACGTGGGCAAGAACATCCCGACCTCGCAGGACCAGCGCGTGTACGTGTGCGTCGAGGAGGTCGACGGCGAGGACGAAGTGACGATCGGACCAGCACCTGACTCCCAGAAATCCACCCTCCCACCCCCGTCCAGGAGGTCGGCGGCATGAATCGAATCGGACGGCATCTGCTCTCGATCGACGATCTCGATCGATCCTCGATCGAGCGGATCCTCGACCGCGCCGAGTCCTTCGACGAGGTCTCCGGCCGCGAGATCAAGAAGGTCCCGGCGCTCCGCGGCCGCACGGTCGTGAACCTTTTCTACGAGTCCAGCACCCGGACCAGCTCGAGCTTCGAGCTCGCGGCCAAGCGGCTGAGCGCCGACGTGGTCTCGATCCGCTCGCAGGGATCGGCCGTCGACAAGGGCGAGTCGCTGAAGGACACGATCCAGACGCTGTCGGCGTACGACCCGGCGGCGATCGTGATCCGCTCGCCCCACGCCGGCGCGGCCGGGCTGGTGGCGCGCTGGACGCCCGCCGCGGTGATCAACGCCGGCGACGGCAAGCGCGAGCACCCCACCCAGGCGCTGCTCGACGTGTTCACGCTGCGCCGGCGGCTCGGCTCGCTCGACGGCGCCAACATCTGGATCGTCGGCGACGTGCTCCACTCGCGGGTGGCGCGCTCGGACATCCTCGCGTTCACGCAGATGGGCGCGAACGTCACCGTGTGCGGACCGCCGACGCTGATACCGCGGGAGATCGAGGCGCTCGGCTGCGAGACCGCCACCACGCTGGACAACCTCCGCGAGGCCGACGTCGTCTACGTCCTGCGGATGCAGCAGGAGCGGATGCGCGATTCGTTCGTGCCCTCGCTGCGCGAGTACGCTGATCGCTACCAGATCACCACCGCGCGGCTTCACGCCGGGCAGCTGCTGATGCATCCCGGGCCCGTCAACCGGGGCGTCGAGCTGTCGGGCGAGGCGATCGATTCGCCGCAGGCGCTGATCGGGGCGCAGGTGAGAGCCGGGGTGGCGGTGAGGATGGCGGTGCTTTACGAGTTACTCGTCGGAGCCCCGAGCCTGGCGGCGGTGGCGTGATGAGCGATACGAACCGCCCGAAGGCGCCGCCGTCAGGCGCCGCCGGCCATCGCCTGTTCCACCGCGACGCCGAGCCCGCCGAGCTGCTGATTGCCGGCGCGCATGTGCTCGACCCGCGCACAAACCTCGACGAGCCGCAGGACATCCTCATCAGGAACGGGCAGATCGCCGAGCTCGGCGAGCCGGGGTCACTCGAAGCCCCCGAGAACTGCGACAGGCTCGACGGAGTGGGTCTGCACGCCTTTCCCGGGTTCGTCGACCCGCACGTTCACCTGCGCACGCCCGGGCAGGAGTACAAGGAGGATCTCGAGACCGGCACCGCGGCCGCGGCCGCCGGCGGGTTTTGCGCGGTGATCGCGATGCCGAACACCGAACCGGTCGTCGACGAGGCGTCCGTGCTGAGAGCGCTGACCGAAACGGCGACGAGACAGGCCACCGTCCCGGTCGGGTTCCTGGCCGCGATCACGAGGAACCTCGAGGGCAAGGAGCTGACCGAGATGGCCGAGCTCCGCGATGCCGGCGCACTCGGCTTCACCGACGACGGCAGGCCGGTCGTGCACGCGGGGACGCTGCGCAAGGCGCTTCAGTATCAGCGGCTGTGCGGCGGGGTGGTCGCGCTCCACGAGGAGGACCCGGGGCTCTCGGGTGACGGCGCGATGCACGAGGGCGCGGTGTCGGCGCGGCTGGGCATCGCCGGGATCCCATCGCTTGCGGAGTCGACGATGGTCGCGCGCGACGCCGCGCTCGCCCACTACGAGGATGCGCGCGTCCACTTCCAGCACCTGTCGTGCGTCGAGTCGGTCGAGGCGCTGGAGCAGGCCAAGAGCCACGGCACCCGGGTCAGCGCCGAGGTCTGCCCGCACCACCTGACGCTCACCGACGACATGGTGCGGACGCTCGACAGCCGGTTCAAGATGAACCCGCCGCTCCGCGCCGAACGCGACCGCCGGGCGCTCGTCGCCGCGCTCCGGAGCGGCCTGATCGACTGCATCGCCACCGATCACGCCCCGCACGCCAGCCATGAGAAGGAGGTGCCGTTCGAGGAGGCCCCTATGGGCACCACCGGCCTCGAGACGGCGTTTGCGGCCTTGTTCACCGAGCTGGTGCTCCCGGGCGAGCTCCAGCTCGAGGTCGTCGTCGAGCGGATGTCGGCGGGCGCGGCACTGTACGGGCTGCCGGTTCCGCGGATCGAGCCCGGCCAGGCCGCCGACCTGTGCCTGGTCGATCTCGACGCCCGGTTCGACGCCGGCGCCGAGGGGTACTTCAGCCGCTCGGACAACTGCTGCTTCCACGGGCGGATGCTCCAGGGCAAGGTCGTGCTGACGGTGGCGGCCGGGACGGTGGCGTTCAGGGAGCGGATGCGCGCGCACGTCCCGGCGGTTTCGTGACCGCCGCCACCGCCTACGTCCTGCTCGAGGACGGGGTCCGCTTCGACGGGCTCGCGTGCGCCGCCGACTCCCACGCGGTCGGCGAGATCGTGTTCACGACCTCGATGTCCGGCTACCAGGAGGCGATGACCGACCCGAGCTACGCCGGTCAGCTGATCACGTTCACCTACCCGCAGATCGGTAACTACGGCACCTCGGCCGAGGCGATGGAGTCACACCGCGTGCACGCGCGCGCGGCGATCATGCGCGCGGCAGTCGACCACGTCGCCGCCTCCGGGCCGGGCAGCGGCTGGCTGACGTGGCTCACCGAGCAGGGCATTCCGGCGATCACCGACCTGGACACGCGCGCGCTCGTTCGTCACATCCGCAACCAGGGTGCGATGCGCGGCGGCGTGTTCCCGGCCGGCCTCCCCGAACGACGAGCGCGCGAGCTGATCGACACCGAGCCGGCGATGGCCGGCCGGGATCTGGCGCGCGAGGTGACCCCCGAGAAGCTGATCGTCCTCAGCCCGAGCTGGCCGCCAGGCGAACTCGCAAGCGATTCTGGGCCGGGTGCAACCCGCTCTCGAAGTGCGGATGGGCCCAGAATCGCCATGATCGACACCGGCGTCAAGGGCTCGATCGTCCGCAACCTCACCGAGCGCGGCGCGACCGTCGAGCTCCACCCCTGCACGGCTACCGCGCCCGAGCTGCTCCAAAACGACCCCGACGCGATCTTCCTCGCCAACGGTCCCGGCGACCCCGCGTCCCTCGACTACATCGTCCAGACCGTGCGCGAGCTGATCGGCAGGCGCCCGGTGTACGGGATCTGCCTCGGGCACCAGCTGCTGTGCCGGGCCGTCGGGCTCGACACCTACAAGCTCCCGTTCGGCCACCACGGCGCGAACCACCCGGTCAAGGACCTGACTACGGGGATCGTCGAGATCACCAGCCAGAACCACGGCTTCGCGGTCCTCGGTCCCAACGGAGCCAAGACGATCGACCGCGACGAAGCCGTCCGGTGGGACACCGACTTCGGGGCCGCCGAGCTCACCCACATAAATCTCTACGACCGGACCGTCGAGGGGCTCGCCCTCAAGGACGTCCAGGGCGCCACCGTCCAGTATCACCCGGAGGCCGGACCCGGCCCGAACGATGCCCTGCATCTGTTCGACCGCTTCGTGAACGAGATCCGTTCCCACCCGCCCACCCCCCGCCGCCGTGCCGCGTAGAGACGACCTCCACAAGATCCTGCTGATCGGCTCGGGGCCGATCGTGATCGGTCAGGCCGCCGAGTTCGACTACTCGGGCACGCAGGCCTGCCGGGTGCTGATGGACGAGGGCTACGAGGTCGTGCTGGTCAACTCCAACCCGGCGACGATCATGACCGACCCCGAGGTGGCCACGACCACCTACATCGAGCCGCTGCTGGCCGGCCCGGTGCGCCAGGTGATCGAGCGCGAGCGCCCCGATGCGCTGCTGCCGACGCTCGGCGGCCAGACGGCGCTCAACCTTGCCAAGACGCTCCACGAGGACGGCACGCTCGAGCGCCACGGGGTCGAGCTGATCGGCGCCGACTACGACGCGATCGAGCGCGCCGAGGACCGCGAGATCTTCCGCGAGACGATGCGCGGCGCCGGGCTGCGGGTGCCCCAAAGCGCGATCGCCCACACCGTCGAGGAGGCGCGCAACGCGATCGCGCAAATAGGCCTTCCCTTCATCGTCCGGCCGGCGTTCACGCTCGGGGGCAAGGGCGGTGGCGTCGTGCGTACCGAATATGAGCTCGAACACGTGGTTGGTCGCGGCCTGAGCGCATCGCCGATCTTGCAGGTATTGCTCGAGGAGTCCGTGCTCGGATGGGGCGAGTTCGAGCTCGAGGTCATGCGCGACCGCGCGGACAACGTCGTGATCGTGTGCTCGATCGAGAACCTCGACCCGATGGGCGTGCACACCGGCGACAGCGTGTGCGTCGCTCCGCAGCAGACGCTCACCGACAAGCAGTACCAGAAGCTGCGCGACCAGGCGATCGCCGCGATCCGGGCGGTCGGCGTCGAGACCGGCGGGTCGAACGTGCAGTTCGCCGTCAACCGCGCCACCGGCGAGATCGTGGTGATCGAGATGAACCCCCGGGTGTCGCGGTCGAGCGCGCTCGCGAGCAAGGCGACCGGCTTCCCGATCGCGAAGATCGCGGCGCGCCTGGCCGTCGGCTACACGCTTCAGGAGATTCCGAACGACATCACGAAGGCCACGCCGGCGAGCTTTGAGCCGGCGATCGACTACTGCGTGGTCAAATGGCCGCGGTTTGCGTTCGAGAAGTTCCCGGGCGCCGAGGCCGATCTGACGACCCACATGAAGTCGGTCGGCGAGGCGATGGCGATCGGGCGGACGTTCAAGCAGGCGTTCGCGAAGGCGCTCCGCTCGCGCGAGCTCGACTCCAAACCCCGCCATCCGGACGGTGAGGACGCCCTTCTCGACGCCCTCGAGCAACCCGGGGCCGAGCGGTTCGACCTCCTGCTCGAGGCGCTCCGCCGCGGCCTCCCGACGCAACAGATCCACCGGCGCACGAGCATCGACCCATGGTTTCTGCGCGAGCTGGCCGAACTGGTCGCGGCTCCGGACGCAGCTGATTTGGATCCCGCCCACCCCCGCACGTACAAGTCGGTCGACACGTGTGCGGCCGAGTTCGCCGCCCGCACTCCGTACTACTACTCGGCATGGGAGCGAGCGGGCGACGGCGAGGTCGACCGCGGCGAGCGTCAGAGCGTCGTGATCCTCGGGTCCGGGCCGAACAGGATCGGCCAGGGGATCGAGTTCGACTACTGCTGCGTGCACGCGGCGCAGACCGTCCGCGAGCAGGGTCGCGATGCGGTCATGATCAACTGCAACCCGGAGACGGTCTCGACCGACTACGACACCTCCGACCGGCTGTACTTCGAGCCGCTGACACTCGAGGACGTGCTCGCGGTCTGCGACGTCGAACAACCGGCAGGGGTGATCGTCCAGTTTGGGGGCCAGACGCCGCTGAAGCTCGCCGCCGGTCTCAAGCGGGCTGGCGTGCCGATTCTGGGCACGACGGTCGAGGCGATCGACCTCGCAGAGGACCGGTCGCGGTTCGGGCCGCTGCTCGACGAGCTCGGCTACAAGGCGCCCCCGTACGCCACCGCGACCTCACCGCCCGACGCGCTCAGGCAAGCCGGGCGCGTCGGCTTCCCGTTGCTCGTCCGCCCCAGCTACGTGCTTGGCGGCCGCGCGATGGAGATCGTCTACGGCATCGACGGTCTCGCCGACTACCTCGGCCGCATCGCTCCCGAGCCGGCAACGACGATCTACCTCGACCGCTTCCTCGAGGACTCGATCGAGGTCGACGTCGACGCGCTGTGCGACGGCACCGACGTGTGGATCGCCGGGATCATGCAGCACGTCGAAGAGGCGGGAATCCACTCCGGCGACTCCGCGTGCGTGCTGCCGCCGCACACGCTCGGCAGCGAGATGGCCGGCCAGATCCGCGCCCAGACCGAGGGGATCGCGCGCGCCCTCGAGGTGGTCGGCCTGCTCAACGTCCAGTTCGCGATCCGCGAGGACGTGCTGTACGTGATCGAGGCCAATCCGCGTGCGTCCCGGACGGTGCCGTTCGTGTCCAAGGCGATCGGACTGCCGGTCGCCAAGCTCGCCTGTCGGGTCCTGCTCGGCGAGCGGCTGGCCGATCTCGACCTCCCGCGGGACACCGCCAACGGCCACGTGTGCGTGAAGGAGGTCGTGCTGCCGTTCGACCGGTTCGCCGGTGCCGACTCGCTGCTCGGTCCCGAGATGCGCTCGACCGGCGAGGTGATGGGGATCGCCCGCGACTTCCCGACCGCGTTCGCCAAGGCGCAGGCCGCCGCCGGCGCCCAGTTGCCTAACGGCGGCCGTGCGTTCATCACAGTGGCCGACGGCGACAAGCCCGCGGCGACCGGCGTCGCCACGATCCTCCACGACCTGGGGTTCGAGATCGTCGCCACCCGGGGCACGGCCCAGGCGATTCGCAAGATGGGCATCCCGGCCGAGACGATCAACAAGATCGGCGAGGGCTCGCCGCACGTCGTCGACTGGATCGAGCGCGGCGAGGTCGATCTCGTGGTCAACACGCCGGTCGGCACCGGCGCGCGCGCCGACGGCTGGGAGATCCGGTCGGCCGCGATCGCCCGGGGCATCCCGTGCATCACGACGATGACCGGCGGGATCGCGGCCGCCCGCGCGATCGCCGCCGCCAGACGAGGCGAGCCGGAGGTGCTCTCCCTCCAGGAGATCCACCACCGCCGTACGAGCGAGGTCAAGTGACCCATGTCGCTGCCCCGTTTGGACGCCGCGCGGCGATCGTCACCGGGCGCGAGCAGCACGGCGCCTACGTCCTGATCCGCTGCCGCGACCGGCAGGGCCCGCTCCCGCACGCCGGACAGTTCTACATGCTGACGGCCGCCGTGCGGTGGGGCGGGGGAGAGAGCGAGCGGCCGTTCCTCCCGCGCGCGTTCAGCGTGCTCCGCGCCGACGACAGCGGGCTGCAGTTCCTGATCGAGGATGTGGGGCCGGGCACGAAACGCCTCACCGAGCTCGACGCGGGCGAGGAGCTCCTGCTCGTGGGCCCGCTCGGCAACGGGTTCGCGCCGCCGCGCGAGGGTCGCAAGCCGCTGCTCGTCGGCGGCGGTGTGGGGATCGCGCCGCTCGCGATCTGGCAGGACGAGCTCGGCCCCCACGCGCAGGTTCTGCTCGGGTTCCGGGACCGGGCCCACGCCGAGGGCGCCCGCCTCCTCAAACGCCCCACGGTCGCCACCGACGACGGCACCGTCGGCCACCGTGGGCTCGTCACCGAGCTGCTCGAGGGCGAGCTCGACGACCGGGGCGAGGATGTCGAGGTGTACGCGTGCGGTCCGCCGGCGATGCTCGAGGCGGTCAGGGAGCTGTGCGGCAAACGCGGCGTCGCGGCGCAGCTCGCGCTCGAGTCGGGCATGGCGTGCGGATTCGGCGCCTGCTTTGGTTGTGTGGTCCCGACCGTGAACGGCTATATCCGGCTGTGCCTCGACGGGCCCGTCATGGACGCGGCCGTGCTTGAGGCCGCGGCGGTCGCCGGACCGGGCCATTGACCGTCGACTTCTGCGGCCTGGAGCTCGCCCACCCGATCATCAACGGGTCGGGGACGTTCGACGCGATCGCCGCCCATCGGGCGTTCGGGGACGAGCTGCTCGAGCGCTTCCCGTTCGCTGCGTTCGTGTCGAAGACCGTGACGGTCGAGCCGCGCCACGGCAACCCGCCGCCGAGGCTGTGGGAGGTAGCCGGCGGGCTGATCAACTCGATCGGCCTTCCCAACAAGGGCCTCGGCGGCTACCTCGAGCACGACCTCCCGATTCTGGCGACGCTGCCGGTGCCGCTGATCGTCAACGTGATGGGGTTCAGCCGCGACGAGGTCGCGGCGCTTGTCGAGACCTTCGCCGAGCGCTCCGAGGTGAGCGCGATCGAGCTGAACGTGTCCTGCCCCAACGTCGAGACCGGGCTCGTGATGGGCGCCGACCCCGGCGAAACGGCGAAGCTGGTCAGACGGGTCAGACCGATGACCGCCAAGCCGCTGATCGTCAAGCTGACACCGAACGCCGGCGATCCCCCAGCCGTGGCGAAAGCGGCGGAGGAGGCAGGCGCCGATGCCGTCTCGCTCATCAACACCCTCCGAGGAATGGCCCTTGACCCCAAGACCGGCATGCCGTGGCTCGGCGGCGTCACGGGCGGAGTGTCCGGGCCGGCCGTGCGCGCGATCGCGCTGGCCCAGGTGTACGCCGTCGCACAAGCCGTCGAGATCCCGATCGTCGGCATGGGTGGCGTCCAGAGCGGGCGGGACGCACGAGATCTGATGCTCGCCGGCGCAGCCGTCGTGGCCGTCGGCACGGAGAGTTTCCGCGACCCCGCCGCCGGTCTCCGGGTCACCTCCGAGCTCACGGAACTCCTCGCAAATACGGCCGTCTAGGAGGCCCCGCGAAGCGGTCCGGTGTTGGAGACCAACCATACGCTGTTCGCACTGTGAACATCTTGGGTTCGAGCGAAAAACCCCCTGCAAACTTAGTGTATTACCGAAACCATCCTCGACAATGCTCTAGCTCAGCCTGAGGTCGAGTCGAATCTGGGTGATTTGGCTTGATCGCCCTGCCCCAAGATGTATAGTCGCCGCCCATGCCGCCGGTGACCGAATCGCCCACCAAGCCCACGGCAGCGCCGGAGCGTTCCCTCGTGCAACGTATGGAGGCGCTTCAGCGCGCCAACGACATCCGGACCCGCCGTGCCCAGCTCAAGCGCGACCTGAAGGCCGGCCGCCAGCCGATCGACAGGTTGCTACTCGAGCCACCGGACTACCTCGCCACTGCCAAGGTGTTCGACCTCCTCCTGGCCGTCCCCAAGTACGGCCGGGTGAAAGTGAACAAGATCCTGGGCCAGTGCAAGATCTCGCCGAGCAAGACCGTCGGCGGTCTGTCCGAGCGCCAGCGGCGGGAATTGGTCGCGCTCATGCGGCGACGTTAGGCCACGCGTCGCCGCTGACCGACCGCCACCGGTGGCGAACACTCCCAAGGTCTTCGTGGTCACCGGGCCCTCCGGCGTCGGCAAGGGCACGCTGATCCGCGGCCTGCTCGAGCGGATGCCCGAACTCGAGCTGGCGGTGTCGGCCACCACCCGCGACCCGCGGCCGGGGGAGGAGGACGGTCTCGACTACCACTTCCTCACTCCCGAGCAGTTCGACGCCCGGGTGAAAGCCGGCGACTTCGTCGAGCACGCCAACTACTCCGGAAACCGCTACGGGACGCTCCGCTCCGAGCTCGAGCGGCGGCTGGGCGAAGGCGCCGGCGTCGTTCTCGAGATCGAGGTCCAGGGCGCCCGCCAAGTGCGCGGCGCGATGCCCGACGCGGTGGCGGTGTTCATCGCCCCACCGTCCGAGAGCGCGCTGCGGGCCCGGCTCGTCGGCAGGGGAACCGACAGCCCCCAGCAGGTCGATCAGCGCCTGCGCACCGCCGAGCGGGAGCTCGAGGCCCAGCCCGAGTTCGCGCACGTGGTCGTCAACGACAGGCTCGAGCAGGCCACCGGCGAGCTGGTCGAGATCGTCCGAAGCGCGATGGACTCCTAGCGTCACCGGACCGCCCTGATCCCGAGTTTCTCGACACTCGGTATCGATCCCGAGCCGAATGGTCGTTCAGTCGGCCCTGGCACGCGCTTCGCAACACTCGACCGCGGGAGATCGTCGAGTGACGGGTTATTCGCCCTCGCGCTCGCCTCATCGCCCCTCGTGCGCGTCTCATCACCCCCAAACGCACCCCCCAACGCGCCGTCGGGCTGCGATCGGTGAGGTGTGGACCACGCGACGGGTGCTCGCGCGGCCGGTCCTGCACCGGCAAGCGCGACCCCGCGGCCGGCGACGGACTGATGGGCGCTCGCCCGCCGTAATGCCCGCAAAAGCACCTGAACCTGGGAACCGCGCTGGGTCCCCCCGCTAACCTGTTGCCAACACACTTCCGGGAAGGACGGACCAGCCTTGATCTCACCCCGCATCGACAAGCTGCTCGAGCATGTCGACTCTGACTACGCCAGCGTGATCGTCGCCGCGAAACGAGCACGCCAGATCAACTCCTACTACCACAACCTGGGCGAGGGCACGTTCGACGAGTTCCCGCCGCCGATGGTCGAGACGCGGTCGAAGAACTATCTGACGATCGCGCTCGAAGAGGTCGCCCAGGGCAAGCTGAAGTACCACTACCGGTGAGGTCGGGCGGAGCCTGACCAGTAAATGGCGCGGTTGCTCCTCGGCGTTAGCGGCGGGATCGCGGCCTACAAGGCGCTCGAGGCGGCGCGGCTGGCGGTCAAGCGCGGCCACGCGGTGCGGGTGATCCAGACGCCGGCGAGCGAGCGGTTGGTCGGCCGCGCGTCGTTCGAGGGGATCACCGGGGCGCCGGTGCTCACCAGCGAGTTCGAGCCGGATCCCGCGCGCGGCTCCTATCCCGGGGAGGCGCTGCCCGAACGGGCTCCGATCAGCCATCTCGCGCTGGTCGAGCGCGCCGACCTGTACCTGATCGCGCCGGCGACCGCGAACACGCTCGCCAAGCTCGCCCACGGCCACGCCGACACGCTCGTGAGCACCGCGGCGCTCGCCGCCGCCTGCCCGGTGGCGGTCGCGCCGGCGATGAACAACCGGATGTACCTGAACGCGGCCACCCAGGCCAACCTCGAGCTCCTGCGCGCCCGCGGCATCACGGTGATCCCCCCCGGTGAAGGGGAGCTCGCGTCGCACGGCGAGCACGGGATCGGACGGCTGGCCGAGCCGGCCGACCTGCTCGAAGCGTGCGAGGCGCTCCTCACCCGACCGTCGCTCGAGGGGCTCCGCGTGCTGGTGACCGCCGGCGGGACGCGCGAGCCGATCGACAGCGTCCGCTACGTCGGCAACCGGTCCTCGGGCCGGATGGGGTTCGCGCTCGCGCGCGAGGCGGCGCGCCGGGGTGCCGAGGTCACGATGATCGCCGCGAACGTATCGCTCGAGCCGCCGCCGGGAGCCAAAGTGATCGCGGTCAAGACCGCCGCCGAGCTCGCCGAAGCATGCCGATGCGAGCTCCCCGCCGTCGACGTGCTGCTGATGAGCGCGGCCGTGGCCGACTTCCGCCCGGCGGGCGCCGTCGCGGCCAAGCTCAAGAAGGAGGACGGCGTCCCGAAGGTCGAGCTCGAGCGGACCGAAGACGTGCTGAGCGCGCTGGCCGAGCTCCGGCGAGCGGATCAGACCCTCGTCGGGTTCGCCGCCGAGCACGGGACGGGCGCCGTCGACCGCGCGCGAGGCAAGCTCGAGCGCAAGCGACTCGACGCGGTCGTGGTCAACGACATCGCCGCTGCGGGGATCGGGTTCGAGTCCTACGACAACGAGGTCACGATCTTGACGGCCGACGGCGCCGAGCGCCACGTGCCGCGGGCCAGGAAGGAACGGATCGCCCAGGCGGTCATTGACGAAGTGGAGCGAATACGAACCGCCAGGGGTCGGACGGATGGAACCCGAGCAGGCACCCGTAGCCCAGCAAGAGTGTGAGGCCTACGCCGCGCTGGCGCGGCGGATCGCGGGCAACATCGCGAACGCGGTGCAGGTTCGCGACGACACCCTCACCCACCTGATGGTGGCGCTGTTCGCCGAGGGCCACGTGCTGATCGAGGATTACCCCGGCGTCGGCAAGACCGCCCTGGCGCGAGCGCTCGCGCGCTCGATCGACTGCCAGTTCGCGCGCGTCCAGTGCACGTCCGATCTGCTTCCGGCCGACGTCGTCGGCACCAATGTCTACGACCAGCGCGAGCAGCGCTTCGAGTTCCGGCCCGGCCCGGTGTTCGCGAACGTGGTGCTGGTCGACGAGATCAACCGGGCGTCGCCCAAGACGCAGTCCGGGCTGCTCGAGTGCATGCAGGAGCGGCGCGTGACCGTCGACGTCCACACCCACGAGCTGGCGCGCCCGTTCCTGGTGCTCGCGACCCAGAACCCGATCGAGTACGAGGGCACGTACCCGCTGCCCGAGGCGCAGGTCGACCGGTTCATGGTCAAGATCTCACTCGGATACCCCTCGCGCGGCGCCGAGGCGGGGATGCTCGCCGACCACGAGGCCGGAGATCGCGTGCTGACGCTGTCGCCGGTGGCCACCGCGGCCGAGGTGCTGGCCGCCCAGGATGCGGCCAAGCGCGTGCGCGCCTCCGAGCCGCTGCGCGACTACATCGTGCATCTCCTGTGGCGCACGCGCGAGGACCCGCGCGTCGACCTCGGCGCGAGCCCGCGGTCCGGGCTTCTACTGTTGCGCGCGGCCAAGGCCTACGCGATGATGCAGGGCCGTGACCACGCGCTGCCCGACGACGTCCAGGCGCTGGCCCACAGCGTGCTGTCTCACCGCCTCGTGCTCGCCCCCGAGTCGGCCAGGCGGGCGGCGGCGGACGTCGTAAGCGATGCCGTCTCGTCGGTGAGAGCGCTGTGAGTCCCGACCGCATGTTCACCGACGTCGCGGCCGAGGAGGAGCGTCTGCGGTGAGACGGGCGGCGGCGGTGGTGGTCGCCGGGCTCGCGCTGATCCTGGTGGCGCTGCTGTTCGACGCCGCTCCGCTGTTCGTCCCCGGTGTCGCCATCACCCTGCTCGGCGTGGCCGCCCCCACCTGGGTCGTCCTCGCCGCCCGGGGTGCGACGATCGAGCGCACGCTCGGCTCCGAGCGGGTCGTCGAGGACGAGCCGATCGAGGCGACGATCGACGTCAAGCGCGGGCCGTGGGGCCTTCCGGGTGCGGCCGTGGTGGACCCGCTCGCGGGCGAGCCGGTTTCGATCCGCTCGCCGATGTCGATCATCTCGGGCGCCAGCAGCGCCAGCGTGCGGATCGTCGCCTCGTTCCCGCGGCGCGGGATCAGGCGGATCGAGCCCCCGACGCTGGTCGTCTCGGACGCGCTCGAGCTGGCGCGCGTCGAGCGACTCAGTCCGTCGCCCGCGCAGGAGCTGTTGGTGCTGCCGCGCACCGAGCGGGTCAAGTGGGTCCCGGGTGCGGGGGAGAAGTGGCGCCGCGCGACCGGCGCGGCCCCGCTCGAGCCGTTCGGCGCCACCGAGGTCGACGGCCTGCGGCCGTACCGCCAGGGCACGCCGGCGTCCCGGATCCACTGGCCGGCGCTAGCCCGCGGGGCCGGGTTGCTCGAACGACGGCTGCGCGCCGACACCGAGACGCGCCCGCTGGTGGTCGTCGACGCCCGCTGCGATGGTCCGCCCGAGCATCTCGACGCCGCGGTCAGGGCCGCCGCTTCGCTCGTCCTCGAGCTTGGGAAGGCCACCGGCTGCGGTCTGCTGCTTCCGGGTGAGTTCCGCCCGCTCGAGATCGAGCGCGACCTGACCGCGTGGCCGATCGCCCACGCCCGGCTCGCGCTGGTCGAGGGCGGACCCGGGACGAGGGCTCCCGGGCTCGCTCCCGGTGCCCGCTCCGCCCAGGTCGTGTACGTCGCGGCGACGCCGCAGGCGCGTCTGCCCGCCGGGCTGGCGGGCGCCGGCGTCCGGGCTGCGATTGTGGTGGTCCCCAAGGCAGTGGCGACGCACCCGCGCCACCAGGCCAGCTTCGAGGTGGCCGGGTGCATCGGTTTCGTCGTCGGCGCCGGCCGCCGCGCCCGGGAGCGGGCCGCGTGAGCGCGAACACACAGGTCGCCGTGCTCGCCCCGCTCCGCAAGGATGCCGGCCCGCGGCGCCGCGGCGCCGCCCGGGCGCAAGAGCGCCCGCTGATCAGACTCGCCGCGTTCGGCGCGCTCGGCCTATACGGCGTCGTGCGCTGGGGGACGATGATGCATCCCGCGCCGACGGGGCGGCTCGTGGGCTTGCTCGGGGTGGCGCTCGCCCTGGCCGGTCTCGCGCCGGTCCTGGTCGAGCGCGAGCGCGCCGTGGCCGCTGCCCAGGGCCGGCCCGAGCCCCTGACCGTCGTCGGCGGGCCGCTCGCGTTGATCGCGATCCTGGCCGCGTTCCCGATCGCGGGAGTGCCGCTCGATTGGACGATCCATCTGCGCGTGGCGGACACCGCCAACGGGATCGGGCAGGGCCTGTCGACGCTGCCCGGCATCCTCGTGCCCTACAACGGGACCGACGAGTGGGTCCGGACCGTGATCGTGCTCGGGGCCGCGGTGCTGCTGTTCGACGCCGCGCTGCTGCTGGCGTTCGCGCCGCCGGCGCTCGGCGACATCCGCCGAGCCGGGGCCGCGCTGCCGCTGATCGCGCTCGTGGTCGTGCCGGCGACGCTCGTCCATCCGAAGTTCCCCTACCTCCAGGGTCTGCTGCTGTTCGCGCTGCTGGCTTTCTTCATGTGGGGCGAGCGCGTGCCGGTCGACCGCCGAGGCGGGGTGGTGCTCGCGTGCGCGGCGGCGGGCGCGATCGCGATGGCGCTCGCGCCGGCGCTCGACCAGCATTCGCCCTGGATCGACTACGAGGCGCTCACGCGCGGCTTCACCCCCGCGCATGTGGACCGGTTCGACTGGACGCAACGGTACGGGCCGTTGAACTGGCCGCGAAGCGGCACCACCGTGCTCGACGTACAGGCCTCCCCGAACGCGTTCGCGGGGGAGTATTGGAAGGCCGAGAACCTCGACACGTTCGACGGAGTGGGGTGGACCGCGAGCGGCGCCGGCGGCGGCGGTGGGCTCGAGGGCGTGAGCGCCAGAACGGTCGCCCGCAACACCCAGAACCTGACGGTCACGATCGGCAAGATGAACACCACCAAGGTGGTCGCCGCCGGGTACGCCGCCAGCTCGCCCGGCCACCTCCCGACCACGGCCGACCACGGAGACAGCGCGGGGACGTGGGCGACCGCCACTGCGCTCGGTCCCGGCGACACCTACACCGTGTCGGTCTACGCTCCGCATCCGAGCCCTGCGCTGCTGCGTAAGGCGGGCAGGAAATACCCGAGTGACGTCGCCCACTCCGATCTGTCGCTGACGATGCCGCAGAACCCGTCCGCGGACGGAGTCGCCGCGCAGACCGTCCGGTTCCCGATCTTCGGCAGCCACGGCGCGCCGGCGGACGAAACCAATCCCGCGAGCTTCACCGGGATCGCGGCGATCCGGAGCTCGCCGTACTGGCCGGTGTACACGCAGGCCCAGGCGCTCGCGCGCAAGTCCAAGACGCCGTACGCCTACGTGCAGCGGGTGATGAGTTACCTCTCGCCGGCCAACGACTTCACCTACAACGAGTTCCCGCCCCTCACGGAGTATCCGCTGGCCACGTTCCTCCTCGAGAACAAGCTCGGCTACTGCCAGCAGTTCGCCGGATCGATGGCGCTGATGCTGCGGATGGGAGGGATCCCGGCCCGGGTCGCGACCGGGTTCACCACGGGCATCTACGACAAGGCCACCAACCGCTGGGACGTGACCGACGTCGACGCTCACGCCTGGGTCGAGGCCTGGTTCCCGCGCTACGGCTGGGTGACGTTCGATCCGACCCCGGCGGCGGCTCCGGCGCGCGGCGGCAGGCCTCCGATCACCTCGGTCGGGTCGTTCAACAGCGCGGGCGCGCCGCTGCACCAGACCCGGCGCGCGGACAGCGCGGCGGGCGCCGTCGGCGGCGCCAGCAGGACGCAGAGCTCGGGCTCTGGCGGCGCGCTGCTGCCGGTGATGCTCGGCGTGCTGGCGCTGGTGTTCGCGGCCGCGTTCCTCGCCTGGCGCCGCAGCGCGCCGCTCGGTCCCGACGGACTGCTGGCCGAGCTCGAGCGGGCGCTGGTCCGCAGCGGGCGCCCGATCTCCGGCGGGGTCACGCTGGCGGCGGTCGAGCGCCGCTTCCGCACCTCGCCCCAGGCCGCGGCATACGTGCGCAAGCTGCGCGACGCCCGCTACGGCGGCGGGACCGAGATGCCGACGCTCGGTCAGCGCCGCGCCCTGCGCGCCCAGCTGCGGGCGGGGCTCGGTATCGGCGGGGCCGTCCGCGCCCTGTGGGCACTGCCGCCGCGGCCGCGACGGGCGCGACGCCGTCCGGCGCGCCGCGCGCCCTCCTAAACTTGGACGCCATGGACGACGTATACGAGCTGTTCATACGGGGAACGGAGCTGCTCGAGGCCGGGCACAACCACCAGGCGACGATCCCGCTGACGCGCGCGCGCGACCTCGCGCCCGACAAGACCTCGATCCGCGAGGCGCTCGGCCGGGCGCTGTTCGGCGCCCAGCGATACGAGGAGGCCGCCGACGAGTTCCAGGCGGTGATCGACCGGGCGCCCACGAACGACTTCGCGCTGTTCTGCCTCGGCCGCTCGCTGCAGATGCTCGGCCGGCACGCCGAGGCGCGCCAACCGCTGGCGCAGGCCGCGGGCATGCAGCCCGGCCGTCACGACTACCGGATCTACCGCGACCGCGCCCGCGCCCGGGCCGCCGGCGACGACCCGGACGAGTAGCGCGATCCTGACTGGACGGGGCCGCACGGCCCCGGGGGATTCGGCTCCGGCACGATCGGACCGCTCGCCCTGAGCGGCGCCGAATCCCCGACGCCGAGCGACGCGAGGCCGAGCTTCAAACGAGGCGCCGGGCGAGTGGAAGGCGGGCTGCGGAACCCGGCGCTGACGCCGACCGAACCCGCCGGGGGCGGGGCCCTGGACACCCGTCGACGCCCACTCGCGTGAAGCGCGATGCGCGCCCGCCCGCGACAACTCGACGCGGGCGCCGAGGGGTGCCAGCTCCGCCTCCCGGTGCTATCTTCAACGATTGAAGTTGAGCGCCGGGCGAACACCTGGCGGCAGTACCCAAAGTGGGCGCTGAGTGCCCGCTTTTTTTATGAGTTTTGTGATGTAGGAGACCGAGAGTGAGCTCCAGCAACAGACAGGATGGCGAGAGCCTCCAGACCGAGATCGAGCGTCGGCTCGCGGCGAGTGAGCCCGACGTCGAGGTGCTGCTCGCCGAGGTCGTCTCTCCCTCCACGCTGCGGCTGTTCATCGATCATCCCGAGGGAGTGTCGCTGGCGGTGTGCGAGCGGGTGTCGGGGCTCCTCAACGACTACCGCGACCGCTACTCGCTCGAGGTGTCCTCGCCGGGGCAGGACCGTCCGCTGACCAAGCCGCAGCACTACACCCGCTTTCTCGGCCGGCACGCGCGCGTGCGCTTGCGGGAGGCCCGGGATGGCCATAAGAGCGTGACAGGGGAACTGGTCGGCGCGTCGGACAGCGATGTGACGATCGCGGCGCTGGATGGCGTGGTCACGATTCCCTACGAGCAGATCGCCCGCTCCAACCTCGTACCTGGAGACTGAAGCCATGTCGAGAGAGATCGTCGAGGCCGTTCGCGGCCTCGCCGCCGAAAAGAACATCTCGTCCGAGAAGCTGATGGAGGCGCTCGAGGACGCGCTGTTGTCGGCGTACAAGAAGACGCCGGAGGCGGCGCGCTACGCCAAGGTCGAAATGGACCGCGACAGTGGCGACTTCAAGGTGTGGGAACTCAAGATCCCGCCCGAGCTCGAGGAGCAGCTCCTGGTCGAGGCGACGCCCGAGCAGCAGCCGACCGTCGATCCCGAGACCGGCGAGATGCGCGAGCCGCCCGAGCCGGAGATCGACCTCGAAAAGCTCAAGGAGTACGAGGACCAGATCGAGACCGAGGACGTCACCCCGCACGACTTCGGGCGGATCGCGGCGCAGACCGCCAAGCAGGTGATCCTCCAGCGGATCCGCGAGGCCGAGCGCGACATGATGTTCGAGGAGTACCGCGACCGCGTCGGCGAGCTGATCACGGGCATCGTGCAGCAGTCCGACTCGCGCTACACGCTCGTCCAGCTCCGCGAGCGGGTCGAGGCGCTGCTGCCCAAGTCCGAGCAGGTCGAAGGCGAGCGCTACGACCACTCCCAGCGGATCAAGGCCGTGATCAAGGACGTCTCGAACTCGACCAAGGGCCCGAGCATCATCGTCTCCCGGCGCGACCCCGAGCTGATCAAGCAGCTGTTCGAGCTCGAGGTGCCCGAGATCGCCGACGGGCTCGTGGAGATCACGAACGTCGCGCGCGAGCCCGGCTACCGGTCGAAGATCGCGGTGGTCTCGCACGTCGACGGCGTCGACCCGGTCGGGGCCTGCGTCGGACCGCGCGGATCGCGCGTGCGGATGGTCGTATCCGAGCTCCGTGGCGAGAAGATCGACATCATCCCGTACAACGACGAGCCGGCCCGGTTCGTGGCCAAGGCGCTGTCGCCCGCGCGCGTGCGCGAGGTGCTCGTCGACGACGCCGGCAAGCAGGCGACGGTGATCGTGCCCGACGACCAGCTGTCGCTGGCGATCGGTCGCGAGGGTCAGAACGCCCGGCTCGCGGCGCGGCTGACGGGGTGGCGGATCGATATTCGCTCCGAGACCGAGTTCGCCGCCGAGGAGGCCGAGCACGGCTACGAGCAGGAGGAGGCCCAGGGACGCTGCGCGGCGATCCTGTCCAACGGCCGCCGCTGCCCGAACGCGGCGCTGCCCGGCTCGCGCTACTGCGGGATCGAGGCCCATCAGGCGCTCGAGGGCAAGGACACCAATCAGGTGCAGGCCGCCGCCAACGGTGGTGAGTAGGCCTACACTGGACGCAGATGAACAAGCGTGTGCATCAGATCGCCAAGGAGCACGGTCTCGCCGCCAAGGAGGTCCTCGAGCGGCTGAAGGCGGCCGGCCTCGAGGTCAAGGCGGCGTCGTCGTCGGTCGACGAGGACGCGGCTCGGCGTGTGCTCAGCGGCGGCGACGGTACGGCTCAGACCTCCGGCTCGGCGCCGGCGAAGGCAACTCCGCGCGACGGCGGTGACGTCCCCCGCGAAGGAGCCGACGCGCCGGCTCGTGCTCGCGCCGGTGCCCCGGCTCGCGACGACGCCGACCGTCCCGTGCGCAGCGGTGGCGACGGGCCCGCCCGCGGCGGCGAGAACGGACCGTCCGGGGGCGAGGCCCAGCACAAGCGCCCGACCCGCGACTCGCTCCAGGGCGAGCGCGCGCCCGGCAGCGCCGGCGGCCGCCGCCGGGTCGTGATCGACTCACAAGCTTCGCGGCGCAACACCGGCAGCGCTCCCGCGCAGGCCAACCAGCCGCCGCGCCGCCAGCGGCGCGGGCGCCGCCGCCGGGGCGTGTACGACGAGGAGGCGGAGGCGCGTCCCTCGACGTCGCCGACGGCGCTGGCCGAGCCGGACGCGATCCGGATCAACTCGGGCTCGACGGTCAAGGACGTCGCCGAGTATCTCGACGTTGCGGTCCCGGAGATCATGAAGCAGCTGATGGCGCTCGGCGAGATGAAGACGCTGACCCAGACGCTGTCCGACGATGCGATCCAGGTGCTGGCCGCGGAGCTCGGCAAGACGGTGGAGATCGTGCACTCCGAGGACGAGACGATCGTCGAGCCGGTGTTCGACGACGCCGAGGAGACGCTCGTCGAGCGCGCCCCGGTCGTGACGATCATGGGCCACGTCGACCACGGCAAGACGTCGCTCCTCGACGCGATCCGCCAGACACAGGTGGCCGCGGGCGAGGCCGGCGGGATCACCCAGCACATCGGCGCCTACCAGGTCGAGCAGGACGGCAGGCAGATCACGTTCCTGGACACGCCCGGTCACGAGGCGTTCACCGCGATGCGCGCCCGGGGCGCGAAGGTGACCGACATCGCAGTGATCGTGGTGGCCGCCGACGACGGCGTGAAGCCCCAGACCCAGGAGGCGGTCGACCACGCCAAGGAGGCCGGCGTGCCGATGCTGGTCGCGGTCAACAAGATCGACAAGGAGGGCGCGCAGCCCGACCGCGTCCGCGCCGAGATGGCCCAGCTCGGCCTCCAGCCGGTCGAGTGGGGCGGCGAGACCGAGTTCGTCAACGTGTCGGCCAAGACCAAGGAGGGGCTCGAGGACCTGCTCGAGACGATCATCGTGATGGCCGAGGTCGAGGAGCTCCGGGCCAACCCGGACGCCCCGGCGTCGGGAACCGTGATCGAGTCGAAGCTCGACCCCGGGCGCGGCCCCGTGGTGACGATCTTGATCGGCCGCGGCACGCTCGAGGTCGGCGACTCGCTCGTCGCCGGCGCGCACTGGGGCCGGGTGCGGGCGATGAACGACTTCATGGGCCACCGTGTCGGCCAGGGCCTTCCGGGCGAGCCGGTCGAGGTGCTCGGGTTCGACGGCGTACCCGAGGCCGGCGAGCACGTTCGCGTGGTCGAGAACGAGCGCCGCGCGCGTCAGCTCGCGGGCGAGCGGGCCACCCGGCTGAAGGCCGAGGCGCTGGCCCGGCGGTCGGGCAAGAAGGTCTCGCTCGAAGACATCTTCAAGAGCGGCGTCCAGGAGCTCAACCTGGTGCTCAAATCCGACGTGGCCGGCTCGCTCGAGGCGATCGAGGACGAGATCGCCAAGCTGCCCCAGGACGAGGTCTCGGTCAACGTGATCCGCGGCGCGGTCGGCGCGGTGTCCGAGTCCGACGTGATGCTCGCCTCGGCCTCCGACGCCGTCATCCTCGCCTTCAACGTCCGGCCGGTCGGCGATGCCCGCGCGGTCGCCGAACGCGAGGGCGTCGAGATCCGTCACTACTCGGTGATCTACCGCGCGATCGAGGAGCTCCGCGACGCGATGCAGGGCATGCTTGCCCCCGAGGAGGTCGAGGAGGCACTCGGCTCGGTCGAGGTGCGCCAGATCTTCCGCGCGTCGCGCGTGGGCACGATCGCCGGCTGCCACGTCACCGACGGTCGGATCACGCGCGGGTCGAAGGTCCGCCTGGTCCGGGACGGGACCGTTGTATATGACGGCGAGATCCAGAGCCTGCGCCGGTTCAACGAGGACGTGCGCGAGGTCGCGGCCGGCTACGACTGCGGGATCGTGCTCCGGGATTTCGCCGACGTCAAGGAAGGCGACGTGCTCGAGACCTACGCCACGCGTCAGGTCGAACGCGAGCTCGTCTAGCAGCAGTAAGGTGGGCCGCGATGTCGGACAGCGGCTTCGTCGCGGTGCTCGTGATCGACCTGCACTTTCCCGACGCCGGCAGCCTCAAGAGCAAGCGCAAGGAGCTGTCGTCGATCAAGGCCCAGCTGCACGGCCGTCTCGGCGCCGCGGTCGCGGAGGTGGCTCACCAGGACCTGTGGCAGCGGGCGCGGCTGACCGCGGCCCTGACCGGCGGCTCGCTCGCCGTGCTGACCACGGCGGCCGACAACGTCGAGCGATGGCTCGAGGCCCGGTGGCCCGACAACGTTCGGGTGCAGACGATTCTCGCCTCGGTGGAGGATTTGTGCGCGTGAGCGCTAACACTGTGGTGACCCGATACCCGGGGAGTGAGTAGGATGGCGGACGGCCGCATGCGTCGCGTCGACGAGGCCGTGCGAGCGGTTCTCAGCGACGCGATCGCCAAGGATCTCCAGGATCCACGCGTGGGATTCGTGACCGTGACTGC
>Ga0335081_10002855_pt1 | contig 27203 bp, 36 predicted proteins | sample Lox_Sample_35_FD_206713 | JGI IMG/M metagenome (GOLD analysis project Ga0335081, IMG submission 206713) | Soil microbial communities from Loxahatchee National Wildlife Refuge, Florida, United States - Lox_Sample_3.5 | ecosystem: Environmental > Terrestrial > Soil > Wetlands | place: USA...
TTCCAGGAATTCATGGTCATGCCGGTCAGCGCCGAATCGTTTTCCGAAGGGCTGCGCTGGGGGGTCGAAGTGTTCCACACTTTGAAGGGGGTGCTCAAGAAGCGGGGCTACAACACCGGTGTAGGTGACGAAGGCGGCTTTGCGCCCTCGGTGAAGTCAAATGTAGAAGCCATCGAGGTAGTGCTCGAAGCCATCCAGCAGGCGGGTTTCAAACCGGGTGACGAGATCGTGGTTGCACTTGATCCGGCTTCAAGCGAGTTTTTTCAGGACGGCAAGTACGTCTTCAAGAAGTCCGACAAATCCGCGAAAAGTTCTGACGACATGGTCCGCTTCTGGGCCAAATGGGCCAACGACTATCCCATCGTTTCTTTGGAAGACGGCTTAGCCGAGAACGATTGGGAAGGCTGGCAGAACTTGACGAAAGAAATCGGCGATAAAATCCAATTGGTTGGCGATGACATTTTTGTCACCAATATTGATTTCCTGCAGGAAGGTATCGACAAGCGCGTCGCCAACTCGATCCTAATCAAAGTCAATCAAATTGGGACGGTGAGTGAGACGCTGGATGCGATTGATCTCGCGCGCCGTAATGGCTATACCAGCGTGATCTCGCACCGCTCCGGCGAAACCGAAGATACCTTCATAGCTGACTTGGCTGTAGCGACCGGTGCGGGGCAGATCAAGACCGGATCAGCGTCTCGCACTGACCGCATCGCCAAATACAACCAGTTGCTGAGGATTGAAGAAGAGCTGGGGAATGCGGCGAGGTTCCTCGGGCTCAAGGCGATAAACTACCACGGGTAACTCCTTTTCGCTTTCAGAGCTGTGTCATTCCAAGGAGCGTCGCGACGAGGAATCTGCTGTTCTCACTTCTCCAGGCTACAGATCCCTCGCATCGCTCGGGACGACAACGATCAGCGCCTTTGATCGGCGTTCATCCGCGTCAATCCGCGGCGAAAATTCAGAACCCCATCCGGTCATCCGCCGAGGGACCATATGTTGCCGGCAACGGCTTGTCATTCAACCGCAGATACACCCCGAGTTGCGCCCGATGATGAACGAGATGATTCAGGAACATGTGCCGGTAGGCGAGGAATCTCGATCCGCTAAAGATCGCCTTGCCCTGAAAGCTTAGCTTCCACGGCTCGGTCCAAGCGCTGTCGGAAAGACTCTTCAACGCGGCACGTGCTTGGGAAACATTCTCATCAAATGCTTTGAGCAATCCGTTCAGCTCGAAGGGAGGCCGCGTACGCTGCGGAGCGTTCGAGAAATCCAGTTCCGGGGTGGTCAAGATCGTCAAGCCAAATCCCGGCAGTTCCGCGACATGCGGCGCCAGCTTATCCAAGGGCATGGACTTAGCGTGCGGCGCGAAGCCCGTTTTGTCAAAAGGCACACGTTCCAATGTCAGGCGTGTGGTCTTCATTTCTGTATCGAACTCCGACAGCAGCAATTCATTCATTGACATGATTCCTCCTCGGGTTTGGACGTTCTGCCTCGGGCCCTGGATGCATTTATTCATTTGTTTGCGGTAGGCCGCAGTGACTATCGTCCTTGCTTTATCCGTGTGAATCGAAGTTAAGCGGTCGCAGTTATTCTTGGACAAGGAAGGCGTTCGGCCTCTCGGAGTATAATCTTGCGCAGAATCTTATGGCCGAGACAGAGATTATCTTCTCCGTTCAAGAATCAGCCGAGGGTGGTTACGAGGCACGTGCGCTGGGCCACTCCATTTTCACTGAGGCGGACACAATGGAGGAATTGAAGCGAAATGTGCGAGAAGCCGTGCAGTGCCATTTCGACTCGGCCTCAGCGCCGTCCGTCATTCGCCTCCACATGGTCAAGGATGAGGTCATTCACGTTTGAGGCTTCCGCGTGATCTTTCCGGTCACGACCTGATCCGGTTGCTTCACCGGTATGGATACGAAGTCACACGCCAAGTTGGCAGCCACATCCGGCTAAGGTCGATGCTGCGAGGCTATCCTCACGAGATAACCATCCCTGATCATGACGTCCTCAGAATTGGAACACTCAAGGCTATTCTGTCCGATGTGGCTGACTATCTGAAGATTCAACGCTCCGCTCTTGAAGAGGAGATCTTTCGCAAATGACGCGTCCTAAACCTCTGGTCCTCATCATTCTCGACGGCTGGGGCTACCGTGCCGAGACAAATGCAAACGCCATTGCGCTCGCCCGCAAGCCGACTTATGACCGCCTGCTGCACGAATATCCCAATACACTGATCCATACCAGCGGGAAATTTGTTGGCCTTCCCGAGGGCCAGATGGGCAACAGCGAAGTCGGACACCTTAACATCGGCGCCGGCCGCATTGTGCACATGGACATCACTCGCATCGATCTGCTAATCCAGAACGGCCAGCTTTTCTCGCATCCGGTGCTGGTTGCCGCCCTGAAGCATGCCCGCAGTGGAGACCGCCGCCTGCATCTTTTTGGCTTGGTTTCTGACGGCGGTGTGCACTCGCAGCAGGCGCACTTGTACGCTCTGCTGAAGATGGCCAAGCAGCAGGGCGTTGACCGGGTCTTCGTCCACGCCTTCATGGACGGTCGCGACACCCTGCCCACCAATGGCGCCGACTACCTGGAACAGCTCCAGCAGAAAATGCGCGAGTACAACTGCGGCAAGATCGCCACCGTCAACGGCCGTTACTATGCCATGGATCGCGACCGCCGCTGGGAACGCATCTCCAAAGCCTTCAACGCGATGGTGAATGGCAATGGCGAGGCAGGAAAGTACGTTGACGCGGTGCAGGGAGTGAAGGAATCCTACAACAACGGTGTCACTGACGAATTCACCATTCCTTTTGTCTGCATCGACAACCGCGGCGAGCCGCTGGCCACGATTCGCGACGAGGACTCCTGCATCTGCTTCAACTTCCGGGCCGACCGCGTCCGCCAGATTACTCGTGCGTTAACCCGCAATAGCGGCCTGAACGAAAAAGCCGGCCGCGACTTGCCGGGTGCCGACGATCTCGATGCCGCCATTCCTCGCGATCGTGTTCCCAAGAATCTGCGCTACGTGTGCATGACGCAATATGACAAGAACTTCAGTCTGCCGGTCGTGATTCCGGCGGAGTCGCTGAATAACATTCTGGCGAACGTCATGGCGCAGATGAACATGCGCAATCTTCGCGTGGCTGAAACCGAGAAGTATGCCCACGTGACCTATTTCTTCAACGGAGGGGTTGAGCAGCCATTTCCCGGCGAGGACCGCGTGTTGGTTCCATCCCCCAAGGTCGCGACTTACGATCTGAAACCCGAAATGTCAGCTGCCGGTATCGCCGATGCAGTCGTCAAGGCCGCCAACGACGGCACTTTTGATGTCATCATCGTGAACTTCGCCAACGCCGACATGGTTGGTCACTCGGGCAAGATCGAGCCAACGGTTAAAGCTGTTGAGACTGTCGATGCTTGCCTTGCCCAGATCGAATCCGCGGTTCGCGCTAAGGCTGGCGCCATCCTGATCACCGCCGACCACGGCAACGCCGAAATGATGATTGATCCGGTCACGGGCGGACCGCACACGGCTCACACGACCAACCCAGTTCCGTTCATCGTGATTGCGGAAAACAGCAAGCAATTTACCTTGAAGCCGAACGGTTCGTTGCGTGACATCTCGCCGACGATTCTTGGCATGCTCGGACTCGACGAGCCGAAGGAAATGACCGGGCAAGACCTGCGGGCCATAAAGAAAAGCTGACACATCTTGGCGATCTATTGCATCAACCGATCACAAGCGGGCCGCCTGGCGATCGTCTCCCGGCCGCGCGGTGGAGACTTTCTGAGTGAGGACCTTGCAACGTTGAAAGACGGCGGCATTGACATTCTGGCTTGCTTACTGACCGCTCGAGAAATCACTGACCTCGACCTTGCGGGTGAGGCTGATACTTGCCGCGCACTTGGCTTGCAGCATCTCTCATTTCCTATTACCGATCGCACCGTGCCGAACTCATTCGAAGCGGTGAGCAAATTTGCTGACAGGCTGCTCGCGGAACTGGCTTGTGGCAAAGGCATCGGTATTCACTGTTATGCGGGTATTGGTCGTTCGGCTCTTATCGCCGCCAGCGTCTTGATCAAGGAGGGGAAATCCACTGCCGTCGCCTTTGATTTGATTCGCTACGCTCGTCGCTACGAGGTTCCCCAGACCGAAGAGCAACGCGAATGGGCGGAAGAGTTTGCCCGATTCTTGCAAGGCGAACGATGATCCAAGCGAAGCTGTTTCGGAACTTGAGATTGAAATGAAACTCCTGATCGTCCTCCATCACCGCTTTGAGCTGTGGAATGCGCCCGAATGGTTCACGACTCGCCTGCGGCAAGAGTTCCATCAAATCGAGATCGTGCACCTGTCCAGCTACGATCGCATCGCTTCCGAGCTGCCTGACTCCGACATCGCCGTTACCTGGTCCCTTCGCCCGAAACAGTTTGCGCACGCGCACAAGCTTCGCTGGATCCACTCTCCGGCCGCCGCTGTTCACCTGCTCATGTTTCCGGAGTTAATCGACAGCGACGTGATCGTGACCAACGCTCGTGAAGTTCACGGGCCGGTGGTTGCCGAGCACGTCATCGGGCTTATTTTTGCTCTCGCCAAGAAGATTCCCGAGGCCATTCGCCTTCAAGAGAAGCACATATGGGGTCAGGAACTTTTGTGGCGCGGGCTTCCCCGGCCGCGAGAAGTGACCGGTGCCACGCTGGGACTGGTCGGACTGGGCAGCATCGGCAGGGAAGTCGCTTGCAAAGCTGCGGCTCTGGCAATGAGAGTCATCGCGGTACGCGAGAGCGTCACGAAAGAGAAGCCCTCAGGCGTGCAGGAAGTCTATTCACCCGACCGCCTCGGCTTACTCCTGCAGCAGTCGGACTACGTTGTTCTTGCCGCTCCAGTGACCCCGGACACGCGGGGTCTGATGAATGAACAACGTCTCTCCCACATGAAGCCCGATGCATACCTGATTAACGTTGGACGCGGGCCTCTAATCGATGAGCCGGCCCTGATCGATGCCCTCACCAATCACAAAATTGGGGGCGCGGCTCTGGACGTCTTCGAGGAAGAGCCTTTGCCCCAGACCTCTCCACTATGGGATCTTCCCAATTTGCTGATCACCCCGCACTCAGCCGGCCTCACCGAAAAGCTTTGGGAGCGTCACTATTCGTTGCTGAGCGAGAACCTGCGCCGGTTCTTGGCGGGCAACCCGCTGCTTTGTCAGGTCGACAAGAAGCGTGGCTATTGATCTACACTCTGAAGTCACCTAATTGGAATTACTTCTGTGTTCCTCCGTGTCCTCTGTGGTTTAGAATTTTGCCGGTTCCGAAAGTCCTCAGCCCAGGTTACCGATGCTCACCCATTTCCTTTACCTTTTGCGTCCGGACTATTAGAAAAGATTCTGGCCAAAAGGATGTCACGCCAATTCATGTTCGGAGTTTTTCAGGCTACCGCCCTGGTATGGGCACTTGCGGTATGCATGCGGACCCTAGATATTGGCTGGGATCCTTTTGCCGGCATTGCTCTGGGGATGTTCGGCGCATTGCCCATCTCGTTCCTGGGTATTCGCGTCCGTTCTGGTCACATTCAGCACCACACCTCCCAGAATTCTTACTGATCCGGTAACTTTCCTAGCATCCGGCAGCCGTTTCCAACATCTCATGTAAAGCACGTCTGTAAACTAGACGTTGACTTTCTATGATTGCTCTCGTCCAAGGCTGTCAGGAGAAGCGCCGGTGAGATCGGAGTGTTTGCCATTCCGCCAGATTCCGCACACAACGCCGTTATTCACCGACTTCCTTTCCTACTCGTCTCAGGTCCAGCAGTTCTATCCGCGATCGCCGTACTTCAATCAATGGTTCAAAGAGGAAGCCGGAGCCGGGCGCTACGACAATCAGCGCAGAGAACAAGTCTGCGCGATTCTTGAGCGACAAAGCCGTGCCCGGGGTGCATCGTCGGCTACCATGCAAAATATCGCTCGGCTGCGTAACGGTGCGTTTGCTGCGGTCACCGGCCAGCAAGTGGGATTGTTTGGCGGGCCTGCCTTTTCGATTTACAAGGCTCTGACCGCGGTAAAGCTGGCAGACGCTGCAACTCGCGGCGGTATCGACTGTGTCCCGATTTTCTGGCTTGCCACCGAAGACCATGATTTGGCTGAGGTGAATCACACATCGCTGCCAGGTCCCGACGGCTTGCTGCAGACGCTCACCGCAACCGGCGAGGGGATCCAGGACGCGCCAGTAGGCACGCTTACGTTTGGCGGTGAGATCGAAAGCCTGGTCAAAACTGCGGGAGATTTACTCGGCGATTCGGACGCCCTCGCCGCTTTGCGCGATTCCTATCGAGCCGGAGAGACTTTCGCTACCGCCTTTGCGAAGTTTTTCACCAGAATATTTGCTGATTATGGCGTCATTCTGCTGGATGCTTCAGATCCAGAGCTGCATCGCATCGCGGCCCCCATCTACCGTGCTGCGATTGAGAGGGCCCCCGAACTCGACGAGGCGCTTCTCATCCGTGGGCGGGAGCTGGATTCGGCGGGATACCACCAGCAGGTAAAGGTTGCTTCCTCGACGCTCTTGTTCAACCTTCGTAACGGAGCACGCGTGTCCGTGCAGCGCAGTGAGAATGACGATTCTACCTTCTCGATCGAGGACGGCAGGATTTCTCGAGACGATCTGCTGCAGCAGATTTCTCGTGCTCCTCAGAATTTCAGCCCGAAGGCTTTGCTGCGTCCCGTCGTCCAGGACTATCTGTTGCCGACGCTCGCTTATGTGGGAGGGCCCGCAGAGGTCGCGTACTTTGCGCAGGCAGGGGTTGTGTACAAAGCTCTACTCGGAAAGGTGACGCCGATCGTTCCGCGTTTTTCCGCGACCTTGATCGAGCAGAAACCGCAAGCTATCTTGAGCCACTTTGAACTTGCTTTCTCTGATGTACTGAGCGGGACGATACGCGAGAAGCTCGCTGCCCGGGCGCTTCCAGCCGAGTTACAAACTGCTTTCGACACAGCGAAATTGTCGCTTGACAACTCGCTGCAGTCGATTCGCGCTGCGCTTACGCGTCTCGATAAGACTCTGGTCGATGCCGCGGACAATACAGCATCCAAAATGAAATATCAGCTTGAGAATCTTGGCGAAAAAGCTGCTCGCGCCGAGCTTCGCCAGAATGAAGTCCTGGATCGCAAGGCGGCTTATCTGGGTAACGCACTCTACCCGAATAAGACGTTACAAGAGCGCGAGCTGCCCGGTGTTTACTTCCTCGCTCGTTACGGCACAGATCTACTGCGTGGTCTGTACGACTGCATCCACCCGGACTGCCTCGATCACCAGGTAATTTCGTTATAAACAAATTGAAGTTGTCATCCTGAGCGGAGTCGAAGGACCCCTACGCATTATGCATAGTTCGCGGCAACTCAAGGCATTCTGCCCGTGGCGGTGTAATTCAGATGTTTCTCTAATTCTTCCAAGCTCTCCACCCGCGGCAATCCTGATTCTCGGTAGGCTCCCGAAACATCAAAGAGGACCGCATTCATTCCAGCCTTGGTCGCACCCACATAGTCGACGGAATAAACATCTCCGACGTAAAGGCTTTCCTCTGGCCTGGCCTTCATCGCCTCCAACGCCGATTGAAAGATCACCGGATGCGGCTTCTCGTATCCAACAATCCCCGAATCTGTGATGGAATCGAAGCAATCCGCGATCCCACACTGCGTCAGAACGTCGACAATCTTTCCGTCTGCATTCGAGATCACCCCCAGGCGATATCGCTGGCCAAACCGCTCTAGATCCTCCCTCGTCCCTGGCCGGATCACGCACCAGTTCGACGAAACCCGCGTAGCATTCACCAACTGATCTCGTAAGCCGTCGCTCGCAATGTCCAGATCCTGCAAGAGCCGCGAGTAGAACATCCACCAGAAGCCGTGATCGACGATTCCGCCGTGCTGAACGACATCATCAAACTTGCGCTTGGTCTCGCGCTCAATCGCGTGCCACTGCTCGAGGCTGGGCTGGTGCCCGTTCAGCACTGACAAGATGTGCTGGCGGTTAGGGAAGAGAAGGGTATTGCCTACATCAAAGAAGATGGTCTTAACTGCAACAGGCATGATCCATTTTAGAGCTTGTCATCCCCGACCGGAGCGAAGCGGAGGAATGCTTTCTTACTTCTCCTGGGAGGATTCCGCCGCCTCATCTCTCTTTTTCCCGTAGTGGAAAGCTAGTCCCATGCCTACGGTCATAAATCCCACTGGAGGGACGAGCAGCACGAGAATTCCACGGCTGATGGCACGCTGTCCGTCTTTGGTCGTACCGGCTGCGTTGCTGTAGCACATCGCGCAGCCCTGCCCCAGAGCAGGCGCTGCCCACAGCGTCGTCAGCAATCCGATCGTGGCCAAGCGCGTTTTCATCGAACTCCCAAATGCAGAATGCGGAAGGCATCAGCAAAAAATATGCACATCAGACACAAGCAGGCGCAAACCGCGATCATCATCACCCACTTCATGGCGGCGATCTCATACTTAAGATGCATGAACCATCCGATGATCAGCGCCGACTTGATGACCGAGAGCACCATCAGCGCTTCCAGCATCTGCACCGGCTGAAATACCTGCTTGTAGGCGAGCACCACTTCGACTGCGGTCAGCAGCAGGAGCGCTCCCCATACCCAGAAATACTGGCTCTTTCCCTCATCATGATGCGCCGCAACTGTATGCATCGTGTCCTCGGTGATCCTCTGTGCCTGCTGTGGTTAAGCTCTTATCCTTGTACCCTTGTCGACATCAGATAAACCAGCGGGAAAATGAACATCCACACCAGATCGACGAAGTGCCAGTACAATCCCGCAATTTCCACGTCGTGCGCGTCGTAATCTTTTGGTTTGAGGAACAGAATCACGCCGGCAATCACGAGCCCAAGCAGCAACACATGCACGCCGATGTGAAATACATTATCTGCTGGCGTTGCAAAGAACACGATGGCCCATAGCGCCAAGATGATCGGCAGGAATGCCTTGCGCAACGAAACTACCCCCAGGTAAATAATCCCGATCGTAACGTGCAGCATGTGCATGCCCGTCAGAGTAAAGAACGTTCCGCCGAATTGCGGAACCGATGCCGCCCAAGGATTCTTGAACGGCGTCATGCCTTCTTCAATCAGCTTGCTCCACTCCATGCCGTGCAGTACCACGAAACCGGCGCCAAACAGCATGGTGAAGAGGATCCAGTTGCGGGTCCAGCTCTTGTCGCCGCGCCTCGCTGCCAGCACGGCAAGCACCATGGTCAGAGAGCTTGAGAGCAGGCAGGCCGTCATGATGGTCGCGTTCGTGATGCTCTCTTTGTGGAACGGCGTAGGCCAGTCGGGATTCGAGATTCGCCCATAGCTGTAGGCGAAAAGCAGCGCTCCGAAGGTCAGCGAGTCGGAGAGCAGGAACAGCCACATCCCGATTTTCTTGGAATAAGTCCCGAATAAAGACGGCTCAAACGACTCACCAGTCGCATGGGCCACTGCCAGATCAGCCATGTCGTCGCTCTCCCCTTAACGCTTTCTCTGTCCTGTCGTCCGGTTTACCGCATGAACCACAGCAATGCGAAAATCCCCGTCCACAGCAGGAACATGAAATGCCAGTACCACGCCGTCACATCGACCACGATCCGTCTTCCCTCAACCGGACGATGCAGCAGCGAAACTACCGAGGCGTACATCAATACAACGATGCCCCCAAATAAGTGAATCCCGTGCGCCGCGGTCAGCAGATATACGAATGAGCTGCTGGCGTTGGTTGCGATGTAGAATCCTCGGTCGGCCAATTCCCGCCACGCGAACCACTGTCCAACCAGGAACCCGGCACCCAGCAGAACCGTCGCCGACAGCCAAGGGAACCCACGTTCGGTACCGAGCGTGACCCCTGGTATCGATTGCACCGGCGCCAGAGCTGCCTGCCGCGTGATCTGCCTGCGGGCGAACTCCGCTGTTAAGCTGCTTGCCCCGAGCAGCGCGGTATTGACAAGCAACAAAGCCAGGGGCAGGTTCACGGGAATCCAGTCGCGAACATAAGTGCTGGTCCGGTCATCAAACGTGGGCAGGCCCTGACGTACGACATACGCGCTCACGATCGAGATAAAGAACATGAAAATCGGCAGCAGCGCCACCGCCAACCCCAACCGTGCCCGTCTTAGACGCGCACCGTAATCGGGATAATTGTCACCGCGCCCGCCGTCGCCGCCTCCACCGTACGCTGGAGGCGGGTTGCCTCCTCCATGGCGACCGGTCTGCGGCACCCGAATTGTCGAACTGAACGTGGCCATAGCTACTCAAACAAACTCTGTCATTCCGAGCTGCTCGAGACGCGGCGCGCCGAGAGCGCGTTCGAGGAACCTGCTTCCTCCTAATGCGCCGCTACGCTAGCCGGATCTGTCTGCATCACGTAATCTTTCGGAGCGCCTGGCACTCCGTACTCATAAGGCCCGTGATAAACCACCGGCGTCTTGCCCCCAAAATTGTCGTGGGGAGGCGGAGTGGCCGTCGTCCACTCCAACGTCGTTGCTTCCCACGGGTTATCGCTGGCTTTCGGGCCCTTGAACATGCTCCAGAACAAATTAATGACGAAGATGAACTGCGCGGCAATGGTGATAAACGCAGCATACGTCATGAATGTTTGCACTGGAATCAGGTGGGTCATGTATTGCACTTCGGTGAATTGCGAATAGCGCCTCGTCTGTCCGGCCATGCCGAGATAGTGCATCGGCATGAAGATGGCGTAGGTCCCGATCAAGGTGATCGCAAAGTGAATGCGGCCCCATGTCTCATTCATCATTCGCCCGAACATCTTGGGGAACCAGTAATAGGTCCCGGCGAACATGCCGAAGATCGCCGCTACACCCATAATCAAGTGGAAGTGCCCCACTACGAAGTAGGTGTCGTGCAGAGGAATGTCGAGCACCGGCTGGGCCAGGAACGGGCCGCTCAGCCCACCGGAAACAAAGAGAGACACAAAACCGATGGCATAGAGCATCGGCGTCTGGAAGCGGATCTTGCCCTTGTACAGCGTCCCAAGCCAGTTGAATGTCTTGATCGCCGACGGCACTCCGATGCACATGGTCATGATTGAGAAAGCAAAAGCCGAATACGGACTCATGCCACTCATAAACATGTGATGACCCCAGACCACGAAGCCCAGGATGCCGATGGACATGATCGCGTAAACCATGGCTTTATAGCCGAAGATTGGCTTGCGGGCGAACGTCGATAACAACTGCGACGCGACGCCCATGCCCGGCAGAATCGCGATGTAAACCTCGGGATGGCCGAAGAACCAGAACAGGTGCTGCCAGAGCAGAGGCGAGCCGCCTTTGTGACCCATCACCTGCCCATTTACAACCACCAGCGGCACGTAGAAGCTGGTTCCCAGATTGCGATCCAGCAGCAGCAGAATTCCAGCTGACAAGAGCACGCCGAACGCGAGCAATCCCAGGATCGCAGTGATGAACCACGCCCAGACCGTCAGCGGCAGCCGCATCATCGTCATGCCCTTCGCTCGCAGATCCAGTGTCGTCGTGATGAAATTCAGCGCACCCATCAGCGACGCGATGCAGAAGATGGCGATGCTGGTCACCCAAAGGTCCGCGCCTAACTGTTCACCCGGCCCGGAGTTCGTCAGTGCGCTCAGTGGCGCATAACCGGTCCAGCCATGAAGCGGCGCGCCACCGGTCACGAAGAACGCGGCCAGGATCACCATGAAGGCCACAAAGGTTGTCCAGAACGACAACATATTCAGGACGGGGAAGGCCATGTCCGGTGCGCCAATCTGGATCGGCAGGAAGTAATTTCCAAAGCCGCTCTGCGGCGCGGTGGTCAGCACGAAGAAAACCATGATCGTGCCATGCATGGTCAGCAAACTGAGATACGTTTCCGGCTTGATCTCTCCGACCAGCGGCAGGACCGCAGTCGGCCAGATCAGGTGAATGCGCATCAGCAGCGACAGGAACATCCCGACAAAGACCGCCGTCAGCGCCAGAAAGAAGTACTGAATCCCGATGACCTTGTGGTCCAGGCTGAAGATGTATTTGCGAATGAAGCCTTGAGGAGCCGCGTGCGCGTGAACCGTTGCGGTGGTCGCCATTACTGTTTCTCCGCCTCCCGTGCTGCCAGCCATTTATCAAAATCTTCCTGGCTCACCACGTGCACCATGCCGTGCATCTTGTAATGTCCCAGGCCGCATAGCTCGGCGCAGGCAATCTCGTATTCGCCAATCTCGGTCGGTGTGAAGTGCATGTGAATCGCCAGCCCCGGCACCGCATCCTGCTTGAAGCGGAACGACGGCACAAAGAAGCTGTGGATCACATCCACCGCCTTCAGCGTCAGATCGACTTCCCGGTTTACCGGCAGGTACATTGTGCCGGTCACGACGTCGTCCTTCGCCTTCGAGTCGCTGGTATCCAGGCCGATTGCCGCTTCACTACCAGACGAGGGATCCATCAGTTTGGGCTCGGTCCGGCCGTATTGCCCGTCTGGGCCGGGATAGCGGAAATACCAGGCAAACTGCATTCCAGTCACTTCCACCGGCACGGACCCCGGGCCTGCAGCCGCAAAGCGCTCGCTTGCCCACACGTGGCTCCCCATCAAGTTCAGGCCGATGAAGAGGATCGCCGTCAACGTGGTCCACAACACCTCCAGTTTGGTGTTGCCGTGCGAGTATTCGACCGGACCGCTCGACGCGCCGTCGCGGTACTTCCAGACCAGCCAGCCCAGCGCGCCCTGCGCCGCTACGAATACGACTCCCATCAGGATGTAGGTCAGGGCAAACTGATGGTCGATCCAGGGTGCAGCCAAAGCCGCACCGTGCGGAAGCCACCAGGTTTTTGCTACGAAGAAGTAAGTGCTAAAGAAGGTGATCAGCCAGATAATTACCAGTAAAGCGAGGCCCATCTACGAGACCCCCCAAGGTCGTGGTGTACGCATCTTCATATAGCGATGGAAAAATCCTGAAGCTGCTGTTGGCCCGGAAGCATATCACAGGTGCCTGTGACGTGTGCAAGCCTTTCGTTGTCTTTGAGGTTCCCCCGCGAAGCCTGGCGTCCTCCGCATGCTCGGCGGTTCGCCATTTCACTAATGTAAAATTCCACTCGAATGCCAAAGAAATCTCGCGGTCACGGCCACAGCACGAAATATGTCCGTCTGCAGAAGAATTACTGCTTCGCCTGCGGAAAGAACAATCCGGAAGGCATGCGCCTCAAGTTCATTTATGACGAAGACCACGACTGCTTTGTCTGCCGCTTTCGTCTGCGCCGGCGCTACACCGGCCCCCCGGGTCACGTTCACGGCGGCATTATCGCAACGCTTCTGGATGAAGCCATGGGCAAGGTGAATAAGCTCCGCCACGTCGTTGCCCTGACCAAGCAAATCACCGTGGACTATCTCAAGCCCGTTCCACTCAACAAACCGTTGCGGGTGGAGTCGCGGGAGGTGAAAGTCAAGGGCCGCGAGCACATCAACATGGCCGAGATCCTGAATCGGAAGAACGAAGTTCTTGCCCGCGGCCAGGGCCTCTTCATCGCCATTGATCCCCACAAGATGTTCGCCAAGTTCGTCGACCGCTAGAGCCTTGGTTTTACCTAACTTTTAAACGCATTGCCATTCCGAGCCGCTCGTAACCGCGCGAAGCGCGGCGAGAGCGTGTCGAGGAATCTGCTTTTGCAAGAGAACCGCAGGCCCCTTCCACTCCGCGAACGATTTGTTTTCTAGCGATCCTCCGTTCCATCCGACCACTTCCGCACTGGAACCAGAAACGTTGTCAGGTGCTCCCATTTCCCGTCAAAAGCGAGGATGGGAGATCCCGGCAGGCCTGCTCCCCACGCCCCAGGGTCGGCCTGGGAAAAGAAAAACATGAGGTGCGGATGCCAGTGTCCGGCGTGATCGTCCAAGTATCCTTGCTTAGACAGCATGAAGCACATTGCACCCGGTTCCATCGCCGGCAATTCCTTATTGTCGATTGCCGATACGACGGCCTGCATCATCTGGTCCTTCGTGTTCCCCGCAAGGATCAATTCAGTTTTCTTGATCGTGCGCGGAAGGTAGGAGTGGGCGGCGGCAGCGTTAAAGCAGATTGGCCCACGCAGCTTAGGATTCCAAAAGTTCGGATCATCGGGCGGCGCAGTCCAGGAACGCTCCACAACACACACGAAACCGTTCGTACCTTTAACCGCGGTTTCGTACCCATGACGCCCCAGAACCATGACCTCAGCATCGCGGGAGATGGATTCGGGTGCTGCACTCCGGGCCAGCGCGATTTCGGTGCTCCGGTCCGGCATCAGGTACTGGTCCACAGGAGCCATGTTCGGATAGGGTCCGCCGATACTCTGTGCAAAACCGCTGCACGCGGCGGCAAACATAACAGCCAATACGATATTGTTTACCCAGGATGCGTTGATTTGCTTGCTCTTCATAGTTCCTCCGTGGAAATCAAGTCTGTCCTTCAGCAGCTAGTCGAATGGGATGCTCTGAAATCGACAACTTGGTGAGAAATCTGATCGCGTCACATAACGTGGTTGCCTAGACATAATGTTCAAGCACCCAAGAACCTGCCGCGGGACCTGCCTAAACCCATAGTTGATGGGCGCCTTTCGTTGGCCCGGTTTGCATCAACCAACTTTGGCATATAGTAATTGGGGGTTCTTACAAGATGATCCCTGGCGCTGAAAAAGAGGCACAATTAAAATCCTTGGTCGACGCCGTTCTGACAGCGGCGTGTAAGCCTGATGTGCAGAACGCGACGAATGCACTGTTCCAACACTTGTCTGAAAATCCACGACCAACGGTTCCGGGCTCGGGCAAAGTGAAACTTGCGGAATGCGTTGGAGAGATTGTCCATTCAATGCTCACCGATGAATGGCGCGCGCACGTCACTGTCGCATCGTATAAGGGATTAACCGATGTCATCAGGATGGTGCGAGACGCCTTACCCGCTGTGCTTATCCTTCACGCCAATCTGTTGCTCACAGCCCCGGAAGGCGCGCTTGCAGGTTGCGTAGCCGTCAGCCCTCAGACCCGATATCTCGTCATGATCGCGTGGCCCGAGGAAGGTATTAAGAACTTGCACAAGTTCTACGAACCTCTTCACCTCATGATGCAGACGCTAGAGATGCCCTTTAACCGGACACAACTTATCGCGATTCTAGAATCCGCCGGTGGATTGCCGACCTGACAACTGCGGATTCACGCTTACCGACTCGCCTCCAGAACTCTCCCCAACTCCTCTATGCCCCTCCTCAGCTCTCTTTCTCCCACTGCTGCAAAACCCAATACCAAGCCGTTTTTTCGAGACTTCCCGTAGGCGTAGCGGCCCAACGGCACGACCTCCACATCACGTTCCGCTGCGGCTCGCGTGACTCGCTCGGCAGAAATCCCCCGTTGCAGCCATCCCACGGTTCTTAATCCCGCCTCCGTGTGATAAAGCTCCAGCCGGTCGCCCAGAATTGTCTTGCTGGCTTCAACCAGCACCGCCAGCCGCTCTCCGTAAAGTTGCCGCATCCTGCGGACGTGCCGCGCAAAATGCCCCTCGCGAATGAAGTCACAGAGAATAACCTGATCAAGCAAAGGCGGATGGTGTGTGCTTACCGACGCGGCCGCCGCAAAAATATCCACCATGTCTGGAGGAACGACCACATAACCCAATCGCAAGGACGGGAACATCACCAGGCTGAAGCTGCCGGCAAAGATCACTACGTTTGCCGGATCGAGCCCCTGCATCGCTGGAATCGGACGCCCTGAGTATCGGTACTCGCTGTCGTAGTCGTCTTCGAAAATGATCGTCCGTGACTGGCGCGCGTATTCGAGCAACGACAATCTCCTCCCCAGACTCATCGTCACTCCCAGAGGAAACTGATGCCCCGGCGTGACGTAAATCATTCGGGGTTTCGGCCAGCGCTTCTTCGCCACGTCGAGTCTCAGGCCCTCAGAGTCCACCGGAACCGAACACACCTTGGCCCCGACGGATGCGAACGCCGCGGCTGCTCCCGGATACCCCGGCTCCTCCATCCAAACCGGCTCGCCGGGATCAAGCAGCAGATTGGCCGCGCGATTCAAAGCTTCCTGCACTCCGGAGATGATCAGCACCTGGTCGGCGGAGCATTTCACTCCCCGCGAGGTATTCAAATATTCCGCTACCGCCTCGCGCAGAGGACGGTATCCTCGCGCTTCTCCTCCCGCGAGCAGTCCCGCGGGCACGCGCCGCAATCTTCGCGCCGCCAACTGCGCCCACAGCCCGATCGGAAATTCGTCGAGCGCGGGCAGGTTGGCGCGAAACGCCCGCACACGTTTGGAATCCGCCCGCTGCAACGGATGAAGGCGTCGCGCGTAGGACGACAACGAGAGCCGCCGACGCTGAAGCGCCGGCCGTGAGGCAGTCGCCGGTGCCTGCAGCATGTGATCCGGGAGAGTTCGGCTGACGTATGTCCCTGACCCAACCTTCCCCTCTACGTAGCCTTCCGATTGCAACTGCTCAAAAGCGGTGACAATCGTCGGACGGGACAGCCCGTACTGCTCCGCCAAGTCGCGTGTAGCGGGAAGCCGCGTGCCGGGATGCAGATGGCGGCTAAGAATCGCCGACCGAAGTTCCTCGTAAAGCCAGCGGTAGAGCGGTGTTCCTGGCGACGGCTGACGAAGGCTTAACGGCAACGTGCTTGAACTTTTTGACATGCCCAAACAGATCCCTGTGTGACTCTGTGCACTCTGTGGTGAAGCTTTTTTACACAGTGGTATGCTATGAATTAAATAAAATGGTCATTCCGAACTATCCATTAAGATTCTAATCTAAACACAGGAGATCTTGAAACATGTCCCAGAACAATGGTCATTCCACCAGTCTTCGTCTGAAAACCGGCCTGGCCGAGATGCTTAAAGGCGGCGTCATCATGGACGTCACCAACGCCGAGCAGGCCGTCATTGCCGAGCGAGCCGGAGCGGTTTCCGTCATGGCGCTCGAGCGCGTGCCGGCGCAGATCCGTGCCGAGGGCGGCGTCGCCCGCATGGCCTCGCCGAAAAAGATTCGCGAGATCATGGAAGCGGTTTCTATTCCGGTGATGGCCAAGTGCCGCATCGGGCACTTCGCCGAGGCGCAAATCCTGCAGGAACTGGGCGTCGATTACATCGACGAATCCGAAGTCCTCACCCCCGCTGATGAAGCCCACCACGTCGACAAGCACGCGTTCACCGTGCCCTTCGTCTGCGGTGCGCGCAACCTGGGCGAAGCCCTGCGGCGCATTGCCGAAGGCGCGTGCATGATCCGCACCAAGGGCGAAGCCGGCACCGGCGACGTGGTCCACGCGGTAAAGCACATGCGTCAGATCGTGCAAGACATGAAGATTCTTACCGTGCTCAGCGAGCAGGAGCTTTATGCCAAGGCAAAAGAGCTGCAGGCGCCGTACGAACTAGTGCAGATGGTCGCCAAAGAAGGCAAGCTACCGGTGCCGAATTTCTCCGCCGGCGGAATTGCCACGCCAGCCGACGCTTCTTTGGTGATGCAGCTTGGCGCCGAAGCCGTCTTTGTCGGCTCCGGCATTTTCATGAAGAACTCGACCGAGTTTGCCGATCCTAAAGAGGCGGAAAAGCGCGCCAAGGCGATCGTGCAAGCCGCCACGCACTATCAGGATCCGAAGGTTCTGCTCGAAGTCAGCGAGGACCTGGTCGGTGCGATGAAGGGCCTCGCAGTTTCGGCGCTGGATGAGAGCCAGATGCTGCAAACCAGAGGATGGTAAGTCAGCTTTCAGCACTTAGCATTCAGCGCATCAGAGTTTCTCTGGTTGCCCCATCCTGACGGAGCGTTTCTTGCGAGTTAGGGTGGGCGGACAACGCACCGAGGAATCTGCCGATCAGTCGACGCTGAATTTTCAACTTCGTTCAGCGCCGTGCCAGATCGTGCTGATGACCACACGATGGACATGAACGCGGTAGATCACAATATATGGCGTGCCGCCGATTACTAACTCGCGTGTTCCGGGATCAGACCCAACCCGGCCAAGATACGGATGCTGGCGCAGGTTGGCGACGACTGCGACGATGCGCGTGGCCAGGCGTAATGCTGCCTCGGGTTTGTCCGCGGCCACGTAGGCATGAATCTCCTGCATTCTCGCCAGCGCGAGGGGCGACCAGACAATCTCTACCGGCACAGCGTTTCGGCGTCATGGGCCTTGCCGCAGACGCATTTCGGCGGAGGCAGTTCGTTTTTCGTGCCCCAGGAGAGCAACCAGGCCTTCATGTCTTCGTCACGCACGTAGTGGCCGGATTTGACTTGGCGATCAGCTTGACGAACTTCAGCCAGCATGCGCTCTTGATCGGCGACGTAGGACTCGACGGCATCGGAAATCAGAAAATTCGAACTGCGGCCGGAAGCTTCGGCGAGCCGGGCCAGTCGTTTCTTGATATCCGGCTTCAGGCGGATACTGAGGGTGGCGCTTCGTGTGTTCGCCATGAGCACATCGTAACACAACAGCCTGGCTTTTGGGTTGTCGGCTGCCTCGTCCTAACGGAGCGTTCTTTGCGAGTAGGGTGGATCTCCCGTGACCGCCAAATGCTGAGTGCTAGTTGCTAACGGCTGCCTTATGACTATCGGTGTTCTTGCCCTACAGGGCGACTTTGACGCGCACCGCAAACGGCTCGAAGAGCTGGGAGCCAAAGTTATGCTCGTGCGCAAGCCCGAACAACTCGACCACATCGACGGTCTCGTCATTCCCGGCGGCGAGTCGTCTACTTTTCTGAAACTGCTTGGCGAAAAAGGATTCGAAAAGCTGAAGGAGTTCGTACACGTCAAGCCGACCTTCGGCACCTGTGCCGGAGCAATCCTGCTTGCGAACGAAGTGGAGAACCCGAAGCAGCACGGCCTGGGAGTGCTTGATATTCGCATCCGTCGCAATGCCTATGGCCGCCAACTCGACAGCTCCATCCGGGAAGGCAAGCTCAACGGTTCGCTCATGGAAATGGTTTTTATCCGTGCTCCGAAGATCGAGCGGATGGGGCCCGAGGTAGAAGTGCTTGCCACCGAAGGCAAGGATCCGGTTGCCGTGCGGCAGGGAAACGTCATGGCCGCAACCTTCCATCCCGAACTCAGCCACGACAACCGCATGCACCGTACCTTCTTGGATCTGGTACGAAAATTCCAGTTCCTCGGCATTGTCGCCGTGCTGTGCGGGTGAGGTCTATGGACCTGGCGGAAGTTGCCCGTTCGGTCTACCGGTAGCGGAGAAAATAGATAATCGCCGCAAAGATCAGCGCGGCCAGCACGAAACCCACAAAGGGCCAGAGCTTGTTGGGCTCCGGCGTGATCGGCGAGTTCATTGCATTTAGAAGATTTGCCCCCTGTTGATTGTCAGCCGGGATCGCGCCCGTGTCAGTGGCACTCACCTTCGTCGAGCCGCCCGAGAACACTACCTTGCGGTTGACGACTACTTTCACGTCCCCAGCGCCCGCCCGCGCGGCGAACGCCTTGGATAGCTCAGGCATGAGTTCTTTGCCGAGCGCACCAAAGACCTTTTCCGCAAACTTGTTCTCAATCTCGGTGTGGGTGCCCCCTACGACCGGCAGTTCCTTGCCATCTGTCGATTGAAGGATGAACCCACCGCCCGGCTTGTGCTCGATGTGGAAGGCAAATTTGACAGATTTGTTTTCCAGCGGCAGCTTCAAGCCGGGAAATTCGCTGGCCAGCGCGGAAGCGATATTGGCCTGGATCTTTTGTTGCAGCTCTTCGCGCGTCGGCGCCTCGAGCGGAGGCACACTGGGATCGCTGGCATGAGCGATAAATCCGCCCTCGGGCTTGGCCTCGATCTTGTAGGTAAAGTGAGTAATCAGGCGCTTAAGTTCCATAGCTGTGCCGGATTGTAGCGCGATCCGGGACTTGCGCTTGGTTACCTCGGTGTGCGCCCCCAAGGGAACTTTTACCCTGCAAGAGTTCTTCTGTGATTAGGGCTTTGGCACGGAAGGATTTTTCTTTTCGCCCGGGTGCCCGCCGGCCTTCTGCTCAGTAATAAGAATGCAAGCCACTATGAAAGTCGCAATTACAAGTGACGAGGAGATGCGGCTCAGGTTCAATCCTCCCATGGCTCGCGGCTTGGTGAGCAGGTCGCCGAGTGTCGCGCCCAGCGGACGCGTGAGGATGAAAGCCGTCCAGAACAGCGTCGTGTGGGAGATATTCGTCAGGTAATAGGCCAGCGCGACCAGCGACAACGCACTGCCAAACACCAGCGCGCCTCGCTCGTAGCCGACGCCGGGCGTGTCGGCCAGAAAGTCGCCGAGAGCGGTTCCCAGCGTGTTTGAAAAAAGAATCGTGACCCAGTAAAAAATTTCGACTTTTGGCGAAGTTATGTCGCGGAAAGACACCTTGCCGGCCGAGTAACGCCACAGTGACAGAACCGCCATCAGGATCGAAAAGAGAATCAGCGATCCACCGGGGTAACCCACGCCAAGAGAGCGGTCCGCATAGTCGGCCATCGTGGTGCCAACGGTCGTGGTCGTCACGATTACCGTCCAATAGGGGAAGGGATAAAACGCTTTCGCTCGAACTTGCGCCCAAAGTGCAATCAGAAAGCACGCCATAAAAATGAGCGAGCTCAGCAGGTATCCGAAATTCAACGTCATCGAAAGCGCGTCGCCGCCGGTCTCGCCGAGAGTGGTGGCAGCGATCTTGATAATCCAGAAAGCAATTGCCACCTGCGGCACTTTGCTGGCTGACAGTGGACTGACGCCCGCAACATGGTGGCGATTCTGTTCCGTGAAATTATCTGCGCTGAAGGCGAGGATTCTCGAACTCACGATGTCTCCTGACTCGAAAATTCGTTCTAGAACGTAAATTGCATGCCCGCGTACACGAGGAACTTCGGTTGGTCGTCGGTAGATCCCGGCAATGCCCGGCCAGCCGTAAACAACAATGTGTAAAGCTTTGTTAGCTTAATTCGGCCGCCGAAGTCGAAGACGGACTCGTTTTCAGCAAGGCGCCGGGCTTCGATGCAGTGCAACTCTCCCAACAGTTCCACGCGTTCGGAAGCTTCATATCCCGCCACCAATCCCAGCCAGATTTCATTTGGGAGCTTTTGTTGGATGTTATACCCGGCTTCACCATTGACCTGAAATTTCCCGAGGCGCTGTGAAACTTCAATGGGTAGAAAGAATTGCAGCCCTTCATCGGCCAAGCCGCGGCGCGCCGCAGAGGTTGGATTATTGAATACCAGGTGCGGATAAGTCGAAATGGCAAGTCCGGATTGCGTTTCTCCTAGAAATCTCCATTTGACGCCAACCTTCGAATTTCCAAGGCCTGACTCATTGACGGATGCTGCGCTGCGAACCGCGATTGGAATCTCGAAATTCAATTGCACGCGATCGCCGGCCCCGTAGTTGAAGTCAAAGTCCGGGGCCTGAAAGTTGGTCTCGCCTTTGCCGGTCTCTTCAATGAATCCCACGTTGATTTCCCAGTTGCGATTTCCAGGTGTCCCGGGATCATCGGTGATCATGGGCGGACCACCCTGTGCGGAGCAGATTCGCGCGCTGGCGATCAATCCAAAGAACAAGATCAGACACCACCGGCTCCGCATCTGCATTCTGTTCAGTCTACGATATACAGCGGCGCAGTTGGATACGCGAACCCGCGTCTGACATCCTGGATCTGGTGGGAAACGGCAGGGCAGCAAACGAAAATAACTGTTTACCTATCTGCCTGGCAAGTGCTCTTTCACAAACTCCATGGTCTGACCGATCACCGCTCGCGATGCGTCCGTGTTGTCCTCGATATCGAACCCGTGATGTCCTTCCGGATCGTTGCTAACCGTTAGCGTCATGTTCTTGGCCAATGCGACCGGCAGAAAGTGGTCAACCGAAGCCGTGATGTTCGGATGGTCCTGCCCCATGCGCGCTATAAACATGGGGGCGAGAGGCTTGGTGCTGGTTTGCAGTTGCTGCAACGGAGAATACTCAAGTAGTTCTTGTTCGGATGACCCTCCCCGCGACTCGGTCGCGCTCGCCGTCAGGTCAAGCAGTGCGTAGTAGGAAACAATGCAGCGAATGTAAGGTTGTGGATCTCGAATGGCCAGGCTCAGCAAAGGCCCGCCGCCGGAGAATGCCCACAGGGCGATGCGATCTTTGTCCACGCCTAGAACATCAGCGTTGCTGCGCATGTAGGCGATGGCGTCAGCCAAATCACTGGTGGAAGTTTCGACACTTGCCCAGCTGTCATAAAGGCGATGGTTGAACACTACTCCTACAAAGCCGGAGGCTGCGACCAACCGGCCATAGTCGGCAAAGATCGTCCAATCGGTAGGCTCGGTCAGCAGGTCCGCCGGGAGGAAGCCGCCGTGCACGAACAGAATCGCTGGAAGCTTTGTCCTTGACTTCGCAGGCCGATAGACATCCATCTTGAGCTCTTTCGTCCCAGCGCGCTCGTAAACCAGGCCACGCTGAACCTCCACTTTGTCCATTCCGGCAACCGTGTACACCAGCGGTTTCGCGGCTAGACCTTTGACCCAGGGCGGGTCTTGTAAGGACTTCGGATTGTCCTGGGCGAATAGCGTAGCGGCCAGCGAGAGTAGCAACACTAGAAAGGAAATGGTTTTCATAAGATCGACCTCCGCAATCTAGATCGTTAGACGGAACTGCGTAGGATTGGATGGACGGGTTCGGACGCCGCACGAAACATTACTTTGTTGGCAGGAACTCGATTTTGGCGTCGTGAACGGCGGGTTTGAGGTCGAAGTCAGCCGTTACCAGAACATACTCTGGAGAAGCCGACGCCAGTTCCACTCCAACGGCATCCGCATATGCAATCTTACGTCTGACCTTGATCATTGCCGCCCGCACGGCTCGCTCCGCTGTTGCTGGCACTATCTCGAATCCGAAGGAAGACAATCGCGAGAGGACTAAATCAACAGCTGCCTGACCATGTGCCTTCGCGGTTATGCCGGCTACCTCGCCCCAATGGATCGCGGAAACCGCCACAGCATGTCTACCGGCAAGAGAACCTTTGATGATTTCTGCCACGCGAACCGAACCGACCTCGCCATCCAGATAGCGGAGAATGGCGCTGGAGTCGAGGGCGTAGGTCACCATTTATCCTTGCCACGTTCCTTTTTCAGAAGCTGCGAAAGCGAGGCGCCGCCCGCCAGGATACCTCGGGTTTCATCGACCAGTTTCTCCGATACGGGCTCGAGAATGAGTCGCGATCCCTGCAGGCTAACTACGATCCGTGTTCCCGGGCGAATGCCGAGCGACTCCCGCATTTCCGCCGGAATGACAAACTGGCCCTTTGTGCTTACTGTCGTGATCTGAAGCATAGCGTCTTACTTATTGTATCATGTAAGCACAGCGCGAACCCCCTTGACACCGTGATTCATGTAACCGTATAGTTACGGATCATGCGTCACCGTTCGGTTACATATTCGCCGGAAGCAGCCTTCAACGCTCTCGCCGATCCAACCCGGCGCGCGGTGCTCGATCTGCTGCGGCAGGGAAGCCGTCCCGCGGGGCAGATCGCCCGCGCGTTTCCCATCTCCCGTCCGGCCATCTCGAAACACCTCGGCCTGCTTCGCCGCGCCCATCTGGTGGAGGAGCGACGGGAAGGCCGGCATCGCTTCTACCAATTAAACCCGGCCCCGCTGCAAGCGGTCGATTCATGGCTGGAGCAGTACCGGGTCTTCTGGCAGACCAGTCTGAATAGCCTGAAGGCCTTTGTTGAAAGCGAATACGCAGGAGAAGTGTCCGCCAAGCCAAAGAAAAACTCACAGGAGAAATTGAAATGAGATCACGTGTCGCGCTCTCCATCTTTGCTCTGTTGTTGGCTAACGTTGCCTTTGCTTCCGACGTTCAGGCGTCCTTCGAAAAACTCAAGTCCCTGCAGGGAAATTGGGCGGGAAAAGCGATGAACCAGGACATCCAAGTTTCTTTCCGAGTGACTTCGGGGGGATCTGCCCTCATCAGCGAGATCCACAGCGAGGAGGACATGGTCACCGTTTTCCACCTGGACGGCGATCGCCTCCTGATGACCCACTACTGTAGCGCAGGCAACCAACCACGCATGGCCGCTACTGTCTCGCCGGACGGAAAGACATTTACCTTCAATTTCCTCGACGCGGCCAACGTCCTCCCTTCGCAGCCCGGCCACATGCAAAAACTGGTGCTTACGATTCTCGACGCTGACCATCACACCGAAAGCTGGGTGTTTCTCGGCAACGATGGAAAAACCCTGCAGCATGAGTTCGAGTTACGGCGGACGAAATGACTGACGTTGCAGGCTATCCCGCTGGGCGGGATGGCTTGCGGATGGAGATGCGTATGGTAGCCACATGCATTTGTCAGCCCCATATTTCGTCCACGACGTTTCACATGGAGGTCGAACGCATCATGGTCGCGTCGGCTGGTGTGCTGTTCCGAGCGTGGACGATGCAGTTCGATCGCTGGTTCGCCGCGCCTGGCACGGTCTTGATGCGAGGTGAAGTCGATCAGCCATTTTTTTCGAAACTCATTTTGAGGGAATGCGCCATCCGCACTACGGCCGTTTTTTGAGGCTTGAGCGCGATCGCCTGATCCAGCTGACCTGGGTGACGGCCGCCACTAAGGGAGCGGAAACGGTTGTAACCATCGAACTCACACCGCAAGATGAAAGCACACAGCTTCGACTTAAACACGAAGGTTTCCCCGACGAACTCTCGCGCGACCGGCACAAAGAAGCCTGGCCTCGTGTCCTCGCTCAACTCGACGAACGGATGAAAACTTCATAGGAAAACTTATGACTACTGCGAAAATTACTCCAGATCAGGATGCAGTCATTTGTGAGATCGAAATCGCCGCCCCGGCCGAGCGCGTCTTCCAGGCGCTCATTGACCCGAAGCAGGTCATGCAATGGTGGACCAATGATCAGTGCGCCATCGAATCGTTTTCGTTTGACGCCAAACGTGGCGGCCGCTGGACCTACGACACTGCCTCCAGCAAATTGAATGTCAATGGTGTAAGCAAATTTCACTGCGAAGGCGAGGTTCTGGAGTACGATCCGCCACGCGCGCTTGCCTATACCTGGATCGCGAACTGGCACGAGGACAAGCAACGCCGCACTGTCGTGCGCTGGGAATTGTCGCCCCAAGGCAACCACACCAGGGTGAAAGTCACGCACAGCGGACTTGCCCAGGAAGCCGTGGCCCGCAAAGACTACAGCAGTGGTTGGCCCGGGGTTATGGACCTGCTCAAGAAGTTTGTGGAGAAAAACTAGAAAACGGTCGAGGACGGGCGTCCGCGCCCGTCCTACGGTTCACCGGAGAGCGATATGGCCACCGCAACTATCACACCCGACCAGGATGCAGTCGTCGCCGAGATTTTTATCGCGGCGCCACCCGAGCGCGTCTTTCAAGCCATCACCGATCCGCAGCAGATGCCGAAGTGGTGGGGACAGCAGGGTCTTTATCGCATCACCGAATGGAAGAACGAATTGCGCCCGGGCGGCACCTGGGTCAGCGTGGGCGCCGGGGCCGACGGCAAGTCTTTCAGCGTGCAAGGCGAATATCTCGAGATTGATCCGCCGCGCCTGCTGGTCCACACCTGGGTCGCGAGTTGGTCGGGCTCGCTGAAAACCGTGGTTCGCTGGGAGCTTGAGCCTCGCAGCCTGCACAACCTGCAGGCACGCGGGCCGCAGCGCATGGGAACCGGAACAATGGTTCGGGTTCGGCAACATGGCTTCGCCGGAGCTCAAAAGGAAGCTCTCGACCACGCCAGAGGGTGGACGCGCGTGCTCGGTTGGATGCAGGCATTCCTGGAAAAAGGAGAAACTGTCGATACCCGCAGCAAACCGGCGTGAGAATTTCGTCCCTGGCGTCGCCGCAACTAATTTTTCGTTGATGGGTTTGAACTTATTGCCACTACGCCTCTTTATTTCTGGGAGGTGTTTTGTGACCAACAACCAGAACTTCGCCGTCTTCTGCCATATCTGCCACAAACCCATCCGCCTGGAACAAGCCGTCAGTGACAGTGAAGGGCACGCCGTGCATCCCGAATGCTACACGCGGATTGTGCACGACGAAGTGCAATCGGAGGATGAGCATCCCGATCGCGCGATGGGCGCAGCATCGTTTGGCTGAGGCATGCCGACGCTGTTTTGCACGATTTCGCAGGCGGAGACGACGGTGGGAATCCGCAGAGTTTAGTCGGACAGGCGGGGAGTCTTTACGGAGTGATTTTGACGGCCCCGGCAGGCGGAATTTTCGAGGTGACCCGTTAGCTGCATTGGGATGAACACCAGCTCTCTTCGGACCGAACCAGTGGCGCAACCCGGTTACTTCGCACACCACCGTCACTCGCATAGCGTGACCAGCCACGCTATACTTGGCAGGATTTGGAGGCTGATTTATGAAACGAGTGCTCTGCATTATCGCGACGGTAGTGGTTCTCAGCTGGACAGCGATCGCTCAAGCCAGCGGGCCTGACGCTCCCGCCTCGAAAGAAGACATCGATCGATACTTTCAAGTCATGCACTCGCACGAGATGATGCAGAAGATGGCGGTCTCGATGTCGCAGGGTGTGCAGACTATGGTGCATAAGCAGTATCTCGCCCATAAAAGCGAGCTCCCCGCCGATTACGAGCCCAAAATGAACAAGCTCATGGGCGAGATGTTCCAAAACATGCCCTGGGACGAAATGATGCAGGCGATGGCTCCGGTGTACCAGAAGCACCTTACCAAGGGCGATGTCGATAACTTGATTGCGTTCTATTCTTCGCCCACCGGTGCGAAACTGCTGCGCGAAATGCCGGAGATCCTAAGCGAGGCCATGCAGAATGCCACGCCGATCATTCTGAAGTATATGGAGACTGTGGAGGCGCGGGTGCAAAAAGAGACCGCCACAATGCTCGCGCAGTCAAAGAAGCCGGCGCATACCGCACCAGCTACTCACAACTAGCCCCCCAGCTTCCTACTGCGTGTCATTCCGAGCGAAGTGGGCTCATTCGCTTGCGAATGAGCCACCGAAGTCGAGGAACCAGCTGTTCGCCAATCAGTAATAGGCCTGAGAATTCTCTGAACGAACCATCGAAGAAAATTCCTCGACACGCCGATCGAAGATGCAAGAGATCCTTCGACTCCGCGAGAGGACTCGCAAGCGAGTCCACCCGCTACGCTCAAAATGACAGTGGAAAAGGAGAGGACTCGCAAGCGTCCACTGGCTGCACTCAGGATGGCAATAGGGAAGGAGTGGATCGGCAAGCGAGTCTGCTC
>Ga0335081_10002856_pt1 | contig 27200 bp, 21 predicted proteins | sample Lox_Sample_35_FD_206713 | JGI IMG/M metagenome (GOLD analysis project Ga0335081, IMG submission 206713) | Soil microbial communities from Loxahatchee National Wildlife Refuge, Florida, United States - Lox_Sample_3.5 | ecosystem: Environmental > Terrestrial > Soil > Wetlands | place: USA...
TAGCCACAAGATGCGCTCCAGAGCATTCGAGGGCACTGCTTCGTAATAATTGGTGACGTCGTAGTGCGTCGATCCATTCAGCACGCCGCCGCTTGAGTTGATTAACTTGATGTGCTGCATTTTCGGCGCGTTCGCCGAGCCTTGAAACATCATGTGTTCGAAAAGATGCGCGAAACCGCTGCGGCCCTGCGGCTCGAGCCGGAAGCCAATCTTGTAATACACGCCGACAGTAACCACCGGCGCCGTCGTATCGGGAGCGATCACCACCTTCAAACCATTTGTCAGCGTCGTATTCTCTACCGGCATCTGCAATCGTTTCACGTTGTCTCCCTGTCTCTGTGCTGCGTTGCTGACTTTGAGCCTCTTCGTGCGGACTCAGGAACGGTCGCCAGACTCAAAGCGTCGACTTAGCTCGCGCTTTTTTCGGCTGCGCCACTTTCTCCAGCGCATCCAGCATCGCGGCGGAATTCGGCGCCAGCACGCGAGCCGCGAGCCGGTTTACTGCGCTATACGCTTCCGGAAATTCCGGCGAAAAGTCCTGCATGGCTTGCAAATGCTTCGCCACTACAGCGAAGTCTCCGCGCGAGAGCGGTCCGGTCCACGCAGCGCGCGGCCCCAGCCTTTCAAAATTATCCAGCACTTGGCGGGTCAGAGGCAAAAGCGCGCGCACCGCTTCGCGGCGTTTCATTCCGGCGCTGACCATCAAACGCGTAGCCGCCTCCATCAGCGCCAGCACGCTGCCCGCCGCCATCGCGCCCGCGCCGTGATACAAGGGCTTTCTGGCCCCTTCAATGTGCACCGGAATAGCGCCCAGGCTGCGCGCAATTTGTCGCGCCACGCGAACCGCTCCAGACTCGCCTTCGATCGCAAAAACTTTACCGTCCAAAGGTGGAATGCCTACGCCGCTAAAAGTCTGCAGCGGATGCATCGATCCAGTCGCTGCGCCACACCTTGCGACCGGCTCAAGTACGGCGGAGCTGACTGCGCCGCTGGTGTGCAGCACGATTTTTCCTTGCAGCTCCTCGCCTCCAATGCGCGCCAGTTCGTCGGCAACCTGAGCCAGTTCGCGATCGGGCGTGGTGATCAAGATGACTTGCGTGGTCAGCACTTGGCGCGTGAGCTGCGCGTAGCCGTGTCCCGCTCCAATCGACCGCACCGCTTTGCGTGCGCTCGGCTGGTTGCTCGTCACCACCACCCCGATTTTCCAGCCTAGTTCACGCAGGCGGCGGCCCAGGGCGCGTCCCACCCGTCCGGCCCCTATGATCGCAAGCGTGCCAGCCATTGCATGTTAGGATACCTTGAGCTCAGCGTTAGACACTAATTCGGATGCACATTTTCGGACTTGTCCTCTTCGCTTTGGTGGCGGCATTCTGGATTTTTCACGGGCTGCAAACCGCTATCGGAGCAAGTCAGCTTTCCCACATGAAGCGCGTTGATCCTGCCGCCGACGCCTCATGTTCCAGCATTTCTCTGATTTTCGCTGCTCGCGACGAAGCCGCGAAATTGCCCGCGGCTCTCGCAACGCTCGCTGCACTCGATTATCCAGAACTCGAAATCATTGCGGTGGATGACCGTTCCGCCGACGCTACCGGACCCATTCTGGATGCGTTCGCCATGCAAGATTCGCGCGCTCGTGTCGTTCACCTTACGGAACTTCCGGCGGGCTGGCTCGGCAAACCGCACGCCCTGCAACAAGGGTATGAAGTCTCTTCCGGGCAATGGATCGTATTCACAGACGCCGATGTCAAATTTGCTGCGAATGTACTACGCCGCGCGATGGCCCTGGTGCTGCGCAACCATCTCGATCATCTGACCTTGATCGCCGACCTCGAGATGCATGGTTTCTGGGAGCACGTCGCGATCACCTTCTTCGGACTGGCCTTCTATCTCGGCAGTACGCCCCACCGCATCGCCGATGGAAGATCGGGCGCCTATGCGGGCGTCGGCGCCTTTCAAATGTTGCAGCGCAGCGTGTATGAAAAGATCGGCGCGCACCGCCGGCTGGCGATGGAAGTGGTGGATGACATGAAGGTCGGTAAGCTGGTCAAACTCGCTGGGTTCCGGTCTGGCATTGCTGTGTCTGGAGACCTGGTCAGCGTGCGCTGGCAATCAGGGTTGGGCAACGTGGTGCGTGGGGTCACCAAAAATTTCTTCGCCGCGTTTGGCTATAGCTTGCCGTTCGCTTCCGCGGCGGTCGCGGCGATGTTCTCAGTCAGCGTGTTGCCTTTTCTGGCCATTTGGTTCGTGCATGGTTGGACGCTCATTTTCTGCGTGCTTGCCGTGGCTATTGCTTTGCTCATGCATGGCGGTGTGAGTCTAACCAACCGAGCCTCTCCGCTTTACGCGTTGACGCATCCGCTGGGCGCGCTTCTTTTTTGCTACATGATCGTGCGGTCCGTAGCCGTAACGTTGTGGCAAGGCGGAGTGACGTGGCGAGGCACATTTTACCCGCTGAAAGAATTAAGAAAGGGCGTCGTGTAAACCGGAGGGAGGGGCTTGCCCCTCCCTTTCTCTCCGAGGGCGCAGAATACGCTGGCTATGCCGTGGGTTCTGCTGCCGGAGCCTTCTCGGTGGTGAACAACCCGGACACATCTTTTTGCTTTAAGCCGCGGATGCGATCCCGGATTTGCGCGGCACGTTCGAATTCGAATTTCTTTGCCGCTTCGCGCATCTGCGCCTCCAACTGCTGCAGAATCTCCGCCAACTGCTTTTCGTTTTTGATGCTGTCAGCCGCTTTCAGCGAAGCATCGTCCAGCGGAATGGTCACGTAATCGGCTTCCACGATGCGCGCCAGATCCATGTCCACGGACTTGATGATGGACATCGGCGTGACGTTGTTTTCCTTGTTGTAGTCGAGCTGTTTGGTGCGGCGACGGTTGGTTTCATCGATGGCTTGATTCATCGAAGCGGTGCGCCGGTCGGCGTACAGGATGGCGCGGCCCTCAATATGGCGCGCGCAGCGGCCGATGGTCTGAATCAGCGAAGTGGCGCTGCGCAAATAGCCCTCTTTATCCGCGTCCAGAATGGCCACCAGCGAGACCTCTGGCAAATCCAAACCCTCGCGCAGTAGGTTGATGCCGATCAATACGTCGAATTCACCGCGCCGCAAATCGCGCAAAATCTTGATGCGGTCAAGGGTCTCCACTTCCGAATGCAAGTAGCGGCAACGCACGCCCACTTCCGCGAAGTACTCCGCCAAATCCTCGGCCATCCGTTTCGTAAGCGTAGTCACCAGCACGCGTTCGTTTTTCTCCGCGCGAATCCGAATCTCTTCCAGTAAATCATCCACCTGGCCCTTCACGGGACGAATTTCGACCTGCGGGTCCACCAGGCCCGTTGGGCGAATCACCTGTTCCACTACCACGCCGCCGGATTTGGTGAGTTCGTACGGTCCTGGCGTCGCCGAAACATAGATCACTTGGTTGAGGCGATGCTCGAATTCTTCGAACGTCAGCGGGCGATTGTCGAGCGCGGACGGCATGCGGAAGCCGTAATCCACCAGCGTTTGCTTTCTCGCGCGGTCGCCGTTGAACATTCCGCGCACCTGCCCGACCGTCTGGTGCGACTCGTCGATGAACATCAGGTAGTCCTGCGGAACGTAGTCGAGCAGCGTTGGCGGCGCTTCACCCGGCAGGCGCCCGCTCATGTGCCGCGAATAATTCTCAATGCCGTGGCAATAGCCGATGGTGCGCATCATCTCGATATCGAACATCGTGCGTTGCACCACGCGCTGCGCTTCCACGAACTTACCTTGTTTCTCCAGTTCCTTCTTCCACCAATCCAACTCTTCCTGAATGCCGACAATCGCGCGGTTGCGCTGCTCCTGTGGCATCACGTAGTGCGTCGCCGGATAAATCGGCACGCGCGTTAGGTCTTCCTGGCCGCTCCGTACCTCGCCGGTAAGCGGATCGATTTGTCGGAGCGTATCAATTTGATCGCCCCACATTTCGATCCGATACGCGAAATCTTCGTACGTGGGATAAATCTCGATCATGTCGCCACGCACGCGGAACGTACCGCGGCGCAGATCTTCGGCGCGTTCGAATTGCACATCCACAAAGCGCCGCAGCAGCGCCTCGCGCGAGGTTTGCTGCCCCTTTTCCATCATCACCAGCATGCCGTAATACGCTTCCGGCGAGCCGAGGCCGTAGATGCAGGAGACCGAAGCAACGATCACCACGTCGCGCCGCTCGAACAGCGAGCGCGTTGCCGACATACGCAGCTTGTCCAGCTCGTCGTTGATGGTGGCTTCCTTGTCGATGTAAATGTCCGCGGCGGGAACGTACGCTTCCGGCTGGTAAAAATCGTAGTAGCTCACGAAATATTCGACGGCGTTTTCTGGGAAGAAACCTTTGAACTCGTGGTACAGCTGCGCTGCCAGCGTTTTGTTGTGCGCCAGAACCAGCGCGGGCCGATTCGAAGCTTCGATGACCTTGGCCATCGTGAACGTTTTGCCAGAGCCAGTCACGCCGAGCAGCACCTGGTGCTTGTCGCCGCCTTCCACGCCGCGCGTCAGCTGCTCAATCGCGGTGGGCTGGTCGCCGCGCGGCTGATAGTTGCTGCGCAATTTGAATTTCATGGAAGGGGCCTCTTACGCCGAATTTCGAGCGCTGCCGAAACCCTCATTATACTCCGGGTATCCAGCTCACCAACTGTCGCCCCCACGGCGCGGAGGCCACGCGCCCTTCCCCGATGGTAAGCGGGAGTTCGCGGAGTTCATCTTGGTCGTTCGTGACCGCCGACATGTTGGGTGGGCCGCACCACAACGATGACGGAAACGGGCCGAGCCGTTCGGTGAGAGCAAAGTCAACAGCGCACCAGGTGGAAAAAACTCGCGGTGAACGCTGTGCCGCGCGGGATGCACAGGGGTCGCTGGAAAGCCGAAAAACACTACGAATTGCGCTTGACACGGTGGGCTTCGTTAGAGATGTCCCTCAATTTTCAATTTCCTACATCATGGCGTGGAACGCCTGACCAGTCAAACAAGCCGGCAATATCAACGTGGAATCTTTCGTCGACATGTCGCCTTAGTTCTTTATAGTAGCGGTCAAGAGCTGCCACTATTTCCTCAAGACCAAAAAGCTCCGCGCAGTCACGGTCTTGGAACGCCGATCCGATCTTCCAGGTGCCTTGCTCCATGCGAAACCAGACTAGACTCGGCTCTTCGGACTCCAAGCTCGTGTAATTAAAGTCCCGCGGTTGCAGGACGGCCTCTCGCGACCAAATCTGAGACTGAATGGCGAACTCCACCAGAGGAAACTGCTCCTCTGTGTAAATTGAAGCAGCCCGAACCTCGATTTTGAAGTCTCCGACAATCCGGAGATAGGTCTGCCACGGTTCAGCGAGCGCAGCCGCATCCATGAACACATTTCCAAATACGAAAGCTATCTTGACTTTACTGGAAGTGCTGTCCATATTTTCCCCGAGAAGTCGACGACTCTCAGGGCCGTTTCACCCTTCGAGCCGACGATTCTCCCAAGATCTCTAACAACCCTGAATGAGTTTGGGTCCGTTCCATTGGGTAGGAAGTGCATTCGGCGATGTCAATGCTTCACGGATTGCAGCTTTCGGGTCAACGCCTGACGCGAATTTTGCCCAGTTACCGCCCGCCCCAGGGAGATGCCTAAGGGAAACTTGAAAGTCATTCTCGGCCGCCTTGAGCGCCGCCTCGGAGGCGTCCTTGAGTGGCGGGTGGCCCGGGCTTTCGCGTTGAATTCTGTTGACATGAAAAACCGCACTGGAGCATAGCACTGCAGATAATGTTTGGAGAAGTATCGGGGGGACGAACGGCGCGGGTTCGGGTGCGGGTGCCCCAGGTTCATTTTTTTTTGAATCTGGGTCTTGGGGTTGCCGTTTTAGCTCGGGAACGCATTTTAATAAATCTGCCATAAGAGCAACTGCCAGACCCAGGTTTCCAAAAGCCAAACCTCGAGCACGCGTTTGGCCACTGCAGGGCAGGCTGTTAAGGCCGAACTAGCGGGACGTCTGTAATCAAGAGCACCTGCGAGTGGCTGTCCGCGTTTACCGTGTAGTGGACGCGGTTCGAACCGTCGCTCTTGGCCACTATGAGGTCCATCGATTGGTTGGCTTCTTCCGTGGCGCGCACGACCATGCCTGTACGCAGCGAAATATACGTAATGATCTCGTTGTGGCCTTTCGCTGTGCCCATCGTGCGCAGATCGTGCAGCTTGTAATCTTCGGGCGTGGCATCTTTCGGTGAGGAGCGCTGATCCAGCTTCGCGGTCGTCAGAATGACGGCGCACACTTCCGAAGTGTCATCACTTGATGCAATGTCGCCCCCTGGCGTCATCTTCATATTCGGACAGGGTTCATCGTGCACATACTGCGAATTTCGCAGCCACGCTAGTCCCGCAATCTGCGCCGCCGAAACCGGTTCGTCTGCTTTCCATTTGTCGCCCGGCGCCAAGCTGCGCTGCGGAAAGGAAGCCGCCACCGCGAAGCGCTTCGCCCACTCCTGCCAGGCTTGTTGCTGTTCCGGCCTAAGCGCATCAAAACCGATGATCTGCCCGATCCGGCCGTCCGCGGCGATCCCGAAATCAACTTCTGCGCTATCGGGTTCGGCGTGCAACGTGCCGTCGGCTCCGCTTTGGTTGTCTTTCGTCATAGGTGGATCGACGCTAATGAAGCGTGTGCGGATTTGCGCACTCGCGCGGATACCCTCTGGGAAGACATCGGCGATTTCTACGCGCAATAGTCCATGCGCCAGAAGCGGAGCCCCATCCGCCGGAGCCATAGGCGCAGCCACATTGCTTTCCGTTCGCACCTTTTTGTTGGTTCGAACGCTGATTTGGTAAAGAAAAACTTGCCCCTTCTGCAGCCTGGGCCACAATTCGGTGCGATCGCTCCCGGTTTCCGCAGACACGGAGACCACTGACACAACGAACAAAGCTAAGCCTGCGTAAAAGGAACGCGTCATGCGTGAGCCGCTTCACTCTTCGACGGTGGATTTTTTCTCATGCCCAAAAAACCGCGCATTTTTATTTTGCGCCGGGCTGAAAATGTTTGTCGAAGAAATCGCTCGTAGCGTGATACGCCGCGAGCCAAGTGCGATGCATGAGAAAATCGTGAATCTCATCCGGAAAGACCAGCAAATCGAATGGCACGCTGTGCTTGCGCAGTGCTTCGGCCAGATCGACAGTCTCCGCAAACGGCACGTTCCGGTCGTCGTCGCCCTGAATGAGCAGCACCGGCGAACGCCACGTGTCAATTGCGGAAAGCGGGGAAGACTCCCACGCTTTGCGTGCAAATTCCGCCCGTTGTTCGGGCTTATAGCCATTTGCGGCGAACGTCGGAATCTCCGTGTTCCAGTCGTGCACGCCATGCATGTCGACTCCAGCAGCAAACAAGTCAGATGCGCGCGCCAAGCCGAGGGCTGTCAGGTAGCCGCCGTAACTTCCGCCCCACAACCCAATGCGCGCCGGATCCACATCGCCACGCGAGCGCAGATACAGGCCCGCGCCCTCCACGTCATTGAATTCGCTGGCGCCGGACGCGCCATAGTTGATCGCTTCCCGAAAATTCATGCCATACCCAATACCGCTGCGATAGTTCACCGCCAGCACGACATAGCCGCGACTCGCCAAATACTGATTCATGCCGTATGCATTTGAATAATACATCATGTAATGCCAGCCGAGGAGCATTTGGCGGCGCGAACCACCGTGGAAAAACACCAGCGCGGGATGTTTCTGGGTGTCGTTGGCATTGCGCGGCATGAATAGTTGCGCGTGAATCTGCATGCCGTCTGGTGAAGAAAAAATCACGGGTTGCGGCGTGACGAGTGCGTCTGCTGGAAAATCCGAGGGCAATGCTTGCGGAGCCAGATCGCGCAGTTCCGTTTTGCCAGCGACCAACGCGGGACGCATGGTGGTGCGTGCATCGGAGCGGAGCACTAAAATACTTTTGTTGTCGCTCGCGAGCACGGGCGCTGTTTCAATTCCGGTGCCGCTGGTTACTGCGTCTGGATGGTCCGCGGTTGGCGAAACTTTCCAAACGTGCCGGCGGTCAATGTCGTCCTGATTCGAAGAAAAAACAATTTCCTGGCCGTTCTCGCTGGACGCAAAATGCTCCACTTCAAAATTTCCCGGCGTGAGCAGTTTCGCGGAGCCGCCGCTCACGGGAACAGAATAGAGATGCAGCCAACCGGTGCGCTCCCACGGAAAAACAATGCGGTCGCCGGCCGCCCAAATCAGTTGATTCTCCGCGACGCCTTCATGAAACTCGCTGCCGCTCCCGGAATCGGCGTGCCACACTTCCTGGCCCTTGCCTGTCGAAGCATCGACGATTCGAATCGACCACGGCTGCCCTTCACGCCGCGGACTGAACGGCAAATTGTCCTTGGCTACTGGGATGCGCAAAAACGCAATCCGATGACTATCCGGCGACCATACCGGCTCCATGTCCTCATCGACGCCCGGATCGAGGTAGACGAGCGACTTTGCGGACACGTCGTACGCACCAACAAAACTGTGATCGCCACGCCGGCTGACGAAGGCGAGCTTGGAACCATCCGGCGCCCAGCGCAAACTGCTCAGATTGCCGTTGGCATGAATCAGTTGTTGCGGCTTGTCGTTGCCGTCGAGGCCTACACTCCAAATCTGATTCTTGAAGACATACGCTACGGTGCCGCCTTTTGGCGCAAGCGCAGCGGAATGGCCTTCCGCTAATTTTTTCGGCGTGCCACCGCTGGCCGAAATGGCCCAGAGGTCCTGCTCGACGCCCCGCGGATTGTTCCCCGGATTGGGATAACCGGCGTTGACGAATTCGAGGTCGCCGCCGCGCGTGTAGACGATCGTTTCCCCGTCTTTCGCCCACGCCAACTGCCCGAGGTCCTGGCCGTCGTCATCGGGATAGGAAGTCAGTTGGCGCGATTTGTAGCTGCCGTCTGCCGCGGGCTCCGCGAGCCAAAGGTTCCGCGCGCCGCGCGCATTGAACACCCAGGCGACGCGCCCTTTTGCCGGCGCAGCGGTCAGCTCCGTCGGAAACGGCGCGCTCAAAATCTGCTCCAACGTCGGAGCCCTCTGCGCAAGAACCGCCGGTGCAACCAACAGTACCCCAGCCAGTAGACGAACTGCGTAGCGTTTCATCCGCATCCTCCGCACTCCTTGAAAATTCTTCAATTAAAGAAGAGAACCAATTCCTCAGGGGCTGAAGCCCGCTTTTTCTTCGCTAGTTTTGTCGGAGCTGCCTTCGCAGCTCAGGCCAAGGAAGCTCCGACCCCCAAACTTGTTTATGACGACAGCTAATCCGCCGGCTGACGCGCCGCGACTTTTTCCACCGAGACGCGCGGCCCATCCAGCGGACCGGAAAGCCGCAGCACGCGGCCACCGCTGCTGACCGCAGCGGGACGCGCTGTGCGGCTTCCGGCGGCCGCCGTGCGAATGGTTAAGTCCGCGTCGCGGCCAAACGTCACGGTGCCCTGCAGCGACGTCTGTTCTCCGCGCGCATTGAGCGTGAGACTGTCCACCGTCACGCTGCGGTTGCGCATCGTAAACGTCCCTTGGCCCGATGTCCACTGCGAAGTACCCAAATGTGGCGCGCCGTCGGCAACGCTCGCGTTCACGTCCCAGCCGCGAAACTCGATGTTGCGGAGTTGCACGCTTCCGCTCCCCGCTAGATTTTGCAGCAAGTCATCGCGGCCTACGCCCGCAGTCACAATGCGCACCGTGCCCGAGCCGCTTCCCGCGAGTTGCTGTCCCAGTCGGCCGGAGATTGGCAATTCACCGAGGTCAACGCTGTCCAATCGTGCGGTCACTTCATATTGCGGCAGCGGGGTAAACGCGGCGCTGATCTGCGCGTCCACTGTGCCGCCAGCCCATCGCGCTTGGGCCTCGCGCACACGCAACTGCAGATCGCGCAAAGCTCCCTCCGCATGAACCTGCACCAGCTTCAACTTCTCGACGGTCAGCTCGCCGATATTCAGTTCGCCTTCGGCGTTCACCTGGCGCAGCAATTCGCTGCCAGCGGCGTTCGCCGAGGAACTGCCGAGCCAGGAGGAAAGCAGCCGCTTCAGCCAATTCGGTCGCGCGCGCGGGCCGACCCAGCGATCCAGATCGCCGGCGTTCATGCGATCGGCGGTCAAACTGAAATCCCAGCGCGGCTCCTGCGCGCCATCGATGTGAACGCGCTCCGCAATCGTCCCGGTCCAGGCGCCGCCGAAGCCGTTCACCTTGCTCACGTCGACAGAGCGCAAACCATCCTTCCAGTTGACCGTGCTAGCCTGAATATCGAGAGGCTGGTTGAGGCCGGCAATCGCCAGCTTCGTTTTGGTCAGGAGCACTCGGCCGTTCCACTGCGGAGGGACAGCGGGCTGCCAATCCCAATGGGCCACGGCCAGCACATCGCCGGTCAATTCCCATCCGTGATTGAGCGGATGGCCGAACGCGGCGGCAACCTTTAGAGCTTCTTCGACTTTCTGTACATGGCCTTCGATGCTGATGCTGCCGGCGTGGGCTGCGAGATCATCGGTAACCGTAATGTCCGCGGCATTTTCCATGGTTGTCGCAATGCGCCGCCGTTTGGCTTGAGACACGTCACGTGCCGAAGCGCCGAAGCTGATACGCACGGGTTCGATCACCAGGTTGTTGCGCTCGCGGCCTCCGCGCAGCGCACCGATACGCACGGGCGTTTTCAGATCGGGAATTTTGACTACGCCGCCGTTGCTCGAAAACGCTGCGCTTTCCAATTCGAACGGCCAGCCGCGAATCTTGGCCGCTCCCGTGAAAAACTGTTCGACAGAAACGCCGTCGTCCACGCCGGTGCTGAACGCGCGATACCACGCCAGCAAATCCGCAGCTTGCACGCCCGCAGAATCGAGGCGCGCTTCGAAGGCTTGCGCGGGCAGATTCGAGTATCTGGCAGAGCCGCGCAGATTTGAATGCGGAGCCTCCACGCGAATCGCTTCGGCCTGCACGCTGCCGGCGGCGACATTCCACTGGCCGCGCACGCTCACGGTCAGTCGCGGATTGTCGCTCCGCTCGCTCAAATCCCAGCGATGGATCTGGGCAGCGCGCGCTTCGGCGGCAAAAGACCAAATCCCGGCAGCGGCTTCGGCGGTGGACGGAACTTCTCCGGTTCCGCTTTTCAGCGTGCCGTTCAGGCTCAGAACGCCGCGCACGCCATAGTCGCGTCCGCGCAGCAGCCGCAGCAAATCCGCCAGCGAGACCTCGTCCCAGCGCACCACGATGGTGGCCGGCTGCAGCCGCGTTGACGTTCCCGCGATGTCTCCTTGCACTCGCAACGTGCCTACCGACTGCAGTACCACGCCGCTGCGCCAGGGTTGCGCTTTCAATTGCAACTGCCAGCGGCCCGCGGCAACCTGATCCATGCTGCCGGAGACTTGCGTCAAGGCGAAGGCCAGCTTCTCATCGCCATTCTTGAAATCCACGCGGCCATCGTCGAAGTCGATGCGCAGCAAGCGTTTCACTGCAGGGACCGGCGCCGGTGGGCCGTAAACGCGTTCTGGCGCTGCGGAATTTTTAGCGGGCGGCAGCCAATGTTCGAGGTTCCAGCGGCCTTCCGCATTGCGCACCAGAATCAAGCTGGGTTTGCTGACGGAGAGCGTGCCAAATTCAAAGTGCCCGCGGAGCAGCCCGGTCCAACGCAAGCTGGCAGAGAGCGTGTCGGCGCGCAGGAAATATTCATTCCCGAACGCGGGATCTTCCCCGACGGTTATGCGTTCGGCGTCGCAGCGCGGCACCGGCAACAACTGCACCGCGAACTGGCCGACTTCCACCGGCCGACCAAATGCCTGCTCGAGTTGCCCGGTCAAATAGCGGTGCACGCGGCGCATGCGCGCTAAAAGGGATACGCCCAACTGTACGGCGATCAGCAGCGCCACAATGGTGAGCGCCAGCTTCCACCACTTACGGACCAAGCTCATCTTGTGGAAAAGTTTGGCAGACTAAGTTGCAATTGGGAAGCGAACGGAGGAAGAGAATAAGGGCGGGGAGAACACTTAGACTACGGGCCAAGTTTGAGTATCTGTCTAGCCTTTTCCAAGTCGTCGGAGTGAGAATAATTCTGGCAATAGGAAATGTGAGTAAAGAATAATGACAAAAGTCTCTATCTACATCTGCGGTGGCCTTTTTTCTTTTTCCGTCCTATTAACATCGGCGCAGGCGAAGCGCGTGAGAAACTTCACGGCAACTCAGGATGCGAACGGCAATCAGCACCCAGCTACGACTGACGTCAATGCGAATGGTGTAATTAAATGCACATCCGCAACAGGCCGGAATCCTCGACAGTATCCCCTCCCCACCTGTTCGGTACTCGGCAAGAATCTAAAACCAGGGGAGACGGCAAGTACCGGTCCGGGCGGCACGATGACCCTTACATGCAACGGCCAGGGTGCTCTGTGGTGCCGTGTCGAGGTGACTGACTGAGAATGAAGCAGTCCTTCCAAAACAGCCGCTTATTTCTTCTGTGCGACCGCAGCAAAGACTTCCTTCACGAACGCATCCGGCGTGACGCGACCCTGTCCCCAACGAGCGTCAAACTCGGCTGTCGGATGCTGGGCGATGACTTGTCCTTCCGTTTGTCCCTTTTTCACTAAAGCTTCGACGCGATTGCGGACCGTTAGGAGCATGTCGTGAAAGGCTCGTAAGCTTACGCCGTTCGTCACTTCTCCACGCGCCGGCACGACATGCATGGACGCGTCGACCCACGGTGCAACCTCCTCCAGCGTGGAGAGTAGGCCGGTCAGTGTCCCGTGCTGCTTCTCGTTAATCAGCGGATAACCGTCGCCGGGAAAATCTTCACCCAGATAGACGACCTTATTGACATGAAAATGCGCCAGCGCATCCGCGTCACTGTAGCCGGGTTTTTGATGCACCACGTGAATCGCATCCCCATTCAAATTGAAAGCCAATACCTCGGAAAATGTGATCCGCGGCAGTGCGACGCCCAGTTCGGCGAATCGCGGCGGACCTTTTGGCAGTTCCATCATGTTTCCAGAGTTTACGGACATGTAGCCGAGAGCATTTTCATGGATGGCGACAAATGCTCCTCGCCGTTGCCACCCCGCATCGCCCTCCGAATGCGCCGGATCCTCGGGCCAAATCACCACGTAGCGAAACGTGGATTGCGTACGGCTCGCCAGCATGTTGCTGATTTGTTCGGTGCTCTCCGCGGATGGCGTTCCGATCAACAAGGCGCCATCTGGCCCAACGGACGCCAGGACATTTCCCGTTCTCGTGGCGAAGACGAGCACATTCGGCGTTATTTCCGTCACCTTAATGCGCGGTTGCGCCGGGTTCACGTCTTGCGCAGCTACGTTGTTGAAACGCGGCAGCACGAGGCATGCAATCGCGGAGAGAAAGAGACAGATACGGCTTCCAGTAGAATTCACGTTCATTACTCTCTAGGTGCAAATTTCTGGCGTGTAGGTCATGAGCCGGCCCGGGTGCACTCTCTCCAGTCGATACCAATTCTAAACCCAAAGATCTGTTCGGCATGCTGCAGGGCGGGGCGGAACCCGCCTGCTTAACCGGCATGTCCATGTAGGTACCAGACCGAACTTGGGAGGTTTTCGGCCTAATCAGAACCTGGCCGATATATGATCCGATTTTGACGGCAAATCCCATCGGCGGAGGGCGCGTTGGCTCGGTCACTCTATGCGGAATTATTAACAACAATCGCAGAAGAAAATCCGTCCTTTCAAATAAGCACCCGCCATCATCTTGTCTACGAAATTCACGAAGGTTCGATTCTGAGTGGTTTCCTTCTGGACCTCTCGGGGATGGAGAAAGGCGCGTTCTATCTCACGGCATTCGCTCAGCCTCTTTATGTCCCGCACGACTATATCTCCCTAACCTTTGGGAAGCGTTTGCCAGAGAAGAAACGCTTGGGATTCGAACAAACGCTGCGCCGGAAATTGACCTCGGAGAATCGGGTTCCACTTACGGAGAAGGTGCTAAAATCGATTCGGTCAGAGGGTTTGTCCTTTTTGCGCCGCCTTAACTCGGTGAACAAAATTGCGGCTGTTACCGAGGCTAAACCCGGCACTGCGAAGAATCCATTCGGTTGGCAAGACAAAGACCCCAATGTAACCGAAGTTCGCGCCTATTCTTGGGCACTATTGGGAGACAAAACTCGTGCCACGAGAGACCTCTTGTACCTGACAGAGAGCTATGTCCCAGAATACGACTGGGGCAAAGAACTACAGCATCGGGGTGCCAAAGTGCTGCAAGCGATAGAGCAAGGTACGGAGAACGCTCAGGCTTTACTCCGCGATTGGGCGAGGCAGTCTACTGCAAGCCTTGGGCTGACGCCAACTTCCTGATTAACCGTGCCGGCAAGGTGGTTTCGTACGACTTTGTCATGATTCCGGGAACTATGTGCAGCCGAAGGGAGACAAAATGTTCAAGCTTGCCCGAATGGGCCTTTTGGTGGCCCCATTTTTCTTGCTGAGCCAAACGAGCAAACCTAGCGATGAACACGCCATCCATGGGGTAGTCGACCAATTCATGGACGGATGGAATCGCCACGATGCCAAGGCATTTGCCGCCGTCTTTTCAGAGGACGCAGATTTTACGAACTGGCGTGGCGAGGGTGCGAGCGGGAGAGCGAAGATTGAAGAATTGCACGCGCTAGTCTTTGCGACCGTCTTCAGCAAGAGCCACCAAGAAGCTACGACTGTTAAGAGCCGATTCATCCGTCCGGACGTCGCCGCTGTGGACGTGCGGTGGAAGATGACGGGCGTGTTGGATCGACAAGGCAATCCGCGTCCAGATCGCGAAGGACTATTGAGTTTCGTGATGACTAAGAATGCCGCAGGTTGGGAAATCGTCGTCATGCATAACCTGGACATTTCAGCCCTTCCGCCACTGCCAAATAGCAAATAAGACCCTCGGACGAAATCCGTTCTTTTTCGTTGGCAACTCGCAGTTGAACGCCTCGGGCCCGATTAAATCGGCTACCGCCCAAGTGGGTACTAAAGGCTTCTATCGCCGATTAGCTGAATAACGGTCGCCGCTAAGTCTGCCGCGATGGTCTAGCGAATAAATCACTTGGAAAAGGCGCCGCCTTAGCGGGCACTGGACAAAGCGGCACAGGGGTTTTCCGGCTGAGCTGGCGGCCTAGCTCCCTTGATGACCAGCCACAGGGTTAGCGCGATCTCTCCGAAAAAGGCGGGCTGGAAGATGCCAAAAAGCTTGTTTTGATATTGCGGTGCGAGTATTGCCGCAGAGCCTAAAATCAACCAGCCGCAACCGCCGATGCCCAGCCACACGCCCAGGACGCGTGGTAGAAAGCGTGACCGGTACACCAGCATCGCCAACGGGAAAAGCCAGGCCCCCGCAAGGACCAGCGAGGCGTCTATTTGAAAATTGTGGAGACGCAGGAGCATCATAGCCAAGGCGTCCCGCTGAGGTTTGTCGAGGGCGGACAGGTAATCAGCGCCTTGCGCGAACATAAGAGCGCCCAGCTCATACGCCACGTTCACGAAGTATATGACCGCCGGCATGATGCCGCCGAGGATTATGACCAGCACCGCGAGATGCGTGTCTACGCTCCGAAATAAACGATAGAAGGCCAGCACAAGGAAAATCAGAACGATCCCGCCAACCAGTTCGGCAAGGATACCGAGGCGGAATAGCCGCTCATGACCTGCGATGTTCGCGACCGTGGCGGCCGCGTTCCCTTTTACGTACAGCTTGCCCGGAATGTAAATCAGGAATAGTGGGCCGATGGCGATGAGGAGCAGGTAGTAGAGGCCAGCGACTCTACCTGGGTCTCTGGTGGAACTCATGTGTCCTCGCTTGTTGTAAGGACTTGGTGAATGGTCTACTGAAACAGAACGCCAACGGCTGTCAAAATGTTTCGCCCAAGGGCAATGGACAAACCTGGACAACTATCCTTAGCCGCGTTGGATGCCACTCAAACGAAAAATATTTTTTGGGAACCCCGGAGAACTAGTACTCGCCGCGCGGCTCAGAGGAGCATCGCCGCGAGGTGAAAGCACAGCGCCAGATGGCTTAGTCTTTTGTTTTCAGCGAAACGCTAGTAGCAAAGAGGGAGAGAAGGCGCCAGAAAAAGAAAAAAGCGAAACTGTGTAGTCAAAGTTTCGCCAGACAAAAGCATACCAAATCGGCAGCGGAATGCAAGAGGAGAGATGAATCGGCGCGGCGCCCGACGGAAGGCGCGGGTCTAAAGACCCGCCCCTACAAGCTGTCGGGCAGTTGGATTTAGTGCACGGTGCGGAGCATGCGGCTCCAGCGCGTCCGGGCTGGCAGGTGCCCGAGCGTGTCGAAGACGCCGAGCAGGCGCTGCCAGAACGTACTGGCCGCATAGTCGCCGCTCGTGGCGTCCACCGACCAGTAAATAAGAAACGGCCGGCCCATGATCGCGCTGCGATCCACGAATCCCCAATACCGGCTGTCCGAGCTGCGGTCGCGATTGTCGCCCATCGCGAAAATTTTTCCGGGCGGCACGACCAACTCATCGCCCTGCACATAGCGCCGCAATTCCTTTTTCCAGCCGGACTCCTCGATGACCTGCGGCGAAACCATTTGATCTTTCAGCGGCGGAAAGGAGTAATTGAACATGTCGTATGGCGCCGTCGGGTCGTGCACCGCGTAGGGCTCGCTGAGGCGCTTGCCGTTGATGAAGACTTCCTGATCCACGAGCTTGAGGCGGTCGCCTGGCAAGCCGATTACACGCTTCACGAAATGCTGGTGATCGGCGTAGGGATATTTGAAAACGATGATGTCGCCGCGTTCCAGCGGACGATACGGCAGGAATTTTTCGTACCACGCGCCCGCGCCGCCGAAAATAAACTTGTTCACCAGCAGGTGATCGCCGATCAGGAGCGTTCCTTCCATGGAAGCCGAAGGAATTTTGAACGCCTGCACGACAAAACTCGTGCCAAACAGCGCGAGGAGCACGGTGACGAGCAGGGATTCGAGATACTCCGAAATGGTTGTGGCGTCTTCCCGTTGTTCCTCGGTGCTCCGCGCGACGCTAGCCGCAGCTTCGGCGGGCTGCTCCGGCTGCGGATTGGGCGCCGTGGTAGGTTGTTCCGTTTGCAGCGTGATTTCGTCCGCGTCCGCCATTCCGCTCAGCCTTTCAGTTCCTTTGCTGCTTCCGCTTCCAGTACTTCCAGCGCAGTCTGTGCGGCGCGCTGCTCCGCTTCTTTTTTCGTCGAGCCTTCGCCGAGAGCTAGTCGGTCGCCGTTAATCCATACCTCCACGTGAAAAATCTTCTGATGGTCCGGCCCGCTTTCGCCTTTCAAGCGGTACTGCGCCGGAGACTGGCCGCGCCCTTGCAAAAACTCCTGCAGCGCTGATTTGCGATCTGAGTCCGCGATCCGTACTCCGCGCTCTTCCAAAGCCTGCGTGAAGAGCACGCGCTCGAGCATCCCGCGTGCCGCCTCCAGGCCAGCATCCAGGTAAATCGCCGCCACCACGGCTTCGAACGCATCGGCTAAAATCGCCGGCTTTTCGCGGCCGCCGGTTTTTTCTTCGCCGCGGCCGAGGCGCAAATGTTCACCGAGTTTCAGGCGGCGCGCCGCGTGGTGCAGCGAGTGGGCATTTACGATTCTAGCGCGGCTCTTGGAGAGTTGTCCTTCGGTCCAATCGGGGAAGGCCTCGAGAAGATACTCGCTGGCCAGCAGCTGCAGCACGGAGTCGCCCAAAAATTCCAGACGCTCATTGTTACGGAGTTGTGCCGGAGACCCAACGGGATTTTCGATGCGCAGTTCTGGCAGCAGCGAGCTGTGCGTCAAAGCTCGTTCCAGCAGTTCAGGCTTCGTAAAATGGTGGCCGAGACGAACTTCCAGCACCTCTGCGCTGCTTTGCGTCATTTCTTTCCGCAGACCCGGACCCGGCAACGCGCGTTACTTTGGCGAGCTCAGCTGCGTTGCGCCCAGTTTCTTCGCCTCGTCGATCTTCGTCTTGCAGGTTTCCTGCAAACCGCCCGGCGCGGAAGAACACTTCGTGAACGCCGCGACCGCTGCGTCGAAGTGCGAAGTCTTCTCGTCCGCAATTCCCAGCACGTAATAGTTCACCGGATCGATCTGCGGGTTCGGATCGATCTTGTTGGCTTCTTCGAACTCCGGAATGGCGTCGTCATATTTGCCGAGCCGGAAGTACACCAGCCCCAGCCCGCTGTGCGCCATCGCCAGCGTCGCGTTCTTCGCCACTGTAAACTGTTCGTCGGTTATTCCTTCCGGCTTGGCAATGGTTGGCGTAAGCTCGATCGCCGACTTAGAAAACTTTTCCGCCTTGGCGTATTCCTGCTGCGCATTAGCTTGGTTCGGGTTGTAAGCGCGAGGCAACGTCTGGCCCAAAATCGCCAGCGTGGTTACATCATTCGGACTCAGGGCGATGTCCTTCTCGCCCACTTCCTGCAACTTCGCGACTTGATTGGCTTGCAAATAGAGCTTGACCAGCGTCGAGTAGACTGGCGGCAAATAGCGGCTCTGCGGATACTTTTGCGCGAAGTCCTCGCCCGCGTTGATTTTCTGGTCTCCCGCCGTCAGCGGAACGGCTTCGAATGCTTTATAAGCCGCGTCCTCTTCGGGATTCGCGGCCGGCGGCGCGGGGGTATCCAACGTCAAGGTATTCTTGTCCGTCTGCGGCTGCTGCGCAGGGGGCTGGCTTTGCTGTCCGCTCTGCCCGCTTTGCCCACTCTGTCCACTCTGCGAGCTTTGCGCTTGCCCTACAACACACGAGAGCAGCAGCACTCCGGCTAACGCCCCGGCATCCACCCAATTCTTTCTCGTCCACTTCATTTCTGCCTCCTGATTTCCACGGCCTCGCCTGCTCGCGTCTGGGGGCCGAGCTGCCTGCCTCTAGTCTCTCCGAAAACCCGCCAATTGCCACTCGAAACTTACGGCCTTTCGGTCCGCGCCGGCTTTTCCAGATTCACCGTCTCCAGACCTTTCTGCGCCGCCTGCTTCGCTTGTTCCGGCCCGCCGGTTACTGCCAGCGCGGCCTGGAATTCCGTCTTGGCCAATTCCTGCTGCCCTTCGTCGTCATAAATGCGTGCCAAATACACATGGGACCAGGCCAGCACCATCGGATCGTCCGTCGCGGCATGCTCGCCTTCCGTCAGTCTGCCAAACACCGCTTTCGCGCGCGGTCCATCATGGTCCAGCAAAGCTACAAGGCCGATTCCGTACCAGGCGCGAATCTGATCCGGGTACTTTGCCAGCACGCGCTGAAAAGACGCCTCTGCTGCGCGCAGATTTTTCTCGGCAATGCGCCGTTCACCTTCGGTCAGGGCAGCGATTGCTTCCGCGTCATTCGGCACGGTCGTGAGTCCGGCGGCGCCTTTCTTTCGTGTGACTTGCTCGTTTCCCGTGGCCGTCTCGGCTGCGCTGTGGTCTTCGCGCGCGAACTGAATGCTCGCGATGCGCTTGTTCTCGGCGTTCACGTCGATGCCGCGCACCATATCCGGAAAGTACAGCGCCATGGCTGGCTCGGAGGCCTCATATTTTGTGAGCCCGGTGTACAGCGGCCTGACCAGGACGTAGCCGTCAGCGTCGTCGCGTTCCACCGTCGCGTCCCGTTCGCTTGGCGAAAGACGCTTCAGCCGCAGTTCCACGGCGCGCACCAGGCATTCCGCAAAGTATGATTCGAAGTCATCCTTCAGATCGGGCGCCAGGCGTGGCGCCTGCGCGGCTTTTTCATACAGCGCGCGCTTAGAGGCAATTACGTGCGGGTTCTGCTGCGGCAGCGGATCGAGTAGAAAATGCAGAAAGGCGTGCCGCACCAGGTCGATGGGGATATCGTCCGCGCCGCTGAGCACGATGGCGTAGTGCTCGCCAAAGTTACGAACGTTGCTGATTCGTCCGACGAGCGGCTCGAGGATCACGGCGAACGTCCGCTCCATCGACGTACCCTGTAGCTGCCGCAGATAGTTGGTGGTGACGAAGACCACCTGCGAGATTTGGTCGTGCGCGCGTTCGATTTCCTGGTTGTACAGCGGCTGCAAATCCCGCCACAACTGGCCGATTTTTTGTTCCTGGTAGTAGTTGGCTAGAATTTCGCTGAACCCTTCCAGGGCCAGCACTTCGGTCGGCTGATCGTCGCGCCTTAGTGTGATGCGAAACGTCGGCGCTGGCCCGGACAGCAGTCCGAACCAGATGTAACGCGACAGGGTCGCGCCCGAATCGCGCAGTGCATGCTCTTTGTAGAAGTTGCGCAGCGCCTCTACAGCCGGCCCGCGCTGATGCTGCATCTGTTCCCGTAGCCGCGCACGCAACGGGTGCCAGTTTTCCGCGCTGACGTTGGCCTCAAAACCTGCCGCCAGCAATGCACACATGGTGGTGAACATCGCTTCGCTGCCGTCAACCGTTACGTTGGTCACTGGCGCGGGCTGTGTCTTTTGTCTCGGCGCTGGTGCCTGCGCGTTTACCGGCAGCGTCACTGACGCAAGCAAAAGCGCCGCCAGGGCGCACAACACCGCACTCTTCCTGTAGCCCATTTTTTTTGACATTAGACTGTGCCGCACGTCTTGATTCGACCGCTCCGGAAAAGCTGCAGCAAAACAGGCCTTTCGCCCGCCTTTTTCTGCTGGCGATCCCCTGGGATGCTCACTTCTCGCGGCAACCCTGCGACATTTCTCAATCTACAGGCGCGCCTAGTTCCCGTCAAGAAATGCACCGCTGGTTTCGCCGCGCCCGTCCAACTCTTGCCGCCACACAAAGCATCTGGTAACAAGAAGATGCACACCCTGCTGCGCGGGATGGCTACCGCAAGGTTCGTAGGGCGACTCAGGCGATGCACTCCAGACTCACAAAAATCGTTGCCATTTTTGGGGGTTCGTTCCCTGCGTTGGCGCTTCTATTCGCCCTCAACAGCGCTGCATCCGCTGCACGCCAGGCCAACTCCCGCATCACGCAGGAGTTGCAGCTTTCCGGCGATCAGGTCTGGACCGATTCCGGAATCGACCTGCAAGCCGGCGAACGTGTGATTGCCACGGCCACCGGCTCGATGCGTTATGCCGGCCAGGCCTCCGACGCCACACCCGACGGCATCGCCCGAAACTTTAAGGACCTCCTGCGGATCCTGCCGCTCAATTCCGCCGGTCGTGGCGCGGTGATCGGCCGCATCGGCCCGGCGGACGTGGCCGAGCCTTTTCTTATCGGCGCGAAATGTGACGTGATCTCTCCCGTTGCGGGTCGTATCTTTGTGGGCATCAATCAATCTTCCAGCGATCCTGGTGAAGGCGCGTACACGGTGCACCTCGAAATCCGCGCCGCCGACGCGACTTCGTCCCTCTTTACCGCGAAATCCGTCCCTACGATTCCGGGCGTAGACAACGCGCTCTTCGCCCAAATCCCCCGCCGCATCGCGGACAAAGCCGGCGACCCCGGAGACATGGTCAATTTCCTCATCCTTGGTTCGCAGGCGGCTATGGAAAAGGTGTTCACGACTGCGGGTTGGGTGAAAGTGGATGCAGACGTCAAAGCGACGGTGCTTCACGGCTTTCTCGAAAGCATCTCCAAAGAATCCTATCTCACCATGCCCATGAGCCCGCTCTATCTCTTTGGCCGCCACCAGGACTACGGTTGGGCCCACGCCGAACCGCTATCGGTGGTTGCTTCGCGCAATCACCTGCGCATCTGGAAAGCGCCTTTCGATGTCAACGGCACGACGCTGTGGGTTGGTGCCGCTACGCATGATATCGGTTTCGAGCGCGATCAGCGCAATAACGGTCTCACCCACAAAATCGACTCGGACATCGATCTCGAACGCGATTACGTCGAGAAGACCCTCAGTTCCACGGGTCTCGTGGACGAAGTGACCCACTTCCTGCCCGACAATCCGATGAAGGAAGCCAAAACCGCCACCGGCGGCAGCTTCCACTCCAATGGCCAAGTCCTAATCCTCAAACTCGGCGAAGCCAACTGAGCGTTATCTTCATGAAAAGAAATCCTTTGTGGTGTTTCTAGGCGCACAAATCTGAACATGTTCGAGATTTTTCTTGACAATTCGACGCGTTTTGACCATAATTTGAACATGTTCAATGACGCCGCCGGTGCTTCCAAGCCGACTCCGAAAGCCCAAGTTACCCGCGCCCACCTGCTGGCCACCGCATTGGCGGTCTTCCGCCAGCGCGGTCTCGAAGCGACCACCATGCGCGATCTGGCTGCCGCAGCAGGCGCCTCGTTGGGCTCGGCCTACTACTACTTTCCTAGCAAGGAAGCCATCATTCAGGCCTACTATGACGACGTCCAGCTCGAGCATGCCCGCCGCCTAGCCGCCGCGCTTTCTGCTGCCGAGGGCCCGCTCGATCTGAAAGAGCGCCTGCGTGCCGCCTTCCACACCAAACTGGACATCCTGCAGGGCGACCGCATGCTCCTCGGCGCGCTGTTCCGCTACACCGGCGAACCTGGCCACCCACTTTCCGCGCTCGGCAACGGCACGCGCACGAATCGCCAGGAAAGCACCGCTGTGTTCCAAACCGCGATTGGTAACGAGCGCCTCCCCGAAGACATCCGGGCCATCCTGCCCACCGCACTCTGGGCGCTGCACATGGCCATTCTGCTGTACTTCATCTATGACGATTCGCCCGGGCAGCAACGCACCCGTCGCCTAGTCGATGGCGTCCTCACGCTTCTCGTCCGGATGCTCTCGCTCGCCAAGCTTCCGGTACTCAAGCCCGTGCGCGGCAGCGTGCTCACCTTGCTCCGCGACGCCGGTCTTCTGCCCGAAACCCTTTCCCCGCAAGTATCAGCAGTCCAGGAGTCGCAATCATGACTACCCCTTCACCTCAACAGCCGCATCGTGCTTCTGAACGTACGCGCTATAACCCCATCACGTTCGATCAAGTGAATCAGGCCTCGGGCTCGGTGCTGACCCGTCCGATCGGCACATTTTTCTCGGGTCGGCTTGCGGAACCCGTTGACGAATTGGCGGGGCCAGTTGCGCGTTCGTTCGCACTCCCGCTTTTCGCATTCATCTTTTTCTTTACGCAGCGGATGCCGTTGGTCTCGCCGCTGCTCATCGTCGTTTTACTGGGCTGCCTGATCTCGCGAATGGAAGGTCGCGTGCGGCAGGTCGCTGCCGTTCCGCTGTCACTCGCCGCGGTAAAACTTGCGTTTGCCATGATGTCGTACTGCACCGAAGAACAGTTGATTAACCATAGGTTGCAAACCGGCGGTTTCCAGCCCGGCCTTTACTGGTTACCCATCTTTTTCTCTGCCTGTCTGGCGTTTATTCGCGATAAGGACACGGCGACGTTCAAACTTGTTTTTGTCTGCTCGTGCATCTTGCTGGCCTCGGGCCTGCTGCCGAGTATCGCGTTCATCGGCATCTTCTACGTGCTTGACGTCCTGCTCTTCTTCGGCATCGTCATCGCCATTTTTATAGACACGTCTGCCTATTTTCACAAGCAACCGGAGCACAGCTCGGCCGCAGCGCAATAGCGTTGCGGTGCACCAAACTGTAGCCGCCCTCTTCAGAGAGCGGGCTTTTGCGATCGATCGGCTCGCAGCTTGAATGAGCAGGAATACAAGAGCGGCGCTGGGTTGGTTTCCAGCGCCGCTGTGTTTCGCGTAAGGCCGCTGCTTGGCGTTCCCGTTCTTTGGGTCCTATTCCCGGTCGGCTTCATTAAATCGTTGCGACCGCCCGCTGCAAAACTTCTCGCGAAATATTTGCCCCGCTCACCATCAACACCATGTTCTCCCCATAATTTTTGCTCGCAGCCGACTTCAACAACGCCGCTGTACTTGCCGCTCCCGCCGGCTCCGCCAGCACATGCTCGTCCATCAACAAAATCCCGATTGCCCGCAACATCTCCTCTTCGCTCACCAGGATGATGTCATCCACCAATTCGCAAATACCCCGCACATTTTGCGTGTCCGGCGTTCGCGTCGCCAATCCATCGGCAATCGTGTCGCACGTTTCCGTGCCCACTACTCTCTTTTCTTTCCACGACCGGTAATACGAAGGTGCCCGCTCGGCCTGCACTCCTACGATTTTCACTTTTGGCGCCGTCTGTTTCACCGCCGCCGCAACGCCGCGAATCAACGCGGTGTCGCCCATCGGCACAAAAATCGCGCCCGCCTGTGGCACCTGCTCCAGAATCTCCAACCCGATCGCTCCCGGCCCCGCCGGCAGATCCTGATCGGTCGCGTCATTCAAAAAATACACGCCCGGTTCCTGCGCATACCTCTCGGCTAGCAAAAATGCCGAGGCCAAATCCGCACCGCCGCTTTCCACAATTTCCGCGCCCAATGCAGCTATCCGCGCACGTTTGACTGGATTGCAGCCCACCGGCAAAAAAATTCGCGCCTTCACGCCCAACAATTTTCCCGCCCACGCCACCGCTGCCCCGTGATTCCCGGTGCTCGATGCCACCACCTCCGCCACGCTCCCCAACTTTAATCGGGCCGCCAAGCCCCACAAAGCTCCACGCACCTTGAACGATCCGGTAGGTAGCTCAGTCTCCAGTTTCAACCAGACCCGTCTTCCCACGCGCTTTTCAAGGGTGCCCGCCTGCACCACGCGCGTTACGCAAAAATACCCACGCAAAAACTCCCGCGCCTCTCGAATCGTCTTCACGTCCGGTCGTATCTCCAAAGCTGTCCTCACAAGACCACGGCTGCACTATATCCCAATAGCGACGACAAGCCGCGCACAGAGCCCAAGGCGAGCCTGTGCGCGCCGCGTCATCAGCCCTCCTCGCCCAATTCTCTACAAGTCGCCTGGCTCCGCGTCGCTCTGCGCGACGAATAAGGAGCCAGACTTACAAACCTGCAATCCAGCAAAGAGCGGACTGTTGCGAACGACGAAACGCACCGGCGAGGTGATGCTTTCCTATTCACCGCACATCGCGCTAATCTACCCGCACCGTGGATTCTGAAATTACCGAAGTCCTTGCCGCGTGGAGCAGTGGACAACGGGAAGCCATGGATCGGCTCATCCCCTTGGTCTACCCGCAGCTCCTCGCCTTGGCGCGCCGGCGCATGTCACTGGAGGCGCCAGACCACACGCTGCGGCCCACCGAACTGGTTCACGAGGCTTTTCTTCGTTTAGTCCGTTCCGAAATTCCCGCCAAGAACCGCGCACACTTTTACGCGATTTGCGCCCAGCTCATGCGGCGCATTCTGGTGGATCACGCGCGAGCGAGTCTGCGCAAGAAACGCGGCGGCGGAGCCGTGGTCGTGCCGCTGGAAGGTGTGGATGTAGTCTCGTCAGACAAGCCGGAGCAGGTGTTGGCTATCGACGAAGCGCTCTCGAAGCTCGCGGAATTCGACGCGCGCAAAGCCCAGGCGGTCGAATTGGTCTTTTTCGGCGGCGTCGAACACGATCTCGCCGCCGAAGCCCTCAACATCTCACCCGCTACGCTGCGCCGCGATCTAAAAATGGCCAAAGCTTGGCTCTATCAGGCAATCGGCCATCAACGAACGGGAAAACTCACCGAAGATCAGCCAAACTAGTTTTTGGCAGCGCTTAGTTTTTCTTTCCAACGCGCAGCATCTTGCCGCTTGCCCCAGTCATAATAAAGATGCGGAATTGCTGTTCCCGCTTCATTCAGCAAGTACCGCTGCGGAGCCGGAACGAAGCTCGCGTGCTGGGCCATGCCCCGATAACCGCCAGTCACGAGCGGCTCCGCCTCCACGAATTTCTTCTGTCCGGCCAAACTCCTTCCTAACAGATTTTCGCAGTTGTAGCGTTGCCAGGAGTCTGCGCTGGTTTTGCTGTATAACCCCGCAGTTGCGCGCAGGGTCGACTCGGCTTCTGAATATTTCGCCTGCTCGAGCTGCGCACGCCCCAGTCCGGACAGATTGCCCAGCGTCTCCGGATGCGACTCGCCCAACACACGCCGCTGCACGCTGGTCGTCTCGACTAAGAGTTTTTCCGCCTCTTTGTACCGTCCTTCGCGATCGTACAACTCGGCCAAAATCGCCATCAGTCGCAACGTGTAAGGGTGCTCGTCGCCCATAACACGGCGGCGCTTCTCCAGCGTCTGCGTGAACAGCCGCTCGGCTTCGGCATACTTGCCCCGCATTTCATTCATTCGCCCCACATCGCTGAACGCCGTCAGCGTCAGGGGATTATCACTGCCGAAGATCCGTTGATCGAGATCGAGCGCCTTTTGAAACAGCGCTTGCGCCCGGTCGTATTTGCCCTCATCGAAGTAGGCGTTTCCCAGTTGGCTGGTCAGAAAGGCCGTGGTCGGATGCGACTCGCCCATCACCCGCCGCGCGGAACCGAGCGCATCAGCGCCCACCCGTTCCGCCTGCTCGAACTTCCCCTCGCGATCGTAGAGCCGCGAAAGAAACAGCTTCGTGATCAGAATATCGTTGTACTCCGGGCCAAACAGCTGCTTCTGAATCTCCAATGTTCTCTCAAAGAGCGGTTCCGCTTTCGCATACTTGCCCTCATTCGAATACTCGTCTGCCAAATCCCGCATCAGCCCCACCGTTTCGTCGTTCCTCTCGCCCGAGATACTGTGCGAAAGTTCCAAAGCCTCCGCCAGAACGGTCTCGCCTTGCGCGTACTTGCCCAGCCGCGTGTCGGCCACTCCCAGGCTGTACATCACCGAACGCGTCTCCGGGTTTCGCGGGCCCAGCGTGCTGCGATCGATTTCCAGCAGTTGCGTGAGCAGTGGCCCGGCTTGCGCCCATTCGCCGTGGCTCAACTCCAGGTCGGCCAGATTGCGCATCTCCCACAGCGTCGTCGGATCGCGGTCGCCGGAGGTGTTGCGATGCAACTCCAGCGCGCGTTCCCACTGACGGCGTGCGTCCGGAAAAAGGCCCAGATTGATATAGGCCTGCCCGATCGTGTCCCGGATCGAGGCTTCGACGAGTGGCTGCTTCGCAAATTTGCCTTCGATTTTTGCTGCTGCGCGGTCCAGCGCCGCACGCACAGTGAGGTTGGGATCGACTTTGGCATCCGGTCCCGCCTGCTCCTGGTGGCTCGCGCTGGCCTGCGCCAGCAGATCATCCTGCAAAAAGTGCGTGACCGCCTGCGCGATCTGTTGCGCTTCGCGAGCGTCAGCAGCTTCCTGCTTGCTGTACGTTCGCTCGCGCGCCAACCGCGCCGCCAGAAAACTCATCCCGGTTCCGAAGGCCAGCAGCACCACCACAAACGCCGCCGCGCCGGCGATGCCCCAACGATGCCGCCGCACGAACTTCACCGCCCGGTACCGGCGTGTCCCGCGAGTTGCCAACACCGGAAACCCGTTTAAGTATCGGTTTAAATCTTCCGCGAGATGCTCGACCG